>Ga0315912_10003855_pt1 | contig 14596 bp, 11 predicted proteins | sample VfabasoilMG_FD_204469 | JGI IMG/M metagenome (GOLD analysis project Ga0315912, IMG submission 204469) | Garden soil microbial communities collected in Santa Monica, California, United States - V. faba soil | ecosystem: Environmental > Terrestrial > Soil > Garden | place: USA: California... | reverse complement strand
CGGGATTGCTGGTTGGACCGCGGATCGGAATTTCCATGGGAATCGGCATGGTTCTCTCGTGGATGATTGCGCCACCGATGTTAGCGAGCCGGGGAATTGTTCCGGCTCAGACTTTTGCCGAAGTATTGCGTTGGGTGATGTGGCCCGCCACGGGTTTTATGGTTGCTGGCGGAGTAACGGCCCTGGTGTTGAAATGGCGACTGGTGTTGCGGACCTTTACCAACATCAATACGAAACACGTGGGTTCCACGGACTTTCCCATACGTTACGTAGCGGTCGGGGTCGCTGTGCTTACCGTGATGCTCTGCATTCTGCAAGTGGTGTCGCTCGGATTTCCTGTTGTGCTGACGCTGGTGTCACTAGTTTTGTCTTTCTTCCTGATGTTGGTGGGGACACGCGTCTTGGGTGAGACCAACTGGGCTCCGGTAAGCGCGATGGCGAACCTGATGCAAGCGGTCTTTGCGGCAGTCGCGCCGGGTAACATGTCGATCAACATGATCGGCTCTGGAATGTCGGGAACGGTTGCCGTGAACGGCGAAACACTGATGCAGGATTACAAGGCGGGCAAAATTGTCGGGTCGAACAACCGCAATCTGACCATTCTGCAACTGATGGGTGTGCCGATTGGATCACTCGCTGTGGCATTCGTCTACCCGGCATTGAAATCAAAGTACGGAATCGGCGGTGACGGGTTAACCTCGCCGATCAGCGTGAAGTGGGCCGGATTCGCAGAGCTGTTGAATCAGGGCTTCAACCGCCTGCCGGAAGGGTGTTTCATGGCAATGCTTGTCGCGGTTGCGCTTGGAGTGCTGATCACCGTTCTGGAACCGAAGTATTCGAAATTCGTTCCCTCGCCGACAGGCATCGGCATCGGAATGCTGGTGCCTGGATTGGCAGTGATGCCAATGGTGATCGGCGGATTATGCCAGTGGGTGTGGGCAAAGATGAGTCCTGTTTCCGAGGAGAAGTTCTGTCTGGCGGGATCGTCGGGTTTGATTGCAGGTGAAGCGTTGGTTGTGCTGGTGTTTGCGATTCAAGCGATGATTGGGTAGCCGTGCGCAGAGCAGCCCAAACGTGCGTGTCCGTCGCCATCATCTATGCGGTTGCGTTGGTGGAGCGGCAATTCGATCACATTAACCCAACCACTGTAGCGCTGTCGATGATGGTGGCATTGCTGGGTATCGCGAGCCAGTGGGGATTTATTGAGTCGATGGCAGCGTCGGTGGCCGGGACTCTTTGCTTCAACTACTACTTTTTGCCTCCCGTCGGAACCTGGCATATTGCGGAACTGCAAAATGCCGTATCTTTCGGGGCATTCGCGATTACAGCGTTTATCGCCAGCCGCTTGTCGGCCAACGCCAGGCAGCGTGAAGCGGAAGCAATCACGAGAAAGCAGGAGATGGAATTGCTGTACGCACTGAGCAGCTCGCTGATGGCGATTGGAAGGGATCGCCCGGCTGCCGTTCAGATTTCCGAACACGTGGCGTTAGCGTTTGGCTTTGAAGGCGTGCTGTTCTACGAGTCGGATTCAAACTGTTTTTATCAGACGGGGCGGAAACCACCGGTGACACAAGAGCAATTGCGCGAGTCTGTTGAAAAAGGAGTGATTCTCACCGGCGAAGGATTTCGAATTCTTCCACTGCTTGCGGGTGGCAAAACGGTAGGAAGTCTGGCACTGCCTGCAGGCAGTGCGTCGCGCACGGCAAAACAATCCATCGCGCATTTGGCGGCAATCGCGTTGGACCATGCACGTACGCAGGAGGCCATGAGCCTCGCCGCCGCCGCGCGACAGAGCGAAGAACTGAAATCGGCGATGCTGGACGCGCTTGCGCACGATTTCAAGACGCCGCTCACCTCGATCAAAGCCGCGTCCACCGCGCTTCTTGCAGAGGCTAACGCGGACGATCACGAACTCCTGGAGGTCATCACAGAGGAGACTACGAGAATGGCCAATATGGTGTCCGACGCGTTGGAAATTGCCCGCGTCGAGGCGGGGCACTTCCAGCCGCAACAGCACAGGATTGAGGTTGCCCGCTTGATTGATGGAGCATTGGAAAGAAGGACGGGCCGCTTTTTAGGTCATCCGATTGAAGTGCGCATCGAATCAGGCATTGCTGAGGTTTCCGCTGACATCAGGCTGATTGAGATGGTCATCGGCCAACTGGTAGATAACGCCACGAAGTTTTCACCGCCAGATTCCGTGATCCGCATTGTTGCCAAGCAGCGCGGTGATTTCGTATTCATCTCCGTGATCGATAGTGGCGAGGGTATCGCGGAAGAAGACCGTGCACACGTATTCGAACGCTTCTATCGCGGAAAAATTGCGCGACACCGGACACCTGGGACAGGGATGGGACTAGCCATCGCGAAAGAAATCATTCGCGCCCACGGCGGCGAAATTCGAGTCGAGAATAGTCACGGAGAAGGATGTGAATTTGTCTTCTCACTTCCGGTGTATGTATGAACACGATTCTAGTGGTTGACGATGAGCCGCAGATCCGGCGTGTTCTGCGCTCGACCCTTTCCAAGGTCGGCTATCACGTGTTGGAAGCCAGAAGCGGTGAAGAAGCGCTGGAGAAACTACACTCTTCCACACCGGATCTCATTCTTCTAGACTTCAATATGCCAAGACTCAGTGGCCTTGAAACCTGCCGGGCAATTCGAGCCACGCAGGATACTCCCATCATCATGTTGACGGTTCGCGACGCGGAAACGGACAAGGTGGACGCCCTGGATGCGGGAGCAGACGATTACGTCACAAAGCCGTTCGGCACGCCGGAATTACTGGCTCGCGTGCGCGCAGCCTTGCGTCGCGCGCCGATGCTGCCAGCAACCACCACCCTGATCCGCTTGGGCAACGTAGAGATCGATTTTGGCGCGCGAGAAGTGGTGGGAGGCGAAGGCCATGTGCGTCTTACTCCCAAGGAATTCGATTTGTTGTGGTGTCTGGTGGCGCACGCAAATCGCCCCGTGTCCCATCGGGATCTGCTGCGCGAGGTGTGGGGGCCTGAGTATGGCGGAGAGTTGGAATACCTGCGTGTCTTCGTGAATCACCTCAGAAAGAAGATCGAGTCCGACGCCTCCGCGCCTGAGTTTATTCTTACCGAGCCGCGCTTCGGCTACAAGCTTGTGCTTCCCGGCCAGCAACAAGCCGAATAAGACCAGTCGGCATCTTTATGCCTTTTTTATCCTTCCAGCTCTAAGCTCCCTATTGGAGAGTGAAATGAGTTTGGTTAAGGTGATTTGCACCAGCCGCCGAGACACCAGACTGGCACTGAATGAGGCTGCCAGACTCTGCCGCGACAGCGCGCATGAGATTCAATTGATCGTGCCTGTCGTCGTGCCATACTGCGTTCCCATTGACGCGCCAGTAGTTCCCGTGACATTCACAGCAGACTGGATATCGAAACTTCTGCAGCGCTTTGATCACAAGGTTCGGGTCACCGTCTGTCCTTGTCGCGACACGCGCATCGGCTTACTCAAGAACGTGGCCCAAAGCGATCTGGTGCTCATCGGCGGTGCCAAATACTGGTGGCGTTCGCGAGCGCAACGCCTTGCAGATTGGTTGGATAAGCAAGGCATCAACGTACTCTTCATTACTACCAACCGAAAACCCGTTAAGGAGTTCCAGTGAATCCCACACAACCTCGCATGACAACAAAAGTGGTGGTCGCCACCACCGTCATGCTGTCTTTTATTTCCTTCTGGAGAGCCGCTGCCATCGTGCTCAACGATATGGCATCCACTGCATTCTACGTCGGCGGCATTGCGGAGACCGCCGTTGGTAAAGCTGCCCCTTGGTTCGTGCTCGCGATCATGTTGTTTTCCTATGCAGTCCGGGCAATCTATATCGAGAGTTGCAGCATGTTTGTACGAGGCGGCGTCTATCGTGTGGTCCACGAAGCGTTGGGTGGAACGCTGGCGAAGTTCTCCGTCTCGGCGCTGATGTTTGACTATGTGCTCACCGGGCCGATCAGTGGCGTGAGCGCGGGGCTGTATCTCGGCGGGTTAATCAACGAAATCGCTGAGAAGCTTGGATTGCATGGCGTCCACGTCGATCCACCATTGTTTGCCACGGCGTTCGCCGTAATCGCGACGGTCTATTTCTGGCGCAAGAACACTATGGGAATTCCCGAATCCAGCCAAAAAGCCCTGCAAATCATGCAAGTCACGACAGTGATGGTGCTCATCCTCGTTACCTGGTGCATCATTACTATCGCGAAGAACGGCTATCAGCCGGTGCCTTTTCCGACACTGGAAACCATGCACTTCAGTGATGATGCCCTGGGATGGTTGAAGGGAACCTTGGCACCATCCATCACAGCCGTGGCGATTCTTATTGGACTGGGTCACTCGCTATTGGCAATGAGTGGCGAGGAAAGCATGGCGCAAGTCTACCGCGAGATTGCGCATCCAAAGCTGAAGAATCTGGAAAAAGCTGGTTTTGTGATCTTCCTCTACAGCATCATTTTCACCTGCATGGTTTCCTTTTTCGCTGTCATGATTATTCCCGATGGCGCGCGCGGGCGGTATTTGGACAACCTGATTGGCGGCCTTTCGGTGTACCTTGTGGGGCCTGATCTTTTGAAACTTGGCTTCCACATTTTTGTTGTCGTCGCAGGCACGCTCATCCTTTCCGGTGCCATCAACACGTCTATCATTGGCTCCAACGGTGTTCTTAACCGGGTTGCCGAGGACGGTGTGCTTCCTGATTGGTTTCGCCATCCTCATTCCAAGTTCGGTACCACTTATCGTTTGATCAACGCGGTGGTGCTTCTGCAGATTGTCACCATCATCCTGAGTCGAGGTAACGTCTACCTGCTGGGCGAAGCCTATGCGTTTGGTGTCATGTGGAGTTTCTTCATGAAATCTCTTTCGGTGCTGGTGCTGCGATTCAAGCAGCCGGGAGGTCGTGAATGGAAGGTTCCCTTGAATTTCCGCATCGGTAAAACCGAGTTGCCTGTGGGGTTGTTTTTCATTACCGTGACCCTCTTCCTTCTCGCCGGTGTGAATTTATTCACGAAGAAGACAGCCACGATTTGGGGTATTGTCTTCACACTCGTTTTCTTCGCCATGTTCCAAATTACAGAGAGGTATCACAGGCGACGTGGTAGTAAGCAGCAGCATGAGATTGAGAAGTTCCGCATTGAGGCTTCTGACGAGCCCGATCTTCCCTCGGTAGATGCGCGTCCCGGAAACGTGATTGTGATGATGCGGAATCCCAACAATCTCAGACATCTGGAAAAGGTGCTGGAGAAAACCGACACGAACAAACTGGATGTTGTGATTTTGTCGGTTCGCAAAATGGATCCATCGGGAGCAGACGGGTATGCGTTGGAAGCAGATCAGATCTTCGCGGAAGACGAGTCGCGCCTGTTCACAAAAGTCGTGAACCTCGCCGAGCACGCAGGGAAGCCTGTGAAATTGCTTGTCGTGCCGGGCTTTGAACCCAATCTGGCTGCAGCCGAAATTGCGCAACGTTTGCAGTCAGCACGAATTGTTACGGGCAGGTCTGCATTCCAGACCGTAGACGAACAGGCGCGAATCTTTGGCAAGGCCTGGGAGAAACTGGCTGAGCCACGGCCATCGTTGTCACTCGAAATCGTGACCGAAGATAGCGAGTCACAGTTCTTCAACCTCGGGCCGCATCCTCCTCGTCTGTGGCCTGAAGATGTCGCACTGGTACACGAGTTGTGGCTGGGATTAAGCGAACAGCTCGGCGCTAAATTGCATCACCGCGACGTGATCGGCTTTGCGTTGCGACGAATGGCGGAGGATCTCAAATCCGACCGCAGGGAGGAGGTCACAAACGCGTTAGTACGCGAGGTGGGTGGTAAACTACCTTGGGGGTAGATTTCACCAAGGAGTTTACATGAAACGGCTTATCTTCAGTCTCTTGCTTGCTGCCCAGTTACCGGCGCAAGTGCATCCCTTACAAGCATTGATCGACGCAGCACGGACGGATGCCCCCAATCTAAGGCAGCTTATCGAAGGTGGATTACCTCTGTTACAAGCGCGTGATGGTGTCGCGGTTTGGGGGCAGGATTTTCTTTTTGCGGTTCAATCTGCTACTCCGGCTACAGTGGCCATAGACCGCCAACCGCAGATTCCGATGAAGCAAATCACTGGATCCAACCTTTGGTACAAGCTGGTGACGCTGCGTCTGGGCACAACACACCACTACGAATACTTCGGCGGCGGCCGCTCCATTGGATCGTACGAGGTGGCTAGTTACAATCCGGATTCCTATCCGTTGCCAGGTGTTGCGAGAGGAAAATTGTCGGAGCGCAAAACATTGGTGAGCAAAGTCTATCCAGGCATGAGTTCCAATTATTGGGTCTACGTAAATTCTGGTGCCGACACGACACGTGGCGCACCGTTGATGGTCTGGCAGGACGGCGAAACCATCATTGGTAATCAGGATTTGCTTCGTCTCCGATTGCAAATCGTCTCCGATAATCTCGTACACAAGAAACTGATCCCGCCCATGGTACACGTCCTGATTCAACCGGGCACCGGCGGCCCAAGTCCGAATATGCGGAGTATTCAATACGACACCGTGTCTGATACGTACGGTAAGTACATCAATGACGAGATCATGGCCGAGGTGTCAAAGGACTACAAGGTCCGCACCGATGCCTATTCACGCGCCATCGGAGGAGCATCATCGGGTGCCATCGCAGCCTTCAACGTTGCCTGGTATTATCCAAACCAGTTCAGCCGGGTGCTGTCGCACATTGGCAGCTTTAGTGGCATTCAATGGCGTCCAGAACAGAACCTTGATGGCGGCTACATTGTCTCTCACAAGGTGCGTCGCGAGGCGAAGAAGAACATCCGCGTTTGGATGTCGGATGGCTCGGAAGACATTGAGAATAACACTGGCAGTTGGCCGTTGAACAACATTGAGCTGGCAAACGCTTTCAAGCTAAAGAATTACGATTTCCATTTTCGATTTGGTACCAGCATGCACGCCATCGCGCAGGGTGCAATGGATCTGCCCGAGTCACTTGTGTGGCTCTGGCGCGGATATGATCCGAACAAAACCGAAGAGACCTACGAAATGGAAGAGAGTGAAAAAGCAAAGCCGCTCTTTCGGGTTAGTATCACCAATCGCCAGGCGTGGTAGTTAGCGAGCGGCCAAGCCCTTTACCAGAATCCCGGTGAGATCAGAGATCTTGAGCAAAGCATCTCGGGGATGTCTTCGCATGTAATTGCAATGGCGATGTGTCCCCCTGGTGAATACACAATACCGACATCACTTCGTTTTCCTTTGCCAGAGAACACGGCGATGGAAGCGCGGACCTCCCGTTCCAGCGGAGTGGGCTCTTCAGCCAAACACAAACCCACGAATAGGCAGCAAGCCAACAGTCGAAACATGACCTGCAAGAAGTATAGTGCAAATCTGCTAAAATGAAGTTTCCCTTGGCCAGGTAGCTCAGCTGGTAGAGCGCAGCCCTGAAAAGGCTGGCGTCGGCGGTTCGATTCCGTCCCTGGCCACCATAATCTTAATAAACACCTAACAATAGGTTTTGCCCGTCGGACTCTAACCCGTGTGGAATCCGGACCAGTGCGAGCGGCAAGTTCACTCGGTCAACGAAATAAAGGATACTCCACATGGACAAGAGAATCGCAAAACGCCATAAGCGTCAAGTAGCCCGAGCTAAGCAACACGCGAAGGTTTCTGAACCTGACCTACGCACCCCGGAAGAGATTCATGCAGCACGCGAAGCAAGTCGGGCTGCACACGCCCGAGGAGCCGGACCCACAGCGCACTTTGTAACACAACCACGGCGCGGGCCTGCCGCAGGAACTGGTAGCGCAGCCAAGACCGGCATCTAGGCTGAATACAGCTGACAACCACTGCCCAAGCCTAAAAAAGAATATTCTTCTTCTGTTCGTCCAGCACTTTGGCATCCAGCCCAGGTACTTTAGAGAACTCCTCGTAAGTCTTGAACGCGCCGTTCGCGGTCCGGAACTGAACAATAGCTTCTGATTCCTCGGCCGAAAAGGAAAGTCCAGCCTGGATTTCTTTCGCCGTAGACGTATTCACATTCACAGGCTTGCCGAAGTGTCTTGATAGATAACTGATAACGTTGTTCACATCTTCTTCAGTCCCGTCGGCACCTCTGGAAACCATATCGTCCACGATGTTCGTCCACATCTTTTTCGGATACTTGTTTGCGATGACCTGAGCCAGTGAGTGGCAGTTGGCGCACATGCGTGTGAACGTGTCTTTCCCTTTGCCAACTGGCAACTCATCACCCTCGGCGGCTACAAGAACAAAAGCGGCAAGGCCAACAGCAGAAGCCAAAACGAGCGAACGAATCATACTCAATAGATTGCCACCCAAGCGGCGTCTGGCGCAATCGCTTCTCTAACGGGGGCGGCCTGTCTCAAGAATACTGGCCAGCATGTCGGGGATTTCAAATACCGCCGTGTTTTTGTAGGCGGCCACGCTGGCCTTGTAAGCGGCCAGGGCGTTGGGCTCTAGCATCTTATCCACGGCCTGGGCGATTTGGCGGAAGTTTCGCAAGGCTATTCCGAAGTTATTCTCGCTGATCCACTCGGCGTTATAGCGCTCTTGAGGCATCGTCCATGCGTTGCGTTCCACAATGACCGGTAGCCCCATGGCCAAGGCTTCCGAAACGCTTCCCGGACCTGGTTTTCCTATCAGAAAGTCGGATAGCTGCATGAAGTGGGGCACTTCCTGTGTGAAGCCTTGCACGTGAAAAGGCATCTTCAGCTTCATCGACTTCAATTCGGCTGCTAGTTTTTCGTTGTGGCCACACATCAGAATAAGCTGAGAAGGGTTGGAGGCGCGGTCCAAACGCTCGGCGATTTGGCGCATGACAGGAGCTCCCTGTCCTCCGAATAGTACGATTCCTGTTGGCAAATCCGGGTTGAGTCCCAGCTCCCTTTGCCCGGTGATTCTATCGATTGGTTTGACGTCGTAGAAGCTTGGTCTTAGGATCATGCCCGACGTCAGGAAACACTCCTGTTCGGAATGACCCAGATCTCTCGCCTGCTGGTACGCTTTTGGGGTTCCGCAAATGACGTACCCTTCCTGCTCTTCGATCCACGTATGGGGAGGATAATCGGCCAAGTCCGTGATGATGGTTGTAAAGGGTGCTGCGTCGCTTACGTTTCGGAGGCCTTGGTAGACTGCCCGGTTGAAATTGGGTATCACCGAGACAACCATATCGGGAGTGTCCTTTTGCCAGAACGCCGTAATCAGTTCCACCTGGGTAGAATGGTAGAGGCGGATAACGCCGTGCATGATGGGCAGCAATTGGGTTGACCCGAGTGTCCAGCCTTTCTTTAGGATGAGGTTATAGATGTCTTCAAGGCCGAGTCCGGTTAGCTTCTTGAAAACATCAGTCTTCATGAGGATTTCGTTCAGGTTCACCAGTCGCAAGTCCCACTCGCGCTGCTGTTGGGAAATCACGGCTTGCAGGGCCAAGGCGGCACTGCGGTGACCTCCCCCGGCGTTAAAGTAAAGAATGTCTATGCGTGGCCGTGGCATCTGAGGAGAACTTTCCAAACCAGTATCTCGTTTCTTAAGGGGACGGGACAAGATCTGAAACAAATTATTAAGGGTAAATGACACAATCCCGTAACCAATTCGGAGCAAGATAAGGCCATGGAAAACGGAATTGCCTTGCTACGCTTCATTGACTGGAACGATCAACGTCTCATGTTACGTATCCATCGCTGGAACGCTCCACGCTGGGTTCGCCTGTGGATGCTGTGCGCCACGCGTGGTGGCGATGGACCGTTGTGGTACTCAATGCTAGCGGTTGTGCTGGCTGTTGGCGGTGAGTCACGATTTGTTGCCGCCGTCTCCTCCAGCCTGGCGGTCGCGATGAGCATCGGTTTGTTTTTGGTGCTGAAACGGCTGACGAACCGTCGGCGGCCTTGCCATATTCAGCCCCATTGCTGGTCGCAATTGCTGCCTCCAGACCAGTTTAGTTTTCCTTCTGGTCACACTTTGTCAGCGTTCGCCTTTTGTTTGCCGCTGGCGGCGTACTATCCGCAGATGGCCACAGGGCTGTATTTTTGCGCGATCAGCATCGGGATATCGAGGATTGTACTGGGAATGCACTTTCTGAGTGATGTGGTGGCCGGTGCGATTCTCGGGTCGGCATTGGGCTGGGCTTGTTTTACGCTGCTGCTATAGACTCCGAGCCGGGCTGCTAGGATCAGCTGCTAGGATCATGGGAGCAGGATGCTACGCAGCTCTCTTCTTTTCCTGTCGCGTGCGCGCCGGTTGCGGCAGGCAGCGGAACGGTCATCTCTGGTCCGTCGGTTGGCAGCTCGTTTCGTTTCCGGAGATACCTTGGACGACGCGATCGCGGTTTGCCAACGGCTAAACCACAACGGCTTTCTCACGACCCTCGATAGGCTTGGCGAGAACGTTTCCAGCGTAGAAGAAGCCCGCGCCTGTTGGGAGGCGGGGATGGACACAGTGTCGGCGATCGAGGCTACGCAACTGCGGTCCACCGTATCCATCAAGCTGACCCAGTTCGGCTTGGATGTCTCCGCCGAGGAGTGTTTCGCCGAGGTGCGAGCCTTAGCCGCCTCCGCCGCACGAGCCGGGACAATGGTCGAAATCGACATGGAATCCAGCGCGTACACAGACCGGACTCTGGAAATCGTCCGCCGGGTACACGCGGCAAGCCACAATGTCCGCGCCGTGATCCAGGCATATCTTTACCGTAGCGCCGCCGACGTCGGGCAACTCTGCCACGAAGGGATTCCCGTGCGCCTCTGCAAAGGCGCGTACTTGGAGCCGCCCGAAGTCGCCTATCCCGTGAAAGCAGACGTCGATGCCAGCTACCGCCGATTGATGCGGCATCTCCTGGAACACGGAGTGCGCCCGGCCCTGGCAACGCACGATCCAGCAATCCTGCGCGAGGCTGTGGACCTGATTCGACAACAAGGGCTAAAGCCCAATCAGTACGAGTTCGAAATGCTCCACGGTGTTCGCCGCGACCTCCAGCGGAGTCTGGTCGAACAAGGCCACCCAGTGAGAATTTATGTGCCCTACGGAACCGCCTGGTACCCCTACTTCATGCGCCGTCTAGCCGAACGTCCCGCCAATCTTTTCTTTCTGCTGCGTCAACTATTCCGCCCCTGATTCCCTGCCGATAGGGAATTTAGGAACATTTGTGAGGGAGACAGCGTCCAACTAGATGAGTGTAAGACTTATGAAGTATTGGGGCTATTTCGCGGCAAAGCTACTGGTCGTAGTGGCGATGCTAGGGTTGGGCTGGATAGGCCTCAACGCGATTTGGCCGAAACCTGAGCCGTTCATGATGCGTACACCCTTGACCTTTGGCTTGGTCGAACTGCATCCATTCGGGCATGACCTTGGTTTTACAGCCGTTGCTATTGCTTTTGGGCTGGCTTGTGTCGGTGTCCTATATCTGGCCTTCATCGACCAACGCTACCGTTGCCGGACATGCTTGCGACGGCTGCGGATGCCCGTGCTCCGGGGCGATTGGAACCACTTCCTGCTAGGTGCCCCCCACACCGAGTACATCTGCCCGTTCGGGCATGGAACGTTGAGTGTCGCAGAGGCGCATTTTGCCGGCGACGCCGAAGTGGACTGGCACCCTATCGACGACATGTGGAAGGAGCTGGAAGAGTTGGACAAGGCTCCAAAATAGCTGCGACAATAAAAGCGGACCAATGGTATCGCTGTGAGCCGTACACCTCCAGAAGATTCTGCCCCTCAGGGTTCCTCAGGGAACCCGCCGAAGCGCAAGAAGAACGACGCAAAGGACAAGGGTAAGTCCCGGTCCCTGATCGTTCGCTTCTTCAACCATCCCGTCGGCAAAGTCCTGCTGGCGCTGATCGTGTTCTCCTTCAGCGGTGTCCTCATGGTCACCGCCTACTACTACAACAAATACGCAACCTTCATTGAAGACAAGCTCAACGAAGGCCCCTACAGCAATACATCCAAACTCTACGCCACGCCTCAGGTAGTGAACCTCCGCGACGATACCTCGCCAGAGGAAATCGCCGAAGCTCTGCGCCGCGCCGGCTACACGACATCCCGCAGCAACCGCATGGGCTGGTATAGCCAGAAGCCCGACAGTGTCGAAGTCTACCCTGGGCCGGATTCCTATTTCCAACAGGAAGCGCACCTCGTCAAGTTCAAGGGAACCGACGTTGCCGAAATTGTATCCTTGCGTGACAACACACAACGCACGCAGTTCTGGTTAGAGCCGGAGATTATCACCAACCTCGCCGACAAGAACCGTGAGAAGCGTCGAATCCTGACCTTCGCCGAGATCCCACAGGTGATGGTGAACGCAGTGTTGTCCGCAGAGGATAAGCGCTTCTTCCAGCACGCCGGATTTGACCCGTTACGCATCTTGAAGTCAGCTTACGAAGATATCAAGGCCGGAGATATCTCCCAGGGTGCCTCCACCATCAGCATGCAGCTTGCCCGCGAAATCTGGGGAAACAAAGTCCGCGGCTGGAAGCGTAAGATCCCAGAAGTGCTCATGACGCTCCATCTCGAGCGCAAGCTGACCAAGAACGAAATCTTCGAGCACTACACAAACCAGATCGATCTGGGCCGCGTAGGCAGCTTCAACATTCACGGCTTTGGCGAAGGGGCGCAAGTATTCTTCGGCAAGGAATTGCGGAAGCTGAACATCCAGGAAGCGGCCTTGCTCGCAGGTATTGTCCAGGCACCCAGCGCTTTCAATCCTCTGCGCAATCCTGAAAAGGCACGCGCCCGACGCAACATTATCCTGCGCATGATGCGTGACAACGGCTACATCACTCAGACCGAGTACGAAGCTGCCTCCAACGCCCCGCTAGGCGTTGTCTCCGGCGGCAGTGAGTCCGAGGATGCGCCCTATTTTGCGCACTACTTGAACGACCAGCTCCAAACCAAATTTCAGGACCGCGACTTCCAGGAAGACTCCTATCGCGTCTACACCACCCTCGATATCAATCTCCAAAAAGCCGCAGCCAGTGCCGTGAAGGCTGGAGTCAAAGAACTCAACGCAACCGCCATCAAACGCGGGCGCACCGCAGCTAAGGGCTGGCCTCCTATCCAGGCGGCGTTGGTTGCTATGGACGCCCACAGCGGAGAAATTCTCGCGATGGTCGGTGGCGAGGATTATGGAGTGAGCCAGTTGAACCGCGCACTTGCCAAGCGCCCCCCCGGATCTATCTTCAAGCCCTTTGTCTATGCCGCAGCGTTGAATACTGCATCCGAAGGTGGACTCAACCCCGTCACCCCGGCGACAACCGTCGTCGATGAAGCCACTACGTTCTGGTTCGACGACAAACCCTACGAGCCGGGCAACTTCGGCGACAAGTTCCTCAACGGTCCTGTCACCATGCGCTACGCCCTCGCGCATTCCCTGAACATTCCGACGCTCAAGTTCGCTGAAATGGCCGGCTACGACACCATCGTCACCCTCGCCCGCGCGTCCGGCATGAACAATCAGATCAAGGCAACCCCAGCGGTCGCGCTCGGTGCTTACGAAGTCACTCCAATCGAAATCGCCGGTGCCTACACCGTGTTTTCCAATTCCGGTGTTTACGTCGAGCCCAGTTCGGTCAAGCTGATCCGCGACAAAGACGGCAAGGTTGTCTACACCAACAAACCGAAGACCCGCAATGTTCTGGACCCCCGTGTTACCTACATGATGGTTGACCTGCTCCAGGAGGTGATGCGATCCGGTACCGCAGCCGGAGTTCGCGGACGTGGTTTCACCCTTCCCGCAGCCGGTAAAACCGGCACCTCGCACGACGCCTGGTTCGCCGGCTTCACCTCCAAGATCATCGCCGTGGTCTGGGTCGGTTACGACGACAACCGCGACGTTAAGATGGAGGGCGCAAAAGCAGCGCTCCCCATTTGGACCGAGTTCATGAAGCAGGCCCACGAGTTTTCGCCCTATCGTTTCGCGGGTGGATTCGGTGCGCCCGATGGTGTGGTGAGCGTGGAGATCGATTCGGCCACAGGTAAGTTAGCCGCAGCAGGTTGCAGCGGGACGACCAAGTCCGAGGTCTTTCTGGCAGGCACGCAGCCGTTGGAATATTGCAACGGATCGTCGGCAACCCGTGTGATGGCATTTGCATCAGAGCCGGAACCGGAAGCAAAAGACGATCCACGTCCGGCGCGCCGTTCGCGCAAGACCACCGCAATCCCAGTGTCGGATAAGCAAACGGCACCCAAGCCGCCAGCCGCGCCTCCCAAAAAAGGAATTCTGGATCGCCTGTTTGGTTGGGCCAAGTAGGCTGGATGATCCAAATCCGCGCCCTCACCAAGACTGCCCAAACCGGCACACACAAGGTTGAGATTCTGCGCGGCATCAATCTGGAAATCCCACGCGGACAGTTCGCCGCGATCATGGGTCCGTCAGGTAGCGGCAAGAGCACGCTGCTCGGACTGATGGCGGGCCTCGACACTCCCACTTCTGGCCAAGTGATTCTCGATGGCGTAGACATAACCGGCATGGCCGAAGATCAGCTTGCAGGCATTCGCGGAAGCAAGATCGGATTTGTGTTTCAGTCCTATCAACTGATCCCTACGCTCACCGCTGAAGAGAACTTCCTGCTGGCGTTTGAA
>Ga0315912_10003854_pt1 | contig 14596 bp, 17 predicted proteins | sample VfabasoilMG_FD_204469 | JGI IMG/M metagenome (GOLD analysis project Ga0315912, IMG submission 204469) | Garden soil microbial communities collected in Santa Monica, California, United States - V. faba soil | ecosystem: Environmental > Terrestrial > Soil > Garden | place: USA: California... | reverse complement strand
GATTTTGCCGCGTATTTCCTTGCCTGCTGCCATCGCAGAACTCCTTTGCTCGGGTTCGTTTCAGGCGCTCAGGCGAAGGACTTCTTGAAGGCCTCGATCGCGGCGGTCAGCTCGGCTTCGGACTCCTTGTCGAGTTGCTTGCTGTCGTCGAGCTTCTTCAGCAGCGCGGCATGGCTGGTCTTCAGGTGCGTGTGCAGGCCGTGCTCGAAATCGAGCACCTTCTTCACTTCGACCTCGTCGAGGAAGCCCTTGTTCACCGCGAAGATCGACGCGCCCATCAGGCTGATCGGCAGCGGCGAATACTGCGCCTGCTTCAGCAGCTCGGTGACGCGCGCACCGCGGTCCAGCTGCTTCTTGGTCGCGGCATCGAGGTCGCTGGCGAACTGCGCGAACGCGGCCAGCTCTCGGTACTGCGCCAGGTCGGTACGGATGCCGCCGGACAGGCCCTTGATCAGCTTGGTCTGGGCGGCCGAGCCGACGCGCGACACCGAGATGCCGGCGTTGATGGCGGGGCGGATGCCGCTGTTGAACAGGCTGGTCTCCAGGAAGATCTGGCCGTCGGTGATCGAGATCACGTTGGTCGGCACGAAGGCCGACACGTCGCCGGCCTGCGTCTCGATGATCGGCAGCGCGGTCAACGAACCGGTCTTGCCCTTGACCTCGCCCTTGGTGAAGGCCTCGACGTAGTCGGCGTTGACGCGCGCGGCACGTTCGAGCAGGCGGCTGTGCAGATAGAACACGTCGCCCGGGTAGGCTTCGCGGCCCGGCGGGCGGCGCAGCAGCAGCGACACCTGGCGATAGGCCACCGCCTGCTTGGACAGATCGTCGTAGATGATCAGCGCATCCTGGCCGCGGTCGCGGAAGTATTCGCCCATGGTGCAGCCGGAATAGGCCGACACGTACTGCATGGCCGCGCTCTCCGCCGCCGAGGCGGCCACGACGATGGTATATTCCATCGCGCCGTTGGCTTCGAGCGCGCGCACCACGTTCTTGATCGACGACGCCTTCTGGCCGATGGCGACGTAGACGCAGGTCATGTCCTGACCCTTCTGGTTGATGATCGTGTCGATCGCCACCGCGGTCTTGCCGGTCTGGCGGTCGCCGATGATCAGTTCGCGCTGGCCGCGGCCGATCGGCACCATCGAGTCGATCGACTTCAATCCGGTCTGCACCGGCTGGCTCACCGACTGGCGCGCGATCACGCCCGGCGCCACCTTCTCGATGACGTCGGTCAGCTTGGCGTTGATCGGGCCCTTGCCATCAATGGGCTGGCCCAGCGCGTTGACGACGCGGCCCTTCAGCTCGGGGCCCACCGGCACTTCGAGGATACGGCCGGTGCACTTGACCGTGTCGCCTTCGGAGATGTGCTCGTACTCGCCCAGGATCACCGCGCCGACCGAGTCGCGCTCCAGGTTCAGCGCCAGGCCGTAGGTCGGCTGGCCGTCGGCCGTGGCCGGGAATTCGAGCATTTCGCCCTGCATCGCGTCGGACAGGCCGTGGATGCGCACGATGCCATCGGTCACCGACACCACGGTGCCCTGGTTGCGGATATCGGCCGAGACGCCAAGGCCCTCGATGCGGCTCTTGATCAGTTCGGAAATTTCTGCGGGATTCAGTTGCATGACTCTTCTCCGTTGGACGACGTGCCGGCCTTCAGGCCGTCAACGCCACTCTCATCTGTTCGAGACGGGCGCGTACCGAGGTGTCCAGCACCTCGTCGCCGACGACCACGCGGATACCGCCGATCAGTTCGGGATCGATGACCACGTGCGCGTTGAGCTTGCGCTTGAAGCGCCGCTCCAGCGCCGACACCACCTCGTTCAGCTGCGGCAGCTCGATGACGAAGGCACTGTAGATCGTGGCGTCGGACACGCCGCTGCTGGCATTGACCAGCGCGTGGAACTGCGCGGCGATCTCCGGCAGCGCAGCCAGGCGGCCGTTCTGGATGATCAGCTCAAGCAGGTTGCTCGCGGCCGGCGACAGCGGCGCGCCGAGCACCGAGCCGACGAGCTGCGCGATCTGCGCGGGCTCGACCTTCGGGTCGTCGGCAAACTGCAGCAGCTGCGGCTGGGCCGCGACCTGTGCCAGCGCCTGCACCTGCTGCACCAGCGCAGCCTGGTCGGTGCCGGCGGCCTTGAACAACGCCTCGGCGTAGGGGCGGGCAATGGTGGCGATCTCGGCCATGCTCAAGCCCCGCTCAAAGCTCGGCCTTCAGGCGGTTCAACAGCTCGGCATGCACGCCGGGGTTGACCTCGCGCTTCAGGATCGATTCGGCGCCCTTCACGGCCAGCGCCGCCACCTGCTCGCGCAGCGCTTCGCGCGCCTTGGTCGCTTCCTGCTCGGCCTCGGCCTTGGCGGCGGCGATGATCTTCGCGCCCTCGTCGTTGGCGCGGCCCTTGGCTTCCTCGATCATCGACTGCGCCAGACGCTCAGCATCGGCCAGGCGCTGCGCGGCGTCGTGGCGCGCCGCGGACAGCTGCTCTTCGACACGCTTGTTGGCCTGCGCCAGTTCGGCCTTGGCCTTGTCGGCGGCCGACAGACCGTCGGCGATCTTCTTCGCGCGTTCGTCGAGCGCGGCCGTGATCGGCGGCCAGACGAACTTCATCGTGAACCAAACCAGGATCGCGAAGACGATCATCTGGATGATCAGTGTGGCGTTGATGCTCACTGCTGTGACCTCGTCATGGGGTGACCCTCGGTGACGGTCGCAGCGACCGCCACCCGCCAGGCCGAAGCAAGGGAATTACTTCGGCAGGTTGGCGATCTGCGCCAGGAACGGGTTGGCGGTGGCGAACCACAGCGCAATACCGGTGCCGATGATGAAGGCCGCGTCGATCAGGCCGGCCAGCAGGAACATCTTGGTCTGCAGTTCGCCCATCAACTCGGGCTGACGGCCCGCCGATTCGAGGTACTTGCCGCCCATGATGCCGATGCCGATACAAGCGCCGACGGCACCCAGACCGATCATGAGGCCGGCGGCGAGGGCGACAAAGCTGATGACTTCCATTGATTGCTCCTGGTTTTGGAAGGTGGGTGAAGGAAAGGGAACGAGAGAGCGACGCTCAGTGCGCGTCGTGGGCCTGGCCGACGTAGATCAGCGTCAGCATCATGAAGATGAAGGCCTGCAGCGTGATGATCAGGATATGGAAGATGGCCCACACCGTGCCGGCGACGACGTGGCCGATGGCCAGCAGGATGCCCGTGGCGTTCAGCGCCCAGGCACCGCCCATCAGCGCGATCAGCATGAAGATCAGTTCGCCAGCGTACATGTTGCCGAACAGCCGCATGCCGTGCGACACGGTCTTGGCGATGAACTCGATGATCTGCATCAGGAAGTTCACCGGATACAGGAACCACTTGTCGCCGAAGGGCGCGGTGAACAGCTCGTGGATCCAGCCGGCCGGGCCCTTGATCTTGACGTTGTAGTACAGGCAGATGAGCAGCACGCTGAGGCTCAGGCCCATCGTGATCGACAGGTCGGCCGTGGGCACGACACGCTGATAGGGAATGCCGGCCTTCCCGGTGAACCACGGCAGCAGGTCCACCGGCAACAGGTCCATCGCGTTCATCAGGAAGATCCAGACGAACACCGTCAGCGCCAGCGGCGCAACCATCTTGCGGCTGTGTGCGTTGTGCACGATGCCCTTGGCCTGCGAGTCGACCATCTCGACGAGGATCTCCACCGCTGCCTGGAAGCGCCCCGGCACGCCCGAAGTCGCCTTGCGCGCCGCCAGCCACAGCAGCCAGCAGCCGAGCATGCCAAGCACGATCGCGTAGAACACCGAATCCATGTTGACGACCGAGAAGTCCGCCACCGCGCTCTGCTTGCCGGTCTGCAGGTGATGCAGGTGATGGACGATGTACTCGCCGGCTGTCTGTCCGTGACCTTCTTGACCCTGGGCTGCCATGTGTTCAGGTTCCCGATTGCTGTTTTTTTGCCGGCCGGCGCCACAGCAGCGCCAGCAGGTACACGTTCAAGCACACCACCAGACTGACCAGCAATGCCGGCCAGCTCAGCGGCTGGACGATCTTCGGCGCCAACGCGAGCATCAGCACCGAAACCGCAATTTTCACCAGCTCCCACAACATGAAGCTGACGGCACTGGCGCCAGGCGACACGCTGCTGAGCCGGCTGCTCATGCCACGCGCCATCAAGGCGCCCGGCACCACCACCACGGCGGCGCCGTACAGCGCCGACCCAAACACCGAGCGGTCACCGGTAACGAGCACCGCCACCAACGCCACCACCCCACCCACCACGGCCTGCGCCGCGACCACCCACCAGACCGGAACCTGGGGTTGCCTGTCCCGCAAGGCCTGGGCCTCGGCACGGGTCAAGGGCTGGAATGCCGCCTCGTCCGCTTCGTCATCCCACGCCCCCGAACGAATTCGCCTTTCGGGCATGGAACTCCCACCACGTCTGTGTTCAGCAAAGCCTTGGAATTATACGTGCCAACCCGCGGTCTCCCACAAACCGGGGATGCACCCTGCAATCAGGGCAACCTCAGGTAGCGCTGCGCCAGCAAGGCAAAGGCCTGGCGCTCGTCGTCGCCGACGCGGCGGCCGAGTTCTTCTTCGATCAGCGCCGCCACCGGCTCGATCAGCGTGGCGGCACGCGCCGCATCCAGGAAGAGCAGGCGCGAGCGGCGCGCCAGCACGTCCTCGATGCCGCGCGCCATCTCGTAGCGCAGTGCAAAGCGCACCATCGCTTCGCTCAGGCCGCCCCGGCCCGATTCGGCGTCGCGCCACAGCCAGTGGTCGGCGCCGGGCAGGCTGCGCAGCACGGCCGCTTCGCTGCCATACAGGTGTTCGCCCGGCGGCTCGCCGAGCGGGCGCCCCGGCGCGGCGCCGACCAGCGGCAGATGCAGCGTCACGCCCGCGGCGCGCCGCGGCAGCGCGCCGCGGGCCATGCAGCGGTCGAGCACGTCCTCGGCCATGGCGCGATACGTGGTCCACTTGCCGCCGGTCACGGTGAGCAGACCCGAACGGGCGACGAGCACGGTGTGCTCGCGCGACAGCGCCTTGGTGTTGTCGCCTTCGTCGTCGGGCGGCTTGACCAGAGGGCGCAGGCCCACCCACACCGAGCGCACGTCGGCGCGTGTCGGCGCCTTGGCCAGGTAGCGGCCGGCCTCGCGCAGGATGAAGTCCACTTCCTGGTGGAAGGGCGCGGGCTCGCGGTCCAGGTCGTGGCGCGGCGTATCGGTCGTGCCGAGGATCGTCTTGCCCAGCCAGGGCACGGCGAAGAGCACGCGGCCGTCGCTGGTCTTGGGCACCATCAGCGCATGCGTGCCGGGCAGGAAGGCGCGGTCCACCACCAGGTGCACGCCCTGGCTGGGCGCGACCATCGCCGGCTTCGGCGGTGCGCCGGCGTCGCGGTCCATGTCGCGCACCGCGTCCACCCACACGCCGGCGGCGTTGACCACGCAGCGTGCGCGCAGCGTGAAGCGCTCGCCGCTTTCGTCGTCGCGCGCGTGCAGGCCGCGTACCTTGCCGTCCTCGCGCAGCAGTTCGGTGACGGCGCAATGGTTCAGCACCACGGCGCCGCGCTCGATGGCGGTGCGCGCCAGCAGCAGCGCCAGCCGCGCATCGTCGAACTGACCGTCCCAGTACTTGATGCCGCCGACCAGCCCCTGCCGCCGCACCGTGGGCAGCAGCTCCTGCGTACGCCGCGCCGACAGCATTTCGGTGGGCCCCAGGCTGCGGCGACCGGCGAGCACGTCATAGGCCTTCAGACCGGCGCCGTAGAAGGGCAGCTCGTACAGCTTGTAGGCCGGCACGACGAAGGCCAGGCGCTGCGCCACCTGCGGCGCATTGGCCAGCAGCGTGCTGCGCTCGTGCAGCGCCTCGTGCACCAGGCCGATGTCGCCCTGCGCCAGGTAGCGCACGCCGCCGTGCACCAGCTTGGTGGCGCGCGAGGACGTGCCCTTGGCGAAGTCCTCGCTCTCAAGCAGCAGCACCGAGAAGCCGCGCGCGGCCGCGTCCAGCGCCACGCCCAGGCCGGTGGCGCCGCCGCCGATCACCGCCAGGTCCCATTCGCGCGCCTCGCGCAGCCGCCCCAGCAGCCGGCCGCGCTCGAAGGCCGCGGCGCTCACAGCACGCCGACGTCGATCTGCATCCAGGCCTCGGTCGACGCCCCCGGCGCCACGCTGCGCAGCCCTTGCGCCAGCGGGTCGGCCATGTGGATGGCATTGGAGACGTGGCTCACCGGCTCGACGCAGTAGTAGTCGCGCTGCTGCGGTGTGTAGACCACCAGCCGGTCCAGCGACGACGTCAGCTGCAACGACATCTTCTCGTCGCGGATGCGCGCCGTGCCGCGCCAGCCGTCGAAGCAGTTGTCGTAGTCCAGATGCTGCACGTCGCCGTCGATACCGCTTTGCGCCAGCTTGCGCACCGGCAGCTGTGCGGCATCGCTGTCCCAGCGGCCGTCGCATTCGATGTGCAGCCGGCTGCGCGCGCGCTTCGGAAAGTACGGGTGCCAGCCCAGGCCCACCGGCTGCGCGATCTCGGCCCGGTTGTCGAAGACCAGCTGCACGCGCATCGCCTCGGTCGTGAGCGTGAAGTACTGGCGCGCCTCGAAGGCAAAGGGCCAGTCGGCATCACCATCGTGCCGGTAGCGCAGCACCACGTCGAGCGCACTGGACGAGACGATCTCCCAGCGCCGGGCCCAACCCACGCCATGCAGCGAATGCGGGCTGTCGTCGAAGTTGGGCTGCGTGCCGTAGTCCACGCCCTTCCAGCGGAAGCGCCGGTAGCCCAGGCGGTTGGAATAGGGCAGCAGCGGAAAGCAGCCCGATTGGCGCGCCGCGGTCAGGTTGGCAGGCTCGGTGCAGCGCAGCACCGGCAAGTGGCGGTGCCACAGCCCGGCGATCGAGCCGCCCAGGTCCGGGCGCAGCGCCAGGCGCAGCGCGCCGGCATGCAGTTCGATGTGGGCAGAGGTCATGGGCTCTCGGTGTGCGTGCCGCCATGCAGCGTGTGCACATGGGGTTCGTCGGACAGGCCGCGCAGCGCCTTCACCGCCGCCAGCGCGCCGCTCATCAGCAGCCCCATGTCGGAGGACACCGCCAGATAGTCGTAGCCCAGCGCGCGGTACTGCGTCACCGTATCGGGCGTGCCGCCGACGGTGCCGATGGGCTTGCCCAAGGCCTTGCAGCGCCGCGCCGCGTCGGCCATGGCCTGCATCACCGCCGGGTGCGTGAACTGGCCGACGTGACCCATGCTGGCCGACAGGTCGGCGGGACCGATGAAGATCGCATCCACGCCGTCGACGGCGGCGATGGCCTCCAGCTGCGCCAGCGCCTGCGGAGTTTCCAGCTGCACGATCACGCCCATGCCGTCGTCGGCCGACTTCAGGTAGTTCGGCGTGGTGCCGAACTTCGAGGCGCGAGTCATGCCCGACATGCCGCGCTGCCCCACCGGCGGATAGCGCGTGGCCACCACCGCACGCGCCGCCTCGGCCGCGTCCTGCACGAAGGGGAAGAGCAGCGTGGTCGCGCCGGCATCGAGCACGCGCTTGACGACCACGGCGTCGTTCCAGGGCACGCGCACGATGCTCGTCATCTTGGTGCCGGCCAGCGCCTGCAGCAGGTGCACCAGGCTCATCATGTCCAGCGGCGCATGTTCCATGTCGACCACACCCCAGTCGAAGCCGGCATGCCCCATCGCCTCGGCCACGATCGGGCTGGCCGAGCTGATCCAGGTGCCGATCGGCGGCTTGCTGCCGGCGGCGCGCAGCAACTGCCTGAATGCGTTCATGCGGTCTCCTCCTTCATGGGCCTCGGCGGCAGTCTATAGGCACAGCCTACAGCTGCACCTTCAGGTAGTGCGCGCCGGGAATCGGGTTGTAGTAGTAGGGCGGCACCTCGACGAAGCCCAGCGTCGCGTACAGCTCGCGCGCCGATTCCATCTCGTCCAGCGTGTCCAGCAGCATCACCGAATAACCGGCGCCGGCGGCGCAGTCCATCAGCGCCTGCGCCAGCACCCGCCCCAGGCCGAAGCGGCGGAAGGCGCGGCGCACGAACAGCCGTTTCATCTCGCAGGCGTTGGCATGGTCGACGTCGGTCAGCGGCCGCATCGCGCCACAACCGGCCAGCGCATCGTCGGCATAGGCCAGCAGCAGCGCGCCGCCGGGCGGCGCATAGTCGCCGGGCAGCGCGGCCAGCTCGGCGTCGAAGTCCTGGAAGCACAGGTCCACCTGCAAGCTGTCGGCGTACTCGCGGAAGATCTCGCGCGCCGCCTGCAGCAGTTCGGGCGTGTCGGCCTGCACCAGGCGAAACTGCACAGCGTTCATCAGGCTCCCAGACTCGCGACCCAGCCGGCCCCGGCGCCGCACAGCGCCGCCACCGCCAGTGCCAGCAGCCGCGTCATGAGGTTGTCGGTGGCCGGCGGCGTGTGCACGGGCAAAGCCTTGTCGCCGATGATCATGGGCCGCACCAGGTTCTTCTTGCGCACCACCAGGTAGAACAGGATCGCCAGCACGTGCAGGGCCACCAGCGTCAGCAGGATCCACTGGCCATAGTCCTTGTGCCAGTGCGTGGCCTGGCCGGCAAGCGCACTGCTGACGAAGCGGTTCAGCGGCCCGACGCTGGCGATCTCGTCGTCGGCCACCAGCCCGGTGGCCACCTGCAGCGCCAGGAAGCCGAGCAGCGCGAACACCGACAGGCTGCCCAGAGGGCTGTGACCCACCTCGTGGTGCTCGTCGTCGCGCGACCGGCCGCGCAGGTAGCGTAGCAGCGCGCCCGGCGCATAGATGAAGCTGGAAAAGCGCGACCAGCGACCGCCGATCAACCCCCACAGCGCTCGGAAAGCGAGCAGCGCCAGCACCACGTAGCCGCAGCGGAAGTGCCAGACCACGGCGTTGCCGCCGATCTTGGCGCTGACCACCGAGGCCACGATCGTCAACGCCAGCACCCAGTGGAATAGCCTTGTGGGCAGGTCCCACACACGCACGGCGGTCAGTCGAGGAACGGGGTGGGTCATGCAAGGAATGTTCGGCAAGTCGCCCAGGCGCAACCATAGCGCGAACTCATGCTACGGGCTTTCCCCAGCCAGGGAAGCAAAACCATTGCCGCTGCGTACACTGATCAGCGCTGGGGGTCCCAACGGCTTGCCGGTGCACCTGAGAATCAACTCAAACCCAACGTCTTGCGAGGAATCGTATGAAGCGTCTGTCCATGATCGTCCTGGCCTTTGCCGGCATCGTCACTGCCCTGCCCGCCGCGGCACAGTTCGCCAAGCCGGAAGACGCGATCAAGTACCGACAAAGCGCCATGGCACTGCAAGGCGCCACCTTGGGGCAAGTCTTCGCCATGGCCAACGGTCGTGTGCCCTTCGACGCCAAAGTTGCAGCCGAGAACATCGAGATCGTTGCGATGCTCAACCGCCTGCAGTTCAAGGCCTTCGTGGAAGGCAGCGACAAGGGCAACACCAAGGCCAAGCCGGAAATCTGGACACAGAAGGACAAGTTCGCTGCCGATGTCGCCAAGAGCCAGGAAGACGTCGCCAAACTGGTGGTGGCCGGCAAGACCGGCAATCTCGACCAGATCAAGGCCGCCGTGGGTGGCGTAGGCCAGAGCTGCAAGGCTTGCCACGACGAGTTCCGCAAGGACTAGGGCCGCACCTGCGGCGAGCCCGGTCAGGCGCCCTCGACGAAGCCGAGCACGACCCCGCGCGTCATCGCGCTCTTCTCTTTTGGCTGCGGCACGCAGGCTTCGACTGCTTCACATCGCTTCGCGATATGAGCCTGCGCCGGAACAAGTCAGCCGCGGCCTTCGGCCGCCTCGGCAAAGCCGAGGATGACCCTGCGGGTCATCGCTGACTTCTTCTCCACCTTGGTGACGAGCACAGCGCCGACTTCGGCAGTGTTCGCCACATGCGTGCCGCCGCAGGGTTGCAGGTCCACGCCGTCGATCTCGAGCACGCGGATGCGGCCCTGGCCGCGCGGCGGCATCACACTCATGCTGCGCACCAGTTGCGGGGTGGCATCGAGCTCGGCCTCGCTGATCCAGCGGTGGTGCACCGGGTGCGCCTCGGCCACCAGGCGGGCGATGCCCTCGCTGAGCAGTTGCTTGTCCAGCGGCTCGTTCATGTGGAAGTCGAGCCGCGCATAACGATCGGTGATCGAACAGCCGTCCACCGGGTGCGGCACCAGCGCGCACAGCAGGTGCGTGGCGGTGTGAAAGCGCATGTGCGAGCGGCGGCGCTGCGCGTCGATGCGCGCCCTGAGCTCGGTGCCGGGCGGCAGCGCGCTCGCGTCCACGCCGGCCGCAAGCAGGTGCACGATCTCGCCCGGCCGCGTGCCCTTGCGCGTGTCCGCCACGGCGAACTCGCGGCCGTCGGCGAGAAGCAGCACGCCGGCATCGCCCGCCTGGCCACCGCCTTGCGGATAGAACACCGTGCGGTCCAGGCGCACCCCGTCGGCGTCGACGCACAGCACGCGCGCGCTGCATTCCAGCAGCGTCGCGTCCTCGCGGAACAGCTCTTCGGTCATGCCGAGGGCGCCAGCTTGTCCTGCGTGCGCGTGTCGAAGTCGCTGGCGTCGTGGCGCTCGTGCAGCTGGCTGGCCGGCTCGCCCCAGCTGCGGTTGACCATGCGCCCACGCTTGACCGCCGGCCGCGCGGCGATCTGGTCGGTCCAGCGCTGCACATGCTTGTAGTCCTGCACCTGCAGGAACTCGCCCGCGCCGTAGACCAGGCCCTTGGCCAGCGCGCCGTACCAGGGCCACACGGCGATGTCGGCGATGGTGTATTCCGATCCCCCCAGGTACTCGCTTTCGGCCAGGCGCCGGTCGAGCACGTCGAGCTGGCGTTTGGCCTCCATCGCGAAGCGGTCGATCGCGTATTCGATCTTCGTCGGCGCGTAGGCGTAGAAATGGCCGAAGCCGCCGCCCAGGTAGGGCGCGCTGCCCATCTGCCAGAACAACCACGACAGGCATTCGGCATTCGCCGCACGCTCCTGCGGCAGCAAGGCGCCGAACTTCTGCGCCAGGTACATCAGGATCGCGCCGGATTCGAACACGCGCAGCGGCGTCGCGCCGCTGCGGTCCAGCAGCGCCGGGATCTTCGAGTTCGGGTTCACGGCGACGAAGCCGCTGCCGAACTGCTCGCCCTCGCCGATGCGGATCATCCAGGCGTCGTACTCGGCGCCGGCGTGGCCCAGCGCCAGCAGTTCCTCCAGCATCACCGTGACCTTCACGCCGTTGGGTGTGGCCAGCGAGTACAGCTGCAGCGGGTGGCGGCCCACCGGCAGCGCCTTGTCGTGCGTCGGCCCGGCGATGGGGCGGTTGATGTTGGCGAAGCGCCCGCCGCTGGCCTTGTTCCAGGTCCAGACCGGCGGTGGCGTGTAGGCAGATGAATCGTTCATGCAGGGCATTCCCGGGCGGATGCGAAGGCGCCAACTCTACGGGAGGACGCGACCCGGCGTGTCACGGCACCGCCAGCACGCGCGCGAAGACCGAGCGGTCGACGTTGCCTCCCGTCAGCGCCAGGCCGAGGCTGCGCCCGGCGAAGGCCTCGCGCCGCTGCAACGCCGCGGCCAGCGGCGCGGCACCGGCCCCTTCGGCGACGTTGTGCGTGGCGCTGAAGTAGAGGCGCATGGCCTCGGCCACCTCGTCGTCGCTGACGGCGACGATGTCGTCGACCTCGCACCGGATGATCGCCAGCGCCTCTTCGTCGGGCACGCGGCAGGCCATGCCGTCGGCCAGCTGCGTGCTCACCGGCGCCTCGATCACGCGGCCGGCCTCGAAGGAATCCTTGTACGCGGTGGCCTGCGCCGAGACCACGCCGACGATGCGCGAGGCTGCGCCCGTGTAGGCCCGCGCCGCGGCGCAGGCGCAGATGCCCGAGCCCTGGCCGATGGGCACCAGCACCACCTCGGGCTGCGCCTGTTCGAAGAACTCGATCCAGTAGCTGGCCACGCCGCGCACCAGGTCGCGGTGAAAGCTGGGCACCATGTGCAGCCCCAGGCGCTCGGCCAGCGACTGGGCATGCTCGCGCGCTTGCTGGAAGTCGTCGCCATGTTCAACCAGCGTCGCGCCCAGCGCACGCATCGCCGCGTTCTTCTCGTGCGAGTTGCCGTGCGGCACGACGATGGTGGTGCTCAGGCCATGCCGCGCCGCGGCGCGGGCGATCGACTGGCCGTGGTTGCCGCGCGTGGCGCTGATGACACCGCGCACGCCCGGCTCGCGCCGCAGCAGCTCGTGCATATAGACCGCGCCGCCGCGCAGCTTGAAGGCGCCGAGCGCGGTATGGTTCTCGTGCTTGACGAAGACCGTGCTGCCCAGGCGCTGCTCGAGCAGCGGCCAGCGGATCGTCGGCGTCGGCGGCATCTGCGCACGCACGATGCCCCAGGCGCTGCGCAGCGCCTCGCGTCCGGGCAGCGCCTCAGTCATCGCTGCTCAGCTCGACAGGACCGCGCGGCGTATCCAGCACCGCCCGCAGCGCCGCGCCCGGCGCCTGGCCCACGTCCTGCAGCGCCAGTGCCGGCGCGACGGTAGCGGGCAGGCCGCCGAGCGTCAGCGACTGCAGTGCCACGCCGCTTTGCGGCAGGTGGTCGGTGGGATGCATGCCCTGCCACTCGATCAGCGTCGGCAGCGCGCCGCCGAACAGCAGCTGGCCATCGGCGCGGCCGGCGATGCGCCAGCGGAACATGCCGTTCGGGCTGGCGCGTTCGGCGGCCACCGCGGGGCCGGCATCGATGCCCTGCACCGCCAGAGCGGACAGCGTGGCGTCGAGCCGGTTCGTGCGCGCCACCACGTGCAGAAGTCGCGGACCTTCGCGCAACCTGGCCTGCAGCGCGGCATCGTCCAGGCCGAACCAGCGCGCCCGTGACGGCGGCGGCGCGTCGGGATCGATGGCGATGATCTCCAGATAGGCCTGCGGATACGCCGCGCTGGCGATGGCCAGCAGCCGGTTGTGCGTGCCCATCGCCACATGCTTGCCGCCGGGCGTGGGCGTGGCGCCGAGCACGCGCTCGCACCACTGCGCGCCCTGCTCCAGGGTGTGCGCCGCGATCACCAGATGGTCGACTTGCGCGCTCACAGCGTGACCTCGCCGCGGATGCATTCGCTCACATCGCCTCCCACCCAGATGTGCTCGCCTTCACTGTCGATGTGCACGCGCCCGGCGCGCTGCAGCGCCGCGCCCTGCGAGGCCACGTAGTGCTTCGGCGCCAGGCCGGCGCCGATCAGCCACTGCGCCACGCTGGCATTCAGGCTGCCGGTGACCGGGTCTTCGTAGTTGCCCCCGCCGATCAGCGCGCGCAGCTCGAACTGCGTCTCGGATCCGGCCGGGTGCGGCCCGACCACGCCCAGCTTCAGTTCGCCGAGAAGCGGCCAGTCGGGCTTGACGGCGAGCACGCGCGCGGCCGAATCGAGCAGCACCGCACACCAGCCGGGGCCGTTGTCCACCCACTGGTGGCCACGCACGGCCGCTTCGTCCAGGCCCAGCGCCTCGCGGATCCGGCGCAGCAGCGCCGCGTCCAGCGGTCCGCTGCGGCGCAGCGGCGGAGCGGCAAAGGCCAGGCGCGCACCGTCGCGTCGCACCGGCACCAGGCCGACCCCGCATTGCTGCACCACCCTGTCGGCCTGGCGCGGCCGGCCGCCGGCCGCCAGCCAGGCGTGGCAGCTGCCGAGCGTGGGGTGGCCGGCAAAAGGCAGCTCCCCGCCGGGCGTGAAGATGCGCACGCGGTAGTCGGCGCCGGCATCGGTGGGCGGCAGCAGGAAAGTGGTCTCGGACAGGTGGGTCCAGCGCGCGAAGGCGGCCATGCGCGCATCGTCCAGGCCCTGCGCGTCGTGCACCACGGCCAGCGGGTTGCCGCTCAAGCCTACGGCGGTGAACACGTCCAGCTGGTCGAAGCGGCGCTTCATGGCTTGGCCTCCAAGGCGGCGGCGAGCACGCGGCCGAGCGCGGCCACGCCTTGTTCGATCAGCGACGGCGCCACGGTGACGAAGCTCAGGCGCAGCGTGTTGGCACGCGGCGCATCGCAATAGAAGGGTGCGCCGGGCACGTAGGCCATGCCGGCGTCCACCGCCTGCGGCAACAGCGTCACTGCATCCAGGGTTGACGGCAACTCGACCCAGAAGAACATGCCACCGGCCGGGACGTTGAAGCGGCAGCCCACGGGCAGGTGCCGGTCGAGCGCGTCGCGCATGGCGTCGCGCTGCGCCTTGTAGCGAGCGCGCACCCGCGGCAGGTGGGTGTCGAGGAAGCCGTTGCGGATGACTTCGTGCGCCACGCGCTGGTTGAAGCCGGGCGTGTGCAAGTCGGCCGCCTGCTTGGCCTGCAGCAGCTTCGGATACAGCGACGGCGGCGCCACCACGTAGCCCAGGCGCAGCCCCGGCGCCAGCACCTTGGAGAAGGAGCCGAGGTAGATCGCGCCCTCGCCCGCCGTGGCGGCCAGCGGCGGCGGCGGCGCGGCGTCGAACCACAGTTCGCCATAGGGGTTGTCCTCGACCAGCGGCAAGCCGGCGCGGGCCGCGGCCTGCACCACTTCCGAGCGCCGCGCCGCGCCCATGCTGCGTCCACTGGGGTTCTGGAAGTTCGGCAGCACATAGAGGAAGCGCGCGCCGGCCGCGGCGGCCAGCGCCTGCGGCAGCGGGCCC
>Ga0315912_10003853_pt1 | contig 14598 bp, 13 predicted proteins | sample VfabasoilMG_FD_204469 | JGI IMG/M metagenome (GOLD analysis project Ga0315912, IMG submission 204469) | Garden soil microbial communities collected in Santa Monica, California, United States - V. faba soil | ecosystem: Environmental > Terrestrial > Soil > Garden | place: USA: California... | reverse complement strand
TCGCTCTCGTCAATGCGACAGCGCAAATGAAACGTGACGGCTGGTGGTTGGATTCACAGGAACATCCGGATAAGGAGAAACGCATGAAAGCTCGTTTGCTGCAGGAGATGCTGAACAGTCTGGTGCCCAGGCCCTTGAAGGCGTTCTATGCCGAGGTGATGCTGCGGAAAGAAGACGATCATCACGCCTCGCACAACGATTTCGGGAACCAGATGCTGCACCTTGTCAGCTCGAGCGTCTTTCTCTACTGCTACGCCATCCTCGCCTTCGACCTCACCGAAGCGATGTGCCTCGGCCTCGCAGCGCTCTTCGTGCGCCAATTCGGTCACGCGGTGCTCGAGCCTGACGCGCATGAGAAAGAAATGTCGCTGCTCGGCTACACGACGCACAACAAGACCCTGATCGTGCTCGGCTACACGCTCATTCCTGTTGCCGCAATGCTGCAGGCCGGCAGCGTCGGCGTCGCGTCGTTCATGCAGCAGCTGCCCGCGATCGCGCAGTACTGGTGGTACTGGACGCAGTTCGTGATCGGCGCGCGCATCGCCTATCTGATCTGGAAGTTCAGTTTCCGTACCTCGATGATCTGGTACGTCAAGCTCGTCACCGACCCGCTCACCGACATCGTCGCGTATTTCCCGCGCCGGCAGCGTGCGTGATCGCATTCGTGTGCCTTGCTGCCGCGCTTCTGAGCGTGGAGCGAATCGCGTACATCCTGGTCTGGCGGAATCCGGCGGCTTTCAGACGCTGGTCGATGCGCTGGATCACGACGGGCCTCGGCGGGCCCGTCGAACTGCTGGTGCTGCTATTCGGCGCCTTCAAGGTGATCCAGGTCGCTGTCTTCGTGGCCTGGCACCTGACGTTCGGCGACGGGACACTGTGGCCACAGTCGCGCGATCCGAGAGTGATCGCCGCCGGAGTTCTCCTGATCGGCCTGGGTCAGGCGCTGAATGTGAGCGTCTTCAAGCGGCTGGGGCGAGTCGGTGTGTTCTACGGGAACAAATTCGGTCACACCGTGGCCTGGTGCCGGACGTTTCCATTCACCTGGTTCGAGCATCCGCAGTACGTCGGAACAGTCCTCGCGATCTGGGGCTTCTTCCTGATGATGCGCTTTCCGTCGCCAGACTGGATCGCACTTCCGCTACTCGAGGGCGTCTACTACATCGCGGGTGCGCATCTGGAACGCGACCCGCCTGAGAAGCCGGCTATACCCGGACGACGCTCCGCGCCGTCGTCGTCACGAACAACACAATCAGCCGGGGCATTGCGGCGAGATCGGACCGCAGCGATTGACGGCCATGGCCGACGATCAGCGCACCGCGGCGCATCGCGAACAGATTGAAGGTTGTCGACACGACCGTGAACAGGATTGACGCGACGATGCTCGGCCCGAGGACGGCCGTGCCGCGCCACCAGTGCACGACGAACTCGAGAGAGTGCGCGACGACCGGCAGCACGACGATCGCGGCTGCCGCTCCGGCACGCGCTGGCTCGACACGGCGAAACGCCTGCGTGATGGCGCCGTAGAACCCTGACGTCGCGAACCGGAAGCAGAGTTCCGTCGTCATCGCCGCGATCGCCGCGTCGGGCCCTGCGCTCAGGTTGATGAGACAGAACAAGGTCGCGCGCAGGATGGAGCTCAGAACCGCTGCTTTGTAGTTCCACCGCCGGCCCACAGCCTGCCAGGGATGAAAGACGATCCACTGCAGTGCGCCCCCGACCGAGACCGGCTCTTCGTCATGCACGATGGACCGCCGCCGTGATGGTGTCCGTCGATTCCGCAAGCGACACGCCTTCGAGAACCTCTCGATAGGCGCGATACAACGGTTCCATCGCGCGTTCCCACGTGCGGGTCAGCGCGTAGTGGCGAGCAGACTGCGAGAACCGCGAACGCTGCGGCTGCGCAAGCAGGCCGGCGATCGCGGCCGCCCATTCGCCAGAATCTTCGCGGTGACACACCGTCCCCGTGAGACCGGCCACCATGTTCTCGCGTGGCCCTCCGGTATCCGACACGACGACTGGCAGGCCACTGGCCTGCGCCTCCAACACGACGTTGCCGGCTGTGTCGGTCGTGCTCGGGAAGACGAAGCAGTCGGCCGATGCAAAAGCCTCGGCCACGGCCTGCCGCGACAGCGACCCGGTGAACAGTGCGTCTGGCAGTGCATCACGAAGCGTTGAAAGCAATGGGCCGTCACCGACGATGATGCAGCGGTGCTCGACGCCAAGTTTGTAGAGGCGATCGGAAATGGCCGGGAGAGACAGAAGCCCCTTCTCGCGAGAGACGCGACCGACGTACAGCAGTGCAGGCCGTCGATCGGAGACGTGCCACTTCTCCCGGATCGAGGGCGAGCGCTTCGCTGGCGAGAACAGTGTGGTATCGACGCCGCGCGGCCACACGGCAATCCGATCGGGATTCGACTTGGCCGAGATCAACAACTGTCGCGTGTGCTCGGATGGCGCGAGGACGCGCGCGCAGCGGCCGTACGGCCAGCGCATGTACTCGCGCATCAGGGCGCCAAGCCGGCTCGATCCGCTGAGGAGCGTGGCATACGCCGCGAGGTCGGTGTGGAAACTGCCGACCAGCGGCAGATCGAGCCGCCACGCGACATACAACGCGGCGAGGCCGATCGGCCCCGGTGTCGTCAGGTGGACCAGATCGATGCGATCGGCTCGCGCGCGCTTCAGGAACTCGCGGAACCGCGGGAGGTAGATCTGCATCTCCGAGTAGAACGGGATCGGCAGCCCGAGGGATCGCAGCGCCAGATACGAGTCGGTCTCAACTGGCAACGACGCCGCGGTGTAGACACGCAGGTGGATGCCGGCAGGCGCCGATTGCAGAGCCGCGCGAAACGTGGTCGTGACACCGTTGACCTTGTCGAAGTCGTTGTCGGTGAAGATCGCGACATTCATATCAGGCCACCTCGGGAACCCTGATTGCCGGACGCTTCACGAGATCGAACAGCAGCGCGCGATTGAACCGCTCTTCGAGGATGAAGTGTCCAAGCGCACCCGCCAGCGGAACAGCGACGAGCGGCAGGCCGATGACCGCTGCGAGCACGAACGCCTGCCGGCGCCAGTCGAGCGGCGACTGCGCGAGGCGCGTAACGCGGTCGACGTAGAACCCGCTGGTGAGACGCAGCATGTCGGACGCCATCGTGAGGAAGTTCCCGTGCCGGCCGCTCACTCGTACGCGTCCGGCATGCAACTCGGTCAGAAACTCGTCGCGATTGCGTGCAGCTGGTGCTTCGACCCAGGTCCGGCCAATGCCGCGTCGTGTGTGCGAGTCGCTGCCGGCGACGCCGACCTTGCGACATGCGTCGGCAATGCATTCGGCGGTCTGGTTCTGCGCGGGCAGGCGCGAGCCGTTCCTGATCTCGATGCCATCGACCCACGGCATGAGCGAAGCGATGTGCGGTGCGGTGATCTCTCCGTTGATCCGCGAGGCAACGTGGTTGAGCGTGGTGAAGATGCGCTCCTGCTTGAGATACGGCAGCAGCTCGGCGACGTTGAACCGCAGTCGCTGGATCTCGTGATGCTGCGCCTCGGTGATGCCAAGCACACCCAGGTGCACGCGGACACCATCGTTCGGAAAGCAGCCGGTGACTTCACAACCCACGATGACATCGGGTCGATCGGCGATCGTCAGCGCACCGTCAATCTGATCGTGATCGGTGATCGTCACAAGGTCCATGCCGCGCGCTTTCGCCCGGCGGTAGACGCCCTCGGGCGAGTTGTACGACTCCTTCATGATCAGGTTCAGTGGATAGATCGTGGTGTTGCCCGAGTAGTGCGTGTGCACATGCAGGTCCAGCTTCACGGTGCCTCCCTTGTGTTCACCACAGAATGTTGGGGCGTCGTGACGTTGCGATCTCGAACCTGCAAATTGACAGCGGCTGTCTGATCAATTCGGCGTATCGAGAGCTGAAGTTGCGAGCCTTGAGTCTGCAGTTGGGAGTTGGTCGCTTGCGAAGTCGCGCCGAATCGCGCGTGCAATCGGAGCGCGAAGGCGGAGGAGCCGGGAGTTGATCAAGCAGCCCAGGATCCGTTGCGGAAGAGCGTGAGTGCGATGTCGACGTTGTCGCGCAGCGCGCGGCTCACGGCCGGCCAGTTCTTCTCGGCACGCACCAGCGTCTTCCACGAATAGAGATGCTTCGGCTTGTGGAAGTCGCTGTTCGCGACGTACGGGTAGTGCTTCAGGCTCGTCACAGAAAACAGATCATCGCGATTGGCCGCCTCCCACACGTCGACGAGATCAGACAGCTGCTCGCGATGATCCCAGAGGTAGCAGGTGCTGATCTCGATGCGCCTCGTCGTTCGATGGTGCGGATGACAGGCGATGCTCAATGCGTTCTGACGACGGATCTCGCGCAGGATGTCGTTGGCAGACTGGTCGGCGCTGATGTAGCGCTGGATATCGAGCGCGATGATGTGCGAGTTCTTGCGGCCGCGCAGACGGTTCTGCGTGATCTCGGCACCGGGAATCACGAGCATGCCGTACTGCTTGAGCGCGCGTGCGGCCTCTGCGCGCACGTTTTCGAGATAGTGCTCGAAGTCGTGTTCACGCACGCCGAACGCGCGGCGTCCGAGCGTCGCGATCCGTCCGGCGCGGGCTAGCAGATCCTTCTTCATCAGGATGTGATCGGTGATCGCGATGACGTCGAATTTGCCGGTCGAGCCATACAGGTCCACGACCTCCGACACCGACAGCTTTCCGTCGCTCCACTGCGTGTGGACGTGGAAATCACACAAGAGGAATGGTTCGTAGCCAGGCATCGGTCAACTCCTCCGCCTTCGCGCTCCGGTTCCATGCGCGCTTCGGCGAGACCTCGCCGTAGCGTGTCGCAGTGTCGTGGCCGACACGCGGAGGCGGGCAACTCCCACATTCCAACTCCCAAGAAACCAACTCCCAACTCCCAAAGCCGAGAGCCGAAAGCCGAGAGTCAAATCCTGACATCGATATGCGTCGTATCCTTCGGCCGTCCGCGCAGCAGCTCCGAGGTGAAGTTGCGCACGTAGAGCCGGAAGACCGCTCCCTTGCCCATGGCGATGTAGCGGCGCGCCGACGTCGTCAGATAGCAGTCGTGAAAGAGCGACACACGACCAATGGCGAACAGCCGTCGTCCCACGTTGGTGTCTTCGCCGTGAAACTCGATCGACGTATCGAAGCCGCCGATGCGCTCGAGCGCGGTGCGCCTGACCGCGAAATTGCCGCCGTAGAAGATCGTGCCGATGCGCAGGACGTACTTCACGAGGAACTGCGTGGCCGGCGCCAGCGTGTAGTCGTACGCGCGGATCAGCATGCGTCCCCACCAGTCCCAGTCGTAGAAGCGATACGGACCCGAGAGCGCGATGAGTTGCGGATCGGCTACGAACCGGCGCTCGATCCGCTCGAGCCAGGTTACCGGTGCACGGCAGTCAGCATCCAGGTAGACGAGGATGTCGCCGAGGGCGGTGAGGCGGCCCGTCTCGCGCGCGACCACGAGGCCTTTGCGCGATTCGTCCACCACGCGCACGCCCGGAATGGCTTCCGCCACGGCGCGCGTCGAATCGGTACTCGCATTGTTGATGACAAGGATTTCGTCGGGAGTGCGGGACTGGGCCAAAAGGGAGTGGAGGCAGGCAGGCAGATACTGCGCTTCGTTATGGGCGCAGACAATGACGCTAAAGGTCAACGCCATTGCCGCGCCGGCTGTACTAGCTTATTGGCGCCGCACCCGCGTGTGCGGCCGCCCTCCCACTGCCGTGGTATACCCACGTGCATATGTCTTGCAGGTTAGGGCGTCTGCATGACATGGAGATCACGATCGGGGAACGGTTATGTTAAAAACACCGTCCCCGACGTCAACGGTTCGCGGGCAGACCAATGCGACAGACGAGCGACACACTCGCAATCATCCTCGGCGGCGGACAGGGTTCACGTCTTTTCCCTCTGACCGCGACTCGATCCAAGCCCGCTGTTCCCATCGGCGGAAAGTACCGGCTGATCGATATTCCGATCAGCGGATGCCTGCATGCGGACATCCGTCGCATCTTCGTGCTGACGCAGTTCAACTCGGCATCGCTCAACCGGCACATCTCGAACACGTACCGGCTGGACCGCTTCTCGGGCGGCTTCGTCGAGATTCTCGCCGCCGAGCAGACCCCAGATAACCCGAACTGGTATCAGGGAACGGCCGACGCCGTTCGCCAGGCTGCGCGACACTTCAGCCAGCATCCAGCTGAGTACGACCTCATCCTCGCAGGTGACCATCTCTATCGGATGGACTACGCCGACCTCGTCGCCGCGCACAAACGGAACGGCGCTGAGATCACGATCGCGGCGCAGCCCGTCGACCTGGAGACAGCGACCCAGATGGGAATCTTCAGGTTCGACCATGAAGGCAACATCATTGCCTTCGAAGAGAAGCCCAAGCCCGCACGGCTCGAACAGATCGGCCGCAGCATCCCCGATGGCTCGACCTTCGCCGACCACAGCGACGATCAGCCGTTCATGGCGTCGATGGGCGTCTACGTCTTCACCCGGCGCGTCCTGCTCGACATGCTCGAGCACGAGCCCGGACATGACTTCGGACGATCGCTGATCCCCAACGCGCTCGGGCGCTATAAGGTGAAGCCGTACCTGTTTCGCGGCTACTGGGCTGACGTCGGAACGATCGAATCGTTCTACCAGGCCAACATCATGCTCGGGCGGCTCGACTCGCCGTTTCACTTCTGGGACCGCGAGCGGCCGATCTACACACACCTGCGGCATCTGCCGGGCTCGCTGATGCCCGAGGCGCGTATCCGTGATTCGCTCGTGTCAGAGGGGTGCTATCTCGCCGGCTGCGACATCGACCACTCGGTCGTCGGCGTTCGCATGGCGGTTCGTGAAGGATCGCGCATTTCGCGCTCAGTATTGCTGGGCGCCGACTTCTACGAATACGGCACGCCTCCCCAGCATCAGCCGGGGCTCGGCCTCGGGCGCAACGTGATCTGCGATCGCGTCATCATCGACAAGAACGCACGCATCGGGGATAACGTGCGCCTCGTCAACGAACAGAACCTCGAGTCCGCGGACGGCGACAACTACTACATCCGCGGCGGCATCATCGTCGTGCCAAAGGGTGGAGTGATCAGACCTGGAACTGTTGTCTAACTCCCAACTCCCAAGAATTCCCAGCTTGTTGGAAGTCGTACTTGGGAGTTGGGACAAGAAGCAGATTGGGAGTTGGGAGTTGACAGAAATCAGAATGACCCACCGCCGCCGAGAGACGCTTGCACCTTGGTGCGCAGCGCCTTGAGCGTCTCGTCGGATCCCTCGAACAGTTCCTCGGGATACTTGACCTCTCGGATCATCGCCTTGTAGATCGCGTCGCTCTGATACAGGTTCAACCCGAGACCGGCCAGATACTGCAGCTTCAGGTTGCGATCCGTGTTGATGATCGCATCGCTCAGCCAGTTCTTCATGTCCGCCTGACGCCCCGCGTAGGTGCCGAACAGATCGATCGCCGAGAAGATGCCAATCTCACGCAGCGATTGCGCGACCGCTGCGTTGGCGGGATCGTCGAGCCTTGCCTGCACTGTGTCGACGTTGATCTTCCCCGCCTCGAGCTGGCCGAACAGGACGAGGTCGTAGCCCTGGCCGTTGACCGTGTTGGCGAAGACGGCGCCATTGGGGAACGCTTCGAGGAACGTCGCGATCTCGCTCTTCACCGCGGAGTCGGTGCTCTCGTAGAGCTGAACGAACAACGTCACGACGCCACCGGGATTGAGGTGGCTCTTCACCACCTGGAAGAACTCACGCGTGTAGAGCGTCGCCGCGCCCTTCACCCACGGGTCGAGCGGATCCGACGTGATCGCGTCGAACTTCTCGTTCGTCGTCAACAGATAGTGACGCGCGTCATCGAGGTGAACTTTGACCTTCGGGTTCGCGACGACGTTGAAGTTGTGTTCGGCGAAATGCGTGGAGACGACCTGCGGTACGAGCGGCTCGATCTCGGCGATGGTCTGATCCTTCACCATCGGATCGATCGACACGGCCCCGGCGGTCACGCCCGCGCCGCAGCCGATCACCAGGACCTTTGTCGGCGCCTTCGGGACGAGCGTGGTGATGTGGCCGAGCATCCGCTGCAGGCGCATATCCTGCGGCTCGCTCGACGCCTGGACCTTGCCGGCGTTGTGATAGTTCAGCACGCCGCTCGGCGTTCGCGAGACCGCGACCGACGCCGTGACGCCCTCGCCGACGTACACAATCTCGTTCTGCCCGACCCACGTCGCCGCATAACGCCCGTACGCAACCAGGATCCCGGGAAGCGGTGGAACGGAACGAGCGAGCAATCCTGCGATGAGCGCAATGCCGATCACGACCACCGGCGTCGACGTCAACGGACTCCTCTTCTCGCCGGTCGCCGGCATCAGCATCAGCAGACCGGACATCGCCGCGACGCCGATCAGTGCCTGCTGCGTGATCTGGCTGCCAACGGTGCCGACCATGCCGAGGCTGGTGATGAGAGCTCCAACGATCGCACCGACGGTGTTAGCGGCGTACACACCACCAACGAGTCGAGCGGAGTCCTGGCCGGGCGTGGCCACGCCCGCAAGGGCCAGCGGAAAGCTCGCGCCCCACAACATCGCGCCGGGCAGCATCACCCAGATCGCGCGCATCAGATCGAGCTGGAAGGTGAACGCGGGCGATGTCGAGATAGACGGATTGATCGGCCAGAACGGCAGTGAGTCAGCAGTCGAATACGCCGCCCATGCCAGCGACAGGCACAGCCCAAGCTGCATCCAGCCGAGCGCGGCTTTCGGGTTCTTCACACCACGCGCCAATGCAGCACCAAGGCTGCTGCCGATCCCGAGGCCCACGAGGAACACAGCGAGGATCAGTGAGAAGGTGTACGTGGTGGCGCCGAACAGCAGCGACAGGACGCGCGTCCACACCACTTCAGACCCAAGCGCGGTCAGGCCCGACAACGCGATTGCGATGTAGACCAGCCGGGCGCCTTCAGCAGAGATCGGCGTCGGAAGAGAGGTCTCCCCGTCGGCCTTGATGACCGTATGCGGTGTTCGCGCCGCAACGATCATCGCGAGCCCCGCGACGACGAGGTTCAACACCACTGCCGCAGCCGTTGCCGTCGGCATGTCGTAGACGCGAAGCAGGAAGAACCCGGCGAGCAGGCTGCCCGCCACCGCTCCCGCAAGATTGCCGCCGTAGAAGAAACCAAGCCAGGAGACACCGCGAGGCGTGGTCTCGACCCACCGCGCAATCGCCGGCAGCGTCGCGCCCATGAGCAGCGTCGGCGGCAGCAGACAAATGCTGGCGACGATGGCGCGAAGGAACAGGTTGGCCTGGCCGGTCCCGGCGATTTGCGTGTAGATCTGCCCGACGATCGGGACCGCAAACAGCACGATCACGCCGAAGACGCCGATACCGGCCTCGAGCGCGGCATAGACCTTCAGCGGATGCCAGGACGGGTTGAGATACCGTGGCAGCAGCAGGCTGCCAAGGCACATGCCCCCCATGTAAATCCCGAGCAGTACACCAAGCGAGACGGCCGATGAGCCGATGGACAACTGCAGGAGCTGGAACCAGACAACTTCGTAAATAAGGGCCGCGCAACCTGACCCGATGAACAGCAATAAAAGCGCTGGAAGCCAGCGCTGGGCACCATCGGGGCTGGCTGCAGGCCCCGTGGTCTCTTCGAGGTTCGTCATCGCTCGCGATCCTACTTCATCAGCTGGTTTCAGTGCCTTAACCCAGATTTAACTCCCGCGTCACGCACCAGAAACCCCGATTTCCTAACGTGATTCCTGTAAAGCCCAGATAAGAAATGGAGCACCAGTGCAATACAGCTCGGAGTCAAGCAGCGTTTCTGACCCACGCATGATCGCTCGCGCCGCGTCCCGCACTCACGTGCTGGTCGTCGATGATGAGCAGGACATCGCGGGTCTCATCAAACACGGTCTCGAAAAGGGCGGTGACATCGAAGTCGAGATCGTCGGGACCGGCGATGGCGCACTCAAAGCCGTGAATGAGCGCACGCCCGATCTCATCGTCCTGGATCTCAACCTTCCCGTCCTGAGCGGGCTCGAGGTGTGCCGGATCCTGCGGTCGCGCCCCAATACGGCGACCGTACCGATCATCATGCTGACGGCACGCACGAGTGAAAGCGATCGCGTGACTGGACTCGACGTCGGCGCCGATGACTACATCACCAAGCCGTTCAGCCTGCGCGAGCTTGCCGCGCGCGTTCGGGCCGTGCTTCGTCGCGGACGCACGGAGTCAGGCAACGGCGCTCGCGGAACCGAAGGGTTCGTCTATCGCGGCAAGCACCTTGTCGCCGATTTCGATGCCGTGGCCATCAGTGTCAACGGCGACGCGATTCGACTGACTCGCCGCGAGTTCGAACTGTTGCGGTATCTCGTCGAGAACCGGAACCGCGTGCTCTCACGCGACCGGTTGCTCGAACGAGTGTGGGGATACGACCGCTTCGTGGAAACCAGGTCTGTCGATGTGCACGTCGGTCGCCTGCGCGGAAAGCTACGCGAGGCTGGACGGCAAATCGAGACGGTCGTTGGATTGGGTTACAGGTTCGTCGAGTAGATTGAAACTAGGACTCTTTCCAACCAGCGCTGGCGAGCGAGGCGGCTTCGCGTGCGAAGGTCATGCGGGCCCTCTCGACGCGATGCCAATCCGTGTAGCGGATACTCCAAACGATCTGACTATCCTGTTCCTCTCGCACTTCCCACCCGAGACTGCCTGCGTCCGAGATGGTGAAGCGCTTAGTCTGTCCAGCTTTTTGAAACATGCGAAGGTACATAACTCTTGATCTATACCTCTCCGGAGGGACACGTTGGTGTAAACGTTGTGTAAACGACTGTAATTCGTTTGTTGTCTGTTAGTTATCACAGCACAGCAGGACCGAGGAGTCAGCCGGAGAGAGGGCCTTTCTCCGTACTTTAGCGGATAGCTGACATCACCTTCAGCGCGCGCGAGTGAATGCGCGCCGTGATGCTCTGCCCGCCCACATAGGGCTCGCCATCGACGTGATACACGAGGGCCGCATCCGATGCGATGCCCAACAGGCTCGTCTTCGTGATCGACACGCCCGGCACTCGAGCCACTGTTCCCGCGAACAGCTTCGGCGCGTGCATCAACACGCGCCACGCGGGCAGGTAGTCCACCACCACAAGATCGAGCTTCCCATCGTCGAGCAGCGCCTCAGGCGCGATCAACGCGCCGTTGCCGTACTGGCGCGCGTTGGCGATCGCAATCAGCAGCGGCCGCACGTGGCGATCGCGGCCATCCGCCGTCAGCGCGTACTCGTGTGGGCGGAATGAGAGGACCTCGCGCGCGGCGAGCTCGAGGTAACGCACGAACCCGCGACGCTCCAGGCCTCCCTGCGCGAATCGATGCGCCACGCACGCGTCGAGCCCGATGCCGGCGATGTTGAAGAAGAGATGACCGTCGAGCTCACCCGCGTCGATCACCCGCGCGTGTCCGTCGAAGACGACTTGAAACGCACCCGCGGGCTCGAGCGGAATACCGAGCTCGCGAGCGAGACCATTGCCGGAGCCGCTCGGGACGATGGCGAGCGTCGCGTTGGAACCGACGAGCGCCGATCCGATTTCATTGACGGTGCCATCGCCGCCCCACGCGACGAACGTCGTCACGCCACGCCGCAGGCCCGCGTGTACAAGCTCGCGCGCGTGTCCCGGACGCTCGGTGACGAACACTTCCGCATTGAGCCGGCGTCTCTCGACGAGCGCCGCGGCCTGCTCTGCGCGCACACGCGCGACATCGCGACGGCGACCCGCTCCCGAGATCGGGTTGATGATGACAGCAATTCTCTGAGACGTGTTGTTCACAGTTCTGTCTTCTCGGTTCTGAGTGCGCGTTCAGGTTCGCGTTCGAACCTGAACACGAACCGAGAAGCGAGAACCAAGAAATTCGAACTACGCGGTTCTACTTTTCTTGCCGAGATGCCGCAACACTTTCGGCGTCACGAACCAGATCAGCGATCCAGGTCGGTTCTCGGTAAGGCCTTGAAGATCGATTCGACAGACTCCGCCCTTGCGGAACTCCAGCGGACGCTTGGCTCCGATCAGATGCGCAGCCAGCTCTCCAAGACCGGGCTCGTGCCCGACCAGCGCAATCCGTCGCCGTTTTGCAGTCTGGGCCAGCTGCTCCATCACGTGCTCGGGTGAGTTCCCGGGCGCCAGCGCGGGGAGCAGTTTCACCTGGGCCTTCCCGGTGAGGCCGGCAGCGAGCAGATCGGCCGTCTGCTTCGCTCGCACGAGAGGGCTGCTGAAGATCTCATCGAGCCCGACCTCGAGCCAGTTCAAGCCGACGAGACCGTCCTCGAATCGCGCGATGCCCTTCGCGGTCAAAGGACGTTTGTCATCATCGGGCCAGGCATCGCCACGTTCCGCAGCGATCGCGTGGCGCACGATGTAGAGCTCACAGGGAGGCGGCGACGTTTTGGCCATCTAGGCGGCAGAGGCTGGCTGCCGGTCATCGGCAGCAGCTACATAATCGCAGAGCTCGAGTAACTTCTTCTTAAAGCCCATGTATCGAACGTGTAACTGTCGGCACTCCATTTCGAGACGGCGGACGAGCCGATCGAGATCCGCCGAGATTTTGAGCGATGGGGCGCGGTCCGAGCCCTGAAGTGCACGGATCCGTGTGATCAGAACCTCGAGATCGTGCATGCGCCCGAGGAGGTCCTGCACGTTCTTGAGCAGCCGTATCCGCGCCGACGCGCGCGAACGGCTCAATTCGCGTGCGATCTCCAGGACGTAGCGCAGCTTCTTGACGGCGATCCGCACCTGGTGCAGGCGATCGGCGAGATAGATATTTCCAGCGTTCTCGATGGCGGCCTGAAGAGCATACGCGCGCCGCCCACCCCGCTTGATCACCGATTTCAAACGCTTCAGGTCGGACTGTTCGGAGTCGTGTTCGATCGCACGCTCGACGGCGGCGAGCGTCTTACGCTGCAGTCGATCGAGGTCGACGTGCTCGACCGTCCTGTTCATCTCGGTGTAGAGACGCTGACGCTGCTCCTGCAGAATCACCTTCAGCAGGTCCAGTCCTTCCCGCGGAACCGACGGATCGGACGCCAATTCGTCGAGCGTCAGGATGGCCACGTCGAGCTCGCGCACACCGCCGAGCGCGCGCGTCAATCGCGTAAACGACTTCTTCAACTTTCGCCGGCTGGAACCGCGCGTCACGATCGGCAACGCCGCGCGCACACGCCGGGTCGCGACGCGCGCCTGGTGAATGGCGTTGACGTCTCCACTCGATGCCGACGGCAGGGTGCGATGCAGCGCCAACAGCCGCTGCCGAATCATCACCTCTGATGGATGGGAATCATTCATGGGACAACGCTGGACTCAGGTACTATAAACGGTCTCCAGTTCGGGCGACCGACGCATGCGTATCGCAGCCATCGACATCGGCACCAACTCCGTCCACATGATCGTGGTCCGCGTTCGACCTGATCTCTCGTTCGAGGTCATCGATCGAGAGAAAGCGATGGTGCGCCTCGGCGCCGGCGGACTCGACGGCAAGGAGCTCACGAGCGAAGCGATGGGGGCTGCGCTTCAGGCGCTCTCCAAATTCAAGAGGCTTGCCGAATCTCACACGGTCGACAAGATCCTCGCCGCCGCCACGAGCGCGACGCGCGAAGCACGCAACGGCGGAGAGTTTCTCGCGCGCATCGAGGCGGAAACCGGCATTCGTCCTAAGGTGATCACCGGCGCCGAAGAAGCGCGATTGATCCATCTGGCCGCGGTCTACGGCGTGGACGTCGGCAGCGCGCGCGCCGTCGTCATCGACATCGGCGGTGGCAGCACGGAGATTACGCTCGGCACGGCCACATCGGTCCAGGCCGCGAAGAGCTTCAAGATCGGCGTGATTCGGTTGACGGAGCGATTCGTCAAAAGCGATCCGCTGTCGGGGCGGGACGAGCAGAAGCTCACCAAGCACATCCTCAGCGAGATCGATCGCCACTGCGAGCAGATCAGCAACACCGGGTTCGATCGTGTCATCGGCACATCGGGCACGATCCTCAGCCTTGGTACCGTGGCGACCGCGATATCCGACGGCGGGATCCCGAGCGAGTTACGCAACCTGCGCGTCGGCGCCAAGCAGATTCGCCGCTTGAGAAAGGAAGTGGTCGCGCTTTCGCTCGCGCAGCGTTTGACCATTCCCGGTCTCGACCCACGCCGCGCCGACCTCGTCGTCGCCGGCGGCGTGCTGCTCGACACGATCCTGCGCCGCCTCGGAGCCGAAGACATCACGCTGTGCGACCTTGCGCTGCGTGAGGGACTCGTCCTCGATTACATCCGCCGCAACAGCAAACACATCGCGCACGTCGACAGCATTCCCGACGTGCGGCGACGCAGCTCGCTGGAGCTCGCCGAGCGGTGCAACTACTACGCGGAGCATGCGCAACAGGTGGTGCGCCTCGCGCTCGCCATCTTCGACCAGACGCGAACGGTGCACGGCCTGACCGATCGCGAACGCGAGTGGCTCGAGTTCGCCGCGCTGCTGCACGACATCGGCTCGCTCATCAGCTACGAGCGTCACCACCGCCATTCGTACTATTTGATCCGGAACGG
>Ga0315912_10003852_pt1 | contig 14599 bp, 8 predicted proteins | sample VfabasoilMG_FD_204469 | JGI IMG/M metagenome (GOLD analysis project Ga0315912, IMG submission 204469) | Garden soil microbial communities collected in Santa Monica, California, United States - V. faba soil | ecosystem: Environmental > Terrestrial > Soil > Garden | place: USA: California... | reverse complement strand
CGGCGCAAGGTACAACAGCCACTCGTCGACCAGCCCGGCGGCAAGCAGGGCGCCGCTGAGGCGCGGACCGGCTTCAACCAGCACTTCATTGACGGCCAGTTCGCCGAGGCGGGCGAACACGCGCTTGAGATCGAGATGGCCGCGCAGGGTCCGTACGCGTTCGATACGCGCCGCGCCCAGGCGTTCCTCGGCGACCGCGCGGCCGCGCGCGCCCTGCTTGGCTGCGGCGGCAAACAGCAGCACCTCGCCGGGCGGCGCGAGGATGCGCGCCTTGCGGCCCACCTTGCGCCGCCGGTCGAGCACCACGCGCAGCGGCTGACGTTCGGTTTCGATGCGCACGTCGAGCCGCGGATCGTCGGCCAGCACCGTGGCGGCGCTGGTCAGCACGGCGGCGGATTGCGCGCGCCAGTGCTGCACGTCGGCGCGGGCCGCCTCGCTGGTGATCCATTTGCTCTGCCCATTCGCGAGCGCCGTCCTGCCATCGAGGCTGGCGGCGGATTTCAGACGAATGAACGGCCGCCCATGCCGCATGCGCATCAGGAATCCGGCGATGAGCGCCGAGGACTCGCGCTCCAGCAGCCCCGATTCCACCGTCACGCCCGCCTCGCGCAGGCGCTGCGCACCCTTGCCATTGACCAGCGGATTCGGATCGCCGACCGCGTAAACCACGCGGCGCACCCCGGTGGCCAGCAGCACGTCGACACAGGGCGGCGTGCGTCCGAAGTGGCAACAGGGCTCGAGCGTCACGTACGCGGTGCCGCCGCGTGCGCGCTCGCCGGCCGCACGCAGCGCCAGCGGTTCGGCGTGTGGCTCGCCGGGCCGCTGGTGCCAGCCTTCACCGACGATTTCGTTGTCGCGCGCGATGACCGCGCCGACGCGCGGATTCGGGTGCGTGCTGTACAGGCCGCGCGCCGCCAGCTCGAGCGCGCGGCGCATGGCGGCCTCGTCGAACGGGCTGAAACTCATGGGCGTTTGCCCCGCCGCGGCTTCTCGGGAGTTTCGCCGGGCAGCAGCTCGAGCTGGTCCTCGCTCGGAATGCGGCCCCGCCGATGTCGCAGCCGCTCGATCTCGTCGCGGAATGCCTCGACGTCCTGGAAGTGGCGGTAGACCGAGGCATAACGCACGTACGCGACCTCGTCGAGCTTGTGGAGCTCGTCCATGACGATTTCCCCGATCAGCCGCGAGGTGACTTCACGTTCACCGAGGCTGCGCAACTTGCGCGTGATGTGTCCCACGGCCTCCTCGACCGATTCGCGCGGCACGGGCCGTTTCTCCAGCGCCTTGAGCATGCCGCCGCGCAGCTTGGCTTCGTCGAACGGCACACGGCGCTCGTCGCTCTTGACCACCAGCGGCATCACAAGCTCGGCGGTTTCGAATGTCGTGAAACGTTCGCCGCATTGCAGGCACTCGCGCCGGCGGCGGATCTGCGCGCCTTCAGCCGCGAGCCGCGAGTCGTTGACCTTGGTGTCGGGATGCGCGCAGAACGGGCATTGCATGCGGGCTAACTAGCCCCCAGGGCCTCCGCCCTCAGGGTCCTCAGCTCTTCACGGACCATATACCGGATATCGCCGGCACAGGTCGGACACCGCGGTGCGCGCCTTTTCGATCGCCGCGTCGGCGCCGTTGGCGTCCAGCACGTCCGCGATCCAGTCGGCCACCTGCTCGAACTCGCGCTCCTTGAAGCCACGCGTCGTGCCGGCGGGAGTGCCGATGCGGATGCCGCTGGTCACCATGGGCGGACGCGGATCGTTGGGCACCGCGTTCTTGTTGACCGTGATGTGCGCCTTGCCGAGCGCGGCGTCGGCATCTTTTCCCGTGATGGCCTTGTCGGACAGATCCAGCAGGAAGAGATGGTTGTCGGTACCGCCGCAGACGATCTTGTAGCCTCGCTTCTGCAGTCGCGCGCACATCGCCTTCGCATTGGCGACCACCTGTTTCTGGTAGTCCTTGAACTCCGGCTGCAGCGCCTCGAGCAGCGCCACCGCTTTCGCGGCGATCACGTGCATCAGCGGGCCGCCCTGGGTTCCCGGGAACACCAGCGAGTTGAGTTTCTTGGTGATGGCCTCGTTGGCACGCGCCAGGATCATGCCGCCGCGCGGACCGCGCAGCGTCTTGTGCGTGGTGGTGGTCACGACGTCGGCGAACGGGATCGGATTCGGATACACGCCCGCGGCCACCAGGCCGGCGACGTGTGCCATGTCGACCATCAGGTAGGCGCCGACGGAATCCGCGATTTCGCGGAAGCGCTTGAAGTCGAGGATGCGCGAATAGGCGGAGAAACCGGCGACCACCATCTTCGGTTTCTCAGCCAGCGCCTGCGCGGCCAGCGCGTCGTAGTCGATCTCACCCGTGTCGGGGCGGATGCCGTATTGCACGGCGCGGAACAGCTTGCCGGAAAAATTCACCTTGGCGCCGTGCGTGAGGTGGCCGCCGTGATCCAGGCTCATGCCGAGAATGGTGTCGCCCGGATTGATCAGGGCGAGATAGGCGGCGGCATTCGCCTGCGAGCCGGAATGCGGCTGCACGTTGGCGTAGTCGGCGCCGAAGAGTTTCTTCGCACGATCGATGGCCAGCTGCTCGGCGATGTCGACGAATTCGCAACCGCCGTAGTAACGCTTGCCCGGGTACCCTTCCGCGTACTTGTTGGTCAGCACCGAACCCTGGGCCTCGAGCACGCGCGGACTGGCGTAGTTTTCCGAAGCGATCAGTTCGATGTGGTCTTCCTGGCGCTTCCGCTCGCCGTTGATGGCGGCATCCAATTCGGGGTCGAAACTGCCCACGGTCATCGCGGTTCGGAACATTGAGTAGGCCTCGGAAGGGTCGCGTCGGGGGGCGCGAATTGTAACGGGAAGTGGCGCCGCGCAGGGGTTCTCCGGGTTACACGAGGGCCGGTAACGACCAATCCCGGCCGCTTCCGCCCGGCCCTGCTACTCCAGCAGCCCCTGCACGACCCCGGACCAGGCTTGCGCGAGATTGATGCGGTTGTAGCCGCCGCCGCCGGTCCCCAGGACGCGCCCATGCCCCAGTTCCTCGGCGAGCCGCGCCAGGTCGCGCGCCGCGCGCATGTGCGTATCCGCGCTGTAGCGCATGTGGGTGATGGGATCACCCTCGATGCTGTCCGCACCCGCCTGCAGCAGGATGAATTCCGGCCGGTACCGGCGCAGGTGCGCCAGCACGCGTGGCCATTGCGTGTCGAAGACCGCATCGTCCGCCCCGGGTGGCACCGGGATGTTCAGCTTGGTGCCCTCGGCCGCGCCCAGGCCGGTCTCATCGGCGCCGCCGGTGCCGGGGTAAAGGTATCGGCCGTCTTCATGGATGTCGGCGAAGATCAGGTCCGGGTCGCTCTCGAATCCGTAGTACACGCCGTCGCCGTGGTGCGCGTCGATGTCGACATAGGCGATGCGTTTCAGACCGTGGTTGCGGCGGAGCATTTCCACGGCGACTCCGCAGTCGTTGAACACGCAGAAACCCGCGGCTCGACCGCGCGCCGCGTGGTGCAGTCCCGCGATGGGCACGAAGGCGCGGCGCACATTGCCCGCCATGATTTCATCCGCCGCCAGCAAGGTCGCGCCCACCACGTCGGCGGCCGCCTCGTAAACTCCGCGCCACGCCGGGGTATCCCCGGCATCGAGAAAACCCTCGCCCGTGACCGACCGCTCCGCGACCAGGTCGACATACTCGGTGGTGTGGAAGGATTCCAGTTCGGCCCTCGTGGCCGCGCGCGTCTCGGTCATGCGCACGCGCCGGTCGAGACCGCGGGCGGAGAATTCCGCGAGAAACGCGGCGTGGCGGTCGGTGCCGAATGGATGGCCTTCGGGAAAGCCGTAGCGCGCGAGACGCTCGCCAGCCACCACCAGGACCGATGACGCTGTCATGGAATCGTCGCTCTCCCCTTCGTCTTTTCGCGGCGCAAACGTAGCACAGCCACGATGTTCCAGGATGTAGAATTCGCGCCCGATTCCCAGCGAAAAAATCCCTGATTTTCATCAAGAAATCGAACATGGCCCAATACATCTACACCATGAACCGGGTTGGCAAAGTCGTGCCGCCCAAGCGTGTCATCCTGCGCGACATCTCGCTCTCGTTCTTTCCCGGCGCCAAGATCGGCGTGCTCGGCCTCAACGGTTCGGGCAAGTCCTCGCTGCTCAAGATCATGGGCGGGATCGACTCCAACTACGAAGGCGAGGCGCGGCCGCAGCCCGGCATCAAGGTCGGCTACCTGCCGCAGGAGCCGGAGCTCGACCCTAACAAGGAAGTGCGCGCGGTGGTGATGGAAGGTCTCGGCGGCGCATTCGCGCAGGTGGCACGCTTCAACGAGATCTCCGACAAGTTCGCCGATCCCGAGCTGGATCCGGACGAGATGAACAAGCTGCTCGAGGAGCAGGCCAAACTCCAGGACGCGATCGACGCCGTGGGCGGCTGGGAACTGGAACGCAAGCTCGAGATCGCGGCCGATGCGCTGCGCCTGCCGCCCTGGGATGCGCCCATCTCCAAGCTATCCGGCGGCGAACGCCGCCGCGTGGCGCTGTGCCGCCTGTTGCTGTCGGCGCCGGACATGTTGCTGCTCGACGAACCGACCAACCACCTGGACGCCGAGTCCATCGCCTGGCTGGAGAAATACCTCGAGCAGTACCCGTCCACCGTGGTGGCGGTGACGCACGATCGCTACTTCCTCGACAACGTCGCCGAATGGATCCTGGAACTGGACCGCGGCCATGGCATCCCGTGGAAGGGCAACTACTCCACCTGGCTGGAGCAGAAGGAAGCGCGCCTCGCCACGGAAGAAAAAACCCAGGAAGGCCTGCGCAAGATGCTGGCCAAGGAACTGGAATGGGTGCGCCAGAACCCCAAGGCGCGCCAGGCCAAGAGCAAGGCGCGACTGGCGCGTTACGAGGAGCTTGCCTCGCGCGAATTCCAGGAGCGCAATGAGACCAACGAGATCTACATTCCACCCGGCGAGCGACTGGGTGATCTCGTGATCCAGGCGAAAGGCCTGAGCAAGTCCTACGGCGATCGCCTGCTCATCGACAACCTCAACTTCAATCTGCCGGCTGGCGGCATCGTCGGCATCATCGGACCGAACGGCGCCGGCAAGACCACGCTGTTCCGCATGATTGCGGGCATGGAGAAACCCGACGCGGGCGAGATCCGCATGGGCCCCTCCGTGAAGCTCGCCTACGTCGACCAGTCACGCCAGTCGCTCAACGACAAGAACACGGTGTGGCAGGAAATCTCAGGCGGCCTCGACATGATCAAGGTCGGCAACTACGAGACGCCGTCCCGCGGTTATGTAGGACGATTCAACTTCAAGGGCACGGGACAGCAGCAGATCATCGGCGAGCTGTCCGGCGGCGAGCGCAACCGCGTGCACCTGGCCAAGGTGCTGAAGTCCGGCGGCAACGTGCTGATGCTCGACGAGCCCACCAACGACCTCGACGTCGAGACCTTGAGGGCCCTGGAAGAGGCCCTGCTGGCCTATCCGGGCTGCGCAGTTGTCATATCACACGACCGCTGGTTCCTGGATCGCATCGCGACCCACATTCTGGCTTTCGAAGGCAACTCAGAAGTCGTATGGTTCGAGGGCAACTTCCAGGACTACATGGAAGACCTGAAGCGGCGCAAAGGTGAAGAAGCAACTCAGCCGCACAGGATCAAGTACAAGCCGCTGACACGGTAGATCAGCAACAGGACCGTGGTTCTCGAAATGAACGTGTTGATCGATTCGACCGGCACGATGTACTTCGGCGACGAGCGGGAGACGGCACGCAATTGCCCGCGCTGCCACGCCTTCTCCCGCATGAGCCCGGCCGCGGTGCCCACCTTCGATGAACTGCTGCTGCAGAAGCCGCGCGCCATCGGCGTCGTGCTGCGCTGTCATGCCTGCAATGCGCCGGTGTTCCTGCGTTACGCCACGCGCGACTTCGCCAACAACCGGGTCGAGTTGTCGCCGCAGGCCTTCGACGTCGAGCGGCCGATCGAGAAGTTCGCGTTCAACTACGTGCCGGAGGACGTCGAGACCTTCTTCCGCGAAGCGCTGATTTGTTACTCGCACAACCAGTTCCAGGCGTTTGCCGCCATGTGCCGGCGCAGCGCCGCCGTCACCTTCGCGGACCTCGGTCATTCGACCAAGCTGCGGCTGTTCGATTCGATCTCCGACGTGCGCGAGATGGCGCAGATCGACGAAGAGACCTTCGCACTGGTGACGCGCATCATTTTCGGCGGCGGCACCGAGCCGCTGCTCGACCTGCCGGTGATCAACACCTACCAGGCGGCGGTGCTGCTGGAAGTCATGAAGGACTTCCTCTACCAGGCCTACATCCGCAAGGGCCGCCTGCAGCACGCGATGAAGGTGCGCAAGTTCTTCGTCGAGGAAGCCGCCGCGCGCCGCACCGTGAGCGAGGGATAGGAATCCCTGTCACGACATCGCGCCCGGCGGCAGTATCTGTTCGCGGGCGCGCGTTTCTGCCGTCCCCCATTTTTTCGAGGAAAACAGATGAGCCAGTCGGGTGTCGTTCGAGCGTGTCTGTTGTCGTGCCTGGTGCTGGCTGGCTGTGGCGGCGGAGGTGGCGGGGGCGGCGGGGGCGGCGGCAACAATCCGCCGAATCCTGGAAATCCCGGCGGTCCCGGCCCGTCTTTCACGATTTCGCTCGACCACAGCCGCGTCGACCTGCTCATGGAAGAGAACACTCCTTTCGGCCTGACCCAGGATGTCACGGTGACGTTCAACGGCGCAGGCGTGGTGGTGGGCACGCTGCCCGGCGAAACGCAGCCCGGCTGGATCGGGGTCAGTGCGCCAACCGTCATCAGCTCGACGCAGGTTCGCGTCACGCTCTCGTTCTTCCCGACGAGCATCCAGCCCACGACACCGCAACGCGTCTCGACCACGCTGCGTTTCGTCACGGGTAACGCCAGCGGCACGCAAACCGCGTTCCAGGATCTGCCAGTCACGGCAACCATCGACCACACGCTTTCGCGCAGCAACGAGCTCTACACCTGGACACAGGGCGCCGCTGCCCTGCCCGCCAGCAGCGTGGACGTCACCACCGCGAATGCCACGTGGGAAGCGAGCAGCAGCGCTTCGTGGCTCAGCGTGTCGCCCACCAGCGGCACGGGCAGCGCGACGCTCAATCTCACCACGGCGCCGGCGACACTCCCCGAGGGCGATCACGTCGCCACGCTCAGCGTGCGCGATACCGTCACCAACCGCATCAAGACCACGACGGTGCGGCTGGGCGTCGATCCGCGCCGCCTGGAACTCGACCGCCGCGGCCTCGCGTTGAGCTCCACGTTGGGACGCTCGCGCACCAACGCCAACCTGCGCGTGATCGACACCGCGGGACTCGCCGGCCGCTGGACGCTCAGCGATGACGCCGCCTGGCTCACCGCCAGCGCCACCAGCGGCACCGGCAGCGCCGACGTCACGCTCGAAGCGCATGACGCCGTCCTCGCCAATGGCACCTACTATGCCAATGTCACCGTGTCGCCCGACAGCGAGCCCGGCTTTGCCAACTCGACCACGCTGCGCGTCGGCTTCTTCGTGAACAAGACGACGGCGATCGCCAATCCCATGCGGGTCAGCGGGGTGGAAGCCTTCGTGTGGGCGGCCGATCCCGTGCGTCCGCTGATTTATGGCCTGCGCAACGATCCGCCCAACGGTGTCGAGCTGCGCGCGTGGAACGTGCACACGGGCGCGCTGGTGCATTCGCTGACCATCCCGGGCGCCTCGTTTCCGTCGAGCGGGCGTGTCGCGCCGGATGGTTCGAAGCTCGTGTTCTACGCGTCGGGCGAGAACCAGCTGGTGCCGGTTGCATTGTCTGCCGGCACGCCGGTGGCGGGGACGCCGTGGACCAGCATGCGCCGCGATGGCGGCGATGACTTTGCATTCGCGCGCATCAACGGCTCGGATGTGATCGTGTGGTCGCCCGGCCAGATCCTGAATGCCTCGAATGGCAACGTCGTGGCTTCGCTGGAAGGTTTGTCGCTGTCGGTGGCGACCTTTCCGGCCGCCGTCGCCGTCTCGCCCAATGGCCAGCGGCTCTTCATGAGCGGGAAATCCAACGCCAATCATTTCCTGGTTTACGGCGTCCTCGGGTATCGCGCCGGCAACCACAGCGCGCGGGTGATCGCGGAGTTCATCGAACCGCACGACGGCGAGGCCGTGTACTTCGATCCGGATGGCGAGCACGTGGTTTCGCGCTCCAGCCAGAACCTGACCCGCTACACCTTCCCGCGCACCACCGCCGACCATTCGCTGCCCCAGGGAGGTTACGACCTGCGTCCCAGCGCCTTTTCAGGTTTCTACCTGACCGAATTCTCGGGCAACTGGGTGCACTACGCCGGTGATCTCACTTTCCTGGCGTCGATGTCACCGAGCCCGGGCGACGGGTACCTGTACGCGATATCGGGTGACGAGACGCGTCTCTTTGCCCGCGACACGACACAGGCGGGTTTCTTCGGCTCGCTGCGCGACCTGGGGTTCTGAGTCAGGGCACGAAACGCCGCACCACGACTTCGCTGAAGCCGCCGGGCGGGCCGCTGCAGGCGCGGCTGGTGAAGAAGCAGCCCTAGCCCACCCAGCGCCGCGCGTTGCCGAACATGCGGAACCAGCCGCTGTATTCGCCCGCCCCGTCCGGACGCCAGGAATTCTGCGCGTAGCGGAACGAACGCTCGGGATGCGGCATGGTGATGGTGACGCGGCCATCGGCATTGGTCACCGCCGCGATACCGAACGGCGAACCGTTGGGATTCGCCGGATAGGTTTTCGCGACCTGCCGGTTGCCCTCGATGTAACGCGCGCTCACGAGTCCGGCGGCGGAGAATTGCCGTGCATCGGCGTCGCTGGCGAATTCCGCGCGGCCCTCGCCGTGCGCGACCGCGATCGGCAGCATCGAGCCATCCATGCCGTCGAGCAGGATCGACGGCGAACGCGCGAGCTCGACGAGCGAGAAACGCCCTTCGAATTGTTCGCCACGGTTGCGCACGAAGCGCGGCCAGCTGGCCGCGCCGGGCACGATTTCCTTGAGCGCCGCGAACATCTGGCAGCCATTGCACACGCCAAGAGAAAAGGTGTCGGCCCGCTCGAAGAATTTCTGGAATTCGTCACGCGTGCGCGGGTGATAGAGGATGGACTTGGCCCAGCCCTCGCCGGCGCCCAGCACGTCGCCATACGAGAAGCCGCCGCAGGCTACCAGTCCGCGGAACCCGCCGAGCGCCACGCGCCCGGAGAGAATGTCGCTCATGTGCACGTCGTGGGACTCGAAGCCGACGCGCTCGAGCACGGCGGCCATCTCCACCTGGCTGTTCACACCCTGCTCGCGCAGCACCGCGACCTTGGGACGCGTCTTGCCGATGAACGGCGCCGACACGTCTTCATCCGGATCGAATGTCAGCGCGACATTGAGTCCCGGCGCGCCGGTGTCGCAGGCCGCGGCGAATTCCTCGCGCGCGCAGCCGGGCTCGTCGCGCAGCTCGCGCATGCGGAACGAAGTCTCCGACCAGGCCTTGCGCAGGTCTTCCCACTTTTCATCGATGCGGCCGGTGGCTGCCTCGATGCGCACGCGCATCTCGCGCGTGGGTTCGCCGATGGCGTGCGTCCGCGGCCCAAGCTCCAGCGATTCGAAGATGCCGCGCACGTAGTCCACATCCCTGGCCCGAACCTGAAGCACTACGCCCAGCTCCTCGCTGAACAACGCGCCGGCGGCACCGTTGGCGCCAGCCGGTAGTTTGACGTCGAGCCCGCAATGCCCGGCGAACGCCATTTCGACCAGGGTCGCGAACACGCCGCCATCGGAACGGTCGTGGTAAGCCAGGACCATGCCTTGTTCGCGCAGCGCAGCGAGAGCCGCCGCGAGATGCAACAGCAGGTTCGGATCATCGAGGTCGGGCGGATTGGCCCCCAGCGCGCCGTGCACCTGCGCCAGCGAGGATCCACCCAGGCGATTGGCGCCAGCGCCGAGATCGACCAGCAGCAGCTGGGTCGCGCCGAGATCGGTGCGCAGTTGCGGGGTCCAGGTCTTGCGCACGTCGCCCACCGGCGCGAACGCCGAGACGATCAGCGACACCGGCGCGACCACGGACTTGCGCGCCGCGCCTTCACCCCAGGCCGTCTTCATGGACAACGAGTCCTTGCCGACGGGGATGGCGATTCCCAGCGCGGGACACAACTCGTCACCGACGGTGCGCACCGTGGCATACAGCGCCGCGTCCTCGCCGGCTTCGCCGCAGGCCGCCATCCAGTTCGCGGACAGGCGCACGTTTGACAGCGAGCCGATGTCGGCGGCGAGAATGTTGGTCAGCGATTCGGCCACCGCGAGTCGGCCCGACGCGGGCGCGTCCAGCACGGCCACCGGCGTACGTTCGCCCATGGCCATGGCCTCACCCGTGTGACCGAAGTAGTCGGAGATGGTGACCGCGACGTCGGCCACCGGCACCTGCCAGGGTCCGACCATCTGGTCGCGGCTGATCATGCCGCCCACCGTGCGGTCACCGATGGAGATCAGGAAGGTCTTGTCGGCCACCGCCGGGAATTTCAGCAGCCGGTAAGCGGCTTCGCGCAGGTCGATGTCGGCCAGCATCAGCGGCGACTGCACCGGTTTCACGCTGCGCACGTCGCGCAGCATCTTCGGCGCCTTGCCCAGCAACACGTCCAGCGGCATGTCGACGGTCGCGACGCCGTTGCTGACCACGCGCAACACGCCGCTGTCGTTGATCTCGCCGATCACCGCGAACGGGCAACGCTCGCGGCGGCAGATCTGCGCGAAGTCTTCGAGCTTCGACGCATCGATGCACAGTACGTACCGCTCCTGCGACTCGTTGCACCACAGCTCCATCGGCGACATGCCGGGCTCGTCGTTCGGAATCGCGGCCATGTCGATGACCGCGCCGCGACCGCTGGTATGCGCCACGGCTTCGGGCACCGCGTTCGACAATCCGCCCGCGCCGACGTCATGTATCAGGAGAATGGGGTTCTGGTTCCAGCGCGCCGAGCAGCGATCGATGACTTCCTGTGCGCGGCGCTGGATCTCGGGATTGCCGCGTTGCACGGAGGCGAAATCGAGGTCGGCGCTCGACGCGCCGCTGCCCATGGACGAGGCCGCGCCGCCACCGAGGCCGATGAGCATCGCCGGACCGCCGAGCACCACGACCTTCGCGCCCACCGGGATTTCGCTTTTCTCGACGTGTTTGCGCCGCACGTTGCCGAGACCGCCGGCGATCATGATGGGCTTGTGATACCCGCGTGTGCGATTCGCCGGATCGTCGGCCGCGGGCTGTTCGAAGCTGCGGAAGTAGCCGCAGATGTTCGGGCGGCCGAATTCATTGTTGAACGCCGCGCCGCCGATCGGCCCGTCGATCATGATGTCGAGCGCCGAGACGATGCGGTCGGGTTTACCGAGCGTTTTTTCCCACGGCTGTTCGAAGCCGGGTATGCGCAGGTGCGACACGGAGAAACCTGTCAGCCCCGCCTTGGGCTTGGCGCCGCGCCCCGTCGCGCCCTCGTCGCGGATCTCGCCACCCGAACCGGTCGCGGCGCCCGGGAACGGCGAGATGGCCGTCGGGTGATTGTGCGTCTCGACCTTCATCAGGATATCGATGGGCTCGTCGATCGCGCCGTAGACATCGTTCTCCGGATTCGGGAAATACCGCTTGCCCAGCGGACCTTCGATGACCGCCGCGTTGTCGCGATACGCCGAGAGCACGCCGGCCGGGTTCTTCGCGTGCGTGTTGCGGATGTGCGCGAACAGCGACTTCGGCTGCTGTTCGCCGTCGATGACCCAGTCGGCGTTGAAGATCTTGTGGCGGCAATGCTCGGAATTCGCCTGCGCGAACATCATGAGCTCGACGTCGGTGGGATCGCGTTTCAGCGCGGCGAAATTCTTCACCAGGTAGTCGATCTCGTCGTCGGACAAGGCGAGACCCAGGTCCTGGTTGGCCTTGACCAGCGCTTCGCGGCCATTGGCCAGCGACACGGTACGCAACGGCCGGGTCTTCTCGTGCGCGAACAGCTGCGCCGCCTCGCCGCGTGCCAGCAATACCGTTTCGGTCATGCGATCGAACAGCGGCGCGGCCAGCGCGCGCAGCTCGTCGTCCGCCAGTTTCGTGTCCGTCGCGACCGTCCAGACGATACCGCGCTCGATGCGCTTCACGGCCGCGAGGCCGCAGACGTGGGCGATGTCGGTGGCCTTGCTCGACCACGGCGAGATGGTGCCGAAGCGCGGCACGATGATGAGTTCGCTGCCCGAAGCCCGCGGAGCACGGGCGGCTTCCCGCGGTCCGTAGGTCAGCAGGCGCTCGAGCAGCGCACGCTCGTGCGCATCGAGTGAGCGCTCGAGATCGACGAAGTGGATGAATCGCGCGCTGACCTGGCCGATGCCGGGCCGCAGCTTCTCGAGGGCCGGGCGCAGTTTGGCGATGCGGAAATCGGAGACTGCGGGGGCGCCTGGAAGCTCGATCATCGGAGGGCGCGAATTGTACAGAAGTCACGGAGGGAATTGGCGCCTCCACCAATCCCCTCCGAAATGCCCCGGAAACCGTCAGAACAGGAAGTCGTCCGCATGCAGCTGCGCGGCGTTGACACCCAGCAGCGTGATCTCGTCGTCACCAAAATCGAGCACCACACCGCCCCGGAAGTTGTGCGCGCTCGCGAGCACATCGCCGAAGTCGTCGATACCGGCCACCTTGCCAAGGTGGATACGGTCGTCGGTGCCGGCACCCGCCCGGAAATCCAGGATGGTGTAACGGCCCTCGCCCTCGAACCAGTCGTCACCGCCCCCGCCGATGACGATGTCATCGCCGGTGCCGGCGTCGAGGATGTCGTTGCCGCTGCCGCCCAGCAGCACGTCATCGCCGGCGCCGCCGAAAAGGCTCATTCCGCCCCGCCCGGCAATCAGGATGTCATCGCCATTGCCGCCCTGCAGCGTGAAGCTCGCCACACCGGCGGCCACGGCGCCGGCGTTGAGTACGTCATCGCCGGCACTGCCGTTGAAAGTCACCCGGTCGTTGGCGTCGAGATTCAGCAGGCGAGTCTGTGCGTCGAGTCCGCGGATGTTGACGTCGTTGCCGCTGCTCGTGATGTTGAAGATATCGCTGCCCGCAGTGCCATTGACCGTCGCGGCATCGCTGAGGCCGTCGCCGGCGGCGCCACCGGCGGTACCGGCGAAGTTCACGTTCACTTCCGAGATCCCCGTGCCCGACAGGTTTTCGACCGTGATCGAATCCGCCCCGCCGAGCGCGGCGATGTCGACCCGCTCGACGCCGTTCTGGTCCATGACGATGTTGCCGACGTCGCGCGTCAACGTGGCGCGGCCCCCATTGGCGGACAGGCGCATGACCTCGTTGGCGGCCGAGCCATTGAACACGTGCGTGTCGAATCCCGCCTGGCCTTCGATGACGTCGCTGCCGTCGCCCGGATCCCACTGGAAGGTATCGTCACCGGCGCCGAGCAGCGCGACGTCGTTGCCCTGCTGCCCGTCGATGAAATCGTTGCCATCGCCGCCGAGCAGCGTGTCCGCGCCGTTGCTGCCGAGAATGCGGTCGTTGCCGGCGCCACCGTCGACGGTGACCGAGATCAGCGCGGCGAGATTGCCGCTGGCGGAGAACGAATCGTCACCGCCGTTCATGTTGACCACGATGTTCTCGGTGGTCCCGATGTCGAGCGAGAACGGCGCGGGGTTGAGGCGGTCGAACCGCACCCGCGTGCCATTGGCCGTGAGCGTGAACTGCTCGCCGCCATTGCCACCGTTCACTTCCGCGGTATCGGTGCCCGCGCCACCTTCCATCAGGTCGCTGTCGTCCCCGGGGTTCCAGATCATGCGGTCGTTGCCGCCCTGGCCGAACATCTGGTCGTCGCCGTCACCGCCCGTGAGCGTGTCGTTGCCCTCGCCGCCGAACAGCAGGTCGGATCCACCCCGGCCCAGCAGCGTGTCGTTGCCGGCCTCGCCGAACAGCTGGTCGTTGCCCGAGCCGCCACCGAGCACGTCGTTGCCGGCACCACCGAACAGGTTCGCGGCCGGCAGCGCGCCGTTGGCCTCGTTGAGCGAGATATTGTCGTTGCCGCCGAGGCCGAACACCTCGATCTGCGCGGTATTCGCGACCGTGGGCGTTCCCCCGGTAGTCGCAACCGCTCCGCCATTCACGAGGATGGCCCCGGCCGGGTTGCGGCTGACGGTGGTGGTGTTGTCGAGAGCGTCACCGGTGACACTCAGGCGGCCGGAGCCGAAGAAGCTGATGATGGCCATGAAAGGTTACTCCAAGGTAGATAGGTCAGGTTTCGCGCATGGCGCGGTTGGTGAACACGGTGATCGGATTCACGAGGTACTCGAAAAGTGTCCGGTCCGAGGTGGTGACGAACAGCTCCGCGGGCATGCCGGCCTTGAGCCGCACTTCCGGATGCTGGCCAAGTGCCGCCGCGTCGACCTCCACGGTCGCGGCAAACCAGGACTCGCCGGTCTCGGGATCGCTGACACGATCCGGTGACACGAAGGTGACGCGCCCCGGCAGCAGGGGTGTGGTGCGGGCGTCGAAGGCCGCAAGCCGCACCCGCGCCGGGGCGTCAGCAAAGACGTGGGTGTTGTCGAGGGTACGGATGCGGGCCTCGACCCCC
>Ga0315912_10003851_pt1 | contig 14602 bp, 14 predicted proteins | sample VfabasoilMG_FD_204469 | JGI IMG/M metagenome (GOLD analysis project Ga0315912, IMG submission 204469) | Garden soil microbial communities collected in Santa Monica, California, United States - V. faba soil | ecosystem: Environmental > Terrestrial > Soil > Garden | place: USA: California... | reverse complement strand
AACCGGCGCAACATCTACGCTGTACACCTATAAGGGCGTGTTCCCCGCGCGAGTGGGGATGAACCGGATAGGAATGATATTTTTGCTGTGAGGTTGGTAGCGCCCGCTCGAAAGGGCGGGCGAGGATTGAAACTACTGCAACAACTGCAATGTGGCCACTCCATGCGGGTAGGAACGAAGGGGTCTGGTACGACTATTGGTTCTGCCGATGAGATATGTACTGTTTAGGAGCAGATGTTCCGCCTCAGCTGGGGCAGCGCAGACGTTGCGCTGCCCCTCAACCGCCGAATCTCAAGAGCCGCAACGACGGCTTGTTACTTGACCTTCTCGTACGCCGCCCTCAGATCACTTGCCGGGGGACTCGTGTTACTGATCGTGGTAATTACGAAATAGGTCAGCAGCGCCGTCCCCGCAATAATACCGCCGGCATAGAGCCAGACTTTATCCATGATGACCTCCCTGGTTGAAGGTGACGCTGGAGTCTGATTCATTCCGTTCAACGGTCGCATCGACGGTTCAGTTTGCGCCGGAGCATCGGTCAGGCCCCAACGGTTGCCGGCACCTGCATAGGTTCGATCGGCCAGGCCTCCTCCAGGCGCCGTGCTGTCTATCTGCCTCAATGATCATCACGAGCCGGACGTAAATACACTGGGGAAATTCCCAGGTTGGACTGGGAAATTTTACCAGTGGAATCATTCCACAGGCTTGTTGAGATGGAGACTGTTTCTTGACTTGAGTGCGATGGCCCGCGTAGGATGCGCATCAGTGAGCGGGCGTAGCTCAGTGGTAGAGTCCTTGCTTCCCAAGCAAGTTGTCGCGGGTTCAAATCCCGCCGCCCGCTCCAAATTCCAAGCAGCGTTCCTGTGGATTTGAAACCCGCGACAGGGGTTTCCGAAAGGGGTGTGCCCCTTTCGTGGGGAGCATGCGAGGGGGCTGGCCCCCTCCGCAGGAGCCGGGAGGCAAGTTTCAGGGCCGATCCGGCGACGGAGCGTGGTTCAAATCCCGCCGCCCGCTCCAAAGCAGACGTAAGGCGTGAAACGTTAAGCGTGAAACGCTAGAACATCAACCCAACCGATTAAAACTCACAACAGCAGGCTTTCTTAAATAGCCTGCTCAACCCTCGCAAAGCATGCAGGGGCTGGTTCCTTTCACGGAAAATCAGGAAATGTTTCTGCGCAGATCCAAGACACGCCACACCGGTGACTTCCCAAAATAGGGCAATACATTGGATCGCGCCGCTTGTGAGGTGGCGTTAGTCCTTGGATTAGGATGGGAAACGGAGGGAGAGTTAGACGGCCTTCGTGACTAATCCAGAACGCAGACAACGGGTGCAGACGCGGATTCGCTTGTTGGCGCCGCCTACTTTAGCCCGCACGGTCTGGATATTGGGATTGAACACGCGTCGGGTCTTGTTGTTGGCATGACTGACGTTGTTCCCGGAGGTCGGTTTCTTTAGACAGATCTCACATTGAAATGCCACTGGACTACTCCTTCCAACTAAGTCGATTCTCAAATTGCGAGCGCATGCTACCACAGCTTGACGAACTGTGACAAGCGGAGGGGCAGTCGGAACTTGACAAGTTTTGTCGCTCTCTCCTATTGTGCCCTCTACATTGTAGCTCCTGGGTAAGGGAAGAGGGTGAAATGCCCTCGCGGTCCCGCCGCTGTAAATGGGGACGAAACCCGCGACGGCCACTGTCTTTGAGGACGTGAAACGTTAATCGTGAAACGTGGGAGGAATTTCTTCCGCTTGACGAGTAACGATTGACGGCTCCAGATGGGAAGGCGCGGGAAGTAGGGTGAACCATGAGCCAGAAGACCTGCCAGGAACGGGAGCCTGCCAGAGGATCCCTTCGCCGCAGCAGAATGGCGATCCTCTGGTAGGTTCCCAAGACCATCGTTCCCTCGAGGGCTGGGGAACAGGCGAGGATGAAGAAGCGGGTGCAATCCTCAGGGTCTTTCCTAGGCCTTGGGGATTTTTTATTTCTACCGCGTTGAAAAGGGGTTCCTACGGCGTTCTCGCATCGCTCAGAGGCTCAACGTACCGAAGCGTACGCCTCGCCTCTTCGCTCGCTGCGGCCTTGTGCGGAACCCCGTTTGAACGCGATAGCGGGCGGCATTGGGTCATTGGACTCTGTGCCTGCCTCCTTCTGCTGGATGTGAGTGCGGTATCGGCTGATGATTTCGAGGTTTCAATCGTGAAGAGACGGCAACAAGGCATTCTGACCGGCATGCCCTTTATGACGCATGTGTCGTCGCGATCGTTTGTGGACGATACCGGCCGGAAGATCTACATGGCCAAACCGCCTGCACGGATTATCTCGCTGGCGCCTAGTCTCACTGAACTGTTGTTTGCGATGGGGGCCGGAAATCAAGTGGCCGGCGTGACTCAGTTTTGCGATTTTCCTCCCGAGGTGTCGCGTAAACCGAAAGTGGGGTATGCAAATCCCAGTGTGGAAGTGTTGGTCGGGTTGCGGCCGGACCTGATTCTGGCGCCGCGTGAATTTCTCAAGCCGGATTTGATCGTGGCACTCGACAACCTCAAGATTCCGATGTTCATCGTGGCCGACCACACGGTCGAAGACATTTTTTCTCACATTCAGACCATCGGACGGATGGTCGAACATCAGACGGAAGCCGCGGCGCTTGCGATGGACTTACGGAAGCAGATCGCCGCAATCAAGGAGCTCGCGCAGGGGGAGCCGCCCGTGCGGGTGCTCTACGTCTTGAACAGCCAACCATTGATTACGGTCGGGCCAGGCAGCTTCATCGATCAACTCCTCGGACTAGCCGGCGGAATCAACGTTGCGGCCAAGAGCGGCACCCCGTACCCACGGCTGAGCATGGAAACGGTCTTGCTCGAAGACCCTGAGGTCTTAATTTTTCCGGTGGGGCAGGCCGAAGGGATTTCCGAGAGCGAACAGCAATCCTGGCGGCAGTGGTCCGGACTTTCCGCGATCAAGCAGGGTCGGGTGCATCAAATTCCGGCTGATTTGCTGAATCGTCCGGGCCCACGGATCGGTCAAGGGTTGGAGCGGCTTGCTGCCGTGCTGCATCCATCTCTTTCCGGACCGGCGTTGCATAGGAGGCCCTGACCCGATGTCCAACGGACATGCCACGCCGCTTATTTCTGCCACTGGTACAAGAGACGGGCAAGGTTCGTCGGGGCCGGCGGCGGAACTCGAGTGGTCCAGATCCGGGGCCATTTTGACGAGACGTCGACGGCATCTCATTCTGTTCGGTTTGGTTGCGGCGTCCATTGTCGTGACCGTTTTGTGCAGCAGTTTTGGCGCGGCCGCCTTGTCGGGGAGTGATTGGCTGACGGCGTTGCGTGAATTGATCACCCCGGAGCATGGCGACCGTGCGGGAACGGCTGGAGTGATCCTATTTCAATTGCGCGTGCCTCGCGTGCTGATGGGATTTCTAGTCGGGGGCGCACTGGCGTCGGTGGGTGTCACCCTCCAGGCACTGTTGCGAAACGGGCTCGCCGATCCGTATGTGCTCGGGGTATCGAGCGGTGCTGCGTTGGGAGCGGCGATCGCCATGCTTCTCGGGATCGGAGCCACCTCAGTTCTGCTCCCGGTGTTGCCGGTGTGGGGATTCGCCGGAGGGCTGATCGCATTGGCGCTCATCTATCGAATGGCGCAATCGCATGGCCGCTTGCCGATTCATAGCCTGTTGCTGGCCGGTGTGATTCTTAACGCCATTCTGACGGCCATGATCATGTTTATTACGTCGATCATGGACCCAGTCCGTTCCGCGGGGCTTATGGCATGGCTCATGGGCTCGTTGACGGCTCCGGGATGGATTGGGCTGATCGGCATCGCCCTCTATGTCATGGCGGGAACCATGTGTTTGCTGTATTACGCGCCGGTTCTGAACGTGCTCACACAGGGAGAAGACACCGCACGGTCGTTGGGGATCGATACGGAACGGACCAAGAAACGGTTATATGCGCTGACGGCGTTACTGACCGGCGCGGTGGTGTCCGTCAGCGGCATGATCGGGTTTGTCGGCATGGTGATTCCTCATGTGGTCCGGATGGCGATCGGATCGGACCATCGGGTGCTGATGCCGGCCTCGGCCTTAGTCGGCGGGATGTTTCTGGTCGTATCCGATACGGTCGCCCGGACGGCATTCGCGCCGGCTGAAATCCCGGTGGGTATCGTGACGGCGCTGGCCGGTGGGCCATTCTTTCTGTATCTCCTCTTGTGGCGAAAAGATCGGATGGTTTAGCAGGATGCTGAAAAAGTCCGCCAGCTGCGTTCTCGCATCACTCAGAGGCTCAACGTACCGAAGCGTACGCCTCGCCTCCTCGCTCGCTGCGGCCTTGCTGAACGGCCATTTTGAGCATCCTGCGCGGATGTGTGATGCCGTCTGGATCATTGAAGCTAGCGCTAACTGTAGGCACGAACCATGACTTTGTCCGCGTTGTACTAAGTGAAGATGTCTTCCTCTTTAGAACAGATATCAGACCGGAGCTCGACCGATCCGGCGATCGCTGTCGAAGAAGTCTCCTTCCGTTATGGCCGCGAGTGGCCGGGCCGTCCGTGGACAATCGAGCGGGTATCGTTCGAGGTGACACGCGGGGAAGTGCTAGGAATAGTCGGTCCGAATGGATCGGGTAAATCATCGCTTCTGAAGTTATTGGCTGGACTGTTGCGCGCCGGGTCCGGACGGATTCATTTGCTGGGACAGGGATCATCTGATTTGAGTCCGATCGCTCTTGCCAGAATGCTCGCCGTCGTACTGCAGGAGCAGACACAGGTGTTTCCGTTTACCGTGGCAGAGACTGTCTTGATGGGACGGTTTCCGCATCGGCAGGTCGGATGGTGGAATTTCGGGAGTGAAGCTGACACACCGGGCGATCTCGCCTGCGCGCAGCGGGCCATGGCTGAAACTGATGTGCTGCCGTTGGCGGATCGCCCGGTGTCCGAACTCTCCGGCGGGGAATTGCAGCGAGTCATGATTGCGCGAGCCTTGGCGCAAGACCCTGCCATTCTCCTGTTGGATGAACCGACCGCATTTCTCGATATCAATCATCAGCTCGATATCTGTAGCCTGATCAGCCGTCTCCGCGATGAACGGCAATTGACGGTCGTGCTGGTGTCCCATGACCTGAATATCGCGAGCCAATACTGTGATCGTGTGCTGATGTTGAAAGCCGGACGGCTCAGTTATATCGGATCGCCGACCGAGACGATCAAGTCCGATGTACTACAGGCCGTCTATGGGTGCGAGGTGGTGGTCGATGCCCATCCGCAAACAGGAAAACCACGTGTGACGATGCCGATGAGCCCATCGTGACATGAAGATTGGACGAATTGCGCTGTTGCATCTTGAGACGATTCCTGGGGATGTTGAGCGGAATCGATATGTCATTGTCGAAGCGATCAAGCAAGCCGCGTCAGGCGGCGCAGAGTGGATCGTGACTCCTGAATTGGCGGTGTGCGGACTGCAATTTCCACGAGTCATCGGTCTGGACTGGATTCAGCCGCAGCCTGATCAATGGATGCAGCGCTTGTGTGGACTGATGAAAGGCTTGAAGCGGACGCTGTTTCTTGGATGTCCCGAACGGGACGGACGCAGGCTCTACAATTCTGTGTTCGTCATCGATTCAAACGGAGAGATCGTCGGCACGCATCGCAAGATCAATGTCGCGAGTGATTCATTATCATGGTCCAGCCCCGGCCATGATGCCATGCCGATCGAGTGCAATGGGATCAAGGCCGGGTTGCTTGTGTGCAGCGACGCCTATACGCCGAACATTACCAGGGTGTTGAAGTTCAACGGTGCACAGATGTTGCTTTCACCGTCTTCATGGGGACCGGGCATTCATGGCCCGAATGGTGAGTGGGAGGATCGAAGTCGTGAAACGGGCCTCCCGTTGATTGTCTGTAACCGGACAGGCGCCGAGCAGACGCTTGATTTTTGGAAGGCCCCGAGTCTTGTCGTGAAGAATGGGGAACGGCTTCTATCTCATACATCGGACCGGTCGGCGATCCTGACGATTGACTGGAATTTCACCAGCATGATGCCGCTGTCGTCCAGCTTCCATGCGGAGTATGCGAAAGCGTGACTAGATGGGGGCTGCGATGGACATCGATAGCAGTCCATAAATTTGAAGAAGCCATACAGCCAGGGCCATGTCCCCAGCCCGGCTGTTAAAACTATGGGGGACGTTCGTTTTCATTCAGGAAAGGGCGTTTTGGAGAAACGACGCGGGTGACGGGGAAGATGGTGCAAGTCCATCACGGTGCCGCCACTGTAAGCGGGGAGTAACTCTGCAGCATGCCACTGTCTTGAAGGCAGTGAGGAGTGATCGGTGAAGGGTGAGGAGTCGGAACCGATGGAGTTCCGGCATGTCACTCATCACCTCTCACTGTTCACTTCCGGAGATGGGAAGGCGCAGAGACGCGACGATCCGCAAGTCAGGAAACCCAACCGGCAGTCGATTCAACTCAACCCTTCGAGCACAAGGGAGGTTCGTCATGGTGTGGTTTGTTCGTGCGTGTCGTCTATGGTGTTGTGTTCTTCCTCTGGTTGCGCTGAGCCTTCCCGTCCATGCAGCCCCGGATATTCAAGTGGCATCCGCTGACCGACCGGATGTCATCGAAGTGCCGGATACCGTCGTGAGCGCGACGAAAACGGAAATTCCAGCCAGGCAGGTCACGAGCGCCGTTGAGGTGATCACCGGGGAGGAGATAGAACGTAAAAACATCAAAACCGTCATCGATGCGTTGCGTTTGGCGCAGGGCGTGTTCGCCACATCAAGCGGCGGTCCAGGCACCGAGGCTACGGTGAAAATGCGGGGTGCATTTGCCAGGCACACGCTGGTGATGATCGACGGCGTCATTGTTAATAGTCCCACAACCGGCGCATACGACTTCGCGAGTCTCACTACGGAGAATATCGATCGGATTGAAATACTCCGCGGAGCGCAGAGTATGCTCTATGGGTCCGATGCCATAGGGGGAGTCATCAGCATCTACACCAAAAAGGGAACGGGAGCGCCGCGAGTGGGGGCATTCATGGAGTATGGCTCATTCGCCACCTTTCGTGAAGGAGGTAATATCTCCGGCGCAAAAGGCCCATTTGATTTTTCCGCTTCGGTGTCCCGTTGGGATACCAGCGGCTTTTCGGCGATCAATTATCGCCGAGGGGCGTCTGAAGGGGACGGCTTTCACAACACGCAGGTATCGGCAAAGGTAGGTGCGGCACTCCCTAAAGACGGGCGGGTCGAGTTCAACATGCGCTGGTACGACTCGCGGACCAGTTTCGATGGATTTGCGGACAGTGGCGCACCTGCCGATATTTTCGGTGCTCGATCGACAAACCGCAACCTCATTCTCAACGGGACCTATGAACAACCATTGACATCATGGTGGACTACGAAGCTGACATTATCACAGGCCAATGAACGATCGTTCAGTAACGGCGGGACGGCCGGGTACAATGTGGTTACACGACAGCCTATGACAGCTATTCCCAATTGCTTTCTTCAGCCCAACCCAAACCTGTGCTTTAGCCCATTTGCGACCGATCTGGAAGTCCTCAACCGTCGTCTAGAGTGGCAAAATAATGTTCGGGTCGGTGAGTGGGTGCTGCTCACGGCGGGATATCAGTTGCGGAGAGAAGAAGGGGATTCTGCGGGATTCTTCGGGTCCACAGCGCCCGCGAAAGTCATTTCGTCCAACGCCGGCTTCGCCCAGGCTCAGGTGAACTTATGGGATCGCCTGTTCATGACGGCGGGGGGGCGGCATGATAGTTACAATAACTTTGATGGCGCGACGACCTATCGGGTGACCGGCGGCTATAGTGTCAAAGAAACCGGCACGAAATTTCGAGGAAGCTATGCCACAGGATTCAAGGCCCCGACGATGAACGATTTGTACTTTCAGGGATTCGGCAATCCCAATCTGAAGCCTGAGAAAAGTTTGAGCATGGATCTTGGGATCGAGCAGAGTTTGTTCAACGATCGTCTCCAACTCAGCGCCGGTTATTTTTGGAATCGGTTTCAGAACATGATCCAGTTTGCTTCCGGCGGCCCCTTATGTCCGCCGGGGTCGTTCGGATTCTGTCCGATCAATGTTGCAGATGCAAAAACTCAGGGATGGGAATTTGGATTCAAGGCGAAGATTCTTGAGAGTTTAGAACTACGGGGACACTACACCTATACACTGACCCGTGCGTTCGATACCCCTGGCAATCCGATTGGGGGTGATAAACGACTTCCTCGCTGGCCAGTCGACCAAGCGACGGTCGGCTTTACGTATGCACCGATTGATGCGTTACGACTCAACATCGACTATCGGTTTGTGGGAGCCAGGAATAACAACTTGGCCAATTCGTCCAGCCAAAAGCTTGGCGTCTTCAACGTCGTCAATCTTTCCGCATCCTATGATGTGACGAAAAATTGGCAGGCGTATGTTCGGGTTGACAATCTCTTCAACGAAAAATACGAAGAGATCACGTTTTTCGGTACCCCGACAAGGTCAGTGTTCGGCGGTGTGAGAATGAACTACGACATTCCACTGTAGGGTGCATGAGCTGTTATCCACGACTCGTCATTGCCGGCACCCATAGCGGTGTCGGCAAGACGACTGTAACCTTGGCGATCATGGCGGCCCTGCGGATGCGGGGCCGCCTGGTGCAGCCGTTTAAGGCCTGGCTACTGAACTCAATTTCTGGCCTGCCAGGTTCTACGCCGATGGTTCGCAGTGGCCGCGATCGACGTAGGTGTCTGCATGGCAGATTGACAGTGGCCGCTAGGCTGCGGTATGAAACACGCCTCACTAGTGAATAGCTCTCGGATGCCCGAACGGGCGTAACAGGGAAGTCCGGTGAAAAGCCGGCGCGGTCCCGCCACTGTAAGTAGGAAGCTCCTCCGTTTTAGCCACTCGACTGACTCGTTGGGGAAGGCTGGGGGTAGCGTTGAAGGGTGACCTTCTGAACCTATGAGCCAGGAGACCTATCCGAGCTGACATAGTACGATTTATCCGCGCGGTAACGGAGAATCGCTCATGCCTTTTTGGCATGCGGCCTCCTGTTCCTGTTGTGGAGCTGGAGGTTTTTTTATGCCGGCAGCCTCTCTCACGGTGTGTGCCGCATGACGACGGGATTGCTCATCGTCGGGCACGGCAGTCGTGATCCCAATGCCAATGTTGAGTTCGAGTCCTTAGTCCATGTCTATCGGGCGGCACGTCCCGATCTGGACGTGGCGCATGGCTATGTGGAGCTGGCCCGCCCGTCGTTGGCCACGGCACTTCGCGAGCTGGCTCAACGGACCGATTCCGTTGTCGTGCTGCCGTTGTTTCTTTTTGCCGCGGGGCATGTGAAGAACGATATTCCGCTCGCGCTCTCACAGGCTCGACAAGAGTTTCCCTCCGTCCGTTTTACCGTAACCAATGCTTTGGGTGTGCATCCGAACCTCGTGGAGTTGGCGTTCGAGCGGGCACGGACGGCGTTGGAGGGCGTCCGTGATCCTGCGAAGACCGCCGTCGTGGTTGTAGGGCGTGGCGCCAGCGATCCGGATGCCAACGGGGATTTCTGTAAGGTCGTTCGCCTCCTCGCAGAAGGGCGAGCGATCGGGTGGGTGGTGCCTTGCTTCATCGGCGTCACGCGACCACTATTTGAGGAGACGGTGGAACTGGTCGCGCGTGCCCGTCCTGAACGGATCGTCGTGGTGCCATACTTTCTCTTTGGCGGACGGTTGATCGCCAAGATTCGCGAGCAGGTGGAATCGTTTCAGGCTCGCTATCCCTGGATCAAGACCGAGCTCGCACCTCATTTGGGAATCGATGACCGCTTGCTCAAGCTGATGGACGAGCGTCTCTCCGAAGCGACGGAGGGGGAACGTCCGCTCCCCTGTGACGCTTGCCAGTATCGTGTGCCGGTGTCCGCCGTGACCAAGAACGTGGGCGGCCTTAACGCGCTGCTCTGGAGTCTACGGCACGGGTTTACCCATGCGCAGGCCATGCCGCATGTGCATGCCCATCGCCCACTCGCCAAACATGTTCTTGTTTGTGGGAATGCCGATTGTGCCGATGCGGGGAGCATCACGTTGATTGCGTCATTGCGGCGGCTTATCAAAGAGACCGGCCGCGAGCAGGATATTCGAGTGACAAAGACGTCGTGTATGGGCCGCTGTGGCGAAGGGCCGACGGTTGCGGTGTATCCGGACGGTATCTGGTACCGAGGTGTGAAAGAGACGGATGCCAAAGAACTGGTTGAGGAGCATCTCCTCGGCGAGCGGCTGGTTAGTCGCCTGGTCGACAACATTATGCAGTAACGGAGGATGAACGATGGCTTGTCATGAAATCGCAGGGCTTCGATTGGGGTTGATGGAAGTATTGGGTGTGAAGAACGAGGCCGAGCGGCAGCATGAGCTGGCAGAGCTTGGTGTCGGGGCCGATCAGCCGGGGCCCATCCGTTCCATGTGTGGGGCTAAGGACTTGGCCACGCTCAAGCAGTTTTACGAAGGGGCGGTTTCTGCGCTTGAGCAGCGCGTGTCCGCGACCCGCTCCGACGACCCGAAGCTTCCGTATCTGCGCACCCTCGTGGTGCTCACAAAGAAGGTCGATCTCGACCTGGCGCATCAGATCGAAGGGCTCACGCATTTCTACCGCGACCTCGATGAGATGCACGATTTTGTGCATGAGATCTATCCGGCGGAGTAAGAGCGATGGCTGTGACGAAGACCGCCAGAGTAATGAGCACCGAGAGGTTCGGCCCCGATACCTTGCTGCTCGATCTGTGGGCCACCGACCCGTTGGGATTTGTTGGTGGACAGTACCTTATCCTCGATAGTCGAATCGTCTTGCCGAGCGGCAAATCCGTCAAGCGGGCCTATTCCTTCCTTACGAGCGATGTGGAGCAACGTCGCTTTCAACTCGCGGTGAAACGCATTCCTGATGGACCGGGTTCTGCGTTCATTCATGGGCTCTCAGTGGGAACGGACATTTCGTTCAGCGGACCCTGGGGCAAGTTTTTTCCGCGGGAAGGGGGATCGGGCCGCACGCTGATCCTTGCGACGGATACCGGCATCACTGCCGCGCTGGGCTTTCTGCATGCGACCCGCTTCGCACTGGTGCTTTCTCAGGCTCTACTCATTTGGCTGCGTGCCTCGTCGGAGTACTTTCTCCCGGATGCGTTCGTGCAGGAACGCATTCCCGCCGGTTGTGGAGAGGCGAACATTGAAACAATCCCTGCGATTGGCCACCCGGAACGAGTTCCTCATGCCCGAGCTATTCTCCGTCAGGTGCTGTCGCGTGGTGACCTCGCACAGGCATTTATCGCCGGCGATGGCGCCGTGAATCAGGTGCTATTCGACGATCTGGTGGTTGCCGGAGTGCCTGTGGGCAAAGACAACGTGGAGTCGTTCTTTAATATGCCGAAGAAATCTGCATGACCGGGCGAGACCAGATCATTGCAGCGCTCGAGTCCGCGCTCGCTTGCGGGGAGACGAGTGTCATCGTCCGTTCGGCTGGTGCGATTGCCGAAGTCCATGGCCTTCTCACGTTGCGGCAAGGGGCTGAGTGGGTCACGCTTGGCGAAGAGGGGAATACCCATGTGCACCTCAAGATTGAGGCCGGATGCAGGCTGCGCTATACGCAGCCAGACGAGGGCAATGCGGCGCTCGAGCTCGTAGGCACACACGAGGACCTGCTCTGTCGTGTGTCGTTTCGGGGGACGAATCGGACGCGGATAGAGACCTACAATTCTGACCGTGCGGTACAGGTCCGTGAGCGCTTTGGATGTCTGGCGGAGTATGCGAGGACATGACCGATGGACAAGAGCGCACCGCCAAAAGATCGAAAGGGGCTGCGCACCGGGTTCACCACCGGCGCATGCGCAGCGGCGGCAGCTAAGGCTGCCACGCGCTGTCTTGTGAAGGGCACCATGCTCTCTGACATCGAAACGACTTTGCCGAATCGGACGCGAGTGACCTTCGCCCTCACACGCTGCGAGCGCGTGGACCTGCGCGTGATCTGCAGCATTATTAAGGATGCAGGCGACGATCCCGATTGCACACATGGCGCCGAGCTGATTGCCGAAGTCCAACTCCGTACCGAACCCGGTATCGAGATCAGAGGGGGCCATGGTGTGGCCAGGGTTACAAAGGCCGGGTTGGGACTGGAGATCGGTGGTCCTGCGATTAACCCGGTCCCGAGGCGAAATATCACAGAAATGGTTGGAGAAGAACTTGCCGACAGTCCCTATGCCGGCGCCGTCGTGACGATCAGTGTGCCGGGTGGCGAGGAGATGGCGAAGAAGACCACGAACTCCCGTCTCGGCCTCTTGGGGGGCATCTCCATTCTCGGTACGACCGGCATCGTGAGACCCTATTCCACGGCGGCCTTCAAAGCGAGCGTGATGCAGGAGATCGACGTGGCCGAGGTTGGCGGTCTGCGTGACCTGGTGCTGACGACCGGCGGTAAGTCTGAACGGTATGCGATGGCGCTCTATCCGCAGTTGCCGGAACAGGCGTTTATTCAGGTGGGCGATTTCATCGGGGTCGGCGTCAAACAATGTGCAAGACGAGGGATCCCGCGGGCCATCATCGTCGGGATGATGGGGAAACTTTCGAAGATGGCCAACGGCAAGATGCAGACGCATGCCGCCGGGTCGGAAGTGGATATGGAGTTCCTTGCCTCGCTGGCGTCAGAACTCTCCGCCCCTGACGAGCTGGTCGCATCCATCCGGCAGGCTAACACCGCCCGTCATGTGCTTGAATTGTGCCGTGAGGCAGGTCTCGTCGGCATCACGTCGCTGATTTGCAGAAAAGTTGCCGCACATTGCCAGCGCCATGCTGGTGGCAGGTTGATCGTAGAGGCCAGCCTCGTCGACTTCAGCGGGGCCTTGCTCGGCCGTTACCCGGAGGTTCACGAATGAATGATATGAGACAGATGACCGCGCTCGGGCGGAGCATTGAGGATGGAAGTTTCGCCATTATCGACCAGGAGGCCGGCACGCACGACTTCGGGCTGGACGAGTGGCAGGTCGTGCGCCGGGTGATCCATGCGACGGCAGACTTCGAGTTTAAGACATTGATGCGATTTCATTCTGATGCGGTCCGTGCCGGTGTGGCGGCCCTTCAAGGCGGCTGTCCCTTGTTGGTCGATGTGAAGATGATTTCTGCAGGCCTGAACGAGGATCGCCTCTCCTCCTACGGCTGCAAGGTTCATTCGTTTATTTCAGACGAAGATGTCATCGCGGCGGCCAAAGCGAACAATTCGACGCGTGCAATCGAAGCCATGCGAAAGGCGCACCGCCTCAACCTCCTCAATGGCGCAGTGGTGGCGATCGGCAATGCTCCGACGGCCTTGTTAGAGTTGGCTCGTCTGATCCGCGAGGAGGGAGCGAAGCCGGCTCTCATCATTGGAGTTCCAGTTGGATTTGTGTCGGCGGCTGAGTCGAAAGACGTCACGCTGGAACTCCCGACTCCCTATATCGTGGCCCGCGGCCGCAAGGGGGGCAGCCCCATCGCCGTCGCGATCATCCATGCGCTACTGCTCCTCTCAGCAAAGGAACCGGCATGAGTGCTCGGCGCGCCATTACCGTGGTGGGTATCGGGGACGACGGCTGTGCGAGTCTGACGAGTCGTGCGGTGAGTGCGGTGATGAAGGCAGGGGTGCTCGTGGGTGGCGAGCGCCATCTTGAGTTCTTTCCGCAATTTCAAGGCGAGAAGATCGTCCTCAAGGACGGACTTTCAGCGGTGCTCGACCGGGTGGCTGAACTAGCAGAGGAACAGAATGTTTGCGTGGTGGCCTCCGGCGATCCTCTGTTCTTCGGCGTCGGTAGTCTGGTCATCAAACGGCTGGGAGCTGAGCATGTCGAGATTCTACCGCAGCCGAGTTCAATGCAGTGGGCCTTTGCGCGAGCCGGATTAAAGTGGGACGACGCCGTGTTTCTTTCCTTGCATGGCCGCTCGTCTGAGGGATTTCTCACCAGGCTCAAAGGCCAGGCCAAGGTCGCGATCCTCACTGATGAGAAAAATTCGCCATCGGTGTTAGCCCAGCGCATGGTCGAGCATGGAGAGACAGCCTGGGAGGCGTGGGTCTGTGAACATCTTGGTGGACCGGATGAACGGGTGCGGCGATTCGACGTGAAAGATCTGGCCCTCTGCCAGGACATCGGATCACTCAACGTGCTCGTACTTGTCCGTTCTGACCCATCTTGGCGAATGCCCTGTACCATTCCCTTTCTGCACGAGGATCAATTCGCAAAACGAATACCGAAGAAGGGCCTGATCACGAAGCGCGAAGTGCGGCTCTTGTCGTTGGCTGCGATGGGGGTCAGGCCTGACAGTGTGGTTTGGGACATCGGGGCCGGTTCTGGTTCTGTGTCAATTGAGGCGGCCTTGCTCGCACCCAAGGGAGTGGTCTATGCGATCGAGGTCGATCCGGAAGGTGTCCAGATCTGCCGGGAGAATCTCTTGGCCCATGCGGTCGACAATGTGCGAGTCATCGCCGGTCGAGCGCCGGAGGCGCTGACTGGTCTGGAGGCTCCCCATGCGGTCTTCATCGGTGGCAGCAAGGGGAGCATGGAGGAGATCATCGATGTCGTCATGGACCGCCTGCAAGCAGGTGGTCGTCTTGTC
>Ga0315912_10003849_pt1 | contig 14607 bp, 19 predicted proteins | sample VfabasoilMG_FD_204469 | JGI IMG/M metagenome (GOLD analysis project Ga0315912, IMG submission 204469) | Garden soil microbial communities collected in Santa Monica, California, United States - V. faba soil | ecosystem: Environmental > Terrestrial > Soil > Garden | place: USA: California... | reverse complement strand
AGAGACTCGCTTCTGGCCATGCGGGGTGGGGGGGACGCTCAGTATTCTTGAGGAGGGCTCGCGGTGGATAGTTACGCTAGGAGCTACGTGTGACCGTTCTCGTTACAGTCCGCGTCATCGGACGACGACCTTGCCGTGGTACATGCCCATGCCGCACTGAAAGGTCAGCTCACCCTTCGTGCTCGCGGGCAGCTCGATCGGGACGTCCTCGTTCAGCGGCAGCGCTTTCTCCAGCCCAAGCCCCGGGAAAGCCACGGTGGTCGCGCAGGTCCCGTCGGATGTCCGTCGGAACACCAACCGACGACTGTCGACGAGATCAACATGCGAGGGCACGAACCCCTCGGCGCCGACGTCGACTCGTATTTGTTCGGTCGGTGGTGAGGCGGCCGCCGCCGGAGCAGACGCCCCGGTCGGCTCGGCCGATTGAGCCCGGCCGGCGGACTTGCTCTCGCAACCGGTGGGCAAGACGCTCAGCCAAACGAGGAGCGGGAGGGCAAGGACGCGAAATTGTGCCATCACCACGCCTAGGCGCGGCGGGCGCGAAGCGTGACGTGTGGTGCACGAAAGCGGCGGCGGAGCTCCAGGGCGCGCCGCGTGTTCATGGCTGTCCGATACTCGCGCGTGGAGAAACCTGGGAACTCACGGAGCAGCTCGCCGAGAATGAACCTTTGAACCGCCTCCCATGACGGAGAGTCTTCCGGGGGCGGCACCCCTTCCCTGAGGCAGCGTTCCACAAGCCGGCAAGCCGCCTCGTGCAGCTCGACCTTCGTGCCTCTCGACGTGCTCCTCGGCATCGCTCGCCTACGCGGTACGGGTTCGAAACGTGACGCTACGACGTGCGCGCGAAGATTCGCCGCAGCGCACCCGGAACCAGGCCTACCGCGTAGCCGAGCGCGAGGCCCGCGACACCCGCGTACCCGACGCACGAGCAGCCCATAGCTCCCGTCAGCAGGGCGAGGCCAGACGCCGGCAGCCAGAACGCAACCCCCGCGCGGCGCTGATTGCCGATGCCGGCAACGGCAAGCCCGGCGGCCAAGCCGCCTACTGCACAGGCTGGCACGCAGAGCATCATGCAGCCGTCCCCCGTGCAGTGGTGCAAGTGGTTTGCACAGAGGGCGAGCACGAGCGGAACCAGACCGGCGGCCACACCGGGAAGGACGGCTCGCCGGAGATCTTTCCCGTACCAAAGCAGCACGAGACCAACGAGGAATGCGGCCAGACCAAATGCCGCCGTTGCCGACGGATGCCGAGCGAGTGCGACCGCCACGGCGATCACCGCGAGCAGCGGGGCGAAACCGACGAATGCGCGCCTCAGGCGCGCAAACTCGTACCCCATGCGCGCGCGCCGCTCGAATCGAGTGAGGTCAGTCGAGTCCATAGAGCCTCTTCCATGCGTCTCGGAGCCGTCCGAGCGCTCGCTCGCGCCGCTTTCGGAAGGTAGCGCCAGCTACCGGAGGTGATTCGTCGAGAAACGTCGCCACGAGCGTCTCGCGGTCGGTCGGGGAAAGCTCCTGCACCGCGGACAGCGCGGCGTGAACCAAGTCGCGTTGGACGAGCTCTTCCTGAGTGTCCTGCCCGACGCGCTGGTCGGAGTCGAGGTCCGGCACCTCACGCCGCCGGGTGAGCTTGCGGCGCAGGGTTCTGCATTCCCAGGCGGCGATGGCGAGAGCCCATGGCATCGCGGCCCGCGTGGGGTCGTAGTCCGAGGCGCGCTGGAGGATCTTCGCCATGGCTTCTTGGGCGGCATCTGCCGCGTCAGCATCGTTCTTCAGCAGGTTCGTGCAGAGACGGTGCGTAGGACCCCAGAGGCGCTCGAAAACCTCGTGGAAGACCGAGCGATCGCCTTCGGCGAGCCTCGCCATCAGCGCATTCAATCGCTCCTCGTCTGCTTGGTCCATCTCCGCCAGCCCGGGTCCTGCCTGGACCCGGGTACCATCAGGTTATGCCCTCACGCTACTGGGTGAGGAGGCGTGCTCGCCGCAGCACCTCTTCTGCCTGGGCCGAGTCGCGCGCGATGAGCTTCACCGCAAAGCCGGTCCCGGCGGGGTCGACCTGGACTTTCACGTCCTTGACGCTGAAAGCGCAGTCCTTCATCGAAGTGCTGTGCATCTGGGCAACGTGACGAGCGAGGGTGAGCTCGAGCCACTGCGCGGTGAGCCCGGGCTCTGCCTGAACGAACACTTCGGCACCGGCGAGCCGAGAGGTCACGCCTCGTCCCACGTGCTGGTACACGCGATACGGCGTCACCGAGCTGATGCTGTGCTCGTTCAGGATGCACGGCGGCCGAGCCGGCCCAGCGAACGAGGCGCTTGGAGCGAGAATTGCCCCCGAGAGGGCGATAGCGGCGAGGATCTTCTTGTTGAACATCTGGGTCTCCTGGACTGGGCCTTGCGGCGTTTCACCAGGTCTAGGCGGATGCGGGCGGTGGCGTGACAGCAGGCGCCGGCTTCACCTCTGCTTATGGGGAGGACTCTGTACGCGAGGCACCCACACCAGTTGCCCCGGGAGATGCACCTCGGCCCCTCCACTGGCCTGCGCAGCTGGACGGACTCGACCTGCTCGACCACCGGGGGCGAGGCCCGGGGCGATGGGCTACCGCGCTCGCCATTTGCGATCCGACCAGACGGAGGCGTCGAGGGGTCGCGTGAATTCGGTCTCCTCGCCCGGGTAGCACACGAGCACCAATTGATCGTCGTCGAGGCGCACGCCGAGCCAACCCTTCATCTCCATGAACCGTAGCCATCGAGCCTCGATCGCTTCACGGTTGTCCCAGATCCAAGCGAAGAGCCCGCGAATCATCCCGTGCGGGTACCCTGTGGAGGAGGTCACCCTCGTGCCGCGATCCTCGAGCCAGACGATTCCGTCCTGGTAGAGCCCGGGAGAAAGCAACGTGACGTGCATCCTTGGCGGCGCGTCCTTAGTGAACCAGCCCCAGAGCAGATCGTTGTCCCTGTAGATCACCGTGGACGTGCGGTTGTTGAAGCGGTCGGCGACTCGGTAAGCGAGAGGGGAGGCCATGTCGAAGGGGACCTACAAGTGGAACTGCGACGGCTCAGGTCAGAAATTGCCGCTATCGGCCCAACGTGGGTCCACTCCGGACCCACGTTGGCGTACCTCTTCCATGTCGCCCCTCGTTCGAACCGCACTGGAGACGCTCGAAGACGCGGCTGCGGCCCCGGCTGTTCGGGCCATCGCCTGTACCACCTTGCTCACAGCCCTCACCGCAGGCGTCGATGTGCCGCCCGCCGTGCCCATGTCCGTCTGGCAATGGCTGCTCCAAACGGGCAACGGTGCCTCGGCCTTGCACGCTCACGAGCTGACGAGCCCCGAGGTCGCCCGCGACGCGCTCCGAATCCTGACCGTTGACCCCGACGCCGGCGACGACGCCCGCGACCTTGCGATGGCCGCTCTTCGTGGGGAAAATCTCGCGGCAGTCACCGACGCCGACGTCCTGCTCATGGCCGAGCCCTTCATGGACGAGGGTCGCACGCGGCGCTTCACCTATCTCGTCGAGGGCGTTCACGAGCTTCGAGGGTTCTCGCCCGACTTCCTGCGGCTGCTCAGGGATCGCCTGGCTGCCTCACCGTCACCGCTCGTTCGAGCGGCGAGTGTCGATGTCGGCGGATTGCTTCCACGGCTCGACGACCGCTTCGCAGAGCGCATGCTGGCTGACCCGTCGCCCGTCGTGCGGCGGACGATTCTCGAGCTCCTAGAACGTGTTGAAGTTCTCGATCGGTCGCGAGCAGCTGCCATTGTGCGAAGGCATCTCGGGTCGTCGGAGCACCATCGCAGCGTTATCGCTGCCGGCCTCACGACCCTCGGTGCCCTCGTCAAGCGCGAGCCCGAGACCAACTGAGGGGACCACCCGTGAGAGCACGTCCAGAAGTCATCGCCGGTCAGGCTGCACTGCTTCGGCGGCACCGGCGGGGTCTTGTTCGCGTGGCACGTCTGCTCGCCGCGAGAAGCAGGCGCGACACGACCGAGATCATCTTCCTTCTGGCGCACCAGGACAGCCGCGTCGGCAGGCTCGCGCGAGAGCAGCTCGGCGGTTGGGTGATTGGGGGGAAGGCGGCCGTCGTCGTCCCTGGTGTTGCAAAGGACCTCCCTCGCTGGCTGGAGCGGCTCGCCCTCGCCGGTCCAGTCGTGGATTGCACGGCCGGCGGGCGCGGTGTCGCCGTCATCGTCATCGATGAGGACGACGCGATGGCCTTGTGTCGCGTCCCACTGGTGACGGCCGCCGCAGCAATCACCACTTGGAACCGCACAGAAATCCCCCTCGGCTAGGCACGGTGGGCCGGGAAGGTCAGGCAACGTGGCGTATGGACATCTGCGGCCCGGCTGGCGAAGTGGCCCAACTGGATCGCCCCTCCACACCCATAAGCGAGTCGCGCCACGCAGGTGGTGAGGTTCGCGGATTTCTGTGTGGAGAAATTCCTCTGGAATTGGGCAATTCACGCCTCCTGGACCGGAGCAACTGTCCTTGCAGTAGCGAGTGCGGCTCGCTCAGGTTGCGGATTCTTTTTTGAGGATGCTCATCCATGAGCACACTCGAATCACGTGTCTCGCCGCCCCTGCTGCTTCGCCGACTTGTGGACCTGAACCGCCGGGTCTACGCGTCCCATCCTTGGGGTTACCGCGTCGCCCGTCTGCTCCTTCACCTCGCCGGCGACGCGTTGGACACATTCGGGCGTGTCATCACCGGTGAGATGGTCCTGGCGGTGGTTGGCGGACTTCCCGAGATCGGGGGCAAGCCGGCGTCGGATTGGATTCAAGACGTGCACCTCAAGGGTGCGGAAGTGCTTCCTCTCGCAACCGGTCGCCCTTTCGCGCAAAAGGTCTACAACATCTTGCTCACCCGGTTTGGCTCGCCGGAGGTCGCGCAGGAGGCGATGGCGAACGTGTTGCTCCAGGTCGCGAGGAAGAAGCTTCACATCAAGAACGGCGCATCCCTGCATGACGCCGAGTCCTACGTGATCACTGTCGCTTTGAACGCTGCGCGCGACATCCTTCGGGCGCAAGGGCGGCGTCGCGAGCGCCCGCTTGTTCGCGAACGCGATGACGAGAGCATGACGCTCGATGTCGAGGACCCGAGCTCGTTCCAGGCGCTAGACACGGCGATCACACCGGCGCAGATGCAGAGGCTGCTGCGCGATCTGGCCGCGGTCCATCCTCGCGCCCCAGACTACGTGCGGGCGTTGCTGGACGGCGACAGTGCGAGTGAGATCGCGGGGGAATGGCACGTCACGCCGAGCTACGTGTCGAAGTTCAAGCGGTTGGTCGGGCCTGAGATCCGCCGGTTCGTAGAGGACCGATTCCGATCGGCCGCACGTGGCCAGTACTCGTACGATCGGCGTCGTGTTACCGAAGTCTGCGACCGCCCGAACGCCGTGATGGTAGCCTGAATCGTGCGCCGAGTCCGCGAGGAGCAAAGGGAAGTGAGGGGGCAGTCGTGTGGACGAAGAAGAAGTTCCTGATCTGGGGCAAAACGTATCCCGAGTTCTCGAAGAGCTACTACGAGACGGTCTGCACCGGCGCGGTCGACGCTGAGACCGGGTGCCTCGTTCGCATCTACCCGGTCACTCTCCGTTACCTGAAGGAGCCGTTCAAGGCATACGACTGGGTCGAGGTGGAAGCCGAGCGCAACGAATCCGACTTCCGACCCGAAAGCTTCCGCATCCGACAGGACACACTGAAGGTGGTCGGCCACATCGACACCAAGAGGAAGGGGGAGTGGCTGGAACGGAAGCGATGGATCCTGTCAGCCACGAACGTCTTCGCCTCTGTCGAAGCGCTCCAAGCGGCGGAAGCCGTTGACCATACGTCGCTTGGCCTCGTCAGGCCGAAGTCGATTCGTCGCATCTACTTGCGCCGAAAGCCGGATCACGAGCGCAATGAGTGGGACCAGCAACGGGCTGCTGCCCTCCGCCAAAAAGAGCTGTTCGTGGATGCGGAAACGGAGACGAAGGATCTCCAGTTCATGCCTGTCCAATACCGCGCGTGCTTCCGGTGCGACGACCCGATGTGCACGACGGAGCACGACCTCTCGATCCTCGACTGGGGCGTCTATGTCTTGAGCCGCAGAGAGTACGCGACCGGTGGAGCCGCCGTTGCGGAACGGAAAGTGATCGAGAAGATCGAAGAACTCTTGGACTCGACGAAGCGGGAGCCCTACTTGTTTCTAGGGAACACGAAGGCCCATTCGCAGAGCTTCATGATAGTCGGGCTCTTCCACCCCCCGATCGAGAAGACGCCCGGACCAGCGCGGCCGCACCCAACGCTGAAGCTCCCAGGGATCGACTAGAGGTGGGTCACCTTCCGCCGAGGATGTTTCGTCCTGAGCTGTTTCACGAGGACGGAACGATGGCAGCGGTCGGCCACCTCCTCGACGCAGAGGAGGGCGGCCTTGTGCCCGACCAGAAGCCGATCGACGGCGTCAACCACGTCCGGATTTCGCTTGATGTGGCCGGTGTACAGGGCAAGGCACTTCTCGATGTCGTTCTTTCTATCGCGGTAGGGGTTTCCCGCTTCACGAACGTGCACGTAATCGATGCCATTGCTTGCGAGGGCTTCCCCCAGCGCCGTCTTCGAGAACCCTTTCCTACGGGATAGCGGCAGGGCCCTCACATCGACGACGCGATCAACGCCCGCTCTTCGGAGGCTCGCGATGAACTCGGGGACGGTCCGGCCCTCGTAGCCGATCGTGAACGTTACGGTCGATCTCCTCACGTCTTCGGTTGTAGACGAGCCTTGGGCGGATGGATAGGGGGTTCGTTTCGACGCTCGGCGGTCGCGGCCAGGCACGCTCGCTGTCGCCGGGGCGGTGACTGCCCGTCAAACGTCCACGTGGAATGGGGTCTCGGGTTCCGATTAGCCAGCGGCTGGATCCTGCCCGACCACTTGCGGCGCGCGGGCACGGCTCCTCGCAGCGAGCTGTGCGTTCAGCCTTTGCCCCGCGTCGCGATCCGCCCGAGTTGGCCGGCACTGAGCGACTCGACAAGCTCCTTGGCCTGCAGATCACCGTAGTGACCGGTGACGAGGCTCTCATGAAGGAGGACCCGCGGACTTGGACCGGACGAGATCGTGAGCAAGCCGGCGTCGAACAAGTTATGTAGATCAGCCCGCAAGAGCAGGCCGTTGTCGGGGTCGTCCGTTCCGTCATCTGCAACGGGAACGATGTGCGAGGCCTCGAGAGCCGCGAGATCGGAGCACCCCGTGATGGCACATCGACCTCGATGCAACCTGATAACGGCTGCTCGGAATGCCACTTGCTGTGGGCGCGCCAGCCGCTCTATGAGCTCCCTGTAACGCTCTGTATCGCTGTTGGTGGCGCGCTCAAGGTCGTCATCGCCCGAGGTCGGAGTGTCGCTCAGTGCGCCCTCGGCCAGGGCGCAAACCTGCTTCAGGACCGGCCCGATTGCTTCCGAGGGCGACTGCACGCGGGGGCTCGCGACGTAGGCGCCTACGTAGGACTCGGAGCGCCCCCAGTCGTCCACGAGCAGCTGCTTGAGCCGTTTGAGCTCCCTGCCTCCGGCGGCCCTGAGCAAGTAGCCTGCCGCGTTGCGATCGCGACTTCGATAGTGGTGGGCCGGGTCGACGCCGAGGACGGTCGCAACCTCTCGCACGCGGGCAGCGGTCGACTGGTACCAGGCGCCGAGGTGGTAGTCCCCGTCGGGGTCTAGGTATCGGTCGAGCCATACCCCCACCGAACCCCGATCCCCGCGCACCTTACCGAGCGTCACGTACCAGCCAGCATCCTCCCAGGTGAGAATGTGCGGCCGTGTCGTCGCGGCGATGTGTGGCCCGAGGATGCCGTGCTGGCGCTGCTGATCCAGGAGCTCGGCTAGGAACGCCTCGAACCAAGCGAATAGGAACTCGCGCCTAGCGTCGGCCATGGCACGGCCGGTGAATATCGGGAGCAACGAATGCTGACATGAAGCGACCCCGCATCAAGAAGCCTCGAACGATACCGCTCCCGGCCCGCGAAGTTCAACGCCCTTCGAGGCGCGCCCGTTCAGTGCCTGTCAACAGCCGGTGGCGAACACAACCCTGCACTCGCGTGTCAGAGTGATCTCCGCGCCGGCGAGGCCGGTCGAGGTTGGCGGCTCGTCCTTGCAATGCTGGGTGGCACGCTTGCTGAATTCACTCGTGCCGGCCCTCGTGACGAAAGCCTTCTTCGCTGGGCAGTAGCCGTTGCGCACCACCATCTCCCTGCCGGCCCTCATGTTCAGGATGCCGCGGCGGGCGCGTCGCTGGTCGAAAGTCTTCTCGGCGAACGCGATCTTGAACGTGAGCTCCGCAAGGCTGTCACCCTGCGAGCGCACGTCTTCCCAGAGTTGGTCAAGGTCGGCATGGTCCTGTGCCTCCGCGTCCGCGTTGCGCCGCTGCACCATTTCTTGGGTGTGCATCGCCATCACGTCGTGGTTGAAGTGCGAGTCGGGGAAGAGCTGGTAGAACGCTGCCTCAGCTTTCTCATTGCCGTAGAGCGAGGTGGTGAGCAAAGGGCCGTATTTCGCCTCCATCGCTGACAGGTCCGGCCGCTGCACACCGTGGTCGGTGCAGGTCTTGCCGATCGTCGCCGCGAGCTCGAGGTTCGCCGCCGAAGGGTCGGCGGCGGCAAGCCCCGACAACTGCCGCGCAAGCACTTCGGAGACTTCCTTGTCACCAGGGAGGCTGCCGAGGCTCAGCCCCGCCATGTACTTGGTAATCGCCGCGGGACGGTCGCTGACGGTGTTCGCTCGCGTGACACGGAGCTCCACGATGTTTTTTTCAAAGTTGGCGGTACGAAACGAGTCCGCGAGCGTCTGATAAAGCTTCGCAGCGACGGGTTCCCTGCCGGCCCGTAGCGTGGCCAAAACCTCCTCTGGAACCGGGTCCGTGAGATCATCGATCTGCCGGGTCACCGTCGCGAGTTCGAACTTCGAGCCCGGCGCGAAGATCGTGAAGGTTAGAGAGCCTCGGTCCGGCGGCGTGTTGAGCATCTCGCCGAACGGGAGCCTGGTGTGACGGGCGCTCGCATCGGAGTTGATCTCCACATAGTCGCTGCTCACAGAGTAGGGGCCCACGCAGCGCAAGGTGCCCTCCACGCGAACGTCTGTGCGGAGCGTCTGGTTTTCGCAGGTGCTGTGAGCGACGACATGGGGACATTCGCCGGCAGTTGCGAGGATGCCGATGGTCTTGTCGTCGTTCGTGATCGCCCTAAACTGATAGGGGACGCCTCCGTCCGGCACGAGGTCCACCACGTCCATGTCGCCGACCCTTGCCGCTTGTCGCGAGATCCCCTTTGCGAGGTCGAGCGACTCCACTCGCAGCCGATTCACCTTCCTGAGATCCGCTGCCTCTCGGTCCTGGTCGGCGATGGCGAGCGGCTGGTTCGAGGGAGCCCACCCCTCATCCCGCAGCGCCCAAAACCCGGGGGCAATTCGCCGAACCTCAAGCGCCCGCCCCGTGCCGAGATCCCACGTCCTATTGTCGCTGGTCGCGGAGCATTTCTCGGCGGCTCGTTGGTCTTGCTGAGCACGCTCCTCCGGCGTCATGGCGAATTCCTGGACGGAAGCACAGCCGAACAGGATGAATGCTGCCGCTGCGGCGGCCTCGCGAGCGAACCTTGCAGTCATCGGTGAAGCTCCTTGCACGCCGACGCATTGCCGAGGTCGCAGGCCTTTTTGAGGAGCGTGTCCGCCGCCAATGGGTTCGCCTTCACGCCCCACCCGCGCCGCGTGAAAGTGGCGAGCGCGTAGCAGCCGTCTCCGTTGTCCATCTTGCAGGCTCGCTCATAGAACTCGGCAGCCTTCACGTTGTCCTCTGTCGTTCCCGTGCCAGCGCCGTAGAACGAAGCGAGAAGCACGCACCCTTGCGATGAGCGGAGCTCGCAGGACTTTCCCGCCATCGTGAACGCGGCCCTCGGATCCTTTTCGACACCGGTGCCCGACGTGAGCGCTGAAGCGACTCGAAGGCATCCATCTCCGTTGCTGCCGTCGCACGACTTCCTCCCGAACTTGGCTGCCAACTCGGAGGACTTCTCAACGCCCAGGCCGACGTAGTAGGCGTTCGACACGGCCCAACAGGCAAAGGGCAGGTCAGCTTGGCACGCTGCCTGGAAGAGCTTGAACGCTTGCGATTCGTCCTTGGGCAGGCCGCCGGCGCCGGCCTGGTACATCACGCCAAGCGACGCGCATCCCCGCGGTTCACCGCCATCGCACGCCTCTTTGAAGAGCGTCGCAGCCTTGGACAAGTCCTTCGCTGTGCCGTTCCCTCGGAGGTTCATCGAGCCGAGCGCAGCGCACGCTCGCGGCACCTTGGCGGCACAGGATGCCGTGAGCTGAGTTATCGCTCGCGTGTAGTCCATTCCTGTACCGTTCACGCCGTCAAGCAGGCTGATCCCCAGGCCAGCGCAACCGAGGGAGCTCCCCCGTCCGCACGCCGTCTCGAAGAGCCCCTGCGCGGCGGGTTGATCCTTGGTGCTGCCGGCACCGTCCCAAAGTTTGAAGCCTTGCCGGGCGTGTTGGTCGGCCTCCGCCTTTGCGATGTACTTCTTCAGCTGCAAAGCGAGCTCCGCCGCTGTCCGTCCTGCCTTGCTGTTTGAGTCGGCGGCGACCGCTCGCGCGCACGCGCTGAGTGCCTCCTCCGGCTTGCTGGCTGCCTTGAGCTGCTGGCACTCGGCCAGGCCGGCAGCAGCCTTGTCCGCGCAGCCGAGTGCAAGCATGCCCGCCAAAAGGGTGGGCAATGGGTGTTCGCGCAACCTCATGGTCGGTCTCCCAGCCGACAATGGAAGCGGGGGCCCCGATGTTCGTCAAGATTAAATAGGTACACAGTTGGGTGGTCGCAGCCGAGGACCGATCCGGTGCCCGATGAGGCGTGGATTCCCGCCGATTTCTTCGGCTCGTCGCCAAAAACCTGCAGGTGGCCCGGCACCGATGCGGGCTCACGCTCGCAGCGGCAACCAAGGGTAGGGGTGAGTATCGGTACCTGTGGGAGCTCGAGGCCGGGAAGCGAAACCCGACGCTGGAGAAGCTTCGCCGCCTTGCGAACAAGTACGGCGTGACCGTCGCTGACCTGGTCAATGTTCCCGGTGGAGAGCCAACCGTCGACCTCGCCAATCAGGATCCTGAACCGCCGAAGCGCGGCAGGAAGCCCAAGAAGGCGAAACGCCGATAGGCTCTGCATTATCGGCTCTGCCGGCGACCTTGTTGGAAGGCCCACTCCGCCACGACTCGCAGCTCGAGATCGAAGCGTTCGACGGTCGCCTCCTCGAGCGCCAGGTATGCTTGCCAGGCCGCGTTGCTGCACTGCGTTTGAAGGGCGCGTTGCAGGCGAAGGGTGCGGCGACGGCGCGCAGCGAATCGGACGCCGAGGACCTCGTTGAGAGCGACACCGAGGGCGTCGTCGCTCCCGAGGACATTGATGTCGAGTCTGGGGGAGGTCCGTCGTCGGGTCTTTCGATGCCGCATCCATGAGGGAACGCCGCTCGAGGGTTAGAGTTGACCGGGCGCTTCCCTCTCCGCGATCGCGTCCGGCGACCGACCGCGGTATGGATCGGTATGCCTCCTGCGTCACAGGGGCTCGCTGGCTAGCGGGCGTCGATGGGTGCCGTGACGGCTGGGTCGTAGTGCTTCGCGACTGCCACGCGGGGACTTATCTCGCCCGCGTGGTGCCTGACTTCCGAGCGGTGCTGGCGCTCAAGGAAGCGCCCGCCGTGATCGCGGTGGACGTGCCGATCGGCCTGCTTACAGCCGCAAGGGCGGGCGGCCGCGCATGCGAGGTCATGGCACGCCGGCTCCTCGGAACCCGGGCGTCGAGCGTGTTTTCCGCACCGACTCGGACGGCGCTCGCGTCGTTCCGCGCCGGCGGCAGCTACCAGACTGTATCAGCCGCGAACCGCGCGGGTGTCGCTACGGCTCCTGGTCTCTCGCAGCAGTCGTTCCACATCCTCCCGAAGATCGACCAGGTCGACGCCGCACTCACACCTGGGGCGCAGACGATTGTCCGGGAGGTGCATCCGGAGCTGTGCTTCGCGGAGGCCAACAGCGGAATGTCGATGAGCCACTCGAAGAAGAAGAGTGCGGGCCGGACCGAGCGCGAGAAGCTGCTCGTGAGCGTCGGCTTCTCGTCGCCGCTGACGTTGCTGGGTGCAAGGCTGCCGAAGGGGGCAAAGGCAGACGACCTTCTCGACGCTTGCATCGCCTGCTGGACCGCCGAGCGCGTGGCTACAGGATCGGCCACCGTGATCCCCGACACCCCGCCAACCGACTCGCGCGGACTCCGGATGGAGCTTTGGCGGTGAGGCTTCCGCCCTGCGCGGCAAGCAGGAAGTCCGTCGGGACCCTGCTCTTGATCAAGCTAACCACATCCCTTTCACGAATCCGCGTCCGCCGCTTCGGCTCGGGAACGCAGCTCCGCCCAGGCCGCCTCGGGGATGTCGTCCACAACCATCGTCCCATCGGGCAAGGTGTGGGCCTTGCCAGGTGCTCCACGGACCCAGCCGAACGCGCCGTCCTTAAGGCGCAGGACTCGAGCGCGCGTGAAGTACTCCTCGGCGACAGGGAAGGGTGCGTTCGGATTGAGCAAGGCGACGCAAACGTACTTGCCGACTTCGGCGCCACGAACAAAGTCAAGCACGAGCACCGCGGACACGTGAGACCACTCGTCGTTGAAGAAGACTCCAGCTTTCGCCGTCGTTAGGAACACCCTTGATCCGACCTGACTCGTCGAGCCCATCAGGAGCTTCACCAGGCACCCGATGTCCCAGGTTAGCGGCCAGTCCCGGTTGGCGCAGACCCCAATGATCGACGGCGCCATCGCGGGCCGGCGCAGTTGGCTTGCCGCCTTCCTGACTGCGTGCACGACTCGCTCGTCATTCTCGCCGTCGACGACTCGCCCGTTCTCCCGTCGGCCGGGCTGGTCCGGCGCCTTCACCTGAAATTCGACCAGCTTTCCGTCGGGGGCCCGCAGGGAAAGGTCGATGTCCACGCTCGAGCCTGTGTCCGGCTCAAAGGCGTCGAAGCCCCACCCGAGCGCGGTCAGGTAATGTGTGATGCGAGCCACGGCGAGATGCTGGTGCAGCTTCAGGTGGCGCTCGTCGTTCGGATCGATCGTCTCCGCCTTCGAAGGCCGTTGCGCCTGCGTGCGGAGCTGGTGGAGTACCTGATCGAGGAAACCGAACTCCTGCGCCGCCTTTAGCCACTGCCCGAGCTCGACCTTCCAATCGGCTTGGAACTTCGCACCAAGCCGGTACTTGATGAGCGGCGAAGGCCACGTGTCCGGCGGGCCCAACACCTCGTCGACAAACGTTAGCGCCTCCGCGTCGGGGAGGCGGTGGATCTCGCGGACATCGATCGCCGGGGATGGCGCGTCAGTCACGCGACTCAGCCTCCAAGTCGTCGATGTCCATGGCGGGCATATGAGGCGGAGGTGCCGGATCGACACCGCTCGCTCCGACTTCACGCTGAAACCCATCGATGCAGTTCCGCAGCAGGGTGACGACGAAGGGTAGTGGGAACCGGATCCTCGGGGGGATGGTGTAGTCGTTCGAGAGGTACGTCGGCTCGGTGTCGCCGAAGTCGAACGAATGTGTTGCCTCGCCCGCGCGCCCTTCGTGCAGCCACGAGCAGCGGTACTCGACGTACGCGATCTCCCCCAGACGAGCATCGAGAAGCCAGTCGGCGAGCGAGCGGCCCGACTTCGCGTCGACCGCCATGGCGACGGAGGCCAGCGGCCCCGTGAGCAGTGCGGCGATCGTGGGGTCGTCGGAAAGGCTCCGGAGCCGCCGAGCCTCCTCGGTGTACGGGCCTGGCGGCGCTGTTGCGGCGCCGCAGGTCCGCAGCAAGTGCAGCGTCGCGGTTGGAAAGCCGGAGGATTTCTCGGTAGCTCTCCAGCGCATATAGGGAAGGCTGACGCGCTCGAAGACGTCTCCGCGTCCTCCGTGGGTGATGAGGAACTCCCCGAACCGACGCGCGGCGGGACCGCCCGTTCTGGCCACCGCCCGAGCCCAAAGGTTCGCCAGCGAATCGAGTGCAGCGAAGGCGAGCACGTTCGCCTCGTGGTGCCGCGCCGGCAGCGGTAATGAGGCGACGAACTCGACTCGCTCGCGCCAGTAGTCGAAAAACCGGGCGGTCACGTTACTCCAGGCGGGTCAGGAACCAGCCCCGGCTTCCCGCTGAATGACACTCGGCAATAGTAACTCCATCCCGGGGTGAGGAAGCGGACTGGGAATGTCCGGCCACGCCTTGGGCACCCGGTTGACGGGCCATCCGGAACCGGCGAGGATGAAAACTACCGGCTCCTCGCGTGACGCGGGTGAGCGGGGGACTCTCGGGCGGAGCTAACAAGGAGCATGAACGTGGACGTGGGGATGATCGTCGTTGTGGTCCTCCTGTTGGGCGCGATCACCTTCGCCGCCGTTGTCTCCGCGAGGAAGGCACGACTCGAGCAGGCGGTAGGTGTTCTTCGCGGTGAAAAGCAGAACCTGGACACTCAGGTCGCCTCCCTGTCGGCGGCAAACCAGCAATTGGTGAAGTACCAGCACATCATCGACGTTGAGCACGAGGTCCACGCAATTCGGCAGGCGGTCTCCTCAGAAGTCGGCGCCGCTCGGACCGCGATCGCGGTCCA
>Ga0315912_10003848_pt1 | contig 14613 bp, 11 predicted proteins | sample VfabasoilMG_FD_204469 | JGI IMG/M metagenome (GOLD analysis project Ga0315912, IMG submission 204469) | Garden soil microbial communities collected in Santa Monica, California, United States - V. faba soil | ecosystem: Environmental > Terrestrial > Soil > Garden | place: USA: California... | reverse complement strand
AAAACCGGAAGGGGGGCGCTAGGCCCGCGCCTGAACTGCTATTGCGGGATTATAGTTTTGCGAAAAAAGCGAAACGCAAAAGGTTCAGGCGCTGGAGAGAAGGGTATAGCGATCAGATGTTGCTGTCAATAAATGCCTTAAGTTGGGATTTAGAAAGCGCACCGACCTTGGTCGCCTCCACCGCGCCGTTCTTGAACAGCATCAGCGTCGGAATACCGCGTATGCCGTGCTTGGCGGGCGTGGCCTGATTCTCGTCGATGTTGATCTTTGCGACCTTGAGCTTGCCGGAATAATCCCTGGCGACCTCGTCAAGAATGGGTGCGATCATCTTGCATGGACCGCACCATTCGGCCCAGTAATCCAGCAGCACAGGGGTCTGCGATTGCAACACTTCGGCATCGAAGGTAGCGTCGGTAACATAATGAATATGTTCACTCATAGTCGTACATGTCCTGAAAAAATTGTCGGAAATCGCCGCACGGAAACCACTCTAAATGGCACGGCAAAGGGGATGGGTGAATCTATGCTAACCAAAAACCCCCGTTTTGGGAAGCACGGCCCATGCGCCTGACCTGGAAACATGGCTAAACGCTTGTTTCTGCTAAAATATGGCCACTTTTACGGTATTCAAGACTGCTTTACCGTTCCCCAGTATTTCGCTGAAGGACTGCCATGACCTATGTTGTTACCGAGACCTGTATCAAGTGCAAATACACCGATTGCGTGGACGTGTGCCCCGTGGATTGCTTTCGCGAAGGCCCCAACATGCTCGTCATTGACCCCGACGAGTGCATCGACTGCACCTTGTGCGTGGCCGAATGCCCGGTTGAGGCGATTTTTGCCGAAGACGACGTACCCGATGACCAGCGCGCGTTTACCAAACTGAACGCCGAACTGGCGAAGGTATGGAAACCCATTATCGAGAAAATACCCGCACCGGATGACGCCGATAAGTGGGCCGAAGAAAAGAAAAAAGCGCATCTGCTGGAAAAGTAATCGCGTGAATTCCCACGCGGTCCACTGACGCGTACGCCGGCGGGACATGCCGCAGGCCCTTCCGGCTAGCGCTCCTGGCGGTCTCGCGTTCCAGGTAGCACGCCGCATCGTTGACGATAATCACGCCGCGTTACCTGACCTGCGCGGTCTCGTAGTACTGATTCCCGATTTGCACGGAGCGCCCGATATGGCCCGTGCACTGCGGGTCGCGGCGGCATGCCCGGTGTTGTTGTTGCCGCGGATTGCCACGCTTGCGCAATGGGCGACGCAGGTACCGCTGGATCAGCCCATCTCACCGCGCGCCGCGCGCGAGGCGCTACTCTATCGTGCGCTATCGGGCCATGCTTCGCTCGCATCCGCCGATTTGTGGGCGGTAGCAGCCGAACTCGCAACGCTGTTCGATGAGCTGACACGCTACTCGGTGCGTTTGCCCGCAACGCCACGCGAATTTGCGCGTCAGCTCGAGGCTGCATACCGGTCGCGTGCCAACAAGTCGTTCGAGTTTGAGGCCAGGCTGGTGCACGAGTTGTGGCATCTCACCGTCAACGACCGCCGCGAGCTCGATGCCGAAGCGGCGTATCAGATGCGGCTGGCACGCATCGCGGCTAAAGCGGAGGCGCCGCTTTATGTCGTGGGGCTGCGCAATCTGGCGCCGGCGGAACAGCAGTTTCTCGAACGTTACTCAGAACGAACACCTGTACAAATAATCGATGCCGACGCCGGCGGCGCCGCGTTCGCGCAAATGCTGGCGGCGGCATGGCCGAACGGCAGCGAATTTCCGGACCTGCTGCAACGCGCGGAGGCGCTGAAGGCCGCTCAACCGGCGAGCGTGCACGTAGACCGACTAGAGATTTTCGGAGCGGCAAGCGTCGAGCAGGAAGCGCGCGCCATCGACGCGCAGGTACGCGCCTGGCTGCTGGAGGGGCACGAACGCATCGCCGTGGTCGCGCTTGATCGCGTCAGTGCGCGTCGCGCGCGCGCGCTTCTTGAGCGTGCGCAGGTGCTGGTGCGCGACGAGTCGGGCTGGCCGCTTGCCACGACCAGTGCCGCCACTGCTATCGGCCGCTGGCTCGACGTGGCGGTGGGTGATGCCGACTACCGCGATCTGCTCGATCTCATGAAGTCGCCATTCGCGTTTCACGACTGGCCGCGCGAGTTACGCCAGCAGGTGGTGCAGCGCCTTGAGCGCGCGATACGCGAAGCGGGTGTGCTCGGCGGGTTCGCTAACTTCATTGCACTTGCCGAGGAGCGCGGTGACGCCGAGGCGCGGCAGTTGCTGGTCAGTCTGCAGCGTGGCGTCAACACGCTCGGACGTGGCCGGCGCACGCTCGCGCGCTGGCTTGCAGCTCTGGTAGAAAGTCTCATGGAAATCGGCGTGCACGGCGGACTTATCGTCGATAACGCCGGATTGCAACTTATTGATTATATTAATAAATTACAGGTGGAACTGGCGGGCGACTCGCACGCAGTGAGTTTTGCCGAGTGGCGCCGCTGGCTCTCTCGTCAGCTTGAAGCGGCGTCGTATCGCGATGCTTCGATCGACAGCCCGGTGGTGTTCACACACCTGACCGCGACACCGCTGCGCACGTTCGACGGTGTGATTGTCGTTGGCTGCGATGCTGCGCACCTGCCCGGGCCGGACGGCGTCGGCGTGTTTTTCAATCAGGATGTGCGCGCACAGCTGGGTTTGCCCACACGCGAGGCGAGCGTACGCGAGACCGCGTCGCTGCTCGCGGATCTCATGCTTGCCAGCGGCAAGCTGCTGCTGACGTGGCAGCGCACGGTGAATGGCGAGGAGAATTTGCTGTCGCCGCAGATTGAGCGTCTGCTTGCGCTGCATGAGCGTGCCTATGGCGTGGGCCTCGAAAGCAGCCGTATCACGACGCTCATCAACGGTGCACGCGTGCGCGCAGCGGGCGTGGATATTCCGGTGGTCCCGACCACTACACCGGCGCCCGCGGCGGACGCAGTGCTGCTACCCCGGGCCATCTCCGCTAGCGGCTACAACACGCTGCTGGCATGCCCGTACCGTTACCACGCGCGCTATCTGCTGCGGCTGGCCGAAGCCGACGAAGTGCGCGACATGATTGAAAAAGCCGATCATGGCTCGCTTGTGCATCACGTGCTGCACCAGTTTCACACCCGGCATCCGCGTGTCGCGGAGCTCGCACCGGAGGCGGCTCAAGCGGATCTCGAACAACTGAGCGAAGCGGCGTTTGCGATTGCGATTCGGCGCAACCATCTTGCACGCGCGTGGCTGCTGCGCTGGAACCGCCTGATTCCGCAATATCTCGATTGGCAGCGCGCGCGCGAAGCCGAAGGCTGGCACTGGCACGCGGGCGAAGTGGACAAGGACATTACGATGACCACGTCCGCGGGCCACACGCTCATCCTGCGAGGCCGTATCGACCGCGTTGATATCAACGCCGATGGTGCCGCCGCACTCGTCGATTACAAGACACAATCGATGCAGACGCTCGGCAGGAAACTTGGGGCGCCGGGCGAGGATGTACAGTTGCCGGTATATGCGCTGCTGTGGGGAGGGTCGGTGGCCGCCGCGCTATTTTTGTCAATCGACCGCGATGAGGTGGACACTGCCGAGATCGAGGACGAGCTTGCCGCTCTAGCGCAGGCCACACGTGAACGGCTGGGCAAACTCTATGACGCCATGGCGGCGGGGCACGGGTTGCCGGCCCAAGGCGCGGCGTCGGTTTGCGAGTACTGTGAAGTGCATGGCTTGTGCCGGCGCTTGTACTGGTCATGATGCCGCTGCACGATCTTAACGGCAGGGCGCTCAATCCCAAGGCGAGCGCGGTAGTCTCGGCCTGTGCCGGCAGCGGCAAGACCTGGCTGTTGGTGTCGCGCATCGTGCGCGCGCTGCTGGAAGGCGCGCAGCCCTCGGAGATACTGGCCATTACCTTCACGCGCAAGGCGGCACAGGAAATGTCGGCGCGGCTGCGCGAGTGGCTGCGCGAGCTGGCGACCGCGGACGATGCCACTGTCGAGCGCATGCTCGAAGAGCGCGAAGTGCCGCGGGCACGCATCGGTGCGATGCTGCCACTGGCGCGGCAGCTCTACGAACGCTGCCTGACCGCAGAGCCGGGCATCACCATCACCACTTTTCACAGCTGGTTTTTGCAGTTGTTGCGGCGCGCGCCGCTCGACGCCGGGGCGCTCGGCGAAGTAAAGCTTGCCGAGGAGACCGCGGCGCTGGTGAGCGAGGCTTGGCGGCGCTTTGCGCGGCGCATGCAGCGCGAACCGGAATCGGCGGCGGCCAGCGGGCTTGACCGCTTGTTCCGTGACTACGGTTTGTTCAGCACACGGCAACTGCTGATGAACTTCGTGCAGCATCGCGCCGACTGGTGGGCTTATGGGCGCGGCCATGCCGATCCAGTGCAACACGCGCTCGATCAAATGTCGGCGGCGCTTGAGTACGCGCCGGACGAGGACATACTTGCAACACTGTTCAGCGACGATCTGTTTTGGTGTGAAGTTGAAGCTTTTGCGGAACTGCTTGTGCGCAATACCGACAGCGATAAAAAACACTCGGCGAATCTGACATCGGCACGACAGGTAGCGAACAGCGCGGATACGTTCGCGCGAATACGAAGCGCGGTTCTCAAGAAAGACGGCGATCTACTCGCGCGCAAGTCGAGTGCGGCGCAACGTAAGCGGCTCGGTCCGGAAAACGAGGCCCGATTTCTGGAGTTGCATCAGAGCTTAGGGGTGCGTCTGCAAAATGTACTGCAGGCTATTGCTGATCAGAGCAGCTATCGTACTAATGAAGCCGCATTGCACTGCGGCGCCGCGCTGCTTGAGGAATATCAGGCGCTCAAGCAGGAGCGCCAGGTCATCGACTTCGGTGACATCGAATGGCGCGCCTGGCAGGTCGTTGCGGACAGTGAACATGCTGTGGCCATGCAGTGCAAGCTCGACGCGCGCTATCGCCACGTGCTGCTCGACGAGTTTCAGGACACCAACCCGCTGCAGTGGCTGACGCTGCAAAGCTGGTTCGCGGCGGCGGCAGAATCGGATGCGCATCCCTGTGTGTTCGTGGTCGGCGATCCCAAGCAGTCGATCTATCGCTTCAGGCGTGCCGAGGCGCGGCTGTTTGCGCGCGCGGCGACGTACCTTGCCGAAGGTTTCGGAGCAGAGCAGTTATCGCAGGATGAGTCGCGCCGCTGCGCACCGGCAGTGATCGACGTGGTGAACCGCTTGTTTATCGCTGCCGGCATGGATGACTTTCGTGCGCACGAGGCGCACTACCCACAAAAGCTCGGCCGCGTCGAAGTCTGGCCGCTGATCGCAAAAGATGCCTCTGAAGAAGCCGCGGCCGACGGCGCGCTACGCGATCCGTTTGTTACGCCACTGGTCGAGCGCGAAGACAACAGGCGCGAACGCGAGGCTGCGCTGCTAGCGGAACGCATAGCCGTAGTCAAAAAAGAGTGGTGGATCGCCGACGACGAGCACGGCGAAGCGGGTCGCCCGGCACGCTACGGCGACATCATGCTGCTCGCGCGGCGGCGCACGCACCTCGAAGTCTACGAGCGCGCACTGCGGCACGCGGGCATACCGTTCACGACTTCGCGCCATGGCGGCCTGCTCGACACGCTGGAAGCGCAGGACCTTCTGGCTCTGCTTGAATTCCTGATTTCGCCGTTCGACGATTTGAAGCTCGCACATGTGCTGCGTTCGCCGGTGTTCGGTTGCAGCGACGAAGACCTGATTGCGATCGCGACGCAGAGACTGGCAGACAAAAACAAGACCTGGTGGCAGTGTCTGCAGGCTTTGCAGACGGATGACACGAGTGCCGGACTCGCGCGCGCTCACAACCTGCTGGAAAGCTGGCTTGCGCGCGCCGACACTCTGCCGGTGCACGATCAGCTCGACCGCATTTATTTCGAGGCCGACGTGCCGCGCCGCTATGCTGACGCCGTGCCGGCGGCGATGCGCGGTGCAGTGGCGGCGAATCTCGATGCGCTGATGCAGCGCGCGCTTGATACCGACGCCGGACGCTATCCGAGCCTGCCGCGCTTCATCACCGAACTGAAAGAACTGCGCGAGGCGCCGGACCAGGAAGCGCCTGACGAAGGCGCGGTCGTCGACGGCAGCAGCGACGCGGTACGCATTCTCACCGTGCACGGCGCGAAGGGACTTGAGGCGCCGATCGTGTGGCTGCTCGATGCAGCGGCCGCGGTCCCGCGCGACCGCGGCTACGACGTGCTGCTCGACTGGCCGGAGGATGAGGACAGGCCGCGGCATTTCTCGCTCTGCACACGGAGGGCTGAGCTAAGCCGCGCGCAGCGCGCTATTGCCGACAGCGAAGCCGAACACGCGGTGCGCGAAGAACTCAACCTGCTGTATGTTGCGATGACGCGCGCGAAACAGGTACTGATCGTGAGTGGCATCGACGGCAATGGTCGCGCCGCTTCGTGGTACGACAAAATCCGCGCTGCAGTGCTCAACGTCATCGGTACCGCAGCGCAGACGAATGAGTTCGTGTGCGCGGGCGTATCGCTGGATCAAAAAAAATACCAAATAAAACAAATACTTACGAAATCACCCGTAGTGTCAGTGCCTGTCGATCCGCGCCTATCGCAACTTTTACCTACCGGCACGCGACGCGAACAGGCGGTGGGAGCGGGCTTGGGCTATGGCACGCAATTTCACCTGCTGATGGAATATCTCACGGGTGAGTCTGCACCCGACCGCAAGTCTCTGCAGCGGTTGCTCGGCACGAGTGATATGGAATTTCACGCGCTGTGGCAGCATGCACAGCGCCTGCTTACGGATGCGCAGCTACGCCGTTACTTCGACGCGAGCCGGTTCGTGCGCGCTGCCAATGAGGTGCCGATTATCAGTGACACAGGCGACACCCTGCGCATCGACCGGCTGGTAGAGTTTGCCGACGAGGTCTGCGTGCTCGACTATAAGACTGGCGCGCTGGATGGCGTCGCGCCGGAGCTGCTCGCGCAGTATCGCGCGCAGGTTGGCGCCTATTGCGTCCACATGGCGCTAGCATTTCCCGGCAGGCGGGTGAGCGGGGTTATCATCTTTACTGGTGGCGGGATCGTCAGCGTATCCGGCCGGGAATAAATTCTTCGATTTCAATCGTATAAGGAACAATCATGAAAATCACCAAAGTCCAGACCACGTTTATTGAAGTGCCCGCCAACGAGCCGCTCGCCGACGGCCCTATGGAAAAAGGCGCGACGCGCAAACTCGTCGGCGTGAAGGTCAGCACCGATCAGGGACTGCAGGGCATTTCCATCGCGTTCATGGGCGCGGGCATCACGCCGGCCCTGAAATCGGCGATCGATTCTTTTGGTGCGCTCGCCATCGGCATGGATCCGCTGCGCATAGAGGCGGTTCACGCCAAATTCCGCGAGGCGGCATTGCACGCGGGGCCGGGCGGTATATTCACGCTGGCATCATCAGCTATGGACATTGCGCTTTGGGATATCAAGGGCAAGGCCTTCGGCAAGCCGGTGTCCGAACTGCTCGGCGGTTTTCGCAAGACCGTGCCCACCTATGCGAGCGGCGCGCTGATGCGCACTTTCTCACTCGATCATGTGGTGAAAGCCTCCGCGAAACTGGTGAAAAAGGGTTTCAAACAGATGAAAACCCAGCTCGCACTTCCCGGCGACACCAATCCGCCGAAGGAAGTCGAGCGCATCAAGCTCATACGCGAGGCGATCGGCGACAAGATCGATCTGATGTGCGACATCAACCAGCGCTGGGACGTGCGCCAGGCGATTTCCATCGGCAAGCAGGTCGAGCAATACCACATGTTCTGGCTCGAAGACGTGACCACTGCTGACGATTACCCCGGCCTTGCGCGCGTTGCTGCCGCACTCGATACACCGGTGGCGGGTGGCGAATACGTCTACGGCTCGGTGCCGTTCCGGCACATGATGGAAGCGCGCTCGGTCGATATTCCCATGATCGATATCATGCGCTCGTGCGGCATTACCGGCTTCATGAAAATCGCGGCCATGGCTGAGGCATTCAATCTGCCGGTAGTGAGTCACCTCGTTCCCGAAATCCAGGTGCACACGATCGCGGCTATTCCCAACGGCCTGACGGTCGAATACATGCCGTGGACGTTCCCCTGCTACAAGGAAGTGCCGGTACCGAAAAACGGCATGCTCACCGTACCCAACAAGCCGGGACTGGGACTGGAATTCGATTCCAAGTATGTGAAGTTTTAATCGGCGCGCGCGCCGGAGGCTTTCACCACTTTCGCCCATTTCTGGATTTCGGTTTCGGTGTACCTGGCGAAATCTTCCGGTCCCATGGTGCGTACTTCGACGCCGGAGTTGAACAGCCGTTTCTTCACATCGTCCTGACCCAGAGAGGCGAGTGTGACTTTGTTGAGCGCGGCGACGATGGCCGCGGGCAGTTTCGCCGGGCCGACCACGCCGAACCACGCCACTGCTTCATAGCCGGGCAGCGCTGCTTCCGCCACCGTCGGCAGGTCGGGCAGCGAGGGCGAACGTTTGGGCGAGGTTACGCCGAGCGCGCGCAGCCGGCCGGATTGAATCAGCGGTATCGCCGACGACAGACTTGCGAACTGAAGATCGGTTTCGCCGGAGATCAACGCGGTCAGTGACTCGGACGCGCCCTTGTACGGCACATGTACCATTTTGGTTCCGGTCATCACGCTGAACAACACTCCGGACAGATGCACCGTGGTGCCGGAACCGGAACTGCCGTAGTTCAGCACGCCGGGGCGCGTTTTTGCGAGCGCGATGAAATCCTTCACCGTTTTCACCGGCACCGTCGGATGCACCACCATCGCATTGGGGCTGTCGCCCACCAGCGTAATAGTGGTGAAATCTTTTTGTGGATGATAGGAGAGCTTCGAATAGAGGCTGACATTGATCGCCTGCGTGCCGATGGTTGCCATCAACAGCGTGTAGCCGTCGGGCGGCGCCTTGGCGGTGAGTTCGGCTGCGATATTGCCGCCGGCGCCGCCGCGATTATCGATCACCAGCGCCTGGCCGAGCCGCTCGCGCATCGCCGGTTCCATGGCGCGCGCGATGATGTCGGCGGCGCTGCCGGCGGGGAACGGGATCAGCATGCGTATCGGGCGCGTCGGATACTGCTGGGCAAAGGCGGGCAGAGTCAGGCAGGCGAGCAGCGCGCCCAGGAAAAATCGGTATGACATATTGTTCTCCCCTTGTGAGCGGCTTCAGCGTAGCATTTTGCGGGACTGGCTGCCAGGCGCATTGATGCACAACCGATTTTTTGAAAGCAGCGGATTGATGTAGCATGGCGGTAATATCCAGATCGGGCTATGGCCATGAATGAGATCATTTTCCTTGTAGAGCAGGTGCCGGAAGGCGGCTTCTCGGCGCGTGCGCTGGAAGCGTCAATCTTCACGCAGGCTGAAAGCACCGAGGAACTCCACCGTCGCGTGCGTGACGCCGTGCGCTGCCACTTTGACGGTCCCGATGCGCCCAGAATGATCCGTCTGCATTTCGTGCGGGATGAAGTCATCGCGGCATGAAGCTGCCGCGGGATCTGTCCGGCGCTGAACTCGTCAAGGCACTGGCTCATGTCGGCTACCGCGTCACGCGGCAAACCGGCAGCCATATTCGTGTCAGCACTGACGCGCCTTCGCAGCACCCATCACGGTGCCGGCGCACGATCCACTGAAGGTTGGCACGCTGTCCGGCATATTGTCGGACGTCTCAGTGCATCTGAAAATCAGCCGCGACGAATTGTTACAGCGGCTGTTCGGCTGAAAACCTCGGCTGCAGTTTGCCCATCGCCAGCACGCTAAACGAAACCCCATGCTCGGCGCCATCATCGGCGACATCGCCGGCTCGATTTACGAATTCAACAATCATCGCTCGAAGGAATTTGAATTTTTCGGGCCGGGCGCGGACTTCACCGACGACACCGTATGCACCATCGCTGTAGCCGATGCGCTGCTCAACAACCGCGACCCCGCACGCACACTCACCGATTGGTGCGTGCGCTATCCCGGCCGCGGCTACGGCGGCATGTTCGCGCGCTGGATCGAAACGCGCGACCGGCGGCCGTACAACAGCTTTGGCAACGGTGCCGCGATGCGCGTCTCGCCCGCGGGACTGCTGGTGCGCACGCTGGACGAAGCGCTAGACATGGCGCGCCGCGTCACCGAAGTCACACACAATCATCCCGAGGCACTCAAGGGCGCAGCGGCCACCGTGCATGCAATCTTCCTCGCGCGGCAGAGTGTCGCACCAGAACAGATCCGGCGCGAAATACACTCGGTCTACGGCTACGACCTTAACCGCAGCGTCGACACCATACGTCCGTACTACGTGTTCAACGAAACGTGTCAGAAGACTGTACCCGAGGCGTCGATTTGTGCGCTTGAGGCTCGCGATTTTGAAGATGCAATCCGCAATGCAATCTCTATCGGTGGCGACTCCGACACAGTAGCCGCAATTGCAGGCGGCGTGGCAGAAGCGCTATTCGGTGTGCCGCAGTCGCTGGCGGAACAAGCCATCGCGAAATTGCCACGGGACATGCGCGACATCGTCGAATTGCTTTACCGGCGCCGGCCACTGTAGCCTGGCGCAACAACGCCACTTGACCTGTGTCTCGCATGTTGTGGAACCCCGCTGGACGCTCCACGCGCATCGCCGCATAATCGATGCCTCTCTCCATGTAACTCTCGCAGGAAAATCCAATGTCCACGAATGATGGTTATTACGAAGCCCTGTGGCCGCGCAGCCCGCGCCAATCCAAAATCAAGCCGCTCGCCAAGCGTCTCGATACGCTGAACGGCAAAACCATCGCGCAGGTGTGGGACCAGGTGTTCCGCGGCGACGAGGTATTCGAGTTTCTCGAAGAAGGCATCAAGGCGCGTTATCCAGATGTGAAATTCGTGAGCTGGAAGGAATTCGGCAACACGCATGGCAGCGATGAGCGCGCAGTGGTCGCCGCATTGCCGGAAAAATTCAAGGAAAGGAAAGTAGACGCCGTCATCAGCGGCATGGGGTGTTGAGGGAGCTGCACGCCCGCCGTGTTGCGGGCCAGTGCAGCAGGGGAGGGGGCCGGCGTACCGTCTGCGACGCTGGTGGGTGAAGGCTTCATGACGCTGGCCGCGGCCGCGTCCAAAGGTTTGGGCATGCCCAATCTGCCGGTGGCGCGCGTAGTTGGCCATCCCGGAGTGCAGAGCAGCGAGCAATTGCGCCGCAACGTGCTCGATGTCACGTTACAACACGTAATCGACAATCTGCTGAAGCCGCCCAAGTCCGCTACCACCGATAGCGAACCAGCCGCGCGCGATATCGTGGTCAAGGGCGGCTTCGATGAAATCAACGACTATTTCTACCGCCATGAATTGTCCGATGGCCTGCCCATCGTACCGCCGACAATCGCTAAGGTTGAGGAGTTTTTGCGCTATACCGATCGCGATCCCGAAGAATCTCTGGGCAGCCTGCTGCCTGACAGCCGCGCGGCGACGATCTGGAGCATCGCGGTGAACGGCGTGATGGCGGGCTGCCGCCCTGAATACGTGCCGGTACTGGTGGCGCTGATCGAAGCGATGGCCGATCACAGTTACGGCGTCGAGCACAGTGGCAACACGCCGGGTGGCGAGACGCTGATTGTTCTCAATGGACCCATCATCAAGCAACTCGGCTTCAATTACACGCAGGGCGTGATGCGTGACGGATTCATCGCCAACACCTCGGTGGGCCGCTTCTGGCGCTTGTACCTGCGCAATGTCGCCGGTTTTCTGCCGCACAAGAACGACAAGGCGACCTTCGGCAATACCTGGCGCGTGGTGGTGGCCGAGAACGAAGACGTAGTAAAAAAAATCGGCTGGACTTCGAGCAGCGCGGATTTCGGTTTTTATCCCGACGACAGCACGGTGATGATTTCACGCCATACCGGCGGCAATCACATCTCGTCGGTGTCCGGTGCCACGGCGCAGGACATGATGCCCTATGTCTGCGATGCGATGGTGCGGCAATACTCCTGGCAATTGATGTTCTCCACCGGGCAGGGCCTTGATACGCTGCGTCCGCAGATCTTGATGTCGCCGCTGATCGCGGAGACCATTGCTGCTTCGGGCTGGAGCAAACGCGATTTCCAGAAGCAGTTGTGGCAGCACGCACGCGTGCCGGCGCACCAGTGGGAGCGCATCCAGCGTGACTGGACGCAAAAGCCTCTATGGGATCTGAAAGCCGCGGCGGCCGCGGGCGATATTCCCAAGGTGTACCACGAGTCCGACGACCCGAACCGCCTGGTGCCGCTGGTGTGGCGGCCGGAGGATTACCTGGTGTGCGTTACCGGCGATTTGTCGCGCAACAGCATTTACATCTTCGCGCACAATGGCGTGCTGGGTTTTCCGACGTGCAAGAAGATCAACGCGCCGAGGGATTGGGACGCGAAGCTGGCCTCGATCAAGCGGCTGAATTAACCGGCATTTTTTTGATCGGGCGCAGGCTCAGCAATGCAAACACTGCGGGAATAGCGAGTGATGCGAACGCCCAGCCGTAGCTTTGTGAAATCAAATACACGTTGGCAAAGACGATGGGTCCCAGCATCTTGCCGGCGTTGAAGTAAACCAGCGCGCCGCTCAGCGCCGCAGTGACCTGTCCTTGCGGGGCCGTGCGTCCGGCTTCCGCCAGTGCCGCTCCCGCCCACGCGCCCGAGGTGATGCCGTGCAGCGCGAACAGTCCGTAAATTGCGGCGGGCGGCCAGCTAGGAGCCATCCAGATTGACACGATGCAAGTCGCGATCATCAGCATCGAGTTCCACACCAGTATGCGCGCAGTGCTGCGCAGCACGTCTGCCGCCCAGCCGATCAGCACGCGCCCGACGGCACTGGAAATCTGCACTATCGTGAGCATGCCGCCGGCGGCGATCAGGCTCATATCGAATACCTTGACGCACGCGACAACGGTATAGGCGCCTACGCAGAATTGTGCCCAGCAGAAGGCACCGCCGGCCAGCGATATGCGGCGCAGCGCCGGCGTGCGCCACACCAGCATCACATTAGAGAGCGGATTGTTCGCGATGATGTGCACTTTTGCGTCGCGGTCATCGTCCCACCGCGTTCGGCCGCGCTGCATCAGCAGCACCACGGCGCCGAGCAGAATCGCGCTGAGTAAAACCGCCCAGCGCCAGCTGAAAGCGAGCGCAATTGCGGGCGAAACAAGTGCGGCAGCGATGCCGCCCATAGGCACGCCGGTTTGTTGCAGCGAGAAAATGAAGTTGCGACGCTGCGGCGGCGCAAAGCGCATCAACAGATGCGAAAACGACGGACCGATAAAGCCGTAACCGATGCCCACTGCGACCGCACCCACGGCTAGAAATAGCGGCGTCGGCACCATCGTCAATACCAAGCCCAATGCAACGCAGGTATGCCCCGTCTGATTGATGCGGCAGCCGCCGTAGCGGCGCGTGACGTTGCCTAGCCAGGTCAGTGTCACCAGCTGCCCCACGCATACCAGGCTGATGTAATAGCCGATCAGCGAGGGATCGATCGCGTATTCGCGTGCGACTTCGGGCGCCAGTGCAGGCAGCACCAGCAGCGCCATCGTCGCCATGATGTGTCCGAATAGCAGCGCGCCGACAAGAAACGAGAGGGAGATTTCGGAGGCGGGCGCGGCACGGCTGGAGTCGCTCATGTCGCGACTTTACTGTAGGTATATGCAAGCATAAAAGTTGTTTATAATCAATTACTTAAATCATAACATATTATGGGGTGAAAGTGCCGGTAAAATAATCAACAAACACCAAACAAGAATGGTGATGTACGCGAAATTGATTCGCACTGAACACCTGCCGAACCACATACGAAAGGAGACCCACCATGATGTCACCCGATGAGTTAAACAAACTGATACCTGCTGAAACACTCAAGTTCCGCTCGCCGATTCCAACGCAGCCGGTATCGAGCGACGAGTTTGTTCCCGGCCCGCAGTCCGAAAAGCAGCGCGAATTTGAAGCGCGCGTGAAGCAAATCGGCAGCGAACTCGCAAAAAAGCAGGGAGTGTCGCGCCGGGTGTTTTTCCAGAGCGCTGCCGGCATGGCCGCCGCATTTGTGGCAATGAACGAAACCTTTGGTCCGTTCTACGCGGTAAGCAAGGCGGAGGCGGCGACGCCGGAAATGGCCAACGAACGCGCGAATGCGTTGAAGAGCCAGTTCATCATGGACATGCACACGCACTTTCTGCGTGATGACACGCGCATCGAGGGTTTTGTACGTCAACGCGAGGCGGTGGGCAAGGCGGGCTGGAACCCGGCGCTCGCAGGTAAGCCGCAAACCATCGAAGATCTCAAATTCGCGAATTACTTCAAGGAAATTTATCTCGACAGCGACACCAAGGTGGCTCTGATTTCGGGCTCCGGCTCGGAAGAGCCGCGCGACTGGTTCCTTACTAACGAAATGAAAGCGCAGGCGCGCACCGACGTCAACAAAAAAGCCGGCGCCAAGCGCATGTTTTCGCATGCGATCTTCATGCCGGGCATGCCGGGCTGGATGGAAAAGGTCGAAAGCGATCATGAGAAGCTCAAGCCCGATGCGTTCAAGGGTTACACCGTAGGCGACAATACCAACAAGCAGCTCGCCAAACATCCGTGGCGCCTTGACGACGAGAAGCTGCT
>Ga0315912_10003847_pt1 | contig 14615 bp, 14 predicted proteins | sample VfabasoilMG_FD_204469 | JGI IMG/M metagenome (GOLD analysis project Ga0315912, IMG submission 204469) | Garden soil microbial communities collected in Santa Monica, California, United States - V. faba soil | ecosystem: Environmental > Terrestrial > Soil > Garden | place: USA: California... | reverse complement strand
AAATCGACGCTCGCCACCACCACATCCCCCGCGCGCGCGGGCTTGCCGCCCGAATGCGCGCCAAGAATTTTTTCGACCATGGTGTAACCCATTGCTCGCCCCCAGCAGGCAGGCCGGTTCCGGCCTCAGGTGAGAAAGTGAGGTAGTTTAGCAGCGTACGCCGGGCGCCGGACCGCAGGCGTCCCGTATGTTAACCTCGCCGCAAAGCACCCGAGGCCAGTGCATGAACCCGATCCCGTTCAAGTTCGGCGGCTACCAGAAGCCCGCGTCCATCCACAACCGCGCAGCGGCTCATTTCGGCGCGGCGCTCACGGCGCGTCTCGGCGACCGGGTGCGGTTCGAACTCGTCGGGAGCGTCCTCGACCTCGGCCGCCAGTCGGGCGACCTGCCGCTCATGGTGGAATCGGGCGAGCTTGCCCTCTGCTATATCTCGACCGTGCGCTTCACCACTGCCGTGCCGGAGCTCAAGGTTCTTGAACTCCCATTCGTGGTGAAAGACCGCTCGTCGGTCCAGCGAGCGTTCGCGGGCGAATTCGGAACGCTGGTCATGCGCCGCATGCAGGAAACGACCCCGTTCCGGCTGCTGGGCCTCTGGGACAACGGCTTTCGCCATCTCACCAACAAGCTCCGCCCGATCCGCACGCCCGCCGACTGCCGGGGACTGCGCATCCGCACGCAGCTGAGCGAACTCCACGGCGAGGCCCTGCGCGCCCTCGGCTTCGTACCCATCCCCGCCGACGTCAAGGAATTCGTGGAAGACATCGCGGGTGATCGCTTTGATGCCCAGGAAAACCCGCTGACCAACACCTACAACTTCGGGGTACACCACTATCATCGTTACATCACCCTTTCGGGGCACTTCTTCGGCGCAACGGCGATGATCTGCAACGACGCGCTCTATCGCAGCTGGGCGCCAGAGGTGCAGGACGCGGTGGAGGACGCGGCGCGGAAAGCGACTGCCCATCAATGGCAGCTTGCCGCCGCCGAAGATGCCGCGATCATGGCCAAGTTCGATCCCCGCGAGAACGACGTGGTGCACCTGAGCGATGCGGAACGCGCGCAGTTCATCGCAGCGGTGCGACCGGTGCAGGAGAAATATCGCGGCGAACTCGATCCGCGCCTTTTCGACTGGCTCGACGTGCAGGACTGAGCGCACGCGTCGCGCGGCCGAGTCCCGGTACACCCGCGCGGCGAATCCGGGCCGCGTTCACGCGCATCCGCTGCCCATCTTTGACCGGGGTCAAGAATAACCCCGGCGAATCTGGCGCTTACCGCGGAGATATGCTATTAAACCGTCTCGATTTTCCGGGGAATCCCATGCCCGCCAGGCCCGACGCTTCGCTCACCGCCTACGTCGCCGACTTCATCATCCGCACCCGCGGCCGCGCCATTCCCGCTGCCGTCACGCACCTCGGCAAGCGTTCCATCCTCGACGGGATCGGGCTTGCCCTTGCCGGGAACCGGGCTGAATCCGGCCACATCGTGCGTGCCTACCTCAGGACGCTCGGTTGCCCCACCGACCGGGGTTGCACGGTGATCGGGACGGCGCTCAAGTTGCCGCCGCGCTTTGCCGCGTTCGCCAACGGCATCGCCATCCACGCCGATGATTACGACGACACTCAACTCGCCGTGGCCAAGGACCGGGTCTATGGACTGCTCACGCATCCGACCGCGCCGGCGCTGCCGCCAGTGCTTGCATTGGGCGAATACGGCAACCGCTCGGGCCTGGACGTGCTGACTGCGTACCAGATCGGCGTGGAAGTGGAAACCAAGATCGCGGAAGCCATCGATCCGCGCCATTACGATCACGGCTTCCACTCGACCGCCACCATCGGCACCATAGGCGCGGCAGCGGGCGCGGCGCGCATGCTGGGTCTCGACGCCGAGCAAACGCGGCGCGCGCTCGGCATCGGCGCGAGCCAGGCCGCCGGCCTGCGCGAGAACTTCGGCACCATGACCAAGCCGTTCCACCCCGGGCGCGCGTGCGAGAGCGGAATCATGGCCGCCGAGTTCGCGAAACTGGGCTGGACCGCGACACCCGTCGTGCTCGAGGCAAACCGCGGCTTCTTCAAGGCAGCGGGCGGCGGCTACGATCCCGCGGCCATCGCCGGCAAGCTCGGCAGGCCGTGGACGTTTTCCGCACCGGGCGTGTCGATCAAGCCGCATCCAAGCGGTTCGCTGACGCATCCGGGCATGGGCCTGATGCTCGATCTCATCCGCCGGCACGACATCCGGCCCGGCGCCGTAGGCAAGGTGCGGGTCGGCACCAACCGCCACATGCCGAATGCCCTGATCCACCATCGACCGAAGAACGAATTGCAGGCCAAGTTCAGCATGGAATTCTGCATGGCCATCCTGCTGCTCGAAAGAAGGGCAGGCCTCGCCGAGTTTACCGACACGGTCGTGAACCGCGCCGACGTCAGGAGAATGATCGAAAAGATCGAGTTTGGCGTGCACCCCGAGGCCGAAGCCGCGGGTTACGAAAAAATGACGACCATCATCGACATCGAGCTTGCCGGGGGGCGCACGGTGAGCGGCCGCGCCGACTTCGGCAAGGGCAGCCCGGCGAATCCGATGAGCGATGCCGAGCTCGCCGACAAGTTCCGGGAGTGCGCGGCGTGGGGCGGCCTGCCTGCCGCCAGCGCGGGCAAGGTGATCGACCTCGTGTTCAACCTGGAGAAGCTCAAGAGCATCCGCGAGCTGACGCGCCTGCTTGCCATCGGCGGCAGGCGCAAACGCCCGTGAGCGCGTGAAGTCGTGGGTGCATGAGGGGCACCCCTTCCACCATTCAGCTTGCCGCCCTCGCGATCCCGCGTGCTACCGACTCACGAAATGACAGGAACGGACATGACAGACCAAACAGCCCAACGCCCCGTGATCGGGCTCATGCTGGGCGACGTCACCGGCATCGGCCCCGAAATCAGCTGCCGCCTGCTCGCCTCCGGCGCGGCGACCGAGGCCGCGAACGTCGTCTTGATCGGCGACCGGCGCGTGCTGGAACTTGGCATGCGCGACGCCGGGGTCAAGATCGCCTATCGCGTCGTCCCGTCGCTGGATGCCGTGCGCTGGCCTGCCGAGGCGCTGCCGGTGCTGGACCTCGGCAACATCGACCCGGCCCGCTTCGAGCAGGGTGTGTCATCCGCCGAATCCGGACGGCTCACCGGCGAGACGCTGAAATTCATGATCGATCTCGCCCTCGCCGGCAAGCTCGATGGCATCTGCTTCGCGCCGCTCAACAAGGGCGCCATGCACCAGGGCGGTTGGAAATTCAACGACGAGCACCAGATGTTTGCCCACCTGACGGGTAACAGCGGATTCTTCGGCGAGATGAACGTAATCAAGGAATTCAGCACGTTCCGCGTGACCTCCCACGTCGCGCTGCGCGAAGCCGTCAACATGGTGACGCCCGAGCGCATCGCGAGCGCGATACGGCTCGCCGACGATACGCTGCGCGCCGCGGGCCACGCCACGCCGCGCATCGGCGTGGCGGCGCTCAATCCGCACAACGGCGAAAACGGCCTGTTCGGGGACGAGGAGATCCGCATCATCCGCCCGACGGTGGAAAAAATGCACGCGGAGGGGGTAAATTGCGCCGGCCCCATCTCCTCCGACGCGATCTTCATCAAGGCGCGGCGCGGCGAGTTCGACGGCGTGGTGATGATGTATCACGACCAAGGGCAGATCGCGACCAAGCTGCTGGGCTTCAGCAAGGGCGTCACCGTGACCGCCGGGCTCAAGACCGTGTTCGCGACACCGGCCCACGGTACGGCTTACGACATCGTCGGGCAGGGCAAGGCCGATCCTGGCGCCATGGAGCACGCATTCGGTCTGGCGGCGAAACTTGCCACGGGGCGCAGGCGCTGACCGCGCCGGCGCGAACCAAGTGACCGCGATCTTGTCTCTTACAGTTCATTCTAATAATCTCCAGAGGAGCAGAACGATGCGATCGATCGGAAGCACGTTGTCACTCATTGCGTTGATCGGCACGTGGGTGCCGTCGGCCCTGGCCGCCGAACCGGCTTTCCCCAGCAAGCCCGTACGACTGGTCATCGGCTTCGCGCCGGGCGGCGGCACGGACACCACGGCGCGCGCGCTCAGCACCAAGCTCACGGCATCGCTGGGGCAGCAGGTGATCGTTGACAACCGCCCCGGGCACTCGGGAACCATCGCCGCGGATATCGTGACCAAGGCGACGCCGGACGGCCACACGGTGCTGCTCGGCACGATCGCGCTCGCGATCAATCCCAGTCTCACCGCCAAGATGCCGTTCGACACCCTCAAGGACCTGTTGCCGGTGACGCGCGCGGCGGACTCGACCAACATACTGGTGGTCCATCCGACGGTCGCCGCGAAGTCGGTCAAGGAGTTGATCGCGCTCGCCAAGGTGAAGCCGCTCAATGGGGGCTCCTCGGGCATCGGCGGCACGGGACACCTGGCAGTGGAACTTTTCAACCTCCAGGCGGGCACCAAGATCGCCCACATCGCCTACAAGGGCGGCGGTCCCGCCATCATCGATCTGCTGGCGGGCAACATCCAGCTCATCTTCGCGACTGCGGCGAGTTCGATCGGCCATATCAAGACCGGCAAAATCCGGGCGCTGGCGGTGACCACGGCTAAGCGCTCCGCGCTGGTGCCGGACCTGCCGACGGTCGCGGAGGCGGGCCTGCCCGGGTTCGAAGCGAACAACTGGAACGGCTTCCTGGTTCCGGCGAAGACACCCCGCCCCATCATCAACCGGCTCAACAAGGACATCACGGCTGCGCTCTCGTTGCCCGACATCAAGGACTTCCTGTTCAAGCAGGGGCTCGACGCCGCGCCCAGCACGCCGGAGGATTTCGGCGCCTATGTCAAGTCGGAGATGGAAAAGTGGGCCAAGGTGATCAAGGCTGCGGGCGTCAAGGCAAACTGAGAGACTGACCCGCAATGCGCTTGAACACACCTCTCACGTGGTTGGCGGCTACCAGTCTGGCCGCCGCCGGACCTCTGGGCGCGCAGACGTTCCCCACCAAGCCGGTGCGGATAGTCGTGGGCTTTCCGCCTGGCGGGGCCACCGATCTGGTCGCCCGCGCCATTCAGCCCAAGCTCACGGCTTCGCTGGGCAAGCAAGTCGTGGTCGACAACCGTCCGGGGGCGAACGGGGTCATCGGCCTCGACGTGCTGGCGCGCTCCGAGCCCGACGGGCACACCATCGGTGTCGGCCACATCGGCGGCCTCATCGTCAGCCCGGCGATCCAGAAGGTACCGTACGATCCCTACCAGTCGTTCGCTCCCGTCGGCATGATGGTTGCGCTGCAGAACATCATTGTCGTTCATCCCTCGGTGCAGGCGAAGACGCTCAAGGAATTCATCGCGCTCGCCAAAGCGCGGCAGGGCAAGCTCAACTACGCCAGTTCCGGCATCGGCAGCCCTGGCCACCTCGCCGGCGCGCTGCTCGAATCGATGGCCGGCATCGCGATGAGCCACGTTCCGTACAAGGGCGGCGCGCCCGCAATCACCGATCTGATCGCAGGGCACGTGCCCTCGTTCATCGCCGTCATCTCCACTGCCATGCCTCACGTCAAATCAGGCAAGGCGCGCGGCATCGCCGTTACCGGCGCCAGGCGGGCCGAGGCCCTGCCCGAGGTGCCCACCATAGCCGAAGCGGGGGTGCCGGGTTACGCGGCGACGAACTGGTACGGCTTGCTGGCGCCGGCGAAAACACCCGCGCCGGTGATCGACCGCCTCAACCGTGAAGTCGGCGCGGCATTGAAGTCAACGGATGTCGTCCAGTTCCTGAAGGATCAAGGCATCGACTCCGCTCCCGGCTCGCCCGCCGAATTTCTACGCTTCATCCGGGAGGAGGAGAAGAAATGGGTGCCCGTCATCAAGCGCTCGAACATCAAGGAATAGGCTCCGAGAGGCCTGCGCGACGAGCTGCCACGGCATGATCATCGACTGTCACGGCCACTACACCACGGCACCTAAGGCGCTCGAAGAATATCGGCAACGCCAGATCGCGGGCCTCAAGGACCCGGCCCACCTGCCGATCAAAGGTTCGCTTGCGATCGAGGACGACCAGATTCGCGAGAGCCTCGAAGGCGCGCAACTGCGAATGCAGCGCGAGTGTGGCACCGATCTCACCGTCTTCTCGCCGCGCGCCGGCGGCATGGGACACCACATCGGCAACGAAACCACCAGCCGGCACTGGTCGGAGATCTGCAACGACCTGATCCATCGCGTCTGCACGCTCTATCCCGGGAACTTCGTGGGCGTGTGCCAGCTTCCTCAAACGCCTGGCGTGCCGCCGAAGAACTGCATCGCGGAGCTTGAACGCTGCGTCAAGGAACTGGACTTCATCGGCTGCAATCTGAATCCGGATCCCTCGGGGGGCTATTGGACGGACCCGCCATTGACCGACAAGTGGTGGTACCCGCTCTACGAGAAGCTGGTCGAGCTCGACGTGCCGGCGATGGTGCACGTGAGCGCGTCCTGCAACCCCAACTTCCATTTCACCGGCGCGCACTACATCAACGCCGACACCACCGCGTTCATGCAGTTCATCCAGTCCAATCTGTTCAAGGATTTTCCGAAGCTGAGATTCATCATTCCGCACGGCGGGGGCGCAGTGCCGTACCACTGGGGCCGGTACCGCGGGATCGCGCAGGACATGGGGCGGCCGCCGCTGAAAGAACTGCTGCTCGATAACGTCTACTTCGACACTTGCGTCTATCACCGGCCGGGCATCGAGTTACTGCTCAAGGTCATCCCGGCGGACAACATCCTGTTTGCCTCCGAGATGGTGGGCGCGGTGCGAGGCACCGATCCCGACACCGGCCATTACTACGACGACACCAAGCGTTACCTCGACGCCATCGGCTGGCTCACTGCGGAAGACCGCGCCAAGATCTTCGAGGGCAACGTGAGGAAAGTCTACCCGCGCTTCCCGAAGCGTTGAGCGCGCGACGGGAGATTCCCGGCGCCGGCGATCCCGCGCGGGCGTGAAACGCCTTCAAGCGCCGTCCGGCGAGCGCGGTCCCTCTGGTGGCCGATCGAAATCGATTGCGGCATCGCCGTCGTGCCGGCCCCTCGCGAAAATCGCCCGGGTGTCGGGCCGCTCCCAGACGATTTCCAGCAGGTTGTCGTCCGGATCGTAGAAGTAGATGCTCTTCTGGCTTTCATGGTCGCGCGCGCTGTGTATCGGCACGCCCGCGTCCTTCAGGGAAAAATAGGCCTGTCTCAGTTCCTCTTCGGTGGCGACAGCGAACGCCGTGTGCTTGACCCCAAGTCCGTCCCTCTCGCCGAGCGCGGCCCGCGGCTGGGGGTACGCATCCGGATTCGTGCTTTGAAACAGGTCCAGCGTGTTTCCGTATTCCCCCAGCGCAAGGAATACGCCTCCGTGGACGGGATCCTGCTCGAGCAGCTTGAATCCCAGTACCTTCGTGTAGAAGGCCTTGGATCGCTCGAGGTCGCGAACGCTGAACAGGATGTGGCCGATGCGCTGCAACTTGATCATCTTCGTCCTCTCCCTCGTTGCCTCACCCGCTATTCGACCTTGAGATTGAGCTTGCGGATGATCTTGCCGTTGGTGTCCATTTCGCGCCGCAGAAACGCGTCGAACTCGGCCGCGCTCATGGGCGAGACGACCATGCCGATCCTGGCGAGCGCCTCTTCGACCGCCGGGAGCTTGAGCGCGCGCCCGATTTCGTTGCTCAACCGGTCGATCACGCTCCTGGGCGGCCCCGAGCGCGTAACAGCGCCGAACCAGTTGATCACCTCGAATCCGGGATAGCCGGATTCCGCGATGGTGGGAACATTCGGCAGCGCCGCGGCCCGGGTCGCCGAAGTCACGGCTATCGGGCGCATCCTGCCGGATGAGACATAAGGCGTGCAATCGAGCATATTGCCGACCAGCATGCTCGTGTGCCCTCCCAGCACCGCGGTGACCGCCGGGGCGCCCCCGCCGTAGGGCACGACGGTCATGTTGATCCGGGCGATATCCAGGAACATCTCGCCGCCGATACGCCCCCCGCCGATGACGCTGGCGATCGCCCATGTCAGTTCCCCGGGGCGCGCGCGCGCGAGCGCGACCAGCTCCTTGACATTCTTGACCGGCAGCGACGGGTGGACGCAGATGATCAACGGGTTGTAGACGAGGCGCGTGACCCCCGTGAAGTCCTTCATCGGATCGAACGGCAGCTTCGCCTGCACAAAGGGATTGATCGTGAAGCTGGGCGCCATGAACAGCAGCGCATGTCCGTCCGCAGGCGCCCGCGCCACCCATTCCGTCCCGATCACGGTGTTGGCCCCGGGGCGGTTTTCCACGATGACGCTCTGGCCGAGTGACTTGGACAGCGGCGGCGCGAGCGCGCGCGCGATCACGTCGGTGGTGCCGCCGGGCTGAAACGGGACCACGATCCGGACCGCTTTCGACGGGAAATCCTGCGCCGCGGCCGCACCGGCTGCCAGCATTGCGACGATCGGGATCAACTGGCTGCGCTTCATCTGCCCTCCCTTACATGAATACTGAAAGCGTGCATCGACGCAGCATCAGGCAAACCCATAGGAGATTGGATCCGGCCGTGACCCGATCGGGCCTGGGGCAAGGCGAGCGGTCAGCCCGCTACTGGATGCGGATACCGGCCTCCTGGATCAATCGGGTCATGCCTGCAATGTCGGACTTGATCGAGGCGGCGAACTGCGCCGTCGAATTGCCGATCCCTTCGACCCCGATATTGAAGAACCGCTCCTTGATCTCGGGCTGGCTGATCGAGCGCACGATCTCCTGGTTCAGCCGGTTGACGAGGGCTTCAGGTGTCTTGGGCGGCGCGAAGGTGCCATAGATCGATCCGGATTCAAACCCGGGAAGACCGGACGCGGCCACCGTGGGCATGCCGGGATAAAGCGTGGACGGCTCGAGGCTGCAAATGCCCAATGCGCGCAGTCGGCCGGCCTTGAGATGCGAGGACACCAGACCGGAGGTCACGAACATCAATTGCACCTCGCCCGCCATGAGCGCGCTCAATGCGCCGCCGCCGCCCTTGTAATTCACGCGCACGATGTTCACCTTGGCCATCGACTTGAACAACTCGGCCCCGAGGTGATTGGAGGACCCCAGCGAGCTCGATCCATAGTTCAGCTCGCCTGGCCTGCGCTTGGCCAGGGCAACCAATTCCTTCACCGACTTCACCGGCAACGATGGATGCACGGCGAGCAGATTGGGCGAGCTCGCCGCCAGCGTGATGGGCGCGAAGTCCCTGATCGGATTGGCGGACAAGTCCTGCAGCAAGGGCCCGATCCAGAGGGCGCTGCTGTAGAGCAGCAGGGTGTGCCCGTCGGGCGGCGACTTGGCCAGGACCTGCGCCGCGATCAATCCGCTCGCGCCGCCACGATTCTCCACGATGACCTGCTGGCCCAGGTTCCCCGTGAGTCCCTGCCCAATCAACCGCGCCACCAGGTCGTTGGTGCTGCCGGTGTCGGCGGTAATGATGCGCAGTGGCTTGGTTGGAAAAGTCTGGGCCGATACCCCGCCCGCCACCAACAGCGACAGGCTCGCGGCAAACAATCGTTCAGGAATGTGATCCATCAGCCGTGCGCCCTGCCCTGATGCCGTGGCACGAATGCGAAAGGCATGAATTGGCTGAACTCCATCCGCCCGCCTCACAAGACGCGCCTGAGTGCTCATTTCGTCAGCACCCCGGCTGGGGTGCCGTGTCGCATCGCCGCGTTCTCCTGCGCCGGCATCGTCGCCCGCGCCAGTTCCGCCACGTTGCCCATCGGGCGCACGCCGATCGCCAGATCCAGCACGCGCCTCGCGCCTACCCCGCCCAGCACGCGGCCGGCGCAGTCGAGAAACTTCTCGTCGCGCTCGGCTTCCGTCATGGGCCAATCCGGCGATCCGGGCGCCCGATTCTCGCGGCGCTTGAATTCACCCTGGGCCGTGCGCACCGTTACGTCGTTGTATCCGATTGCGCCCGAGTACATCCTGCTGTCCTCGATCCGGTAACGCCGCACCTTCTTCAACAGTGTCCGCGCCTCGGGCCGCTGCACCATGATGTCGGTAAACGTATCGATACCCACTTTGCCGTCGAGCAGCGTCGCCGCGGCCACGTACTCGATGCTGAACTTGCCTTCGAGGCCGGTCTGTGGATTGGTATGGATCAGCGCGGTGTCGGTACCCGGCGGGAATCCAATTTCGATCGCCTGCACCTGATCAGCGCGGATGCCATGCTCCCGGATCATCTCCAGCAGCACGCCTATCGGGCGATGATTGCAGTAACAGCAGGGCCAGCGCTTGTAGCTGATACCCGGCACGATCGCCTCCCACGGTTCGCCAAGCCTGTCGAGGAGCGGCGCAAGCGGCTGCCCATCCTTCTCGGCGTAGGTGCCAAGGAAGCTGTTCTTGCCGTCGAAGATCGAGGTGTCGGCCGTGAATCCTGCGCGAGCAAGCAATGCGGACTGCACGGCACAGCGCGCGGCATGGCCGGCGTGGAACGGCTTGGCCATCGTTCCGAAATTGCGCAACAGTCCTGCCGCCTGCGACGCGGCCAGTCCGAACGCGTTCCTCAACTGCCCGACGGTAAGCCCCAACAGGCGTGCCGCCACAGCGGTTGAAGCGAACACCCCGGTCGTCGCGGTACTGTGCCAGCCCCGCTGATAGTGGCCATTGCCGAGCGCGATTCCGAGTTTGCCTCCCACTTCCAAGCCTACCGCATAGGCCGCAAGGACGGCTTCCCCTGATGCGCCAGCCGCCTCGCCTGCGGCAAGCGCCGCCGGTATCATCGTCGTACTGGGGTGTCCGTGCACGCTGGCATGAACGTCGTCGAAATCCAGCGCATGCCCGAAGATGCCGTTGACGAAGGCCGCTTCGGCCATCGCGGTGCCGACGTGCGTACCCCAGATGGTAGCCTCCCGGTTCGCACCGAGTCCGCGAACATAGCGCAGCGCGATCTCGCCGACTTCATCAAGCCCGCCCACCAGCGCCACACCGAGCGTGTCGATGAGCGCATCGCGGGACGCATCCATGACATCCCGCGGCAGGTCGCAGGGGCGCGTTTCAATGACAAATTCCGCCAGGCGCTGTGTCAGCATGGCTCTCTCCCGTGAACGTATCGGAACGACCGGTTGCTATGATACACGCAAGAACTCAGGCTCCAATCGCAACCAGCACGCCGTAGGCCAATGCCGCCATCAGCGCCGGCAGCCAGCACATGAATTTTGCGCGGCGGGCCTCGCGCCCATGCCATGCGGCGATGAACGCGATCAGCGACGCCGCCACCGCGACCGCGGCAAGCCCCGCCATCCACAGCATGATGCTGATGCCATCGCCAAGCGCGTCGAGCAGATCCAGCGCGAATACGGCAATGCCGACCAGGCTCGTTTCCGGATTGACTACCTTCGGCGGATAGACCCATCGGTAAACGAACGGAACCAGCGGGATGATCGCTGCCGCCACGATACCGGTCCAGAACGAGAACTTGCGCAGCGCCTGTGCAGTCACCCTGGTCTCCTCCGCGGCATCGCGTCGCGCGCGCATCCGGCGGGCCGAACGCCACTATAATAGGTTTGTCGTCTGCCACTCGCAATCATGCGGAGGAATCGCCGTGGCCGTTACCGTGAATGAGAAAGCCGTTCCTGCCGCGGCGTTCGGCACCCACGCCACCCGCCAGCGCCTGCTCACGCCGTCGCTCGTCAAGCACACCCGGGTACTGCTTGACCGTTGGGTGCTGGGGAGGACCGGACAGATCGAGATCGAGGTGCCGCCCGCGAATCTCGCATGGTTCCAGGTGCTCGAGGGGGAGGCCAGGCTCGCCTGCCCGGATCGCACCGAGCGCCTGAACGACGCGCACATCGTATTCCTGCCGCCGGGATTCCGGGCCACGCTCGAAAGCGCGGGGGGTGCGGCGTTGCTCTATGCGGAGGTGCCGAATGCCGCGCGCTTCGACCCTGATTTCGACGGCAACCCGCCGCACTTTCGCGTGGTGGACTGGAAGCAGGAACCGGTGCTCGACTCGAAGCATGACGCGCGCAAGCGCATCTACATCGCGACGCCCAAGCTCTTCGGGACCAAGGCGATCAAAGGGGAAATGATCATTTATCCTCCCGGCACGGAAGCCGCCAACCATCATCACGAGGGCGCGGAACACTTCATGTTCGTGCTCCGGGGCCGAGGCACTGCCTACGCCAATGAAAACCCCGTCCCGGTGCGCAGCGGCGATCTCATCTACTACGATGACCGTGAGCGCCACTATTTGAAGTGCGCGGACGATGGCGAGATGGCGTTTGTCGAATTCTTCGTGCCGGGAATCTACAAGACGGTCTGGGCGCCGGGGGCCTCCATCTGCACATGGCTGCCGACGGGCCGCAATATTCGCGGCGAGAAACCGGCGCGCGAGATCGCGGCGCACAGTTCGGCGGCAGCCGCGAGCCTGCAGGACGTGTAGCCGGCCCCACGCCATCCGCTGCAGGCGGGCTTTCTTCCTTCCACATTCAGGACCGGCCTTCCCCATGTTCAACCCGTTCCAGCCGATCGAGCACGTCAAGACCGAAGTGTATACGTCGATGCCGAAGAAGTTCCGCAAGAAATCCCGCACGGCCTGGTCCGATCCCAATCGCCAGGGCGCCGAGGTCGAATGTTTTCTCGAAGGGCCATCGTTCGATCGCGACGGCAACCTGTGGATCGTGGACATCCCATTCGGCCGCATATTCCGCATCTCGCCGCAGCGGGAATGGGAACTCGTGGTGCAGTACGACGGCTGGCCCAACGGTCTCAAGTTTCACAAGGACGGGCGTGCCTTCATCACTGACTACAAGGCCGGCCTGCTCGTGCTCGACCCGAAGACGGGCAGGCTCGAAACCATGTTGGAAACCGCCTACAGCGAGGGCTTCAAGGGCCTCAACGATCTGCACTTCGCGAGCAACGGCGACCTCTACTTCACCGACCAGGGCCAGACCGGCATCGCCGACCCCACCGGACGGGTGTTCCGTCTCAGCGCCAAGGGCGAACTGCGGCGGCTGTGCGAGAACGTCCCGAGTCCCAACGGCATCACGCTCTCCACCACCGAGAAGCACTGCTACGTCGGCGTGACGCGCTCGCAGCAGATCTGGCGGCTGCCGATCATGGCCGACGGCTCGGTCTCCAAGACCGGCGTCGCGATCCAGCTTTCCGGCGGCGCGGCCGGTCCCGACGGCATCGAGATGGACGCGGACAACGGCTTGCTGGTGTGCCATCTGGGCATCGGCGTCTGGCGCTTCGACGCCAACATGCTGCCAACCCATCTGATCCATTCCGACGGGCCGCGCCATCATCACCTCGACAACTGCGCCTTTGGCGGCGCCGACCGGAGGACGCTCTACATCACCGAAGCGCTGTCGGGCGACGTGCTCATGGCGCGCCTGCCGGTCGGGGGCAAGCTGATGTACGGCTTGCAGTAGCGCCTTCGCGACTGCCTTTGGCGCCAGGGATGAGCAAAGTATGAAGATACTCGTGCTGCCGGGCGACGGCATCGGCCCGGAGATCACCGAAGCGGCTCTTGCCGTGCTGGACCGCGCCAATGCGATGTTCAGGCTCGGGCTCGAGTGGCAATTGATGGACATCGGCCTGAAGACACTGAAGGCCCAGGGCTCCACGCTGCCGGAAGCCGTCATGGAAGCCGCGCGCAACGCGCCGGGCATCATACTCGGCCCGGTGGACCACCTTCAGTATCCATCGCGCGAGGAAGGCGGCATCAATCCCTCCGGGGAACTGCGCGTCAAGCTGGATCTCTTCGCCAACATCCGCCCCGCCAAATCGCGCATGGGCGTGGGACTCACCGGCAAGCCCGTGGATCTCGTGATCTTTCGCGAGTGCACGGAAGGTTTCTACGGCGACCGCAACATGTTCATGGGCCGCGGCGAATTCATGCCCACCGAGGACATGGCGATCGCCATCCGCAAGGTGACCGCGCGCCAGTGCCGGCGCATTGCACGCGTCGCCTTCGACTGGGCCCGCAAGCGCCGCAGGCATGTGACCGCCGTGCACAAGGCAAACGTGCTCCACATGTCGGACGGCCTGTTCCTGCGCGAAGTGCGCAGGGTCGCGCAGGACTACCCGGACGTGGAACTGGACGAGAAGATCGTCGATGCCATGGCCGCGTTGCTGGTGCGCGACCCGTCGCGCTTCGACTGCATCGTCACCGGCAACATGTTCGGCGACATTCTATCGGACGAAGCCTCTGAAATTTCCGGCAGCCTTGGGCTGGCGGGCTCGGTGATGGCGGGTGACGATGCCTGCTGCGCGCAGGCCCAGCACGGTTCCGCCCCGGACATCCAGGGTCAGGACCGGGCCAATCCCACCTCGCTCATCCTCTCCGCCGCCATGCTGCTCGACTGGCTCGCTGCCCGTCACCAGCGCGCCGAATTCGAACGGGCGGCCCGGGCAATGGAAGCGGCAATCGACGGCGCGCTGAACAACCCTGAGACCCGCACCCCCGATCTGGGGGGCAAACTGGGCACCCGGGCCTTTGCCTCCGTGGTAACCGGCCGCCTCTGACCGACGGCAAGACTTCCATCGCGCGCAGGAATGCCGCCGCGCCGGTGCCGCCGAATATTGCTATCATGCCCGGACACGCCGCCTGACCGGCGTGGCGCGATTGTCCTGA
>Ga0315912_10003846_pt1 | contig 14618 bp, 14 predicted proteins | sample VfabasoilMG_FD_204469 | JGI IMG/M metagenome (GOLD analysis project Ga0315912, IMG submission 204469) | Garden soil microbial communities collected in Santa Monica, California, United States - V. faba soil | ecosystem: Environmental > Terrestrial > Soil > Garden | place: USA: California... | reverse complement strand
CTGGGGCGCCGTCCCGGTCGCCGTGGGCAGCGTCGATGAGGGCGTGACCCGGCTGGTGGCGGAGATCAGCCTCGCCAAGCCGTATCACACGGCGCTGCTTTTTTCCGACGGCAAGGACCTGCAGATCGCGCAGCGCTTCCGGCGCGCGGTCCCCGATCCGGCGCCGCCGATCGTGCTGGCGGTGCAGCGCAGCGCCGACGTGCCGCGTTTCGCGGCGCTGCAGGCGGGTTTTGGCGCGGTGCTCGAGATGCCGTTCGAGAAGCGCCAGCTGTTCAACGTGCTGCACTCGGTCAAGGCAGGCGAGGAAGCCCGCGAGGGCGTGGTGCGGCTGCAGGACTACGCGCGCCGCGGCGAGGGCGGCAAGGGGCTGAAAGTCCTGGTCGCCGACGACAACCCGACCAACCGTGAGGTCCTGTCGCGCATCCTGGAGCGCGCCGGCCACAGCCCGACGCTGGTCGCCGACGGCGAGCGCGCACTGGACGCCCTCGAAGGCACGCATTTCGACATCGCGCTGATCGACCGCAACATGCCTCAATTGAGCGGCATCGAGACCGTGCAGGCCATCCGCCTGGTGACCGGCGCGCGCGAGCGCCTGCCCGTGGTGATGCTGTCGGCCGACGTGACCCCGGAGGTCAGGCGCGAATGCCTGGAAGCGGGCGCCGACGCCTTCCTGGCCAAGCCAATCGAAGCGGCCCGGCTGCTCGATGAACTGCGGACGCTGTGCGGCGCCAAGGCGGCGGAATCCTCGGCCCCCGCGCCCATCGGCGGCGCGCGCGCGGTCCGGGCTGCACCGCAGGGAGCCGTGCCGGTGATCAATCCGGACACGCTCGCCGACCTCGAGGAACTGGGTTCGTCGCCGGCATTCATGGACAAGCTGATCGGCGTGTTCGTCGCCGACAACGTCACGCTGATGGCGAAGATGGAATCGGCGCTGGCGACGCGCAACGTCACGGAGTTCCGCAGCCACCTGCACGCGATGAAAGGCTCCGCCGCCAGCATGGGCGCGGAGCGGTTGACCGCGTTCTGCCGGGACATGGGGCGGCGCTCCGACGCGGAGATCCGGCTGCAGATTCCCGCGCTGCTGAAGACCCTGCGCGACGAGATGGCGGCGACGCGCGAGTCGCTCGAGCAGTACCTGCAGGAACGCAAGAAGTCGACCGGCTAGGCGCCGGAGACGGGCGCGGGCCGCGTCAACTCTGCCACTGGTGCGGCCGTGGTGGCTGGCTCTTCGAACGCCGGGAGTCCTGGGGAACGCCTGCCGCCGCGCGGATCGACGCGGTGGTCGCTTGCAAGCCGTCGCGGCTCCAGCCCGGCGGCCCGAACAGATGGCCCCAGACCTCGCGCAGGCTCTTTGCGCCGCGCAGGTCGCGCAGCATGGCCATCCATTCGGCGAAGGCGATCTTGAGCGGATTAAGCGTGTCGATCTGGCGCACCAGGCCGTAGGTGCGCGGCGCGCCAGTGCGTTCCTCGGAGAACGTGCCGAACAGGCGGTCCCACAGGATCAGGATGCCGCCGTAATTTCGGTCCAGATACGCCGGCTCGATCGCGTGGTGGACGCGGTGATGGGAGGGCGTGTTCATGAACCACTCGAGGAAGCCGAGCTTGGGCACCGCCTCGGTATGCAGCCAGAACTGGTAGAGCAGGTTCGCCGCGTACATCAGCGCCACCGCGCGCGGATCGAAGCCGAGCCAGCACACGGGGATCAGGAACAGCCAGGGCCCTGACACAAGGCTCGTCCAGCCCAGGCGGTAGGCCACCGAAAGGGTGATCTGGCGCGCCGAATGGTGCACGCTGTGCAGCGCCCACATCCAGCGGATCTGGTGGCTGTAGCGGTGCAGCCAGTAGTAGGCGAAATCCACCGCCAGCGCGAGCGCGAGCCAGCTTTCCCAGCGGTCCATGGGGATGTCGAAGAGCCTGCGGTCGTAGGCCCAGACGTAGACCGCGAGCACCAGGCCCTTGCTCAGCGCTTCGGAGGCGAGCCGCCCGAGCGCGACCGCCAGATTGGACGCAGTGATTAACCAGCCGTAGGGCCGGCCGAGCGCGAACCGGTAGTAGAGCGCTTCGAGCAGAATCGCGGCGATGAAAATCGGCGCCGCCGCCAGGTAAAGTTTTATCGAATCCATGATCGTGCGCGCCTTAGCCGGCGCTAGAATCCATGCCTTTCAGGCCAGGCAGGGATTCATGTCTTTCTTCATCACGCTGGTGGAGAATTCCGACGTGAGCCGGCGCGCGATCGAGATGTCGCCGCGGGTGCACTCGATGATCCACAAGGGGCTGACGCTCGCGGAATACCGCGCGTTCCTGCGCGACCTGTACCACATCGTCTGGCATTTCTGCCCGATCATGGCGGCCGCCGCGGCGCGCTGTGGGGACAGCCTCAAGAACATCCGCTACGACCTCTACCACCGCATTGAAGAAGAACAAGGCCACGAGGATTGGGTGGCGGAGGACATCGCCGCCCTCGGCGGCGATGCGAAGGCGGACATCTCGGCCGTCGGCCGCGACGCCAAGGCGGCAACGCCGAGCGCGCCGGTGCAGGCGATGATCGGCTACAACTACTACGCGGCCGAGCGCGTGCACCCGTGCTCGGTGCTGGGCATGCTCTACGTGCTGGAAGTCGTGGCGTCGGTCTACGGCGGCAAGGCGGCCGACTCGATCGCGCGCGCGATCGGACGGGATCCCGGAAAGGGGGGGTTCCGGTTCCTGTCCTCGCACGCGACGATGGATGCCGACCACCTGGCCCAGCTGAACGTGCTGCTCAAGACCATCGATGATCCCGCGGCGCAGGCCGCGGTGATCTCCTCCACGCAGGTCAATTTCCATCAGTTCGGCCAGCTGTTCTCCGACGGCGGGTTCGTCTCGCACCTCGCAGCCTGAGCGGCAGGCCTCAGCCGGCCGCCATCGCCACGCCCGCGGGCGCCGCCGGGGTCGTCCCGGCTGGCGCCGCCGCAGCCTCCACGCGCGCCGCTACTGCGGCGGCTTCCTGCCGCTCCATCTGGGCGCGCACGACCCGGCTCATCATGCGCAGGTCGCGGTCTTCCAGCCGCAGCGCGCAGTCGACCCAGACGTCCGTGATCGCGTCGAGTTCGGCGCGCGTGACCGGGTTGACGTGCTGGCGCACGCGCATCACGGCCTGGTGGCCGCTGCGCCGGCGCGCGTTTTTCGCGATCCAGTTCTGGGCGGCGGCTTCGCCTTCGCCGTCCTTCGCCAGTACGTCGATGATGCCCATCTCGTGCAGGCGCGCCGCCGGCAGCACCTTGCCCGAAAGGATCAGCTCTTCGGCGATGCGCGGCGTCGCGCGCCGCGCGAGCAGGCTGTAGGCGCCCATGCCCGGGAACAGGTTGAAGAGGATTTCCGGCAGCCCCAGCATCGCGGATTCCTCCGCGATCAGCACGTCCGAGCACAGCGCCATCTCGAATCCGCCGCCCAGCGCCTCGCCCTGCACCAGCGATACGGTGGTGAGCGTCGGGCACTGGTAATGCTGGATCTGCGCGTCGATGTTGTCGATGCACAACCGCGCGTAATGCGCGAGCGCATCGCGGTCGCGCGAGCGGATCAGCAGCAGGAACAGCGCCAGGTCGCCGCCGAGGCTGAACGCGCCCGGGTTGCGCGAGGCGGCCACATAGGTGTTCACCTTGTGCATCGAACCCTCGAACTCGATATGGCCGCTGTTGGCGGTCAATTCGTTGCCGACGCCGCGGATTTCCTTCAGCAGCCCCAGGTTGAAGCAGGGGTTGCCGCGCTGCCGCATATAGCCCCACAGCGTCCCGTTGGCCGGCTCGAACTCGTAATGCGTCTCCCTCAGCGTTTTCCAGGCAGACCGCAGTCCCACCGCATCGCGCATGTCGCTCATGACAATTCCCCCAAAAGAAATTCCCCCTTGCGGGGGAGTGATAAACGTCAGTCCCGGACCCCGTCCGGAACCTCCCAAAACCCATTAGACGCCGGAAATTTCCCCTGTGCAAACAAGGCTGTTGCTTTTTCGTAGCGGGCTCGGCCGGCGCGCCGTGCCGGCAAGACGAATTGAATAACCCGGTTCTAGCCGAAAGGTCCCGCATCGGTTAAAGTTTTCCGGCCTCGGGTTGCGGGGATCTCGGAGGGGTTTTGCATGTTCGCCATCATCTACAAGTCCGATGGATTTCCGGTCTGCCAGCAGGTCGCGGGCGTCAGCCCGGACCCGGTGGTGACCTGGAATACCGAAGCGGCGGCCAAGGCGTTCATCACTTCCAAGGGCGGGGATGCCGATTTCCAGGCCGTGCAGCTGACCGACGACGCCATGGACAAGATCGCGCAGGCGATGGGCTGCCCCGTCGAATCGATGATGTTCGAACCCTATCCGGGCTAGTCCGGGCGGCTATCCCAGGCTGAAGAATTCGCGCCGGCTTTTCATCGCGCGCATGCGCGCGATGAGCAGTTCGAGGTCGGCATCGCGCGCGACGAAATTCAGGTTCTCCGAGTTCACGATCAGCACCGGCGCCGCGCCGTAGGCGTGGAACAGGCGCGCGTAGCCCTCGGCCAGCAGCGCCAGGTAGTCTTCGCCGATGTCGCGCTCGAAATCCGCCGCGCGCCGGCGCACCCGCTCGTAAAGCGTCGCCGGTTGCGCCTGCAGATAAACCACGAGGTCGGGCGCGGGCGCCCGCGGGCGTACCGCGTCGTAGATGCGCTGATACAACGCCAGTTCGTCGGCGGACAGCGTGATGCGCGCAAACAGCGGGTCCTTGTCCAGCAGAAAGTCCGACACCGTCGGGCGGCCGAACATGTCCGGCTGCGCGAGCGATTCCAGCTGGCGCGCGCGCTGGAACAGGAAGAACAGCTGGGTCGGCAGCGCGTAGCGCGCCATGTCCTGGTAGAAGCGCGCGAGGAAGGGGTTCTCGCCGGGCTGCTCGAGCAGCAGCTCGGCCCCCAGGCGCTCGGCCAGGCGCCGCGCGAGGCTGGTCTTGCCCGCGCCGATCGGCCCTTCCACCGCGATGTGGCGGAATTTATCCACTGCGGAAAATGAAATACACCGCACCCATGATGCACAGCGACGCCCACAGGTAGTCGAGCTTCATCGGCTGCTTCATGTACAGGATCGCGAAGGGCACGAACACCACGAGCGTGATCGCTTCCTGCATGATCTTGAGCTGCGGCAGCGACAGTTCGGTGTAGCCGATGCGATTGGCGGGCACCATGAGCAGGTACTCGAACAGGGCGATGCCCCAGCTGACCAGCGCGGCGATCCACCAGGGCTTCGAGGAAAGTTCCTTCAGGTGCGCATACCAGGCGAAGGTCATGAAGACATTCGAAGCGACGAGCAAGCCTGCGGATATTGCGATCGGCGAGAGCTGCATGTCAGGCGAGCCTTTTGATCTTCTGCGAACCGCAGGCGGAAAGCAATGTGCTGGCCTTGCCCTTTCCGGGTATCGAAATTTCAGAATCAAGTTCGAGCAAGGGCTGCAATACGAAAGCCCGCTCATGCATGCGCGGGTGGGGCAGGGTCAGCCGGGGGGTGTCCAGGACGCGGTCGCCGTACAGCAGCAGGTCGAGGTCGAGGGTCCTGGGCGCGTTGGCGAAGGATCGCTCCCGGCCATGGCGTTCTTCGATTTCCTGGAGGTGGTCCAGCAGGGGCTCGGGGGAAAGCCCGGTGTCGAGGTGCGCCACAGCGTTCAGGAAATCCGGCTGATTCAGATAGCCGTGCGGGGCGCTGGCGTAGAGACCCGAAACCTGAATGAAATTCGTATCCGGCAAACGCTTCAATTCCTGTATTGCAAGATCCAGTTGCTGGCGCGGTTCGCCGATGTTCGAGCCAAGCCCGACATAGACAGGCGTCATGCCTCTGGCGGTGCGCCCGTGTCGACGCTGCCCTCGGCCTTCTTGCCGCGGCGCCGGCGCCGGCGCTTTTTCCTCTGGCCGTCATCGGGCAGCAGCATCGCGCGCCGCGTCTCGTCGTCGGCGCCCTGAAACGAGCGCCACCAGGATTCGATTTCCTCCGGCACTTCGCCGCTCGCCGCGCGCAGCGCGAGGAAATCGTAGGCCATGCGAAAGCGCGGGAATTCGAGCAGCCGCCAGGGCCGCTGCCCGGAGCGCTCCTCGAACCTCGGCTGCATCGACCAGACCTCGCGCATCGTGGCCGTGAGCCGGCGCGTGATGGCGAGCTTGCCGCTCTGCGCATCGAGCACCTCGTCCATCGCCGCCTCCAGCGCCGGCGTGCGGCGCTCGCCGCGCTTCTCTCGCGCCTTCCAGGCGGCCAGGACCTCGTGCCAGAGCAGCGCAGCGAACAGGAAGGCGGGCGACACCGGGCGGTCGGACCGCACCCGCTCGTCGGTCTGCGCCAGCGCCAGCGTGACGAAGCGCTCGCCGAGCGGCTGGTCGAGGATCACGTCGAGCAGGGGCAGCATCCCCTTGTGCAGGCCTTCGCTGCGCAGCTGGCGCAGGCAGGCGCTCGCATGTCCTGAGAGCAGCAGCTTGAGCATCTCCTCGAACAGGCGCGGCGGCGGGACGTGCTCGAGCAGCGGCGCAAGGCGCTTGATCGGGACGCGCGTCGCGCCGTCGATCGTGAGGCCGAGCTTGGCGGCCAGCCGCACTGCGCGCAGCATGCGCACAGGATCCTCCCGGAAGCGCGTCTCCGGGTCGCCGATCATGCGCAGCCGGCGCTTTTTCAGGTCCTCGAGGCCGCCGTGATAGTCGATCAGCTCGCCCGACCGGCAGTCGTAGTAGAGCGCGTTGACGGTGAAATCGCGCCGCCGCGCATCGTCCTCCAGGCTGCCGAAGACGTTGTCGCGCAGCACGCGGCCGTGCTCGTCCTTCTCCGCCGGCTTGCTGTCGGCCGCACGGAAGGTCGACACTTCGATGGTTTCGGGCCCCAGCATCACGTGCACCAGGCGAAAGCGCCGCCCGATCAGCAGCGCGCGGCGAAACAGGGGCTTGATCTGCTCGGGGCGCGCGTCCGTGGCGACATCGAAATCCTTGGGTTCGATGTCGAGCAGGACGTCGCGCACCGCGCCGCCCACGACGTAGGCCGCATAGCCGCGCTCGGCCAGCACGTCGCAGACCTTGAGCGCGCTGCTGCTGATCGAATTGCGGGTGATGCGATGGCGCGCCTGCGGCACGCGCTGCGGCCCCGGGGTTTCGAGGCCGAGCACGCGGCGGATGAAGCGCTTGATCATCGGGCGCGGGGATTATCTCAGGGAAATCACGGGCCAGCCGCGGCGGCCGGCCTCTGCGGCAAGGGTGGGATCGGGGTCCACGGCCACCGGGCGCGCCACCAGCTCCAGCAGCGGCAGGTCGTTCTGCGAGTCGCTGTAGAAGCTGCTGACCGGGAAATCGGCCAGCTGTCGGCCCTGCGCGGCCAGCCAGGCGCGCACGCGTTCGATCTTTCCCTCGCGGAAACAAGGAGTACCCGCCACGCGGCCGGTGTAGCGCCCGTTGACGCGCTCGGGCTCGGTCGCCACGAGGTGCGCAATGCCGAATTCGCGCGCGATTGGCGCGGTGACGAAGCTGTTGGTCGCCGTGACCACCGCGCACAGGTCGCCCGCGTCCAGATGCCTGCGCACGAGCGCGCGCGCCTGCGGCGTCATCGCGGGCCGGATGCGGGCCGACATGAAGCCGTCGTGCCAGCGCGCGAGGTCCTCCGGCGCGTGCTCGGCGAGCGGGCGCAGCGCGAAGCCGAGGAATTCGTGGATATCCAGCGTGCCCGCCTTGTACTGCTCGTAGTAGGCCGCGTTCTGCGCCTCGTAGGCATCGCGCTCGAGCACGCCCTGGTCGACGAGGAACTGGCCCCACTCGTAGTCCGAATCGCAGGCCAGCAGCGTGTTGTCGAGGTCGAACAACGCGAGGTTCATGCCGAGCGTTCCTGCACATCCAGATTCATTCTTTTAGTGCCTCTCGCAAGAGGGGCAACGTAATCGGGCGCTTCAGTTCGAGCGAGACCTGGTCGATCCGGTCGAGTACTGCGTTCAGCGAGCGCATGTCGCGGCGCATGCGCGTCAGCAGATAGGCAATGACCTCGTCCGGCAGCTGCATGCCGCGCCGCGCCGCTTCCGCGCGCAGGTAGGTCGAACGCTCGTCGTCACTCAGCAGCTTGACCTGGTAGACCAGGCCCCAGGCAAGGCGCGATTTGAGGTCTTCGCGCAGAGCCAACTGGGCGGGCGGCGCGTGGCCGGCGGCCAGCACCGCGGCGCCGGTCTGGCGCGCTTCGTTGATCGCGTTGAACAGCCCGATTTGCGCGGCTTCGCCGAGATGATCGACGTCGTCTACCGCATGTGCTCCGCTGCACGCCTGCAGAAGATGGCTCTTGCCGGAGCCGGGTTCACCCCAGAGATAGAGCACGTTGTCGGCGAACTTCCCGTCCATGAGTTCCCGCAGGCGCGCCAGCAGTTCCACATTGGCGCCGGGCACGAAGTTATCGAGCGTGGGCTGCGGGGGAGGCGAGATGCCCAACGCTAGCTGCTTCATCGTAAAATTGCTGAAAAGACGTCATTTTACCTGCCATGGCGGAACCCCTCTCTTACCGTGACGCGGGCGTCGATATTGACGCCGGGGATGCGCTCGTCGAAGCGATCAAGCCCTTCGCCAAGCGCACCATGCGCCCGGAGGTGCTGGCGGGCCTGGGCGGTTTCGGCGCGCTGTGCGCGATCCCGGAGAAGTACAAGCAACCGATCCTCGTCTCCGGCACCGACGGCGTCGGCACCAAGCTGAAGCTCGCGTTCGCGCTCGGGCGCCACGACGGGGTCGGCGTCGACCTGGTGGCGATGAGCGTGAACGACGTGCTCGTGCAGGGCGCGGAGCCCCTGTTCTTCCTCGATTATTTCGCCTGCGGCAAGCTGGACAAGGCGGTCGCCGTGCGCGTGATCCGCGGCATTGCCGAGGGCTGCGAGCGCGCCGGTTGCGCGCTGATCGGCGGCGAAACCGCGGAAATGCCGGGCATGTACCCCGAAGGCGAGTACGACCTTGCCGGGTTCTGCGTCGGCGTCGTGGAAAAGGCCGGCATCATCGACGGCAAATCCATCCAGCCGGGCGACGCCCTGCTCGGCCTCGCGTCCAGTGGCGCGCACTCGAACGGGTACTCGCTGATCCGCAAGATCCTCGGCGAGGACAAGCCCGATTCCGGGCTCGCGGACACGCTGATGGAACCCACACGCATCTACGTGAAGCCCGTGCTCAAGCTCATCGCCTCGGTGCCCGTGAAGGGCCTCGCGCACATCACCGGCGGGGGCCTGGTGGGCAACGTGCCCCGCATGTTGCCCGAGGGCATGCGCGCCGTGCTGCGAAAGAAGATGTGGCCGCGGCCGGAAATGTTCAACTGGCTGCAGGAGACCGGCAACGTTGCCGAGGACGAGATGCACCGCGTCTTCAACTGCGGAATCGGCATGGTGGTCTGCGTCGCGCGCGAGCAGGTCGCCGCGGCGAAGGTCCTGCTCAAGAGCCAGGGCGAACTCGCCTACGAGATCGGCTTCGTCGAAGCCGGCAATCCCGGCGAACCGGAAGCGGTCGTCCTGTAGTTCACTCGGGCTGCAGCCCGATGTCCTTCACCAGCTTTCCCCAGCGCTCGCGCTCGGCGCGCAGGAACTCCGCAAGCGACTCGGGCGTGCCGGCGCCTTCGTTGACCAGACCCAGGTCGAACAGGCGCTGTGCGACTTCCGGTTCGGTCAGGACCTTGTCCATGTCGCGATTCGCTTTTTGCACGATTGCCGCCGGCGTGGCGGTCGGCGCGAGCAGCGCGAACCAGCCGACGTACTCGAAGCCCGGATAGGTCTCGGCGAGGGTCGGCACGTCTTCGAGTCCGCGCACGCGCTTGCCGGCGCTCACCGCGAGCGGGCGCAGCTCGCCGCGCTTGAGAAAGGGCAGCAGCGCGGCCGAGCTCACCAGCACCACCTGCGTGCGGCTGGCGATGGTGTCCTGGATTGCGGGCGCCACGCCGCTGTAGGGCACCTGCAGCAGGCGCATGCCCGCGGTCTGATTGAGCATCTGGCCCATCATGCCGCTGAAGGTGCGCGCGCCCTCGTTGGCCGCCGCGAGGCGCCCGGGCTCGGCCTTGTCGAGCGCCACCAGCTCGGCGAGAGATTTCGCCGGCACCGACGGATTGACCGCCACCACCATCGGCGACTTGGCGATCATCGCCACCGGCACGAAATCGCGCTGCGGATCGTAGGGCAGCGACTTGAAGGTGTAGGGGTTGGCGACGATCGCCGCCGTGGTGGCGTAGAAGAAGCCGTAGCCGTCGGGCGCCGCGCGCGCCGCGGCCTGCGAACCCGGAACGTTTTGCCCGCCGGGCCGGTTCTCGACGACCACCGGCTGGTTCCAGAGTTTCGACAGCCGGTCGGCGAGGTAGCGCGCCGTGATGTCGGGCGAGGTGCCCGGCGCCTGCGAGACGATGAATTTCACTGGTCGTGCAGGCCAGTCTTGTGAAAAAACGGCTTTTGAAACAAAGAGAAAGCAAATTAGCAGCAGGCAACGTTTCATGCAGGTACCTCCTCAAGCGCGGGCTGGACGCGCGTCGAAAACAATTCCACCGAACGCATCGACTCTTCCAGCGTCAGGTCGCCGAAGGCGAAGCGCAACAGCATGTAGTTCAGGCCGGCTTGCGCCGCCTGTTCGGCGATGTTTTCGCGCACCGTGGCCGCCGCGCCGACGATCGCCTGGCCATTCGCAAGCACGGCGTCGAAGTCCGCGGTATAGGTGGTGAAGGGGGGCTTCTGTCCCCGCAGCGCCCACAGGTAGTTGAAGCTTTCCCACCAGCGCGCATAGGCGCGCCGCGCGAGCTTCATCGCCTCCGCGTCCGTTTCGGCGATCACCACGTGCCGGGCCGTGCCGATGAAGGGAATCTTTGCCGGGTCGTTGCCCTTCTTCACCCATTCGGCGCGGTAGCGGTCGGTGATCACGCGCACCGCCTTCGGCGCCGCATTGCTCACCACGTTGAACCTGTTGTCCGCGGCGAATTCGGCGCTCTCCGGATTGGACAGTCCGTACCAGATCGGTGGATGCGGGCGCTGCAACGGCGCGAGCTGCAGCGGCACGTCTTTGAATCGGTAGTAGCTGCCCTCGAAGGTCAGCGCGCCGCCGCGCAATGCCTGCAGGATCACCTGGTAGGCCTCGAGGTACATGGCCTGCGATCTGGCGGGATCGAAGCCGAAGTACTCGATTTCGATCGGCGACACGCCGCGGCCAACGCCCAACTCGAAGCGGCCGCCGCTCATCTGGTCGAGCATGCAGATCTCGTCGGCCAGGCGCAGCGGGTGATAGAGCGCAAGCGTGTACACCAGGGGACCGAACCGAAGGCGCCTGGTGCGCTGCGCGACCGCGGACAGGAACACCGAAGGCGACGGCGACATGCCCAGCGGCGTGGCATGGTGCTCGGCGATGTGCAGCGCGTGGATGCCGACACGGTCGTAGGCTTCCGCGAGGCGCAGGCGGTTCTCGTAGAACTCGGCCAGCGGCGCGCCGCTCGCGTCCAGGTGGTCGAATACGCCGAACTTCATCCGCTGGCTCTCCCCCGGTGCGCCAAGTAGATGCCGAAAAGTACCACTGCGCCGCCGGCGCATTGCAACGCCGAAAGCGGCTCGGCCAGCAGCAGCCAGGCGAAACCCGCCGCGATCACCGGCTGCAGCAGCAGGCCGACCGCGGAGAATGCTGCGGGCAGCTGCGCAAGCGCATAGGCGATCAGGCCCTGGCCGGCGGCGTGCGAAATCCAGGCCAGGCCGAGCAGCTTCAGCCAACCGGCTTGCGTCTGCGGCATGAGCATTTCGCCCGAAACAAGCGCGACTGGAAGCAGGATCATGGCGGTGATCGTCGTCGTGACCGCCATGAGCTGCAACGTGGCCGCGCCGCGCTCGCGCAGGCCCTTCACCGACAGCAGGTACCAGGCGTAGAACATCGCGGTGACCACGCCCAGGGCGTCGCCGAGCAGCGCGGTAGGCGAAAAACCCAGGCTGGCCCGCACCAACAACGCAACGCCGAGCAATGCCGAGGCGAGGCCCGCGACGAACAGGCCGCTTGGCCGCTGTTTCCAGAGCACCCAGGCCGCCAGCGTGACGAAAATCGAGGCGAGGTTCGCGAGCAGCGTCGAGTTGGCGACCGAGGTGTGTTGGATCGACCAGTGCCAGAACGCGAGATCGCCGGCGAACGCGATGCCGGTGGCGAGCAATAGGGGCCGTTGGGTCCCTGGAATTTTTGTTGCGTTTGTTTTTAATGAAAAAAACAGGACCCAAAGGAGCGGGACAGCGAGCGCCACGCGCCAGAACGCGCTCGCGGTCGGGCCGACTTCCGACACCCGCACCCAGATCGGCGACAAAGCGATGAATACCGCGCCCGCGAAGAGCGCAATCAGGGACAGTCCGCGCATGCGCGATGGTAAACTTTTGCGCAATCCCATGTCTGCTCAAAGTGCTCCCCGTTTCGTCCACCTGAGGATGCACAGCGAGTACTCGGTGACCGACGGCATCGTCCGCATCGACGAGGCGGTGGCGAAGGCAAAGGCGGATGGCATGCCGGCGCTCGCACTCACCGACGCGGGCAACGTCTTCGGCCTGGTGAAGTTCTACAACGCGGCGCGCGCCGCGGGCATCAAGCCCGTCGTGGGCGTCGATTGCTGGATCCAGAACGAATCCGACCGCGAAAAGCCGTACCGGGCGCTGCTGCTGTGCGCCTCGCGCGCCGGCTACCTGCGCCTGTCGGAACTGCTGTCGCGCGCCTGGCTGAAGAACCAGCACCGCGCGCGCGCGGAAATTGCCATGAACTGGTTCCGCGAGGGCGGCACCGAGGGTCTGATCGCGCTGTCGGGCTTCGCCGGCGGCGACGTCGTGCATGCGCTGGCGGGCGGCAACGCGGCCGCGGCGGAGAAGCTCGCGGCGGCCTGGGCGAAGCTCTTTCCCGGGCGCTATTACCTGGAAGTGCAACGCGCGGGCGCGCCCAATACCGAAAAGCTGGTCGGCGGCACGCTCGCGCTCGCGACCAGGCTCAAGCTGCCGGTGGTGGCGACGCACCCGGTGCAATTCCTCGCGCGCGAGGACTTCAAGGCGCACGAGGCGCGCGTTTGCATCTCGCAGGGCTATGTGCTGGGCGACCAGCGGCGGCCGAAGCTGTTCACGCCCGAGCAGTATTTCAAGACGCAGGACGAAATGGCCCAGCTGTTCGCCGACCTGCCGCAGGCGCTGGAGAACGCGGTCGAAATCGCGCGCCGCTGCAGCCTCGAGATCGAGCTCGGCAAGAGCCGGTTGCCGGCATTTCCGACGCCAAAGGGCGTAACCCTGGATGCATTCCTGAAAAGCGAGGCCGAGAAGGGGCTGGCGGGCCGGGCCGGAAAGCTGAAGCTCAAGGACGAGGAACTGCCGCGCTACCGGGAGCGTCTGGCGTTCGAGATCCGCACCATCGCGCAGATGGGCTACGCGGGCTACTTCCTGATCGTTGCCGACTTCATCAACTGGGCGCGCACCAACGGCGTGCCGGTGGGCCCGGGGCGCGGCTCGGGCGCGGGCTCGCTGGTCGCCTACGCGCTCGGCATCACGGACCTGGACCCGCTCAAGTACGACCTGCTGTTCGAGCGCTTCCTCAACCCGGAGCGCGTGTCGATGCCGGACTTCGACATCGATTTCTGCCAGGACGGCCGCGACCGCGTGATCGACTATGTGCGCCGCAAGTACGGCGAGGATTCGGTCTCGCAGATCGCCACCTTCGGCACGATGGCCGCGCGCGCGGTGCTGCGCGACACCGGCCGCGTGCTGGATCTCGGTTACAACTTCTGCGATCAGATTGCGAAACTCGTGCCCGTGCAGCCGGGACGGCCCATCACGCTCGCGGACGCGCGCGAGATGGAGCCTTTGCTCGCGCAGCGCGAAAAGAAGGAAGAGGAGGTGCGCGACCTGCTCGAACTGGCCGGAAAACTCGAGGGACTGACGCGTAACGTCGGCATGCACGCCGGCGGCGTGCTGATCGCGCCCGGCAAGCTTACCGACTTCTGCCCGCTGTACGCGGCCGAAGGCACGACGCACGTGATCTCGCAGCTCGACAAGGACGATGTCGAGGCGGTCGGGTTGGTGAAATTCGACTTTCTCGGCCTCACCACGCTCACCGTGCTCTCGTGGGCCGAGCGCTACGTGCGCGAGATGGGCGAGCCGGGCTTCTCGATCGAGGCGCTGCCGCTCGATGACAAGGCAGCCTACGCGATGCTTGCCTCGGGCAACGCCACAGGGGTGTTCCAGTTTGAATCGCGCGGCATGCGCGAGCTGCTCAAGCAGGCGCCGCCGACGCGTTTCGAGGACGTGATCGCGCTGGTGGCGCTGTACCGGCCGGGCCCGATGGAGCTGATCCCGGACTACGTGGCCTGCAAGCAGGGCCGCAAGCGCATCGAGTATCTGGATCCGCGTGTCGAACCGATCCTCGCGCCCACCTACGGGATCATGGTTTACCAGGAGCAGGTGATGCAGATCGCGCAGGTGATCGGCGGCTATTCGCTGGGCTCGGCCGACCTGCTGCGGCGCGCGATGGGCAAGAAGCTGCCCGAGGAGATGGCCAAGCAGCGCGACATCTTCGTCGCTGGCGCGCAGACAAACGGCGTTACGCGGGGGCGCGCCACGCAGCTGTTCGACCTGATGGAGAAATACGCGGGCTACGGCTTCAACAAGTCGCATGCCGCTGCCTATGCC
>Ga0315912_10003845_pt1 | contig 14620 bp, 16 predicted proteins | sample VfabasoilMG_FD_204469 | JGI IMG/M metagenome (GOLD analysis project Ga0315912, IMG submission 204469) | Garden soil microbial communities collected in Santa Monica, California, United States - V. faba soil | ecosystem: Environmental > Terrestrial > Soil > Garden | place: USA: California... | reverse complement strand
ATCCTTCCAAATGTATTGTTTGCTCACGTTGTGTACGTGCTTGTGAAGAAACACAAGGTACATTTGCGCTAACGATTGAAGGCCGTGGTTTTGGTAGCAAGGTTTCCGCGGGCAATAAAGATTTTATGGATTCTGAATGTGTTTCTTGCGGCGCCTGTGTACAAGCTTGTCCCACTGCTACTTTGATGGAAAAGTCTGTCATTGCGGCAGGTACACCCGAACATAGTATTACTACGACATGTGCTTACTGTGGTGTAGGTTGTAGCTTTGATGCAGAGATGAAGGGTGAGGAAGTGGTTCGCATGACACCCAATAAAGACGGGGGTGCTAATCATGGTCACTCATGTGTTAAGGGCAGATTCGCATGGGGTTATGCTACACATAAGGATCGTATTACCACCCCAATGATACGCAAGAGTATTCATGACCCTTGGCAGGAGGTAAGTTGGGATGAGGCGATTGGTTACGCGGCTAGCGAAATCAAACGTATCATGACCAAATATGGCAAAGAGGCCATGGGCGGCATCACCTCATCGCGTTGTACCAACGAAGAGGTTTACGTCACGCAAAAATTAGTGCGTGCAGTGTTTGGCACTAACAATGTTGATACATGCGCGCGTGTTTGTCATAGTCCAACTGGTTACGGTTTAAAACAAACATTAGGTGAATCTGCAGGCACACAAACTTTTGATTCAGTTATGAAATCTGATGTGATTATGATTATTGGCGCCAATCCAACAGACGGTCATCCTGTATTCGCATCGCAAATGAAACGTCGTTTGCGTGAAGGCGCAAAACTGATTATTGCCGACCCGCGTGCGATTGACCTCGTTGAGAACAGTCCGCACATCCGCGCTGATTATCATTTGAACTTGCGCCCCGGTACAAATGTAGCACTCATTTCTGCACTTTCACACGTGATAGTGACTGAAGGTTTGGTGAAAGAAGACTTTGTGAAAGCGCGTTGCGAATGGGACTCTTTTGTAGACTGGCGTGATTTTGCGGCAAAACCGGAAAACTCTCCGGAAGCTTTGGAGGGGGAGCTAGGTGTTAAAGCAGCATTGGTACGCGAAGCCGCGAGACTGTTTGCGACAGGCGGTAACGCTGCGATTTATTATGGCTTGGGTGTTACTGAACATTCTCAAGGATCTACCATGGTGATGGGCATTGCCAATTTGGCTATGGCAACGGGCAATGTGGGTCGTGAAGGTGTGGGTGTAAATCCATTGCGTGGACAGAATAACGTACAAGGTTCATGTGACATGGGCTCTATGCCACATGAGTACCCTGGATATCGTCATGTTTCAGATGATGCTACGCGTGCACTGTTTGAGGCTGCGTGGGGAAGGCCGTTGAGTAACGACCCAGGTTTGCGTATACCGAATATGCTGGATTTGGCAGCAGAAGGCAGCTTTAAAGGGCTCTATTGTGTAGGTGAAGATATCGCACAATCTGATCCAGATACACAACATGTAACGCATGCATTGGAATCAATGGAATGCGTGATTGTGCAAGATTTGTTCTTAAATGAAACAGCAATGTATGCCCACGTGTTTTTCCCGGGCGCATCATTCTTGGAAAAGAGCGGCACATTTACAAATGCCGAACGGCGTATTTCGCCAGTGCGTCGTGTAATGTCACCTAAGAATGGTTTTGAAGATTGGGAAATTACTGCAAATTTATCCAAGGCTTTAGGATATGAAATGAATTACAGCCATGCATCTGACATCATGGATGAAATTGCTGCATTGACACCAACGTTTAAGGGAGTCAGCTTTAAGAAATTAGACGAGCTTGGCAGTATTCAATGGCCTTGTGATGATGCCAATCCGACGGGGACTCCGACCATGCATATTGACGAGTTTGTACGTGGCAAAGGTAAATTCTTTATCACGCAATATGTGCCAACAACGGAGAAAGTGAATGCGAAATATCCGCTGATACTGACAACGGGTCGTATTCTTTCTCAATACAATGTGGGTGCGCAAACGCGTAGAACGCAAAATGTAGCTTGGCATCCCGAAGATGTAGTGGAAATTCATCCGCATGATGCAGAGGAACGTGGTATTAGTGAAGGTGATTGGGTGGGTATTAAGAGCCGCGCAGGTGAAACTGTATTGCGCGCAACCATTACAGAGCGCGTACAACCCGGCGTGATATACACCACCTTCCATCATCCCGAATCTGGCGCTAATGTGATTACTACCGATAATTCTGATTGGGCGACTAATTGTCCAGAATTTAAAGTCACGGCCGTGCAGGTGACGCGTGTGAACCAGTTATCAAACTGGCAACAACATTATCAAGAGTTTAGCCAAGAACAAATCGAATTTACTGGTAAGAAGAAATTGGCTAAACCAGTTGTTACTGTTCGCTAAAAGACTTTCGCAAAATTTGAGAGTTTTGAGTCTGCGTATTTATGGATGATAAAATTCGCACCGTTACAGCTCTGCCACAAGGTAAGCACTCCATAGCAAAGTGGAAAGAAGATCAGTTGGTTGAGGCGACTGATTGTTTAGCGGAAGAAGTACCGATCGCACTTACTTATAATGGTGTTTCGCATGCGGTGATGCTAGCAACACCGCAAGACTTAGAAGACTTCGCGCTTGGTTTCTCGCTTACCGAGGGTATTCTGCAAAACAAAAACGAGCTGTATGGTGTTGAAGTTGTTATGCAGCCTAATGGCATAGAGCTGCAATTGAATATTGCAACTGAGCGATTTGTGAATTTAAAAGAGCGTAGGCGCAATATGGCGGGACGCACAGGTTGCGGTTTATGTGGTGCGGAAAATTTAGATCAAGTGATGCGTATCCCACAAGCCGAAGCAAATATTATTCAAAACCAACTGCAAAGTATTACTTGGCGAAGCATACAAAAAGCTTATACAAACATTCAATCATTGCAAGTATTGCAGCAGGCTACAGGCGCCACACACGCTTGTGCTTGGGTTGATGACCAAGGTAATGTTGATTTAGTGCGTGAAGATGTTGGACGTCATAATGCGCTGGATAAATTGATTGGTGCATTAGCGATAAATCCGCCAACTCAAGCAGGTTTTGTTTTAACGACTAGCCGTGCGAGTTACGAAATGGTGCAAAAAGTAGCTAGTATCGGCATCAATATGCTGGCGGCAATTTCTGCGCCTACAGGCTTAGCAGTGCGTATTGCTGAGACCTACAACGTAACCTTGTTAGGGTTTGTGCGACAAAATCAACATGTGATTTATACACATGCAAAACGTATTAAACATGAATAAAAAAGTGAAAAAATAAAATGGAAACAGACAAGTTAATTAAAATGGCGAACCAGATTGGCGATTTTTATGAGACCTTTCCGGATCAGGCCGAGGCCAGACAGGAGATTGCTGGACATCTGAATCGCTTTTGGAATTTAGCTATGCGTAAATCGATTGCCACTTATGTTAAGGAAAAACAGGGTGCTGGCTTACATCTGCGTGTGATTGAGGCAATTCAACAACACCTCAAAGTGAATTAGTCTTGTTTAGTTAGATGTGTTGAAATAGTCTGAAACTCTCTCGGCGCTCTTGAATGCGCTTGCCACTCCAAATTAACTTCCAGTTTTGTCCAGGCTCAACTTTTTCGTTCCCCCGCGTATCTTGAATTAAATACAAGTCGCAATCTAGGCGCTGTTCAGTCTCAAAGCTTTGTGTTTTAAGATTAGCATAATAATGCAGTAAGTCACGCTGGGCATCGCCTAAATGGCTACTAGTTACGCATGCGTATTGCTTGGGTAGCGAGCGTTTCAGGCTTGTAAAAACTTCTTGATAACTGCGCGCTGAGTCGATCATGGGAAGCCATAGCGTCATCAGTAGCGTCCAAACGCAAGTTATGCCAATTGCCCAGTTGGTAGCACTTGAGCGGTTGGTGTGCTTTGTGCGGAATATGGTCAGTAGCCAAATTAAAGTGATTGCTATTGCTATAGCAACCCCAATTATATTCAAATCTAAGTGTTGCAGCCCAGATAGAAATATTAAACGCTCTTTGATTTTTGCTGGAGCGCCTGTCAGCATGGCGCTCCATCCTAGCCATATCAATCCGGTCATTATCCCAAACAATATTAGGCCAAACCAATTTAATGCGCCAGCCGCACCGCGTTTAAGCGTTTCAATGCTGCCTCCTGCCATAGCTGTAAGGGGTATTAATAGAGGCAATGCAGATACTTCCTTATCTTCAGCGACAAAGCCAATCAGTATCCAGCTAACCACAAAAAAAGTGATAATTAGCTGAAATCTAGGATTACTTAATAATTGCAAACGGTAGCGCCAACATCCCCATAGCGCCAAAGGCAACGCAGGCCAAGCATACCAGAGCAATAAGTTCAGAAAATAAGCATGATGACTTTGGCCAATTCGTGCAAAAAACTGCGCCAACCAATGATTAAATAGAGTGGGACTGAAATAAAGACAAAGTAATGGCCAAACAAACAAGAATGGACTTGCAACAAGTATTGATAAGGACATAACTTTGACAAAGCGGATGTTGCGCCAAGTTTTGAATAAACATAGCAAAATAATGCTTGTACCTAGTATTATTGAAAGTGGAAGCAGGCCGGTAGATAAAAAGCTAACACCCATGCCCAACCCTAACAGAATGCTTGCTCGGTATGGCCGCCTCTTGGCTAGGGCAAGTGCATAAAAGCCTGTGGCAACCCCAGTTAGAGCGCTTACAGCAGGCATTAATGCGTGTGCACTCACCACTAAACCAAGGGAGCCAATGAATACGAAAGTGGTTTGACGTCCAAATCCCTGCCCCCAAAGCTCTCGCCCTGTCATGCCGATCATCAGCAAAGTAAGCGCCATCCACAAGCCGGTAACAATTCGTGCCGCATCGTGTACATGCAAAAATCCACCGAATAATTTTGCGGTAAATATCGCGCTTAAATAATAAAGTGGGGGAGTAACAATTTGATTATTACTAGCAGAGACGGGAGTAAGATAATTATCAGTATCAAGCATGGTTTTGATTATGCTTATACTGTACGATTCAAAAGGTTTCCATGGGCTGTGACCAATCAAACCCATTAATAGCCAAACTGCGCATAACACAATGAGCAAGTGCGTTTTGGCACGTTCGCCAACACGCGCACGCGGGGTGGATATATTACCTTGCCAGTCGTGATCTAAATCAAAGCTCATATTTTATAGATCTCAATTCATTCATTTGATTTTAGCATTGAGTAGCTAAGCGTATGACACACTTAAAATAAAAAAGGCAGCAAAGCTGCCTTTTTGCATAAATGTAACGTTTACATGCCGTATTTTTGGCGGAATCTTTCCACACGACCTGCTGTATCTACAATTTTTTGTTTTCCAGTATAGAAAGGGTGGCATAAAGAGCAAACTTCGATGTTCATGTCGCGAGCATTGGTTGAGCGCGTCTTGAACTTGTTGCCACAGCTACAAGTAACATTTATTTCTGCATAATTTGGATGAGTATCAACTTTCATTTTGCTGCGCTTTCAAAAAAGTTTAATCAAATATTAAATCGAATGAGGCGCGCATTATGAATTAAAACATCAATTTAATCAAGTTATATTGAGTATCTAGCCGCGGCGCATGCTGTCAAAAAAATCAGCATTATTTTTTGTTGCTTTAATCTTATCTAACAAAAATTCCATAGCCTCGAGATCGTCCATGGGGTAAAGTAATTTACGTAACACCCAAATTTTCTGTAGTACATCTTTCTCGATTAGTAATTCTTCACGACGCGTGCCAGATTTATTCACGTTAATAGCAGGGTATTGGCGTTTTTCTGCCATTTTACGGTCAAGGTGAATTTCCATGTTGCCGGTACCTTTAAACTCTTCGTAAATAACATCATCCATTCGTGAACCGGTATCCACAAGGGCGGTAGCAATTATGGTAAGTGAGCCGCCCTCTTCAATGTTACGTGCTGCCCCGAAAAAGCGCTTCGGTTTTTGCAGAGCATTGGCATCCACGCCGCCAGTCAACACCTTGCCAGATGAGGGGATAACCGTGTTGTAAGCACGTGCTAAACGGGTAATAGAATCGAGCAAAATAACTACATCTTTTTTGTGTTCTACCAAGCGTTTGGCTTTTTCTAACACCATTTCGGCTACCTGAACATGACGGGTGGCAGGTTCGTCAAACGTTGAAGCAACGACTTCGCCTTTAACTGAGCGCGTCATTTCTGTTACTTCTTCTGGACGTTCGTCAATCAACAAAACAATCAGTATCACATCTGGATGATTGGCTGTAATAGCGTGTGCAATATTCTGCATCATCACAGTTTTACCGCTCTTTGGGCTGGCAACTAATAAGCCGCGTTGACCTTTACCGATAGGTGCAATCATATCGATGACACGACTTGTAATATTTTCTTCGCCACGGATGTCGCGCTCTAATGTAAGAGGGATGGTTGGGAAAAGTGGTGTCAGATTTTCAAATAGAATTTTATGTTTGGTGTTCTCGGGAACTTCGTCGTTTACTACATCAACTTTAACTAAAGCAAAATAGCGTTCACCATCTTTTGGGGTACGGATTTCACCTTGAATGCTGTCGCCAGTATGTAAGTTAAAGCGACGAATTTGCGAAGGAGAAACATAAATATCGTCTGGGCCTGCAAGATATGAGGTGTCGGGTGAACGTAAAAATCCAAAACCATCCTGTAGAACCTCTAGAGTACCGTCTCCAAAAATACTATCGCCCTTTTTAGCTTTGTTTTTGAGAATAGCGAAAATCAGATCTTGTTTGCGCATGCGACTAGCATTCTCGATTTCGTCAGCAATGGCCATATCCACCAACTCGGTTACGGGTAAATGTTTGAGGTCTGATAAATGCATGAAGGGCTCGCTAGAAGGGAAAGACTACAAGAAGAAAGGGTTTAAGGGGCTGGCTTCCAGACTGATCTGCAAGCCAGATTCTGCTACTAAATATTACTATCAATAAAAGCCATAAGTTGTGATTTGGATAGAGCGCCAACTTTAGTGGCTTCCACATTACCGTTTTTAAAAAGCATTAATGTTGGGATGCCGCGAATGCCGTATTTAGGTGGCGTTTGCTGGTTATCGTCAATATTTAATTTTGCGACAATTAAGCGCTCAGAATACTCTTTGGAAATATCTTCCAAAATTGGTGCAATCATTTTACATGGGCCGCACCATTCTGCCCAGTAATCCACTAATACTGGCAGTTGGGCCTGTAGTACCTTTTGCTCAAATGTAGCATCGCTTAAATGGGTGATTTGTTCGCTCATGATGACCTCGATGGTGGGGTTTGGTGTATAGCTCGTAATTCAACAACTAAAAATCTATTTTAATGGTTAGCCTGTCGGGTTAAATGCTTAAGATTATGAAAAGCTGGAAATTAGATAATAGTATAACAATATCAGTTGAGTTATATCAAGCTGTATTGAAAACGCTCGAAAGTCGCTGTGCGCTCCACTAGCTTCGTAATAAGCGCTTTAGTTATGGTACTGTCATGAATCAGTTGCAATGTTTCGCCTAAAGTGTAGGCGTCGCGTGGTACAACGATGCTTGCAGGTTGCTTCAACGCTTTTAGCTCAGGCAGTAATAGACCCTCGCCTTCATCTGCACTCGCGTCTGCTTTTACTGTAATTGCTGTAACGCTTGGCGAAATAAGCTCTAGCCCGGCATCTAATTGATTCAGTTCATTTACACTCACCCAGCGCAATACTCCTAGCTCCCATAATAGAGTCTTATTGTTTTTGATGGCTGCTATATCACCCACATAAAGCGCGACTTGTGAAGAGTTGAATTTGCGTAATGCGTAGCCACCTGCACTTACATTTAAGATTTGCCAACGCGAAGGTCTAAGGGCAGTGCTTGACATCATAAAGTTTTTGATATCATTACCGATTTTAGGAATGAAATGATGTGCGGCAGGGATACCAATTCCCAGTTCTATACCATCACTTTTCTTACTTCTGGAAAATCCTCTAAGCGGTGATTTGCCAAAATGTTTGATAAGGTGCGTCAATAAGTCCTCATAATGATCTTTGAGCGCCTCGCTCGGTAAGCTGCCATCACTAGGAATAACGCCACCTTGTAACGATTTTAGATGTGTGTGTATGCGTCTTGCCAGCTTAACCGTAACCAAAAGAATATCGGTTTCATTATTAGGAATTTCTCGGTTCTTAACAAAGGCTGTGGGCGGTTTGTCTCCACTGAGGCCAACTAAAAATACACCAGTAGGATTATCAACAAAACCTAAAGACCGTAGCTCTGCATCCGCGGCAATTTTTGTCAAATAGGCATCTGCTTTTACAATATCTCGATTGGCTAAATGGTGCGGATTAGCTAATGATAATAACAATACTTGCGTGTATACAGAATTAACTGAACTTTCGTTAACGTCAGCAAGGGTTTCTGCCACTTTAAATGCTTCGGCAGACTGTTGTACAGCGCAAAAATAAAGCTGATGCAATTCTGCCCAATGTGCTGGCGAAGGTGCGCGGTAAGTTAGATAATTAATTAATGATACTTCTTTCAATGCATGAATGGCGCGTTGAACGACCAAAGCGGTCGACTTGTCACTATTGATATTGAGAATTTTGTTTTGCAAATCCACTAAAGCGGATTTGTAGCCATAAGCAAATTCCTGCCAAAGCTGTTCAGCAGAGTTTGCAAAAGCTTGCTCATTTTTTGAAATGGGCAGACTGGCGTTGCTAAAGTGCGGTATTAGTTCTCGATAAATCTGGATGGCTGCAGGGCGATAAAGCTCTAACGCATTGATACGATTAGAAAAAGCCACTTTCTGGCTGTTAATAATCTGTAATTCTTCCACCAAATCGCTGGCAGCTCGAATAGGGTCTCCGAATGGAAGATTTTCGATAAACTCATTGATTTTATTGGGGCGTGTCTCCGCCAATAAAATTGGGTTATCATCTAGTGCTGGAAGCTTAAGGCTGAGTGGCATACAGACTCCATACAATTAACTCTAATATTAAAGCCAATTGAAGAATTTGTCACTTTTTTAGCGTTTTTAGAATGGTTATAAATGGGTTAGAAACTTATGTGGAAAAAGAATACACTTTTTTTATGTTTTGTAGCGTACTTATCGTTTAATGTTGGCAACTTTGCTTATGCAGCTAATCATTTTGTATTAAACGATACAACCGGCAAAAAACATACTTTAGCGCAGTATAAGGGCAAATGGGTGTTTGTTAATTACTGGGCCACTTGGTGTCCGCCTTGCTTGGAAGAAGTGCCCGATTTGGTCGCTTTGTACGATAGCCGCAAGAATAAAGATGTAGTTGTAATTGGTGTTGCTTTCGATTACGAAAGTGCCAAAGATGTTGCGGAATACGTGAATGATATGTTGATGTCATACCCTATTGTGTTGGGTGATGATGAAGTGACTAGGCAAATAGGTGGTTCGGAGGTGCTACCCACCACCTTTATTTATAATCCGCGTGGCGAGTTGGTTAAAACGAAACGTGGTTTAGTCACTAAACAATATCTGGAATCCATTATGGCAAGTGATACAGCAAAAAACCAATAATGGTTAAATAGGCATGTCTATCGGCTTGCCTTCAGTATCCACAATATTCAATAGGTTTTCATCTGCGAACAGCATCAAGTCTTCAAAGCCTTCAGGATTTGAGGTTTTTAGCCGCATATCCACCGCCAAGCAACGGACCCCATCCATCATCTCAGGTTTAAGATAGGGTGAGTAGCGTAACTTGCGATCATCTCCGAATGTGGCATAACTACTACAGATGCGATCCACCCAGTCGCTTGGGCGGAATGGCTTGCCATCGCGAGTTAGGCTTTGGATGAAAATTTCTTCGTGCTTCTTTGTCATTTGTTTATATTACCTTCTAATTCCAGTGTTTTTATTCCATGTATTCAAAAACTCTTACCACTTTCGTTACTCCATCGGTGGTGCGTGCAATCTCTGTTGCCGCGTCAGCTTCGGCTTTATTTACTATACCTAGTAGATAAACCACGCCATTTTCAGTAACAACTTTCACATAATTGGCTTGAAAACTATTTTCAGTGACAAATTTTGTTTTTATTTTTGACGTTAAATATGTGTCGTTACTGCGCGAGCTAATCGAGCTTTTGGGGCCAATCACAATTTCGTTCGTGATGTTGCGTACATTGGTGATTGCTTTCACATATGACTCTGCTTTTTGTTTGGTTGCATCATCTGGTACCTCGCCAGTTAAGAGTACGTTGCGGTTATAGCTTGTAACGTTTACATGCGCGTTCTCGCCCAAATTAAGTTCTATATCTTTAACTGCTTTTAGCTCGATATTTTCATCTTCTACATAAATGCCAGAAGTACGTCTATCGGCTGCAAGTGCACCTCCTGCTGCCGCTCCGCCTACAACCACAGGTACGCAGGCAGCAAGCTGTGTCGTAAGCGCTGTGGCTAAAGATGTAGCAAGAATAAATTTGGTGAGTAAGTGCATTAAGGTCTCCTAGAATAAATCCCTGAGTAAAATGGTTGATATTTTTTTGCGAATGATACGCCCTTTAAGCGTCAAATGCATTACGTATCCATTCAATATTTTGCAAATCGGTTTTGTTCATCAGAATCACATCAAAGCGGCAAACGCTGTCACCATGTTGCTGTAAATAATGGTGTGCAGTGGCAATCAGTTTATGTCGTTTTTGTTCTGTAATACTTGCTCCAGCACCGCCAAACTTATTATTCGTACGCAATCTAACTTCAATAAAAACTAGGGTCTTGGTATCTTTCATTATTAAATCAATTTCACCAAAACGACAGTGATAGTTTTGTGTCACTGGTTTAAGGCCATGACTTATTAAAAAAGTTGCAGCTAATTTTTCCGCTTCCAATCCTGTATTGTTTTCATTGATTTTCATGGGCGTACTTTTTTGTAGGTGATTATGGTTGCTTCGCGTTAAAATTTGGCTAATGACACAGTCAACATTATATGTGGTTGCCACGCCTATCGGCAATCTGGGAGATATCACACTACGTGCGCTGGAAACGTTAAAGGTTGTGGATATTATTGCGGCCGAAGACACGCGTCATACTTCTGGTTTGCTCTCGCATTTTGGAATCAACAAAAAGCTTGTCGCAGTACATCAGCATAACGAGCAGCAGTCGGCACAACAGCTGATTGCAAGATTACAAGCGGGAGAGAATATTGCGCTAGTGACAGATGCTGGAACGCCTGCAGTGAGTGATCCGGGTGCGATTGTGGTAGCTGCTGTGTGCGCGGCAGGATTTAATGTGATACCTATCCCTGGGGTAAGTGCAGTGGTTACGGCATTGTCCGCTAGCGGTATTTGTGAAAATGGGTTTACTTTTGTTGGGTTTCTGCCTGCAAGTAGCGGACAACGCAAAAAAGTTTTAGAAAGCTTAGCGACACATCCTTATACCTTAGCTTTTTACGAGGCACCGCATCGTGTCTTGGAAAGTATTGGCGACATGGCTGCGATTTTTGGTGCTGAACGCAATGTTGTGATAGCACGCGAGCTCACCAAGACGTTTGAGACTGTTTTTCGGAGTCAATTGAGCGATGCGGTAAAATGGCTGCAAGCCGACCCAAACCAGCAGCGCGGAGAGTTTGTGTTGCTGGTAGAGCCCTCGTTAATTAAGGAAACTGAAGGTATTAATGAAGCTGAAATACACGTGCTAAAAGTGCTTTTAGCAGAGCTACCACTTAAACAAGCGGTGAAATTTTCTGCTGAAATAACGGGTGCAAAGAAAAACATGCTTTATGACTATGCATTACAATTGAAAAATAATGACTAATTCAATCACCATTACTCGCCCAGATGACTGGCATGTGCATTTACGTGATGGTATGGCGCTCAAAGCGGTGCTCCCAGATACTGCTCGACAGTTTGCACGTGCAATTGTTATGCCCAACTTGCGCCCACCTGTCGCCTCAACACAGCTTGCTGGGGTGTACCGCCAAGCCATACTGGATGCGCTTCCCAGCGGTGCAAAATTTCAACCGCTAATGACACTTTATCTGACCGACAACACTTCGGCGGGCGAGATTCAAAAAGCTAAAGCTAGTGGCTTTGTGCATGGCGTTAAACTTTATCCGGCGGGGGCTACTACTAATAGCGACTCTGGCGTGACTGATTTAAGCAAGTGTGCTGAGGCATTAGAGGCTATGGAGCAAGTTGGAATGCCTCTGCTGATGCATGGCGAAGTGACGGATGCCAATATTGATGTGTTTGACCGCGAAAAAGTGTTCATTGAGCGTAATATGGAAACGCTTTTAAAGCGCTATCAAAAGCTTAAAATTGTGTTTGAGCATATCACCACCAAAGACGCTGCGGATTTTGTGACAAGCGCTCCAAATAACGTTGCAGCGACTATTACCGCACATCATTTGTTGATGAATCGTAACGATATGTTTACAGGAGGCATTCGGCCGCATCACTATTGTTTACCTGTGCTTAAGCGTGAAAGACATCGCTTGGCACTAGTGCAAGCGGCAACTTCGGGCAACCCAAAATTTTTCTTAGGTACAGATAGTGCACCGCACGCCAAACGCAGTAAGGAAGCGTCTTGCGGTTGTGCCGGCATTTATACCGCGCATGCTGCGATTGAGCTATACGCAGAGGTGTTTGAAGCGGCAGCTGCTTTGGATAAATTGGAGGCTTTTGCGAGTTTTTACGGAGCAGATTTTTATGGCTTACCAAGGAACGCTGACAAAATTACTTTAATTAAAGAGAGTTGGAGTGTTCCAACAAGCGTACAATTTGATGGCGATGAACTAATTCCGTTGAGAGCAGGCCAAACAGTGGCTTGGAAACTTAATAACTTAAGGAGAAAGTGATGAAATTAAATCTTAAATCAGTTGTTTTGTTAAGTTTATGTGGTTTAGCAAGCTTGCCAGTATTGGCGGTCACACCAGATCCATCGGAACAGGATATTTATACGCGTGAGTTCGGAACATTGGATGTGGATGGTAATGAGCAGCTAAGTGCTGCTGAAATTAAAAAAGATCCGATTTTTGATGATGGCGGATTTGGTAAAGCAGATAAAAACAATAATGGTAGTTTGAGTAAGGACGAATTCGCAACTTATAAGTCATCAGTGCAGCAAAAAGAAGTTAAGCAAGTGGTAAGTGACAGCGCAATTACCTCGGAAATCAAATCGAAATATTTGCTTGAAAAAGGCATGAAGAGCTTTAATGTTAGTGTGGAAACCAAGGATGGCATAGTGGTACTTAGTGGTTTTGTGGACAGCCTCACTACCAAAGTGCGTGCTGAGCAAATCGCACAAAGAGTGAAAGGCGTTAAATCGGTTAAAAGCGCTATCGTGGTAAGGCCTTAATAAGGTTACTCGTTACAGCGCTTTAATGCAAGCCTGTGAGGCGCGTGGATATTGGGTTGCAGAGCACCTATTTTGTCCTGTCATTATGCACGATTCGTTTCAATATATCGAGGTTACATTGGCTAACTGCGTATGACCGAATGATGCGGTATCGTTTGGCATGACTCTTATTCGTGCTGTGTTAAAATACCGTAAAAGCTGGCCAGACAGTCGCTGCTCGCAAGAGGAGAGGAAAGTCCGGGCTGCATAGAGCGGGATGACGGCTAACGGCCGTACGCCGTGAGGCGAGGAATAGGGCCACAGAGACGAGTAAGCCGTAAGGCGGACGTGAAACGCGGTAACCTCCATTCGCAGCAATACCAAATAGGCTGGCATTGGCGCTGCTCGCGCTGTCAGCGGGTAGGTAGCTTGAGTGCATGAGTAATTGTGCGCCTAGATGAATGACTGTCATGTGTTGCAAAACGCATACAAAACCCGGCTTATCGGCCAGCTTTTTCCTTCAATACAATTCAATCACATAATTCACTAGTCTAATAACTTACATTCACTTAAATTTATAACATATTGATTATTAATAACTTTATATTTTTAACAAAAATGCGCTAAGTCATTGTCTTATAAAGAAAAAACCTTAAAAAGTGCTTGCAAAGCACTTTTTTTTTATCTATAGTGCAAATTGGTGGAGAAAAGTGGGTTTTTGTGGGGAATAAAAACTGATGCTAAGGGTGGTTTTTATTCCCCACGTTTTAAAATAATTATAGGCGATGCAATCAAACAATGTTCCGTGGCGCAACTAATTTAAGTATGGATGCAAAAGGCAGACTGGCTGTGCCGTCTAAGCATCGCGATGCGCTATTTACGCAATCGGCGGGAAATATTGTGCTCACAGCACATCCGCATCGTTGTTTGCTGTTGTATCCAGAGCCACTGTGGGGAGCGATTCAATCGAAGGTGATGGGTTTATCTAGCTTTGATAAAAAATCTTCAGCATTGCAGCGCCTGTTGGTAGGTTACGCAGAAGACATCACGTTAGATGGTGCGGGGCGTTTGTTGGTTTCACCAGTGCTACGCGAATTTGCGAGCTTGGAAAAAGATGTGATGTTGGTTGGTCAGGGCAGCCATTTTGAATTATGGAATATGGAAGCATGGCACAAGCAGTTGTTAAATGTGGTTGGCGAGAACGATATCGAGATGCCGGCAGAGTTAGACGGATTTTCACTATGATGATGGGCGCGAAGGCTGCGCCCACCTCAATAGCAGTGTCACTGTCTCTAAATTCAGCCACATCACATGTCACGGTATTGCTTGATGAAGCCGTTGAAGCGCTAAACATTCAAGTCGATG
>Ga0315912_10003844_pt1 | contig 14620 bp, 17 predicted proteins | sample VfabasoilMG_FD_204469 | JGI IMG/M metagenome (GOLD analysis project Ga0315912, IMG submission 204469) | Garden soil microbial communities collected in Santa Monica, California, United States - V. faba soil | ecosystem: Environmental > Terrestrial > Soil > Garden | place: USA: California... | reverse complement strand
TGATGGGGATCTCGCCCAGGTACACCCACTCCTCCACCGGCTCGGGCTTCTCGAGCCGCACGAGGATCTTGAAGGGCATGCCGTAGGTGACGCCGAGCACGCGGCACTCGTCCGCCGTGTAGCGCGGGCGACCGAGTTCGTAGCCGATGTACTCCAGCGACACGGTCTTGTCGAAGGAGAAGATCGGGAAGGTCTCGCGCAGGATGGCTTCGAGGCCTTCGTCCGTCCGACGGTTGAACGGCACGTCGGACAGGAGGAACTCCGCGTAGGACTTGGTCTGGATGTCCGTGAGCGGCGGGACGGCGAGGGGCGAGCGGAACTTGCCGTAGTGGCGGACGTTCATCGGCTGCCTTCAGTGACTGCGGGGACGAGCAGGGACGGGGAACGCCGAGGAGCCCCGCCGTCGGCGCCTGGCGCTGACGTCGGGGACTGCGGCGAACGGCGGATCACGCGGAGCGGCGTGACTACTTGACCTCGACCGTTCCTCCGGCCTCCTCGAGCTCGGCCTTCAGCTTGGCAGCCTCGTCCTTGGTGACGCCCTGCTTGACGGGCTTGGGCGCGCCCTCGACCAGGTCCTTGGCCTCCTTGAGGCCGAGGCCCGTGATGCCCCGCACGGCCTTGATGACCTGGATCTTCTTGTCTCCCGCAGCGGTGAGGATGACGTCGAAAGCCGTCTTCTCCTCCTCCGCGGCGCCACCGCCGCCCGCGGGAGCCGCGGCCATCATCACGCCGCCGCCGGCCGCCGGCTCGATGCCGTAGGTCGCCTTCAGGTAGTCGGAGAGTTGCTGGGCGTCCAGCAGCGTCAGGGCGACGATCTTGTCGCCGAGAGCCTTGATGTCCGCCTTGAACTCGGTCGTTGCTGTTCCGGTCATGCTGCTGCTCCTGTCTCCAGGTCGGGCAGTTCGCCCGATGGGTTCTCGAGGGGCGCTCGGGCCCGTCTATGGGTTGATGATTCGGTTCTTGGAGGCCGTTCAGGCCCCGCCTTCCAGCTTCGCGATGTGGCTCTTGATGGCACCGGCGATACGCGCCCCGCCAGCCATGAGCTGGCCGGAGATCTTGCGGCCGGGGGAGAGGATCTGCCCCAGGATGCGGGCCTGCAGGTCGCGCTTGGTGGGCAGCTTGGCGAGCGCGCCGGCCGCCGCCGCACCGAGCACCTCGCCCTCCATGATGCCGCCCTTCAGGGCCGGCAGCTCGCTGCCCGTCTCCTTGCGCCAGGCGGCCAGCACGCGGGAGGCGGCGATGGCGGCCCCGTCGATGCGCTGCCCGTCCACCTCGTTGCCGACGATGAGCGCCGCGGGCCCGTCGAAGAGCGGGTCGAGGCCGGTCAGCCCCTGCGACGCGAGCAGCCGCTGGGCCAGCGCGCCGCGCACGAGCTGCATGCGCAGGTGTGCCGCCGCGAGGCGCACGCGGAACGCGTTCACCTGCTGCACGCTCAGTCCGACAGGCTGGACGACCAGCGCGTCGACCTGGGTCATGAGTTCGCGCTGGTACTGCGCGGTGATGGCTTCGTTGACGATGTTCGGCATGGTGTCCCGACGCTCCGCTCAGGCCGCGATTTCACCGAGGTCGACCAGGACGCCAGGCCCCATGGTCGTGGCCAGGTAGATCTTCTGCAGGAAGGTGCCGCGCGACGACGGGGGCTTGAGCGCGTTGACGGCCGAGATGAAAGCCCGCACGTTCTCCGCGATCTTCTCGTCCGAGAACGATCGCTTGGCGACGGCCGCGTGGATCGTGCCGCCGGCGTCGGCGCGGAACTCGACCTTGCCCGCGGTGAACTCGCGCACCGCCGTGGCCACGTCGGCGGTCACCGTGCCCGACTTGGGCGTGGGCATCTTGCCTTGGGGTCCGAGCACCTTTCCGAGCTTGCCGACCTTGCCCATCATGTCCGGCGAGGAGACCGCGACGTCGAAGTCGGTCCAGCCGTCCGACACCTTCTGGACGAGCTCGTCGGCCCCCACCTCGACCGCGCCCGCCGCCTTGGCCTCGGCCTGCTTGCCGGGGTCCTTGACGAAGGCGATGACCTTCAGCGTGCGCCCCGTGCCGTTCGGCAGGGACACGGCGCCGCGCACCGCCTGGTCGGACTTCTTGGTGTCGATGCCCAGGTTGATGGCGATGTCGATCGTCTCGTCGAAGCGGGTCTTCTCGGTGCTCTTGAGCGCCGCGATGCCCTGCATCAGCGGGTAGAGCTGGTGCTTGACGACCTTGGTCTGGTTGGCCTTGCGGCGTTTGGTGATGTGTGGCATGGCGTCCTTCCGTTGTCCGTCGCCCGACTCAGCCCACGACCTGGATGCCCATCGAGCGGGCCGTCCCCTTGACGATCCGGCAGGCCGCGTCGAGATCGCGCGCGTTGAGGTCGGGCAGCTTGGTCGTCGCGATCTCACGCACCTGCGCCTCCGTGACCTGGCCGACGATCTCGGCCGCCGCGTTGCCCTTGACGATGCCCGCCGCGCGCTTGAGCAGCACGGAGGCCGGCGGCGTCTTGAGCACGAAGCTGAAGCTGCGGTCCTTGTAGACCGTGATCTCGACGGGGATGATCAACCCCATCTGGTCGCGCGTGGCCTCGTTGTACTCCTTGACGAACTGGCCGATGTTCACGCCGTGCTGGCCCAGGGCGGGGCCCACCGGCGGAGCCGGGGTGGCCTGGCCTGCAGGCATCTGCAGCTTGATGATCGACTGGACCTCTTTTTTGGCCTTGGCCATCGTTCAGGATCTTCGTGCGTGGGCGGGGAGTGGCGGCAAGAGCGGCGATCAGGTCGGCTCGACCTTCCAGTACTCGAGTTCGACGGGCGTCTCGCGGCCGAAGATCGTGACGATGACGCGCACCATGCCCTTCATCTCGTTCACCTCGTCCACGACGCCGGTGTACGACTCGAAGGGCCCATCGTTGATCTTGACGCGATCGCCGAGCTTGAAGTTGATCTTGAGCTGCGGAGTCTCCTCCGTGTCGCGCATGCCGCTCAGGATGCGGTCCACCTCGTGGTCGGCCATGGGTACCGGCGCGCGCGACGAGCCCACGAAGTCGCCGATGCCCTGCGTCTCGCGGATGAGGAACCAGACCTTCTCGGGGATCTGGCCGTCCGGATCGAGGTGCATCTCGACCATGATGTAGCCGGGGTACAGCTTGCGCTGGACGACGCGCTTGCGACCGGCCTTCATCTCCGAGACCGTCTCGGTCGGCACGAGCACGTTCGGCACCAGGGCCTCGAGCCCGTGGGTCTTGAGCTGGCGCTCGAGCTTGTCGCGCATCTTCTTCTCGAGGTTGCTGGCGACCCGGAGCACGAACCAGCGCGAACCGGCGGCGTGTGAGGAGGGGGCGTCCATCAGGACAGGATGTTCCGGGCGACGACCTGGTTCAGCAGCCAGTCCATGCTGGCCAGCAGGAAGGTGAACACGAGCATGACGACCAGGATGACGATCGACGAGGTGAAGGTCTCGTTCCAGCTGGGCCAGGTGCACTTGCGCATCTCCGTCTCGGCGTCGATGAGCAGATCCGCGACCTTCGGGCGGTTCAGGGAGCGGGCGATGAGCAGCAAGCCGACCACGCCGAGCGCACCCGCGATCAACAAGGCGCCGGTGAGCGGGATGCCCAGCACAGGGAGCTTGTCCGTCATGGCGCCGGCCAGCCCACCGGGGGTCACCGCATCCGGGTCCCCTCGGAAGCTGAGCAGCCAGTAGTACAGCTGGTAGCAGCCAAAGCCCCACAGCGCGCCCAGCAGCCAGATGGCCGTGGTGCGTGAGTAGACGCCGAGGTCGGGCTTGTACTTCGCCATGTCAGGTTCCGTCGGATGCTTTCGTTCGGCCACGCGCCTCGGTGGCAGGCCAGGAGGGACTCGAACCCCCGACCCTCGGTTTTGGAAACCGATGCTCTGCCAACTGAGCTACTGGCCTCCGAGGCATCGGGGCGCGTCGTGTCCTACTTCTTGCGCTCCTTGTGATCCGTGTGTTTCCGGTCGAACCGGCAGTACTTCTTCAGCTCGAGCTTCCAGGTCGCCTTCGTGCGCTTGCGCAGGGTGTAGTTCCTGCGCCCGCACTCGGCGCATTCGAGGAAGATCACGACGCTGCTCTTGCCTTTGGCCATCGTCTGTGCCGTTCTCTGTCGCGCGGCGCGGCGGAACGCCGTGCCGCGCGATCACGTCCCTGGGGATCTGCGTCTACTCGAGGATCTTCACCACGCGACCCGAACCCACCGTCCGACCACCCTCGCGGATGGCGAACTTGAGGTCCGTGTCCATGGCGATGGGCGTGATGAGCTCCACCTGCACCTCCACGTTGTCGCCGGGCATCACCATCTCGGTGCCGGCGGGGAGGGTCACGTTGCCCGTCACGTCGGTCGTGCGGAAGTAGAACTGCGGCCGGTAGCCGTTGAAGAACGGGGTGTGCCGCCCTCCTTCCTCCTTGCTCAGCACGTACACGACGCCCATGAACTTCTTGTGGGGCGTGATGCTCTTCGGCTTGGCCAGCACCTGGCCGCGCTCGATCTGCTCCTTCTCGACGCCACGCAGGAGCAGGCCGACGTTGTCACCGGCCAGGCCCTCGTCGAGCGACTTGTTGAACATCTCGACGCCGGTGCAGGTGGTGTTGTCCACCTGGTCCTTCAAGCCGACGAGCTCGAGGGCGTCGCCCACCTTGACGCGCCCGCGCTCGATGCGTCCGGTGGCCACGGTGCCGCGGCCCTTGATCGAGAACACGTCCTCGACCGGCATCAGGAAGTCCTTGTCCACCTCGCGCTCCGGGTCCGGGACCCAGCTGTCGACGGCATCCATGAGGTCCCAGATGCACTTGTAGCGGGGGTCGTCGACTTTCGCTCCCGCGGTCACGGCCTGCAGGGCCTGGAGGCCCGAACCGCGCACGATGGGCGTGTCGTCACCGGGGAAGTCGTACTTGCTCAGCAGCTCGCGGATCTCCATCTCGACGAGATCGAGCAGCTCGGGGTCGTCGACCTGGTCGACCTTGTTCATGAACACGAGCACGCTCGGCACGCCCACCTGGCGCGCCAGCAGGATGTGCTCGCGCGTCTGGGGCATCGGACCGTCGGCGGCGCTCACGACGAGGATGGCACCGTCCATCTGGGCGGCGCCCGTGATCATGTTCTTCACGTAGTCGGCGTGACCGGGGCAGTCCACGTGCGCGTAGTGGCGCTTGGCGGTCTCGTACTCGACGTGCGAGGTCGAGATCGTGATGCCGCGCTCACGCTCCTCCGGCGCCTTGTCGATCGTGTCGAAGGCGCGCGCCTGCGCGAGCCCCTTGAGCGACAACGCGCCCGTGATGGCCGCGGTGAGGGTGGTCTTGCCGTGGTCGACGTGGCCGATGGTGCCCACGTTGAGGTGCGGCTTCTTGCGGTCGAAAGTTGCCTTCGCCATCTTCGCTGGTTCTCCGTCTGCGGGACGCGCGGCCCGCGCGTCGGCCTCTGCGGCTGGTCCTGTGTCGGTCGTGTCCGTGCTGCCGTGTGTTCGTCTCGTCGTGCCCGGCTGGTGCGGGCACCTGGCCCCCCCATCCGCCACTGCTGTTGGAGCTGCTGATGGGAATCGAACCCATGACCTCGTCCTTACCAAGGACGTGCTCTACCTCTGAGCCACAGCAGCTTCCGTGATGTCGTCGTCGCGCGCGACCATCGATGTCACTGATGGATGTCACTGATGTCATCGCCTCGGGCCGACCCGTCCTCGCATCGGCCTCTGGTCCGCCGCCGCCGCCGTTCCCCCCTCCCCGTCGCCTGCTGCCGTGTGGAGCGGGTGATGGGAATCGAACCCACGTAGCCAGCTTGGAAGGCTGGTGCTCTACCATTGAGCTACACCCGCGGCTCTCGTGGGGTGTTCGGGCTGCGGCGACGTCGCGCGTCGCTTCCTGCTCTGTCTACCTCCTGCGCCTCGTGGTCTGCCTACTGCCTTCGTCTGACTGTCCGGCTCGGATCGTTCGGTGGGGCATGCCGCCCCGGGCCACTCGTCGATTCTCCCGGGGTGCCCGTCGCGACGCGGTGCTCGGCGTGGCGGCTTCGCTGCAGCATGGTGGGGGAAGCAGGATTCGAACCTACGTAGGCTAAGCCAACGGGTTTACAGCCCGTCCCCTTTAACCACTCGGGCATTCCCCCTCTGGGATCATCGTCTCGATTCTCGTGGCGCTGGCTCGGTCAGCCTCCGTACGTCGTGCGTCGGTTCGTGTTCGTTGGTCGGCTCACTCGGCTGTCCGCAAGGCGCCACCCATCGACGGACACCACGGCCCTGCGTACGCTCCGCGTGGCAGCGCCACCCGGAATGCACGCACTGAAGCTAGCGACGGGACTCGAACCCACAACCACCGGTTTACAAAACCGGTGCTCTACCAGTTGAGCTACGCTAGCGCCGGAGCGCCCTCGACGCGCGGAATTGCACGCACCGAGAAAAGGGGGAGATCGTAAGCACGCTCCGGGGGGGAGTCAACACCCAGACGGGCACACCCGGCGATCCCCGAACCGCTGGCTCAGCGTTTGCGGCGACCGCGGCCGAAGAGTCGGCGCACCCGGGCCCGGTGGGAGCGCAAGCTGGCCTGGACCTCCGCCAGCGCATCGCCCCCCGTCTTCTCGAGCAGGGCATCGAGCAGCACCAGGGCCACCATGGCCTCCGCCACCACGGCGGCCGCCGGCACGGCCGTCACATCCGCGCGCTCGAAGAACGCCGGCTCGGCCTTCCCGGCCACGAAGTCCCAGGACTGCAGGGGCGTCCGCAGCGTCGGCAGCGGCTTCATCCAGCCGCGCAGCACGATGGGCTGCCCGTTGCTCATCCCGCCCTCGACGCCACCGGCCCGGTTGCTGCCGCGACGCGGGCCGTCGCGGCCCGGACGCCGCACCGCATCGTGCACCTGGGAGCCCCTCAGCGTGGCTGCCTGCAGCGCATCGCCCAGTTCGAAGGCCTTCAGGGCCGGGATCGAGAGGATGGCGGCGGCCAGTCGGGCATCCAGGCGCGTGCCGAAACCGTCCAGCCCCCCCAGTCCCGGCGGCACGCCGCGCGCCTCGACCTGCACGACCCCTCCGAGCGTGTCGCCGGCGACCTGTACCGAGTCCACCAGCCGGCGCAGCGGCCGCTCGAGACGCGCATCCAGCTGGTGGAAGGCGGAGCGGTCGCGCAGGCGGCGCAGGCTGGACAGGCTGGTGCGCGCCGGAGGCCGTCCCGCCTCCAGCCCCCCGAGGGCGACGACGTGCCCCAGCACCTCCACCTGCAGCTGTTCGAGCAGTTGGCTGGCCAGCGCGCCCGCCGCCACGCGCGCCGCCGTCTCGCGCGCCGAGGCACGCTCCAGCACAGGACGCATGTCCGTCCAGCCGTACTTCTGCGCGCCGGCCAGGTCGGCGTGGCCGGGCCGGGGCCGGTGCAGGGCCGGCCGTTCGTCGAGGCTGCGGTCCCGGTTCCAGACGGCCAGCACCAGCGGGGCACCCGTGGTGCGCCCCTTGTGGATGCCGGCCAGCACGGCCAGCCGGTCGCGCTCCAGCGCCTGCCTGCTCGAGCGCCCGCGGCCGCCCTGCCGCAACGCCAGGAGGCGGTCGGCCGCCGCCAGGTCGATGCTCACCCCGGCCGGGAAGCCGGTCATCGTGGCCAGCATGCCCTGGCCGTGCGACTCTCCCGCCGTCTGCACCTGCAGGCGCCTCAGCACCGGGGGGCCTCCGGTCGGGCGCGTCGGGAGGCCAGCACGGCGCGCACGTCGGCCAGCAGTTCGGTCAGCTGGAAGGGCTTGCCCAGCAGGCCCGCGACGGCAGGTTCGGCGCACAGCGCGGCTGCCGCCTGCGATTCGAGGTAGGCGCTCATCACGAGGTAGGCCGCCCTCGAGCCGGACCGCTCGGCCCGGCGCACGAGTTCCAGGCCGTCGATCTCGGGCATGGTGAAGTCGGTGAGCACGACGTGCACGTCGCGCTCGCTCAGCATCCGGAGGGCAGCCAGCCCGTCGTGCGCCGAGTCCACGACCAGGCCTTCACGTTCCAGGACCACCTGCACCAGGCGCGCCACGGCCGGTTCGTCGTCCACCACCAGCACGTCGAGCGGAGGCAGGTCCGGCATGTCGGTCGGCCATGACACCACGACCTGCGGCAGCGAATCCACCGCGCAGGGCCCGCCGGTGCTGCCTGCTAGGATGCCGCGGCCCGCTCCGAGGAAGGCCGCCCATGCGCTTCGGCACCACCGCGATCCACGCCGGTCAGCGTCCCGACCCCACCACCGGCGCGATCATGACGCCGATCTACTGCACCTCGACCTACGTGCAGGAGTACCCGGCCGTCGTCAAGGACGGGTACGACTACTCGCGCGGCAAGAACCCGACGCGCACGGCGCTCGAGGAGAACCTCGCCGGCCTCGAGGGCGCACGCCACGGGCTCTCGTTCTCCTCCGGCCTGGCAGCGATCCACGCGGTCGTGACGGCCCTCGTCGGACCCGGTGAGCGCATCCTGTGCGGCAACGACCTGTACGGGGGCACGCTGCGCCTGCTGCGTCGCGTCTTCGTGCCGCAGGGCGTACGCGTCGACGTCGTCGACACCACCGACGCCGCGGCCGTCAAGACGGCGCTGTCGGCCGGCCCGGCGCGCCTGCTGTGGCTCGAGACTCCGACCAATCCGCTGCTGCGCATCACCGACCTCGCGCAGGTGGCACGCCTCGCCCATGCCGCCGGGGCGAAGGTCGCGTGCGACAACACCTTCGCCACGCCCTTCCTGCAGAACCCGCTCGCGCTCGGTTGCGACGTGGTGGTGCACAGCGTCACCAAGTACCTCGGTGGGCACAGCGACGTCATCGGAGGCGCGGTCATGCTCGACGACGACGACCTCGCCGCGAGGATCCGCTTCCTGCAGTTCGCCATCGGCGCCGTGCCCGGCCCGCAGGACTGCTTCCTCGTGCTGCGCGGCACCAAGACGCTGCACGTGCGCATGGAGCGGCACTGCCACAACGCACGCCACCTGGCCAAGCACCTCGCCGGCCATGGGCGCGTGCGCAAGGTCTACTACCCGGGGCTCGAACGGCACCCGGGACACGCCGTCGCTGCGCGCCAGATGCGCGACTTCGGCGGCATGATCTCCTTCGTCCTCGACGGGTCGGTCGAGGACGGCATGCGCTTCACGACCAAGACGCGCCTGTTCGCGCTGGCCGAGAGCCTGGGAGGCGTCGAGTCGCTCATCGAGCACCCGCCGTCCATGACCCACGCCTCGATCGCCGCCGAGGAGCGTCGGGCGGCCGGCCTGGACGACGGCCTCATCCGATTGTCGGTGGGCATCGAGGACCTCGATGACCTGCTCGAGGACCTCGAGCAGGCCTTCGCGCAGGTCTGATCGGCCCGGCCCCCGCGGGCACGCGCCTCAGTCGGCGGCCTCGTCGCCCCGGGCCGGTCGGGTGCGCGCCCCGGGCACCTTCTCGCGCATCACCCGACCCACCTTGAACTTGACGACCTGCTTGGGGGGCACCTCGACCTTCTCGAGGGTGCGCGGGTTCTGGGCACGCCGGGCGCGCCGCGTCTTCACCTCGAAGACGCCGAAGTCGCGGAACTCCAGGCGGTTGCCGCGGCCCAGTTCGACCACGATCTCGTCCAGGAACATCTGGATGATGGTCTTGGTGACCACCTTGGTCTCGCCGGTGCGCTCCGCGATGCGATTGACGAGGTCCTTCTTGGTGACCGTGGTGCCGCCCGGAGCAGACTCCGAGCTGGCGGCAGGCGGAGGGGCTTTCACGGGCATCCTCGGAGAGGGCGGGCGCCGGACCGGCCTCCGGGGCGGGCTCGGCGACGTCGGGAGCGGGCGAGTCTAGCAGCAGTCAAGTGCTTGTCAAGAAAGCGGTTACGTTCCCATGCCCGGCCCCCGATCGGGGCGTTCGGCGCTGTCCAGCACGAGCGTGAAGGGCCCGTCGTTGTGCAGGCGCAGGTCCATCTCCGCCCCGAATCGACCGCCCGCCACCGCCACGCCCCGCGCTGCGAGCCGGCCGCTGAAGGCCCAGAGCTGCGCCACCGCCTCCTCGGGAGGCGCCGAGCGCTGGAAGGAGGGGCGCCGGCCCTTGCGCCAGTCGGCGGCGAGGGTGAACTGCGGCACCACGAGCGCCGCTCCCTGCACCTGGAGCAGCGAGAGGTTGGTCAGCCCGGCCTCGTCGGCGAAGACGCGCAGGTCCACGATCTTGTCGGCCAGCCAGTCGATCTCGCCCGGGGTATCGCCGCGCAGGGCGCACACGAGCAGGCAGAGACCGTGTCCGATCGAACCGACGAGCTGACCCGCCACGTGCACGCTGGCCTCGCGCACGCGCTGCGCGACGACGATCACGGTCGGCGGGCTGGCTGGCCGCGCATGCCGACGGCCTCGCGTGCAGCCCCCACCACCTCGCTCGCCACGGCCCGAGCCCGACGCGCACCATCCGCGAGCACGTCCTCCACCATGTCGGGGTCGGCGGCGAGTTGCTGCCGACGTTCGCGCGCCGGCCCGAAGTGCCGCTCGAGCGCCTCGTACAGCGCCGACTTGGCGTCGCCGTATCCGTAGCCGCCCTGCTGCAGCCGGCGCGCCATCTCGGCCGCTTCCTCGGGAGCGGCCACGAGCCGGTAGAGCTGGTAGACCGTGCAGGCCTCTGCGTCCTTCGGCGCCTCCACTCCGAGGCTGTCGGTCACGATGTTCATGACCTTCTTCCGCAGCGGCTTGCCGCTGGCGAAGATCTCGAGCGTGTTCTGGTACGACTTGGACATCTTCTGCCCATCGGTGCCCGGCACCACCTCGGCGTGTTCGGACAGGCGGCCTTCGGGCCGGCGGAAGACCTGGCAGTCGTAGGCCGCATGGAAGGCCTCGGCCATGTCCTGGGTCATCTCGATGTGCTGGACCTGGTCCTTGCCGACCGGCACCAGGTCGGAGCGGTAGGCCAGGATGTCCGCCGCCATGAGCACGGGGTAGAAGAAGAGGCCGGCGCGCGGCTTCACGCCGTGGGCCACCTTGTCCTTGTAGGAGTGGGCGCGCTCCAGCAGGCCGATGCCGGTCACCGTGGCCAGCAGCCAGGTCAGCTCGCACACCTCGGGCACGTCGGACTGCCGGAACAGCACGGCCCGCGCCGGGTCGAGCCCCAGGGCGAGGTAGTCCAGGGCGACGTCGAGCACGAGGCGCCGGAAGGCCTGTCGGTCCTGCACCGTGGTGAGTGCGTGGTAGTCCGCCACGAAGTAGTAGGCGTTGCCCCCCTGCTGCAGCGCGATGTGCTGCCGGATCGCTCCGAAGTAGTTGCCGATGTGCAGCGTGCCGCTCGGCTGGATGCCGGACAGGACGCGCGGCGTGGCCGGGACAGGGGCAGTGGACACGGTCGATCTCGGGAGTGCTGCGCCAAGTGGCCGGCCTGGCCTGCCGGCGCGAGGGGCCGTCCGGGCGACGAAGGCCGACGAAGGTACGCCCTCGCCGGTCGCCAGCTCAAGCCATGAAGACGCTTGAGACCGCGCCTCGCCGTTGGGACGGTTGATGCGTGCGGACGAGGAGGCCAGGACGACGTAGGGGCCCGGCATGGGTGGCCGTCCTGGCTGCGGGATTGGGCACCTCGACGGGATGCCACTCGCTGCCCGAGATGGACTGGAACCCGCTGCTGCGCGTGCAGCACATGCCGGATGGCGCGGTCGAGGTCGAGGCGCTCGGGCCGTTCATCGACGTGCGCGACGGTCCCGAAGGCGTGAGCCACGCTCTGCGCCCGCTCTACCAGCACAAGGCCAACTTCGGCCTGTCGGTGACCGACTTCCTGGCGCCGTTCGGCCGGCGCTGGGACGTCGAGGACGGCAGCCGCTGGCGCTTCTGGCCGCTCATCTGGTCGGGCGAGACGCACCACGGACCCGACGGCGACCGCTGGGCGGGCGTGTTCTTCCCGCTCATCTTCACCGGCAACGGCCCCAACGAGGGCGACGCCTACTTCGCCCTCTGGCCGCTCGGCGGGCGCATGCGCCACCTCTTCGGCCTCGAGACGTACGACTTCTTCCTCTGGCCGCTCTTCATGCGCACGCGCATGGAGATCAGCGAGCAGTCCACCTCGTGGACCGTGCTGCTGCTCGGTGGCTGGACCACGGGCGGACCACGCGACGGCAGCTGGCGCGCCCTGCCGTTCTACCGGCACCGCATCGTGCGCCATGTGGACGGCACGCTGCGCACCGACCAGCACACCGTGCTCTGGCCGTTCTTCACCTGGGGCCTCGACCACGGCGACTCGCGCGACCCGGCCACGCGCTACGCCTTCTGGCCGCTGCTCGGCTACGAGGGGGGCGAGACCTGGTCGCGGACGACGGTGTTGTGGCCGTTCTTCCGCTTCAACCGCGAGACCGAGGCGGCCGGGGGGCGCTTCCTGTACGACCTGCCCTGGCCCATCCTGCGCTGGTCGGACGACGAGGAGCGCAGCGTATTCCGGGTCTTCCCGCTGTACAGCCACAACCACAGCAAGCAGCTCGAATCGACCAACGTGCTCATCCTCTTCTGGCGCCGCCACGACGACGGCCGCACGCTGGAGGAGGGCTACCCGCCGCGCAACTACTCGCGCACCGACAACTACTTCGTGCCGTTCTGGCACGACTCCAGCCGCAGCGTCGTCGATCGGCCGGGCGAGGACACCCAGTTCCAGTTGTGGCCGCTGTTCCACTCCGACCGGGGCGCACGCGGTCGGCGCGACCAGGCGTTCTTCTCGTTCGTGCCCGTGCGTCACTTCGAGTTCCTGCGCCCGGCGGACGAGCTGTACTCCTTCCTCTGGACTCTCTGGCGGCACCAGTCGGACGGCACGCGTGACGAGACGCGCTTCCTGTTCGACACGGTGCTGTACCGCCAGGCGCCGGAAGGGCTCACGATCTCCGTGCCGTTCCTCTATTCTCGCGTGCCGGAGCAGGCCGGAGCGCGCCGGCACCGCATCCTCTGGGGCCTGCTCGGTGCGGGCGCCGACGACGAGGGCTGGACCGACCTGAGCGTGTTGGGACTGACACTGTGGCGACGCTGAAGCAGACCATCGAGGATCAGGGGCGCGCCATCCGCCTCATCGTGGCGGAGGCGGGCTTCACCGTCTCGGTCCTCGGGAGGGCGCTGCGCTGCATCGGCCCCGACCTGCGACACCGCTGGCGCTTCCTGGTCGACCAGCTCGTCACCTGCGGCGTCTCCCCGCTGCCCGTGGTCTGCGTCGTGGGGCTCTTCACCGGGATGCTGCTCGCGCTGCAGGTCGGCATCGAACTGGCCAAGGTCGGCCAGTCGGAAGCCATCGCCAACATGATCGGCGTCATCCTGTTCCGCGAGATGGGGCCGTTCATGACCGCCATGATCCTCACCGCGAGCGTGGGCTCGGCCATGGCGGCCGAGATCGGCACGATGCGCGTCTCGGAGGAAGTGGACGCACTCGAGTGCATGTCGATCGACCCCGTGAGCTTCCTCGTCATGCCCCGCATCGTGGCCATGGCGGTCATGACGCCTGTGCTGACGTTCCTGGGCAACGTGCTGGGTTGCATCGGCGGCGGCATCGTCGCGAACACGCAGCTCAACGTGTCGCCGTCGGTCTACGTGCGCAACCTGCTCACCTCGCTCGAATCGACGCCCGAACAGTTCGGGCCGCTGCCCGAAGAGGTCTACACCGGCCTGGTGAAGGCCTTCATCTTCGGCATCCTCGTCTCGACCATCAGCTGCGCCTCGGGAATGCACGCCACGGGCGGCGCCATCGGCGTCGGTCGAGCGGTGCGCACGGCGGTCGTGCGTTGCTTCCTGATGCTCATCATCATCGGCTACTACATCTCCTGGATGTTCTTCAAGTGATCGAGCTCAAGGGCGTCTGCAAGGCCTTCAACGGCCACCAGGTGCTGCGCGGAGTGGACCTCGAACTGGGAGAGGGCGAGACGCTCGTCGTGCTGGGCCGCTCGGGCACGGGCAAGAGCGTCACCCTCAAGCACATCGTGGGGCTGCTCAAGCCGGACAAGGGCACCGTCCGGGTGGACGGCATCGACGTGCCCACGGCGACCGCGGCGCAGCTGGCCCAGGTGCGGCGCGATGTGGCGTACCTGTTCCAGACCGGCGCGCTCGTCAACTGGCTCAGCGTGCGCGACAACGTGTCGCTGCCCCTGGTCGAGAAGCGCGAGCTGCCGCCCGGCGCCATCCGCGAACTCGTCGACGAGTCGCTGCAGTCCCTGAGCATGCTCGAGGCCGCCGAGCGCATGCCCGCCGAGATCTCGGGCGGCATGAAGAAGCGCGCCGCGCTGGCGCGCGTGCTCGTCGCCCAGCCGAAGGCCATCCTCTACGACGAGCCCACGGCCGGCCTGGACCCGATCATGGCGCGCACCGTGGGCAAGCTCATCCGCGAGGTGCAGTCCTCCGGGAAGCGCACGGCGCTCGTCGTCACGCACGACCTCGAACTCGCCTTCGCCGTCGCGACCCGCATCGGCCTCCATCACATGGGGCAGCTCATCGAGCTGGCCCCGCCCGACGAATTCCGGCGCAGCCGGCACCCCATCATCCGCGCCTTCCTCGACGGGAAGGACGACATCGAGGAGGGACTCACCTCGTGAACGCTCGCAATCAGGACCTGCTGCTGGGACTGGTGTTCTTCTCCGCGCTCGTAGGCCTGGGCATCGTGACCATCGTGCTCTCCGACTTCAGCCTGGGCATGGAGTGGCACCGCGTCGAGTTCTTCAGCGAGGACGTGGGCTACCTGCGGCCCGG
>Ga0315912_10003843_pt1 | contig 14637 bp, 10 predicted proteins | sample VfabasoilMG_FD_204469 | JGI IMG/M metagenome (GOLD analysis project Ga0315912, IMG submission 204469) | Garden soil microbial communities collected in Santa Monica, California, United States - V. faba soil | ecosystem: Environmental > Terrestrial > Soil > Garden | place: USA: California... | reverse complement strand
AGCGGCGCTCGAAGTGATTGACACGCGTCGATTCGACGTGCTGGTGAGCGACATCGGTCTGCCACTGCAGGACGGCTTCGCTTTGATGCGCGAAGTGCGCGCACGCGGCTTCGCCCCGGAGGTGCTACCGGCGATCGCGCTGACCGGCTACGCCAGCCCTTCGGACGCGCGCCGCTCGACCACGGCCGGCTTTCAGATGCACCTGGCCAAGCCGGTCGACGCCCAAGCGCTGGTACAGGCGATCAAGGCGTTGTCGACCGAAAGGCCCGCCCAGATCGGCGCCGAACCTTAACCTTGAGCTTTTCCGCAAGCCTCGAGGTTTGCGGCGGCGTAAGCGCCCCGAGTTTGCGCCTCCCGGAGGATTCAGATGGCCCATGGAAGTAACGGCTCAGATGCGATTGGCCCGCGCGTGGGCAAGTCGCGAAGGATCAAGTCGGATGCGGACTCCGAGCGCGCGCCGTCGAAGCCCCCGCGCACCGCGGTGCACGTGCGCGCAGCGCTCGGCGAGCGGGGCCAACTCGCGGCGCGCGACCGCTCGGACATCGATCACCTGGAGGAAGTCCTCATCGCCATGAAGCAGGGGGACTTCACTGCGCGCTTCGAGTGCGAGCCGCACGGCGCGCTGAGCCGCGCGGGCGCGCTCCTGAATGACATCATCGGGCTGAACGAGCACATGACGTCGGAGCTCGTGCGCGTGGGCAAGGTGGTCGGGCAAGAGGGGCGCATGCACGAGCGCGCCGCCCTCGGCAGCGCCAGCGGCGCCTGGGCGCACGGGGTGAACTCGTTGAACCAGCTGATCGCCGATCTCGTCGCGCCGACCAACGAGGTGGCGCGCGTGATCACGGCCGTGGCTTGCGGTGATTTGTCCCAAAAAATGGTGCTCGAAATCGAAGGGCGCCCGGTGCGCGGCGAATTTCTGCGCATTGGCACCACCGTCAACGCCATGGTCGATCAGCTCAACTCCTTCGCTGCCGAAGTGACGCGCGTCGCCAAGGAGGTGGGCAACGAGGGCAAGCTCGGTGGTCAGGCCGAGGTGAAGGGCGTCGCCGGCACCTGGCGTGATTTGACCGACAACGTGAACGGTCTGGCCGCCAATTTGACGGCGCAGGTGCGCAACATCGCCAAGGTGACGACCGCGGTGGCCAAGGGCGATCTCTCGCAGAAGATCACCGTCGACGCCAAGGGCGAGGTCCTGGAGCTCAAGAACACCGTCAACGTGATGGTCGATTTGCTGTCGTCGTTCGCTGCCGAGGTGACGCGCGTCGCCAAGGAAGTAGGCAACGAAGGAAAGCTCGGCGGGCAAGCCGAAGTGAAGGGCGTGTTCGGCACCTGGAAGGACCTGACCGACAACGTGAACGGCCTGGCCGCAAATTTGACGGCGCAGGTGCGGAGCATCGCCAAGGTCACGACCGCAGTCGCGAACGGCGACTTGTCGCAGAAAATCACGGTGGACGCGCGTGGAGAAATTTTCGAGCTCAAGAACACCATCAACACCATGGTCGACACGCTCCGCTCATTTGCGGCCGAAGTGACGCGCGTCGCCAAGGAGGTGGGTACCGAGGGCAAGCTCGGCGGCCAGGCCGACGTCAAGGGCGTGTACGGCACCTGGAAAGACCTCACGGACAACGTCAACGCGATGGCGTCGAACTTGACCGTTCAGTTGCGCGACGTATCGAAGGTCGCGACTGCCATCGCCAACGGCGATCTCACTCAGAAGATCACGGTCGACGTGAAGGGTGAGATTTTGCAGATCAAGGACGTCATCAACAAGATGGTCGACCAGCTCAACTCCTTCGGTGCCGAAGTGACGCGCGTCGCCAAGGAGGTGGGTACGGAGGGCAAGCTCGGTGGCCAGGCCGAGGTGCGTGGCGTGTCGGGCACCTGGAAGGATCTGACCGACAACGTGAACCTGCTGGCGGCCAATCTCACGACGCAGGTGCGCAACATCGCCAAGGTGACGACGGCCGTTGCGCGTGGCGACTTGTCTCAGAAGATCACGGTCGACGCCAAAGGCGAGATCTTGGAGTTGAAGAACACCATCAACACCATGGTGGGGACGCTCAACTCGTTCGCTGCGGAGGTGACGCGGGTCGCCAAGGAGGTGGGCACCGAAGGCAAGCTCGGCGGCCAGGCCGACGTGCAAGGCGTGTACGGCACGTGGAAGGACTTGACCGACAACGTGAACGCCATGGCGTCGAACCTCACCGTGCAGCTGCGCGACGTGTCGAAGGTCGCGACGGCCATCGCAGACGGCGATCTCACCCAAAAAATCACGGTCGACGTGAAGGGCGAGATTTTGCAGATCAAAGACGTCATCAACAAGATGGTCGATCAGCTCAACTCGTTCGCCGCGGAGGTGACGCGGGTCGCCAAGGAGGTGGGCACCGAAGGCAAGCTCGGCGGCCAGGCCGAGGTGAGGGGTGTCTCCGGTGTCTGGAAGGATCTGACGGACAACGTGAACGTGATGGCAGCCAATTTGACCAAGCAAGTGCGCGGCATCGTCAAGGTCGTCACTGCCGTAGCCACCGGCGATTTGGGCCAGAAGTTCGTCATCGAAGCGAAGGGCGAAGTCGCGGCGCTGGCCGAGACCATCAACGACATGACCGACACGCTGCGCACCTTCGCCGACCAGGTGACGACGCTGGCGCGCGAAGTCGGCATCGAGGGGAAGCTCGGCACCGTGGCCAGGGTGCCCAACGTCTCTGGCGTGTGGAAGGACTTGACCGACAACGTGAACATCATGGCCTCGAACCTGACCAAGCAGGTGCGCGGCATCGTGAAGGTCGTCACCGCGGTCGCCAACGGCGACTTGAATCAGAAGTTCGTGATCGAGGCTCAGGGTGAGGTCGCGGCGCTGGCCGAGACCATCAACAACATGACCGACACGCTGCGCACCTTCGCCGATCAGGTGACCACGGTCGCGCGCGAGGTGGGCATCGAGGGCAGGCTGGGCGGGCAGGCCAAAGTGCCCGGCGCGGCCGGCACCTGGCGCGATCTCACGGACAACGTGAATCAGCTCGCGGGCAACCTCACCGCGCAGGTGCGCGCGATCGGCGAAGTGTCGACGGCGGTCGCCCAGGGCGACCTCACCCGCTCGATCACGGTACCCGCCCAGGGTGAAATGGCGGTCCTCAAGGACAACGTCAATCAGATGATCGCCAACCTGAAGGATACGACCCACAAGAACCAGGAGCAGGACTGGTTGAAGACGAACCTCGCGCGCTTTTCGAGCATGATGCAAGGACAGCGCAACCTTGCCGCGGCTGCGCAGCTCATCATGTCCGAGCTCACGCCGCTCGTCGACGCGCAGCAGGGCGCGTTCTACCTCCTGGAGTCGGACGCCGGTGAACCAGCGCTGCACCTGGTCGCAAGCTACGGCTTCGGCGGCCGCAAGAGCCTCCATCCCAGGTATCGGCTGCGTGAAAGCTTGATCGGTCAGTGTGCGTTCGAGAAGAAGCGCATCGTGCTGGCGGACGTGCCGCGAGACTTCCTCTACATCGCGAGCGGCATGGGCGAGGCTCCGCCGCGCAGCGTCGTGGTGCTCCCCGTGCTGTTCGAGGGCAACACCAAGGGCGTCATCGAGCTCGCCTCGTTCAATCCGTTCAGCCAAAATCACCTGAGCTTCCTCGATCAGCTGATGGGCAGCGTGGGCGTGATTTTGAACATGATATCTTCGAGCATGCGCACGGAGAAGCTCTTGCAAGAGCTCAAGCGCTCGAACGCCGAGCTCGAGGCGCAGGCGGGGGAGCTCAACGATAAGGCCAAGCTGCTGGAGGTGAAAAACGACGAGGTCGAGCTCGCGAGTCGCAGCCTGGAAGAGAAGGCCGAGCAACTGCAGCTGATCTCCAAGTACAAGTCCGAGTTCTTGGCCAATATGTCGCACGAGCTGCGCACCCCGCTCAACAGCTTGCTCATTCTGTCGCAGGTGCTGGCCGAGAATCGCGATCAGAATTTGACGGCGGAGCAGGTGAAGTTCGCTCAAACCGTGTACACGTCCGGGCACGAGCTGCTCGCGCTGATCAACGAGATCCTCGATCTGTCCAAGGTCGAGGCCGGCAAGATGCCCATCGTGCCAAAGAGCTTCGTGCTCGATGACTTGCGCGACTATCTCGAGCAAAATTTCGTGCACGTGGCAAGCCAGCGCCGCCTGAGCTTCGAGATTCGAATGAGCGCGGATCTACCGCATTCGCTGTTCACCGACGTCGCGCGTCTGCAGCAGATCCTGAAGAACTTGCTGTCGAACGCGTTCAAGTTCACCTCTGCCGGCGGCGTCAAGGTGACCATCTCGGCCAAGCGGGAGGAACGCGGCGGCCGCAACGTGAGCTTCGCCGTTCAGGATACTGGAATCGGCATCCCACCCGAAAAGCAACGCTTGATCTTCGAAGCGTTTCAGCAGGCGGACGGCACCACCAGTCGCAAGTATGGCGGCACCGGGCTCGGGCTCACCATCAGCCGGGAGATCGCGAAATTGCTGGGCGGCAGCATCGAGGTGGAAAGCGTGCCGGGGGAGGGCAGCACCTTCACCGTCACGGTCCCGGAGGCCTACGCGGGAATCGACGCGCCGCCGCACGACGGAGACGGAGCGGGCGGGGAAGAGCGCGAGCTCCCGGCCCTGGCGGGTCACGTCGATTTCACGGGCACGAAGGTGCTTCTGGTCGACGACGACCTGCGCAACATCTTCGCCATTCGCACCGTGCTCGAGGCGCGTAACATCCAGGTGATGCACGCGAGCAACGGCCGCCTGGCCATCGAGATGCTATTGAAGCATCCGGAGGTCAACTTGGTGCTCATGGACACCATGATGCCGGAGCTCGACGGGCTCACGGCCACTCGTCGAATTCGCGATGATCTGAAGCTCGCGTCGCTGCCCATCATTTCGCTGACGGCCAAGGCCATGAAGGGAGATCGGGAGAAGGCGCTCGAGGCTGGCGCCTCCGACTACGTGACCAAGCCCGTCGATCCGAAGCGGCTGCTGGCCGTGATCCAGCTGTGGCGGCACAAGAGCCCCGCTCTGGAGGGCGAACGTCAGTCGTGACCGATCCCGACGAACTCTCGGACTCGGCTCCGGTCCTTTTGGTCGACGATACGGCGGCGAACCTGCTCGCGCTCCAGGCGGTGCTGAGCCCGCTGGGGGTGGCTACGGTGGCCGTGCGCTCGGGCGCCGATGCCTTGGCGCAAGTCGAGCGCCGCGCTTTCGCGGTCGCGCTGGTCGACGTGCAAATGCCGGAGATGGATGGGTTTCAGCTGACGCTGCGCCTGCGCGAGCTCCCGAACGGGCGTGAGCTGCCGGTCGTGTTCGTGACGGCCATCCACTACGACGAGGAGTTCGCCCGGCGCGGCTATGCGAGCGGAGGGGCCGACTACCTCACGAAGCCATACGATCCCCAGGTCATTCGCGCGCGCGTGAAGGCGTTCATCGACCTTTACCGGCAGCGCGACGGCCTGCGGCGCGAGCAAGTGCAGAAGCGCACGGCGGAGCGCGACGAGGCCATTCGACGCTTGGTGGCGCTCGAGCGCATCGCCACGGCCGCGCTCGAGACCAATAACCTCGGCGCGCTCCTGAACGAGCTGTTGGCGACCTTCATCGAAGCCGCCGACGCCGCCGACTCGGCGACGATCTTGCTGCGTGACGGCGACTGGCTGACGGTTGCGGCGTCGGTCGGTCTCGAGGAAGAGCCGGGCCAGCGAATCCGCGTCGGCGAGGGCTTCGCGGGGCTCATCGCCAGCGAGAGCAAGCCGCTCGAGGTGAACCGCGAGTCGATATCGAGCGTGATCCAGAGCCCGTCGGTCTTGGCGCAGGGGACGCGCGCGCTGTACGGCGTGCCGCTGCTTCACGAGGGGCAGGTGCTGGGGGTCGCGTACATCGGCTCGACGCGCGCCAGCAATTTCAGCTTGCCCGAAAAGCGCCTGTTCTTGGCGGCGGCCGAGCGCACGGGGCTCGCGGTGGCTCGGCAGCTCACTGCTTCTCGCTTGAACGAGGTGCTCACGTCGGCGCCCGCCTACATCGCCATCGTCAGCTGTTTGACTGGCGAGTTCGTGTTCGTCAATCCGCGCATGAAGAGCCTGTGCAACGCCGAGCCGCCCGGTCTGGAGCACCCGAGTCGCTTTGGCTCCGAAGCGCTGGAGGCCGTGCAGCGCGCGCACGAATCCGGTGAAGCGGTCGAGATTGCGCAGCTCAAGTTGCCGGCTGCGAGCGAGAACGCGGCGCCCTTCTACGTCCGCTTCACGGCTCAACCGCTGCGCGACTTGAGCGGCCTGGTCGACCGCGTCTTGGTGTTTGCGGTCGACATTACCCCGCAGGTGGCCGCGCATCAGGGGTTGCAGGAAGCGCAGGAGGTGCGCGCCCGTTTGCTCGAGCGAGAGCGCGCGGCACGCCGGGCGGCGGAGCTCGCGAGCACGGCCAAAGACGAGTTTCTCGCCACGGTTTCGCACGAGCTGCGCACGCCGCTCAACGCAATCTTGGGCTGGGCATCCATTGCACGTTCGCGGCCCAGCGACGAACTCGAACGCGCGCTGACGGTGATCGAAAGGAACGCACGCGCGCAGGCGCGCATCGTGGAGGACGTGCTCGATTTCTCGCGTATGGCCAAGGGCAAGATGCGGCTGTCGCTACAAAACGTCGATCTCAGCGAGATCGTCGGCTCGGTGCTGGAGTCGGTGCGGCCCGCGGCCGAAGCCAAGGGCATCACGGTTCAAGTCGAGCTGCGGCTGCGCCGCCCGCTGCTCGGCGACCCCGAGCGGCTCCAGCAGGTGGTTTGGAATTTGGTCTCCAACGCGGTGAAATACTGCGGCGCTGGCGGCGAAGTGCGCATCCGCGCGACGAGTGAGGGAGACGCGGTCACGCTCAGCGTGGCCGACTCCGGCCAGGGCATCGATCCGGCGTTCTTGCCCTATGTGTTCGAGCCGTTCCGGCAGGCGGACGGGTCCACCACGCGCCGCCACGGCGGACTTGGCCTCGGCTTGGCTATCGTCCGCCAAATCGTGAACGCCCACGGCGGAACCATCGAGGCGGCGAGCGACGGCGTCGGCTGCGGCGCCACGTTCAGCCTGGAGCTGCCGATTCACGTGAGCCAGGCTGCGGCGATCGACGACGTGCGGGCGGCTGCAAGCATGGAGCGCCCGCGCTCTGCCCCCAGCGTGCGGCTCGACGGTGTGCGGGTCCTGTTGGTCGACGACGACGAGGACGGCCGAGAACTGATGGCTCAAGCGCTCATCGCCCACGGCGCGGACGTGACCCCGGTTTCCACGGCGAGCGGTGCCCTCAGCGAGTTGCGCCGCGCGCGGCCGCACGTGCTGATCAGTGACATCGCGATGCCTGACATCGACGGCTACGAGCTCATCAAGCGGGTTCGCGCCTTGCCAGCGGGTGACGGAGGCGCGACGCCGGCGCTGGCCGTCACCGCACATGCGGGGAAAGACGTGCCGGCGCGAGCGCTCGAGTCTGGGTTCCACCGCTATGCCGCCAAGCCCATGGACATCGAGAGCTTCGTGTCCATGGTCGCGGCTCTGGCCGCCGATGCCCCGGCCGCGCGCGAGAGTTGAGGGGCGCCAGTGTAGGCGTGTGGCGACGCTGCCACGCTGTGACCCCGGCCCCCACGAGTTTCGCCGGTCAAAATCGTGGGAATGAAGCTGGCACGTCGCGTGCTTATGTTTGCGACATGGCAGGAGACTCCCAGGAAGACACGGCGGAAGGTAGCGCTGTCTTCGTCGTGATCGAAAAAGGCGTGGGTGCGCCGCTGGCGCTCGATCATCGCACTCAGGCGGCGGAGCAAACCCACGTGCTGAGTCGCTTCGATGATGAGGGAGGGCTTGCGTTCGCCCGTCGTGTCATCAGCCGACTGCGCCGCGTGAAACGCGCTGGTCTTACGATCCGCAGCGTCTCGTACGTCGCTCCAGACGGCAGCGCGGGACGTAGCCGGCCCAAGAATCGCTTGCTCACGACCCTCGTCCGGGTGCTCGAGCCCGGCGCTCGCCTTACGTTGATCGCATCGTGCCTCAGCGCGGGCAGCGCTCTCGGCTGGTCGCAATCGCTGCGCGCCGCACGGCCAGGGGTGACCTGTGACATTGTGTGGCAGCCGAGCGTCCTGGAGACGGTGGGGTAGAAACCGACAGATTCGTTCATTTTTGCCACTGTGGGGCGAAAATGAAGTCGCTCGGTCTGCTGCGGGTGGCCGATTTGCGGCGAATGTTGCGATATTGAAACTAGGCGTGGTGCTTGCAACAAACCGGAAGGCGAATGCTAGCGCCCCTTGGAAAGATACTGGTGGTGGATGACAGCCCGCTGAATCTGGCTGCCTTCTCCGCTTTGCTCGAGCCGCTCGGGGCAAAGGTCGTGTGTGCGAGCTCTGCGGCCGAGGCGATCACTCTAGCGGCAGGGCTGGATCTGGCGCTGATTCTGATGGACGTGCGCATGCCGGGCGTGGACGGCTACGAAGCCGCGCGCCTGCTGCGCGAGCGTGAGACTTCGCGAGACGTTCCGCTGATCTTCGTAACGGCCGCCGAGGAAGAAGGCCTGCACGCGTTTCGCGGCTACTCGGCAGGCGCGGTGGACTTCATCGTGAAGCCCGTCGATCCGCTCATCTTGCGACGCAAGGCGAGCGTCTTTTTGGCTCTGCATCGCCGAGTGCGCGACATTCGCGAGCGCGCAGAGCGCATGATCGAAGAGACGCGAGCTCGTGACGCCATGCTCGCCAAGCTCTGTCACGATTTTCGCACTCCCTTGAACGCGGTGGTCGGCTGGGCTCACCTCATTCGCAAGGGGGAGCTCGACGCGGCGCAGGTCGAGCGGGCGCTCGGGTCCGTTCATCGCAATGCGCGAGCGCTCACCAAGCTCGTCATCGAGCTCGGCGACGTGGCGGGCATCGCGCCTGGCAGCGGTTTGGCCGAGACGCTCTCCGAGCTGACCTCGACCTCGTCCAACTTGCCGAGCGACAGCATGCCGCCCCCCGCGAAGGACGGGGAGGAGCGCGACTCCGACGCGGATCCTCGTCCGATGCTGACGGGGGTGCACGCGCTCGTGGTCGAAGACGATCCCGACGGCAGCGACCTGATCGAGGCGGTGTTGCGAGGCTTCGGCGCAACGGTTACGACCGCTGGCACGGCGCGCGACGCCTGGTCGGCGCTCGCGCAGCACACGCCAGACATCATCGTGTCCGACCTCGGCTTGCCCGACGAGGACGGCTTCTCCTTGATGCGCCGCATCCGCAGGCACGCGTTGCTTTCCGACTTGCCCGCGATCGCGCTCAGCGCGTACACGTCGAAGCGCGACGTAACCGAGGCCCTAGCTGCGGGCTTTCAAGCACACCTGGCCAAACCCGTTGAGCCGCGGCTTCTCGGCGACACCATCGTGCGGATCTCTCGCCGCCAGATGCTCCAGTAGTCCCGGGGCGGCCGATCGGCCGATGGGGTGAGCGCACAGAGCCATTTTGCCTCTGTGTCTGGTGTACAATCCGGTAACTGGAATGCCCTCCTCGCCCGCTACACCGCCAGTTCGTGTCCTCGTGGTCGAAGACGACGACGATTCGCGCGAGATGCTCGCGGAGCTCATCGGTTCGCTCGGCTACGAAAGCGTGAGCGCATCCAACGCCGACGAAGCCACCGAGAAGGCTCACGACGGGGCGTGGCAGGTCGCGCTGATCGATCTCGGCCTTCCGGGCGTCGATGGTTGCGAAGTGGCACGTCGCCTGCGCGCAGCGGAGGTCGACAGTCGCCGCAAGCTCGTCGCGCTCACCGGCTATTCCGACGCGGCGACACGTGCTGCGGCGCGCGATGCAGGCTTCGACGACTTCCTGGTAAAGCCAGTGTTCCCAGAGAAGCTCGCCCAAGTGCTGGCTCACACGAGCCTCTAGAAAGACCCAACCGCAGCGAAGCCGTACGCGTTCGTTCCCAAGCGCGACGGCGCGACTTGAAATGCCTGCGCTTTCGCGAGCTTCGGATCACGGCCCGCGACGGTCGTCGTGCGCGTTTCCAGGAACAAGAACGAGCCCAGGACTTGAAGCGCGCCGATGCCTTGAAAGATGCCGTCGGTTATCAGGAGCGCCTTGTTGAGAGATTCGTTCCGGCAGTCGCGGCAGTCGCGAGTTGCGTAGTCGAGCCACGGTCCCGCCACCGGTATGTATAGCTTCTTATCGGCGGCCTGGGAGCTGCTCATCGCGACCACGACCGCGGGCACGTAGCTGAGCCCCAAAGTCCAAAGACCCGAGCGCAGCATGGTTCGATTGGGGCCCGTTACGCTCGAGCGTTCGCCTCGCGCCGCCACTTCTTCTGCTCGGACAGAGCTAGCGTAACCTAATAGGGTGATCGAGGCGCCGAGCGCCAGCAGCTTGGGTGAGCAGGACTTCATGTGGTTCCTCGCGTGCAAGTGGGCTGCCTCCGACAGCGTGTGTTCCACCTCCTTACGCAAGAGCGGTGCCAACGGGGTGTCGAGTTGCGTCGCGCGCTCGCTGCTCTCCTATTGGAAGTCGAACCGAGGTCGCATGGTTTTTGCGCTTGCACGCTCGCCACCCAGACGCATGCTCGCCACAACGGGGCGCTCGCGTCCGCACGATTCACGGTGCTCGGCGCGTCAACTCGCGGGCTGACGCCTTCTATCTGCGAGCTGACGGCGCCGGCAACCTCGGTATTTTCAGGCAGTGCGGGCGCTGGCGCGGTCGCCGCGCGAGCTGGCACGCCTTTCGCTCTAGCTCGACTCAGGCGTCGCAGGAACCGTCAGCGCGACGCGATTCGCAACCAAACGAAACGGAGAACCGTCATGTTGTACTGGGCAGTCGTTCTATTCGTCATCGCGCTCATCGCAGCCTTCTTGGGCTTTGGTGGCATCGCAGCCAGCGCTGCGGGTATGGCCAAGATTTTGTTCTTCGTCTTCTTGGTCTTGGCGGTCGTCGCCCTCATCTTCGGGCGTCGCGTTCCTACGTGATGCACACGCAACGGCACTACGAGGAGTTTGAAATGAATACCAAGCAGACACTGGTTTCTTTGGGCATGGCCATCGCTTCCACCAAGATTGCGAAGCGCCTGGCCAATCTGGAAGCGGACGATTTCTGGTCCCTCGTGGGTCTCGAGCGTCGCCGCAGTCACACCGCGAGCGCGGTGGGTTTGATCGGGCTCGGTGCCGTTGTCGGCGCGGGCGTCGCGCTGCTCTTCGCTCCCGACAGTGGCCGCGAGACCCGCAAGCGCATCATGAGGGAAGCCGACAAGCTCGGACAAGCAGCGGGCGAGCTCGCGCGTGACGTGCAAGCCGAAGCGCCTGCCCTGATCTCGCGGGTGACGAATCGCTCGCACGAGAACAGCGTCGAACACTCGCATCACTCGTGAGCGAGTCCTCCGGCGGGAAGGCCGCCTGCGCGGCCCATGCTCGCGCTCCGGGGCTGGCCCATACATAATCGGGCCACCGCGTGGCTGGGGCGCCGCGTAAGGGGAGCTCGCACTGGTCCTTACCCCCGAACGCAGTTGATGCGAGGCGGGGGTGGGGGCTAAACTGCGGGGCTGCCGAGGCGCGGCATCTCATGGAAGGAACCGTTCTCTCAGGCAAGTATCGGCTCGAGTCGATGCTTGGTCGCGGCGGCATGGGGTCGGTGTGGAAGGCCTTCCACCTCGGTTTACAGGCCCACGTCGCCGTCAAGTTGATGGATCCGCTGATCGCGCGCGATCCGATGTCGCTCGCGCGCTTCAATCGCGAGGCGCGCGCGGCGGCGGCCCTGCGCAGCCCGCACGTGGTGCAGGTCCTCGACTACGGCATCGACGAGGCGTCTCAAACGCCCTTCATCGTGATGGAGATGCTCGAGGGGGAGAGCCTGGGATCGCGGCTCACGCGTGTCGGCCGGCTGAGCCCCGTGGACACCGCGCGCCTGATGACCGACGTCTGCCGCGCCCTGCACCGCGCGCACGAATCCGGCGTCGTTCATCGTGACCTGAAGCCCGACAATATTTTCCTGGTCTGGAACGACGACCAGGAGATCGCCAAGGTGCTCGATTTCGGCGTCGCGAAGGCGCGCGCATATGGCGCCGACTCGCAGACGCACACGGGGGCGGTCATTGGCACGCCCTACTACATGAGTCCCGAGCAAATCAGCGGGACCAAGGACGTCGACTTTCGCACCGACATTTGGGCGCTCGGGGTCATTGCGTTCGAGTGCATGAGCGGCGACCGGCCGTTTCGTGCGGAGACCATCGGCGGACTTGCCATCATGATCTGCACGCAGGCGATCCCGGCGGCTTCTTCGCTCGGCGCCACGCCCCCCGCGCTCGATGCGTGGTTCGCCAAAGCGCTCGCGCGTGCCCCTCAAGATCGCTTCCAGTCGGTGCGCGAGTTCGCTGACGGGCTCCGCCGTGCATGCGGCATCGAAGGACAGCCGGTGCCGAACGCCAACGCCTCCGCGGCTTACCCGGCACAGCCTGGCGCGCCGATGGCGACCGGCGGCTCACCCGTCTCGCGCACCGGAACGGCGGTGTCGAACGGCATGGGCCCACAAGTCTCCTCCCAAACCGCCAACGCGATGGCGCACACGCCGCCCATCACGACCGTTACGAAGAAGAGCAGCAGCGCAGGCATCTTCGCCGCGCTCGCTGGCGCGCTGCTCGTGCTTGGCGGCGTGGCATGGTTCCTTCTACGCGGGGGATCCGAGCCGGCTGCGATGGGCGCTCCGGGCGGGGCGAGCGCTGCGGCGCCCTCCGCGCCGGCCGCGGTCGCGAGCGTGGCCGCCCCGGTTGCGCCCCCAACACCAACGCCAGCGCCAACGCTCGCCGAAACGTCGGCACCGCAAGTCGCGCCGGCGCCAGCCGCACTGCCGGCGCCCAGCGTTTCCGCAAAGCCTTCAGTGGCGGCCGTCGTCGCGGCGCCGCGGGTTCCCAAGGCCAGCAGCAAGCCCGCAGTGGCTCGCCCAGCCGAGCAACCGGCGCCCGCGCCTGCCGCGGCGAAGAGCGCCGCTCCTTCCAAGCCCTCCCTCGAGAGCGTCATCACACAGCGAAGATAAATAATGTCGCACGTACGGTTTGGCTTTTGCCTCGCACTCGGGGCGGTATTTTTGGCGGAGAACGCCGCGGCGCAGAGCGATAGCGTAACAGCGGAGGCGCTGTTCCAGGAGGGGCGCTCGCTGCTCGAACAAAAGCGATTTTCGGAGGCTTGCCCCAAGCTCGCCGAGAGTCAGCGCCTCGACCCGGCCACGGGCACGTTGATCGCGCTCGCCGCGTGCCACGAGCTGGAGGGGAAGCTCGCCTCCGCCTGGTCGGAGTTCGTCGACGCGGAGGGACGCGCTCACCAGGAGGGTCGCAGCGATCGCGAAACGCTTGCCCGCGAGCACGCGGCGGCGTTGAAGCCACGCTTGTCGACGCTCCTCATCGAGGTGGCGCCCGACGTGGCCGCGATTGAAGGACTTGCGCTCCAGCGAGATGGCGTGGCGCTCGGCCGTGGTTCGTGGAACACCGCCGTTCCCATCGACGGCGGCTCGCACGTGGTCGACGTCAGCGCGCCCGGCCGCACTCCGCAGCGGCTCACGATCGCGATCAAACCCGAGCAGGAGCAGGCTCGGCTTGCCATCCCCGCGCTCGCGCTCGCGCCCAACGCTCCGGCGCCCGGCGCTGCTGCCGCGACCACCGCGGACTCGGGTGGATTCTTCTCGAATTTCACCACGCTGCAGTGGGCGGGCGTCGCCACGGCGGGTGCGGGTGTCGTGTCGCTCGGCGTGGGGGCAGGCTTCCTCGTCGCTGCGCTCGGCAAGAAGAGCGATTCAGAGAGCGATTGCCACGACAACCTGTGCGGCGAAGCGGGCCTCGCCGATCGACACGATGCGGTGAAGCACGGTAACACGGCCACGGTGTTCGCCCTCGCGGGCGGCGTCCTTGCGGCCACGGGCGTGACGCTCGTCGTCGTGGGCAAGAAGAAGACCGAGGAACCACCCGCCGCCGCGGCGCTTTCTTTCGGCGTACGTCCTCGCCCGAGCGGAGGCTTGGTGAGCCTCGAAGGGGCGTTCTGAGATGGCGATGAAATCCGAGTTTCGCAGCACTGGCTCCCGCGCGCGCCGCGGTCGCGGCCGAGCTCCCGTTCGCTTGACCCTCACACTGGCGCTCGCGGCCGGCTGCAACTCCATCTTCGGAATCGAGGAAGGCACTCTCGATCCGAACGCTGGTGCTGGCGCGAGCAACAAGGGCGGCAGCGCTGGTCAATCTGGGGCAACTGGCGGCACAGCGGCGACCGGCGGCAGCACTACGGTGCCAAAGGGCGGCAGTGCCCCGAGCACGGGTGGCAGCGGTCCCGACGCAGGCGGCACCGGCGGTGTGATCACCGAGCCTACGGCGGGGATGGGCGGCGAGGGTGCAGCGCCCGAGACGGGCGGCACCTCGTCGGGCGGCAGCGCTGCAGGCGGCAAATCGAGCGGCGGCGCCTCGTCGGGCGGCAAGAGCGCCGGAGGCGCAACGGCGGCAGGCGGTACGGCGGGAACCGGCACCGGCGGAGCCGGCACGGGCGGCGCCGTCAGCTGCACTCCGCCACAGACGGCCTGCAGCGGCTCGTGCGTCGATCTGGGTTCCTCGGGCACGAACTGCGGCGCCTGCGGGCACGACTGCGGTGGCGGCATGTGCAAGCTCGGCGTGTGCCAGCCGACGCAGGTCAACGTGCAGACCGCGAACATCGCGGCGATCGCG
>Ga0315912_10003842_pt1 | contig 14638 bp, 21 predicted proteins | sample VfabasoilMG_FD_204469 | JGI IMG/M metagenome (GOLD analysis project Ga0315912, IMG submission 204469) | Garden soil microbial communities collected in Santa Monica, California, United States - V. faba soil | ecosystem: Environmental > Terrestrial > Soil > Garden | place: USA: California... | reverse complement strand
TTGTATCAGGGCAGCAAAGAATTGCTAACAGATCCTTGTCTATAGGCATCACATTTCCCTTCATCGAGCGCACAAACCGGGGTTACACTTTTCAGCATTTCTTAAGAATAGTGCACCGCACGCCATGAGATCAAGAGAACGCGGCGTGCTTCTGTGGCACTATGGTTTCTGTTACACTTACAGACTATAGGTGGTCATCATGATTCAGGTGGAGTTCCATGCTACGTGATCTCTGGCGGATCTTTGCTGCAGGTCTCTTTCTACTCGTCCCGGCCTGGGCCACCTATCTCGTCCTTAACACCCTGTTCTGGACCCTCGACGAGCTGCTTACCAAAATGGTCGGCGACCGGTTCCCTCTTCACCTTCCTGGTCTCGGGTTCGTCACCATGATCATTCTGGTCGTCGCCGTGGGAGCGTTCACGACTCACCTGATCGGTCAACGCATCGTGGCGTACCTTGAACGCCGGTTGGATCAAATTCCTCTGGTGCGCAGCATCTATTTGACGATGAAGGGCATGACCGACATTCTGAACTTTCGGTCGAGATTCGGTCAAAGCGCCGTCGTGGCGTTTCCATTTCCTCGTGACGGACTTTGGGCGCTGGGATTCGTCATGGGAACAGCTCCCTCCGTGCTTCAAGTCTCACACATCGATCGGCTTTTAATGGTGTTTGTTCCAACGGCCATCCATCCGTTTACAGGGTATCTCGCTTTTGTGCCGGAAAAGCAGGTGCATGCCCTGAATTTACCGGCTGAAGATGCTATGAAATTGGAGTTTTCCGCCGGTCTGTTCAAGCCGGCAGCCGGCTGGCTGCAACCCCCTCACGCATGAAAGCGATCGAGATGACCAACCAGCAGGAATGGAATATCCGACCGGGCCGTCTTGCCGATGTCGAGCGCCTCGTCGCATTCAGTCAAGCGATGGCCTTGGAGACCGAGGGACGACGATTAGACACCGATCGCCTTCAACGGGGGACGCGGGCTCTCCTGAACTCAACCATTCATGGATTCTTTCTGGTGGCTGAACAGTCGCAAACCAACCAGGTTGTGGGCCAACTGATGATCACCTATGAATGGAGCGACTGGCGCAATGCGTCATTTTGGTGGATTCAAAGCGTGTATGTCGATCCGGCCTGGCGGCGTCAGGGCGTTTTTCGGAACATGCACGCGCAGGTAATTGAGCGAGCGAAAGCCGATCCCGGTGTCTGCGGCGTGCGTCTCTATGTGGAGTCGGGAAACAGCGTCGCCCAAGAGGTGTATCGACGTGTCGGTCTCAAGCCCTCATCCTATTCCGTATTTGAAACCGATTTTGTCCTCGGCCACGCACACAGCTTAAAAGATCGTCCCGATGAAGCGTAAGGAGGGTTCTATATGTCAGTAGGGCGAGTCCTTAGTATCGCACTCTTGGGGCTACTGATGACGCAAGGTTGTGCCTTTAGCCGGGGCACCCTCGGCGACGAAATCAGAGCTGATGCCATTACTGCAATCAAGAAAGGTTCGTCGACAAAGGCTGAAGTGCTCGCCTTGCTTGGCGCGCCTGATCGTTTGCTGCAAGTCAACGGTCGAGATGTGTTCCAATACTACCGGTACGATGCCAAAGCGGGAAGCCTCTTGTTGATTGTTGTCAATTTTTCACGCTTGTCCGTCAAGAGCGATGACCTGTTCGTCATCCTGAATCGTGAAGGGATCGTCGAGGAAGTCATTTCATCAAAGCGGACGGACGGGCTGGAGTTTCGGTTCTGGCCATTCGGAGAATGATATGCGGTCATATTCGTCCAGGGCTTGTCTCATCGTCCTTCTCCTGACGCTGTGTATGACCACTGCCGCTTGTAACGTCATCCGAATTAAATTGAATACACCTCTAAACCAGGATGACGTGGCATTTATCGAGCCGGGGAAGACCACGCTAACAGATGTCGTCGCCAAGCTGGGCGTGCCGGATTCGATTACCGATTCCTATCTCGGAGTCGTGGCCACCTACCGCTTTCTCGACATGAAGTATTCGCGCGTGAACTTTGGATATTTATTGAAACCCTGGACGCCTGTCGATCCTGATCTGATCATCTCTCGCACGGGTTTTGGCATCGACGCGTTTGAGCTGTACTGCGATTCTAATTGGGTCGTGACGCACCAGAGCTTTCTCCGTCAACTCTCCGGGCCGCTATTCAATCCCTATCCATTTTAAGCATCGCCTGATCCCGACCAATTCACGAATTGCCGCTTCAGGTCAGTCGGTCTATAATGCCGGTCATGGGTAAGACCCCTCCGGAGGAGTTTTCGTTCAACGACGCTATTCTCGCTTCTTCCTCTTATATCCCTGCAGATCGTGACACCGAATTCATGCAGCGGGAAGAGCTGCGTCCCCTGAGGCTTGGGCTCGAACTCTTGAAGCCGGAGCTCATTCAGAAGGAGCAGGGAATTCAATCCACGATCGTGGTATTCGGCAGCGCCCGTTTGCAGGAGCCCGTCGCCGCCGAGTCGGTCTTGCGAACAGCCGAACGAGCAGCGGCCGAACGTCCGGATGATCCGGACTGCCAGCGACAAGTTGCCATTGCCAAGCGTCAGCGAGATCTGTCTAAGTACTACGATGTGGCCCGTGAGTTTGCCCGGTTAGTATCCAGTTCCTGCCAGATCGATGGGCAATGCGACTATGTCATCGTGACCGGCGGGGGACCGGGCATCATGGAAGCGGCCAATCGTGGAGCGGCAGACGCGCAGGCCAAGTCCATCGGCCTCAACATTACTCTGCCGCACGAGCAGCGCCCGAACCCCTACATCACCCCGGAGCTCTGCTTCCAGTTTCGCTATTTTGCTCTCCGCAAGATGCACTTTCTCATCCGCGCCAAAGCCTTGGTCGCATTTCCCGGTGGATTCGGCACGCTCGACGAATTATTTGAAACGTTGACCCTTATCCAAACAGGAAAAGTGACCGGAGTCAGTGTCGTACTGGTCGGTCGGGCATTCTGGGAACGCTTGATCAATTGGGACTTTCTCATCGACCAAGGATTGATCAGTCCACAAGACCTGAGTCTCTTTCACTATGCAGAGACCGCGCAGGAAGCGTGGGATCTGATTGCCCGCAATCACGCTGTGAGGCCGAAGACATGAAGCTCTCCTTCCATGGCGCGGCGCGCTCGGTGACCGGGAGCCGGCATCTGATCGAGACGTCCAGCTGCCGACTGCTGTTGGATTGCGGCATGTTTCAAGGCAGGCGGGAAGAAGCGGCGATCCAGAATCGTGAACTCGGCTTTGATCCCAAGGGTCTGTCTGCCGTGCTCCTCTCGCATGCTCACATTGATCATTCCGGCGCCCTGCCGATGCTGATGCAGCAGCGCTTTTCCGGCAAAGTCCATTTGACCAGGGCGACGGCGGATCTCACCGCGATCATGTTGCAGGACGCGGCCAGAATTCAGGAGAGCGACTGCCGCTATGTGAATAAGAAAGAGCGGCGCAGGGGCAAGAAGTGCGTACAGCCCTTATTCGATACCGACGATGTCGAGGGTATCACCAGGCGTTTTGTCGGGGTGCGCTATCATGATGCCGTCAAGATTGCCCCGCGAGTCACGGCAACGTTCCACGATGCCGGACATATTCTTGGATCGGCCGCCGTTCGTGTGAAGTACACCGTCCGGGGGAACACGACCACCGTGCTCTTTAGCGGCGATCTGGGGCGATCGCACATGCCGATTTTGCGCGATCCTGAACCGCCGCCTCTCTGCGACGTGCTCATTCTGGAATCGACTTACGGCGACCGTCTGCACGAGCAAGCCGGCGAAGAAATGAAACAAAAGGCGCAAGACCTGATTGCCCACGCGAAAGCGCACAAGAGCAAGATTATTGTGCCGGCCTTTGCCGTCGGGCGTACGCAAGAACTTGTCATGCGGATCAAAGAGCTTGTCGCCGAGGATCGCATCGATCCGATCCCCATCTACATCGATTCGCCGCTGGCATCCAGGGCCACCGAGGTCTTTCGCCAGCACCCGGAATGCTATGACGAAGAAACGTACCGCACGTTTACGGAAGACGGCGATCCCTTTGCGTCCCGCTATATCCGCTTTGTCTCGTCTCCGGACGACAGCAAACGGCTCAATGCGATGAAGGGGCCGATGATCATCGTCTCTTCTTCAGGCATGTGTGAAGGCGGGCGTGTCCTCCATCACTTGAAGCATGCCATTGAAGACGAGGCGAACGTCATTGTCTTTGTCGGCTTTCAAGCGGAGCACACGCTGGGGCGCAAGCTCGTCGAAGGCTGGGACGTGGTGCCGATCTTCGGGGTGCCGACGAAACGGCGGGCGCAAGTCGTGAAATTCAACGGACTTTCGGCCCATGCCGACCGCAACGATCTCCTGGCCTATGTTCGCGCCATCAATCCGCTCCCCGGCAAAGTCTTTATCGTCCATGGGGAAGAAAAACAGGCCCTGTCCCTGGGTGAAGCAATCCGGAGTGAACATCCTTCCATCGACGTCACCATTCCGCATCGAGGATCGAGCCATGAGATCTAGGCACGCACTGCTGGCGGCTGCGGTTTGCATTGCCTTATTGGGCAGCTGGTCCATTGCCGGTGCGGCGGAGGAGACTGAGCCGCGACAGCGTGCGCGAGATTTGGGAATCATTATAGGGAACTACACGCCCGGTTCGTTCAACGCGATTACGGACGTGCCTGGCGTCAAGGTCGGGCACCAGACACTTATCTCCGGGGAGGGGGCGCTTAAACCCGGTCAGGGTCCGGTGCGCACGGGTGTCACCGTGATCATTCCCCGCGATGATGTGTGGCATAAGAAGGTGGCGGCCGGTTCGTTTGTCCTCAACGGCACAGGAGAAATGACCGGTCTGGCCTGGGTGGCGGAGTCAGGCTTTCTGGAATATCCCATCGCTCTGACGAATACCCTCAATGTCCCGCGGGTGGCGAACGGCGTGATGAGCTGGATGATCAAACAATATCCGGCGATCGGCATCGAGGACGACACGCTCACGCCGGTTGTGGCCGAATGTGACGACGGCCGACTGAATGACATTCAAGGCCGCCATGTGTCTGAGCAGGATGTCATCGCCGCGCTCGATGGCGCGACCAGTGGCCCGGTCAAAGAAGGAACCGTCGGAGCCGGCACCGGCATGGTCTCGTATGGATTTAAGGGCGGCATAGGAACGGCCTCACGCATCGTGCCTGAAAAGGAAGGCGGCTATACGATTGGGGTGTTGGTCAATGCGAACCACGGCCGGAGACCGGAACTCGTCGTGGGGGGTGTGCCGGTCGGGAAGCTGTATGAAGCGCCCAAAGCGGTAGCTGAAGCCCTCTCGCCCGGCCAGAGCGAGGGCTCAATCATCATCGTCATTGCCACCGATGCGCCGCTCGACGGTCGCCAACTCACCAGGCTGGCCAAGCGTGCCTCGCTCGGGCTTGCCCGCACGGGTTCGACCGCGCGCCACGGCAGCGGCGATTTCATACTCGCCTTCTCCACCGCCAACATTATTCCGCATTATCCCAAAGAACCCACCTATACACTGACTCATCTGGCCGATACCCATCTGAATCCGATGATCACCGCCACGGTCGAAGCGACCGAAGAAGCGATCCTCAACGCGCTCACCATGGCTACGACCGTGGTTGGCCGGGACGATCATCGTATGGAGGCCATCAATCTGGATCGGCTCAAGGCTTTGGCCTCCGGATCAAGACCCTGATATTTTAGATCAAGGATAACAGACGGCCTTCCGCAAGCCGCTGAATACTGAATTGATCCGGCGAGCGTGCTCCAACCTCCGCGCATGCCGGTCCGGACAGTTTTGATGAAACTGTGCGCTTGCAATTCTCGCCGGTGGCTCGTTATCCTGCCATCGGACTGCAGATCCTAGGAGTGTGCTTCGATGAATGAATATCAGATTGGCGGTGGATTGCGTCTTCTGACGGCCGTGGAAAAGACGGAGGCCTTTGCCGATTTTCTCAAGGCGCGGATGACGCGCGCGCTGGAGACGGAAGATCCCACCGAATTGCATTACTTGCTGGCGCAGCTCGACGACTATCACTCGTATCTCTGGCGGTACTACAAGAAATTGGCAAGTGACCGATCCGAACGCATGAATCCCGGCGTGTAACGGTACGACGATCTCCATGCCCAGCTTGTCTCCGACATCCCCCATCCAGGCCGCGACGTTTCATTTCGTATCCGCGGTGTCCCGTAATCCTGATACGGAAGCCGCAGCCCGTGATTTGGTCGATGAGGTGCGTGCCAAATTGGGCGGCGTCACGCCCGATCTTGCGTTCGTGTTCTTTTCCTCTCACCATGTGTCTCGTGCCGAGTTGCTCGCCGAGACGATGACCGATGTGCTGGGGGCCAGAGTCTCGCTCGGCTGTAGCGGCGAAGGAGTAATTGCCGGGGCGGAAGAGCTGGAAACGTCTCCCGCCGTCACGTTGTGGACGGCGTGCCTTCCCGGTGTCACCCTCACTCCCGTCCGACTCTCATTCTCGCAAACACAGGATCAATTTTCATTGCCAGGCTGGCCTGAATCTGACGGGCAAGAGGGCACGTTTCTCCTCCTCGCAGATCCCTTCTCCACTCCGATGCAGGATGTCCTGAGTCTTTTGGAAGAACGCTATCCGGGGGCGGCGGCGATCGGAGGATTGGCCGGGGGCGGGCAGGATGCCGGTGAGAATCGGCTGTTTCTCGGCCGGCAAACCTTTGAGAACGGGTTGGTTGGGGTTCGGATCAGCGGCCCGATCGAGGTGCGCCCGGTCATCTCACAAGGGTGCCGTCCGATCGGCGAGCGCTACGTGGTGACGAAAGCGGAACACAATCTCGTGCACGAGATGGGTGGAACGCCGGCACTGACACGTCTTCAAGCGGTCTTTGAGTCACTCGGAGGGGACGATCGGCGCCGGGCGCACCGGGCACTCCATGTCGGTATCGTGATCGATGAGCATCGCAACCGGTTTGAACGGGGCGATTTTCTCGTGCGCAATCTGGTCGGTGCCGACCAAACGACCGGTGCGGTGGCCATCGGCGATGTGGTGCAGGAAGGGCAGACGGTCCAATTTCATCTTCGCGATGCCAAGTCGGCGAGCGAAGATCTGCACTTGTTGCTGGCGGCCGATCGCTCAAGGCATCCGAACGCGCCGCTCGGGGCCCTCGTGTTCAGCTGCTGCGGGCGCGGCCAGGGCCTGTTCGGGCGGCCGCATCATGATTCGGGCGTGCTGACGGAACGCTTGGGGCAGATTCCGGTTGCCGGATTTTTTGCACAAGGCGAGATCGGCCCGGTCGGCGGGCGCAACTTTCTTCACGGGTACACCGCCAGCATGGCACTCTTTGCTCAACCGACATCCAAGGCAGGGGCGCAATGAATAACCTGTATCGCGGCATCGTGTTCGGCGCAATCGTTGTGATGTGTAGTCCATCTATGGGAGTAGGAGGCAGCATGAGCGGGAGCGAATCATCGGCATCGGAAGGGAAAGAGATTACGACGTCATCCGGTTTGCAGTATATCGATCAAGTTGTGGGAACCGGCGACACCGCGAAGGCGGGGCAGACGGTCTCCGTTCATTACACCGGCTGGCTGACCAATGGTAAAAAGTTCGATAGTTCAGTGGACCGTGGCCAGCCCTTCTCCTTTCGGCTCGGCGTCGGCCAGGTGATCAAGGGTTGGGATGAGGGTGTGCAAGGGATGAAAATCGGCGGGAAGCGCAAACTGACGATCCCTTCGAACCTCGGCTACGGGGCACGTGGAGCCGGCGGGCTCATTCCTCCTCATGCCACGCTCGTGTTCGATGTCGAATTACTCGGCGTGCAGTAACCGGATCAATCCGATGAAACAGACGCCACTCATCGCTCAACATCGCGCTGCCGGGGCCAAGCTGGTCGATTTTGCCGGTTGGGAGATGCCCATTCAGTATTCAGGCGTACTGGACGAGTACCATACCGTCCGCAGCAAGGCCGGGCTCTTCGACGTCAGCCATATGGGCCGGCTGATGGTATCGGGGGGCGGCGCACTGGCGTTTCTCCAATCGGTCACGACGAATGATGTGGCGAAGCTGGCGGTCGGCCAGGCGCATTATTCCATGGTGTGCAATAACGAGGGCGGAATTAAGGACGACATCTTTGTCTACCGGTTGAAGCCGACGGACTATCTGCTCTGTGTCAACGCGTCGAATCGTGCCAAGGTGTTGACCTGGCTGCAAGCCCGCCCGCGTGCCGCAAGCGTCGTTCTGGAAGACCATTCGGATCAGATGGCCCAAATCGCTCTTCAGGGGCCATTGTCCAAAGACATTATGATCGCCTTGGGTGGCACGGCGGTAACGACACTGAAGCTTCACCACACCTGCGAGGCGACGCTTGCGTCGATCCCGACCTTCATCGCGCGGACCGGTTATACCGGTGAGCTCGGATATGAGTTATATGCCCCAGCCGATCGTGTCGGGGTGCTGTGGGAGCGAATCGTTGAAGCAGGAGCATCCAAAGGGTTGAAGCCGGCAGGATTGGGCTCGCGCGACCTGTTGCGTCTGGAGATGGGCTATCTTCTCTACGGCAACGACATCGATGAAACGACTACTCCGATCGAAGCGGCAGTTGAATGGACGGTGAGCTTCGAGAAGGGGGATTTCGCCGGGCGCGCGAAGCTGCTCGGGCAGAAGGAAGGCGGACCGGGCAAGCGGTTTGTCGGATTCGAGTTGTTGGAAAAGGCGGTGCCGCGGCACGGGTGCAAGATCCTCGATGCCCGTTCGTCTCAACCCATCGGTGAGGTGTCGAGCGGAAACCTTTCGCCGATCCTTCAGAAGGGAATTGGTCTGGGCTATGTGCCGTCTGCACTGTCGGCGATCGGTACGCAGATCACGATTGATATTCGAGGGAAAGCCGTCCCCGCGCAGGTCGTCAAAACACCGTTCTATCGGAAGCCCAAAGCGACGAGTGTATAGCTGGTGGCATATGGCGGATTCAGGACCTAGATCCTTGCCCGTTCTTGTCTGTGCTATACGCTATTGGCCATAAGTCCTAAGCTCTCCATGACCAAAAATATCTACAAAGGCCGGGTGGTCACGCTGAACATCGATACGGTCACCCTGCCGAACGGCATGACGGTCGATCTGGAAACGATTCGCCATCCTGGCGCGTCGGCCGTGGTCCCGATGAAAGAGGATGGCACGGTGGTGCTGATCCGTCAGTTCCGCCACGCAGCCGGCGGATTCATTTATGAGATTCCCGCGGGCAAGCTCGATCCGGGTGAAGATCCGCTGAGCTGTGCGGCGCGAGAGCTGGAAGAAGAGATCGGCTATCGGGCGGCGACGTTCTCGCTGCTTTCCAGTATTTTCACCGCCCCCGGGTTTGCCGACGAAGTGATTCACGTCTACAAGGCGACGGGGTTAACGCAGGGAAGGCAACAGCTCGACCGGGATGAAGTGCTGGAGGTGATTGAAATGCCGCTGGCCGACGCGATCAGAAGAATCGAGGAAGGGACGATCCGGGATGCCAAGACGATTGTGGGATTGCAGGCGGTCTATATCAGAGAGTCGATGCGGTAGGGGAACTGCCCGAGAGGTCTCCCGCGTGAAGCGGGAAACCTCTCAAGCCAGCTAGCCTCGCCAAATGGACGGAAGTTACTATTTCTTCTTCTTTTCCTCTTCCTTCTTCTTGCCTTCGTCGCCGAACACCACGTGGCCGCCCTTCTTCTCTTCCTTCGGCTTCTTCTCTTCGCCATAGACCACCACGTGGCCGCCCTTCTTCTCTTCCTTCGGCTTCTTGGTATCATCGGCGAAGGAAGGGGCGCTGAACGAAACTGCCACTGCCACTGCCATGACTGCCATCAACATGCTCTTCATAGTAAATCCCTCCAGAAAGGTTGTTGAGATCCGTGCCGCTAATCGGGCACTGCCCAAGTGTTGAGCAAGCCGCATGCCGAACGTCCAGCGCCCACTGTTTATCCATGAATTCGAGCAGTTATTGGACCGCTCTAATCTAGCAATGAAGGTGAATTCCTTCTTATTCCTGTGGCGGATTGGCTGAGTCCCCACTAAACTGCCTCAATTATGATCGGGGAATGACATGGGCAAAAGCGCAAGGCTGTCTGATCGTATTCAACAAGGCGGGAGGATTCTCTTTGTCGGGATCAATCCTGGTCTGCGGTCTGCTCAGGTGGGGCATCATTTCGCCGGCCCTTCCAATCGCTTCTGGAAGTTGCTCCACGAGTCCCGGCTGGTGACAGAGCCACTGACGTACCAGGACGATGCGCGACTACCTGAATGGGGACTTGGATTGACGAATATCGTAGGCCGCCCAAGCCGCGGGATCGACAGTCTTTCGCCTCAGGAATATCGCGGAGGCCTGGCGGCTCTGACGAGAAAGGTCCGGCGGTATCGGCCAGGCATCGTGGCGTTGCTGGGCATCACGATCTACCGCATCATGTACGGGGCAGAACTCTCCCTACCGCCGCGGATTCCTTTGGGCCCCACCAGCAGCGAGATCGCCGGGGTTCCCATCTTTCTCTTGCCGAACCCCAGCGGTCGCAATGCCCACTACTGTTATAAGGACATGCTCGACGCGTTTCGAGCGCTTCAAAGAATCGCCGGCCAATCAGCGATGCCTGACATGTGACATTCTATCGATTCCATCACGCGCAGCAGGCCGGGCTCTCGGTTCCCGCCGGAAGCGCGGCGACAGTTGAAGAGGGCCAGTCCGCACCGAAAGACCTTCAAATAAATCTGGCCGGCAATCAACTCAAGGCCTATGCGTTGTTCCACATTTACGGGAAGGACATTTCCCTTCAGACCGACGGGATATTGGAGACCCGCGATAGATATGTGCGTCTGACTTCCACGGCCGAGAAACTCGGGGCCATGCCGATTCCACAAACCATGCTCGGCCATGTGGTCGGCAGCTGTTTGAGTCACCGCAGAATCGTGGGAATTTTCCGCTCCCTTCGCAGATCCGATCGGTCCGCGTTAAGAACAGCACCTTCGTCATAACGTCGCGATAGAGTTTGTCTCACCTCCGGCTGTTGTATTTTTGCAGCAGCCTGTTTTTTTCCTGCCACAGAGCGTCTGGAAATGGAAGAAATCGGATGGTAAAATTATAATAAATACGGTGGCTTGTTTATCCTTGCCACGGGCACCGGCCTTGCTCCTTAAGGCCGACGTTATGCTTCCCACTCTAGGAGGAGTCATGCAGCGAGTCGGTCTTATTATCTTCGCATCCATGGCATTTTGGATTGGGAGTGCGACTTCCGGTGGGGCCCAGCCGACCACCCGGGACCTCATTGCCGGAGCCTTGCAAGCCTGCCACGACGGGCGGATTGCGCCGGACCGGGCTACTCGAGCGGCTCTCTACGAGAAGGGGCAGTCCCTGGGGGAGCAAGCCGTTGCGGCTGACGAGCAGTCTGCCGATGCCCATTTTGCCTTGTTCTGCAATCTCGGGGAACTGATGCGCATCGATGGCGAGATGAGCCTCTCTTCCGTGTTTGGATTTCGACGCATGATGAAGGAACTCAATCGGGCCCTCGAAATCAAGCCCGATCATCTCGATGCCCTCTCTGCCAGGGGAACGTTGCTGGTACGACTTCCTTCCATGCTGGGCGGCGATCCGGAGAAAGGCGAGCAGTTGCTTCGTCACGTCATTCACGAGGTACCGGAAGCCGTCAACGCGCGGATCAGCCTGGCAAAGAGCTATTGTAGGCGAGGCCGCCATCAGGATGCCGTGACGCTCGCAACAGAAGCCTTGACACTGGCGAAGGCGCAACAACTCGACGACTTTATTCCCGAAGCTTCCAGAGTGGTCGCGCAGCTCCATGCGGTCGAAAACAAAGGAAACTAATCCGTCCACTCTCCGCCCTCCCTTCTAGAACCGCTCCGCAAATCGTGCTATCTTCACCTCGCTCGGAAGCGTCATTGGTCAATAGTCAAACGTCAACCGTCAACCGTGACGGCATAAGAGAAAATTGCTTCGGACTCTTCGTTCTACGATTGACCATTGACGGTTGACGAAAGACGATCATGTTGTAAGCAGCAGCAAGGAGTACCCACAATTATGTTATTGAGTGGAAAAAAAGGGCTCATCATCGGCGTCGCCAACAAGCACAGCATTGCCTGGGCCATCGCCCAGTCTGCCGCCAGCCAGGGCGCCACACTCATGTTCAATTACCAGAACGAGCGGCTGCGGGAGAATGTTGAGGAACTTGTCGCGACGATGCCCGGCGCGAAGGCGTTTCCCTGTGACGCCGGCGATGATGCGCAGATTGCGACCATGATGCAGAACGTGGGCAAAGAAGTCGGCGCGCTCGATTTCCTCGTCCACTCCATTGCCTTTGCCCCGCGCGAGGAACTCACGGGACAATTTGTGAACACCACGCGTCAGGGTTTCGCGACGGCCCTGGACGTCAGCGCCTATTCACTCGTTGCCGTCACCCGCGCCGCGCTGCCGCTTATGACCAATGGCGGGTCCGTCGTCACATTGACCTATCTCGGCGCAGAACGTGTCGTGCCGCACTACAATGTTATGGGCGTGGCCAAGGCAGCGCTGGAAGCAACCGTCCGCTATTTGGCGAACGACCTCGGTCCTAAGAACATTCGCGTGAATGCGATTTCTGCCGGGCCGATCAAGACATTGGCTGCCCGGGGAGTGTCCGGCATCAGTAAAATGGTCGATCACCACAAAGAGTTTGCCCCGCTGCGCCGCGCCACCGAGCAAGGGGAAGTCGGCGATACCGCCTTGTTTCTCGTCAGTTCATTGGGGCGAGGTATTACCGGCGAGGTGATTTACGTGGACGGCGGGTACAACATTCTGGGGTCGCTGGCATCGGTCGAGTGAGTCGTTAAACGGCAAGCGTCAATCGTCAAGTGTAAGAAGAAAGGGGGCCTGCCTTCTTCACGGTTGACGAATGGCGGTTGACGTCTATTCCAGCGTGCTTCTCAGCGCCTTCAGCCGTCCCTGCTTCTTTTTGCTTTCGATCCGCCTGGTCTGAGAACCCTTCGTCGGCTTCGTGGCTCGTCGCTTCTTGCGCGGGATTGCCACGCTCTGGAGTAAGAGACAGAGCCGTTCCAGCGCATCCCCCCGATTCCGTTCCTGCGTCCGATGCTGCTGCGCTTTGATCGTGATGATTCCATCCTGCGACACACGGTGGTCTTTGAGTTTCAACAACTCCTGTTTGTAGAACGGAGGCAAGGACGATGCGTTGATGTCGAACTGGAGATGAATTGCGGTCGAGACCTTATTGACGTTCTGTCCGCCGGCTCCTTGCGAACGCATCGCGTGGAGTTGAATCTCGGAATCGGGAATGAGGACGTGGGAGGAGATGTGCAGCATAGGAACTGTAGTCTACCGTAGTCAGCTTCCGGTCGTCATGGTCCCTTCGGAGCCATCGCAGGAAAGCTATGGGGAGGGAGGTACCGAACCCGGTGCTTACTGCAACTCCGGCACACGATCGATGATGCGAAGTTTGACGTCGTCGCCGAGTTGGATCTGAACCATTTTGGTGGAAAGGTTTTCGCGGACTTGATTCACATCGTTCACCGTGAAGCGGATCTGACCACCGCATCGCTCGACGAGGTGATAGAGCAACAGCGTGGTGAGGTAGCTCACTTCTTCATCGTTGGCATGCTCGCTGAAGTTCAATATTTGAGGCATGATGGTTTCAATGTCTCCCTGTGGTGAAGGACCTTTATCGCCGAAGCGAGGTCGATCGCACAATGACCCAAAAGAAGGGGAGCGGCAAGCGACAGTTTTGTACAATTGAGGGGGCGCCCGGTGGAGGGCAGTTGGTCCAGATGTCCGGGAGTGACAGATCCGTTATGTCGTTCGCGGTGAGGGCACTCTTACGGAGACGGTAAGCTGTTTTTGGTCGGGATAAATCGTACCTCATCAGCTAGTTCGTCGATGAGTGAGCGGCTTGACCGTGGTTCTTGCTGCGGCCTACCGTGAAGAAAAAGAATCCCCTGCAAATCTGGTCCCATGATCGCCATGCCTCGACCAGTTAGCGAGCCTGCCACGTAGGTTGCGGTCAGTTTCCTGCCATGACGAGTTACATTGCCGGTCGGTTCAAACACCAGTGTGTCGGTAATGGGCTGCGGTTCTCCGAGTAGGGCAAAGAGTTCGTCTTCTGTCTGGTTGAGAATTGCGAAGGCGAGGACAAAGCCCGCTTCTTTTTCTGAGACCAATAGCACGGCTGCCAGGTTGTCTAGCTGTTCGCCGCGCCATCCTGTTGGAATGAGAAAAGAGGCGAGGCCGTTTGGCACGCGGACGCGGGTGCCGGCGCGATAGCTCTGCCCGGCTTGCATGTCGACGGTGGTTGTTCGGGTAAGCGGGGGTTGTGCCCAACTGCCTGGTACCCCCAGTATGAAACAACACAAGGCAGCCAGGGCTATGCGAGCGGCGGTCGTGACGATCATTCCATTTATAGGTACAGGACCAATGCGCGGATCAGGGTTGGTAGCTGTCCATCGGAGGACAGGTGCAGATCAAATGGCGATCCCCATAGGCTTCATCGATGCGGCTGACTGCCGGCCAGAACTTGTTGGCTCTGACAGATGGAGTCGGGAATGCCGCCTGCTCCCTCGTATAGGGACGATTCCAGTCCGTTGCCGTGACGGTAGTCGCCGTGTGCGGCGCATTCTTGAGCACATTATTGGTGCGGGGTTGATGCCCGTCGGCGATCGCTTGGATCTCC
>Ga0315912_10003841_pt1 | contig 14640 bp, 18 predicted proteins | sample VfabasoilMG_FD_204469 | JGI IMG/M metagenome (GOLD analysis project Ga0315912, IMG submission 204469) | Garden soil microbial communities collected in Santa Monica, California, United States - V. faba soil | ecosystem: Environmental > Terrestrial > Soil > Garden | place: USA: California... | reverse complement strand
TGGGACGATTGGGTACGCCGGCCGACATCGCAGCGGCAGTCCGCTTTCTTGTTTCAGATGAGGCGGCGTATATTACCGGTCATGTTTTGCATGTGAATGGCGGTATGTTAATGGTATAGATGGTCCCCAAGGTCTGGGAACAACCAGCGGCAGCATATCCCCATGTTGCAGCACAGGGTCAGTCACGTTGGGGAAGGAGGTAGGCAGATCGATGGCAACTGTTGATGAGCGCGTGAAAAAGATTATTGCCGAGCAGCTCGGCGTTGAGGAAGATGAAGTGGTTCCCGAAGCCTCCTTCGTCGAGGACCTAGGAGCCGACTCACTCGATACCGTCGAGTTGGTGATGGCGCTCGAGGAAGAATTTGAGATCGAGATCCCTGACGAGGATGCTGAAAAGATCCTCTCGGTCGGAAAAGCGTTGGATTACATCAAGGAAAAATCATAAGCGGTACGTATGGCTGAGCGATCTACCAGACGCATTGTCGTGACCGGTTTAGGGCTGGTCACTCCTCTTGGGACCGGGGTGGACAAGACGTGGGCTGCGCTTTGTGCCGGGCAATCCGGTATCGGGCGGATCACTAAATTTGATCCGGCTGCCTATGATGCCCAAATCGCGGGTGAAGTACGCGATTTCGATCCGGGCCAATTCATCGAAAAAAAAGAAATCAAAAAGATGGATACGTTCATCCATTATGCCGTGGGCGCCGCCCAATTGGCGGTGGATGACGCAGGATTGAAGGTCGCGCCGGAAGAAGCCACGAAAGTCGGCGTATATATCGGATCCGGTATCGGCGGTCTGGGCGCGATCGAGCACTATCATGACGTGCTCAAAGAAAAAGGTCCCGGTCGCGTGTCGCCGTTCTTCATTCCCATGACCATTATCAATCTGGCTTCGGGCCAGGTGGCGATTCGCATCGGCGCCAAGGGGCCGAATTCCTGTGCGGTAACCGCCTGTGCGACAGGGAACCACTGCATCGGCGATGCCTTCCGCCTGATTCAGTATGGTGATGCCGACGTGATGGTCGCCGGTGGTGCAGAGGCGGCAATCACGCCGTTGGGTGTGGCTGGATTTGCCGCCGCGAAAGCGCTCTCGTTTCGCAACGATGAACCGGCCAGAGCCAGCCGGCCGTTCGATAAAGACCGGGACGGATTCGTGCTGGGCGAAGGCGCCGGCGTCGTTGTCTTGGAAGAACTTGAGCACGCGCGTCGCCGGGGCGCCCGGATCTACGCGGAGGTGATCGGGTACGGCATGAATAGCGATGCCTACCACATTACCGCGCCGCCGGAAGAAGGCGAAGGTGCGGTGCGTTGCATGGAGCTGGCGTTGAAAGATGCCGGGATCGCCAAGGATCAGATCGGCTATATCAATGCGCACGGGACCTCCACGATGGCCGATGCCATTGAAACGCGCGCGATCAAGCAGGTCTTCGGCCAGCAGGCCTATAAGATCCCCGTCAGTTCGACCAAGTCGATGACGGGACATTTGCTCGGCGCGGCCGGCGGCATTGAAGCGGTCTTTAGTATTCTGGCGCTCCATCACGGTCTGTTGCCTCCCACGATCAATCTGGAAAACCCTGATCCCGCATGCGATCTCGACTACGTGCCGAATAAAGCCAGGGCCGTGCCGATCAAGACAGCGCTCTCGAACTCGTTCGGGTTCGGCGGCGTGAATGCCTGTCTGATTTTCAGGCGCCTGGAGGTCTAGCGCGGTTGCGCCTATGACACCGGCTTCCCCAGCCGATTCTGCTCCATCCCTGCCCCATTATCGGTTCAAGAATCCCGGTTTGCTCGCGGAAGCGTTGACGCACAAGTCTCATGTCAATGAGCGGAAGGGCGCGACGCGATCCCATAACGAGCGGCTGGAGTTTCTTGGCGATGCGGTGCTCTCTCTGATCATCAGCGACCACCTGGCGCAGCTCTATACGCAGCTGAGCGAAGGAGATTTGTCCAAGCTGAAAGCGAACCTTGTCAGCGAATCCTCGCTGGCTCAGGCGGCCCGCCGGATGAATCTCGGCGCGATGTTGCGACTGGGGCGTGGCGAAGAACTCTCGCAGGGGCGGGAAAAGAATTCTTTGTTGGCCGATGCACTAGAGGCGGTGATTGCCGCGGTGTATCTCGACGGGGGGTTGGAGGCGAGCCGGACATTTACCTTGGGTGTGATGCAGGAAGAGCTGCGCCAGGCCGAAGCTCATCAAGCGACGCCGGGGGAAGAAGATTACAAGACGCGACTTCAGGAATGGTGCCAGAAACGGTACGATCAGTTGCCGCAGTATGTGATGGTGCGTGAGTCGGGGCCGGATCATCAGAAGCATTTTGAGGTCGAAGTGCGGGTCAATGAGCGCGCGGCGGGGACCGGAGCGGGTTTGAGCAAGAAAGAAGCGGAACAGATGGCGGCTCGATGTGCGCTTGAGCAGATCGGGTCTTGAAGCCCTGTGGCGGGGTGGCTATAGTCAATGCAGGTATCCCAAGATAAAGGGAGGATGATGATGCAGAGAAGATTGAGCTGGTTGATGGGCTGTGCCGTGTTGGCGGTATGTATTCCATTTGTGTTCGGGACTGGAGTCAGTGATGCCGCGGATAAAGCGCCGGCTCCCAAGGTCGAGGCGCCGAAAGGTCCACGGGCGATCATCAAAACGAAATTCGGCGAGATCGAGCTGAAATTGTTTCCCGACCTGGCCCCCAAGCACGTAGAGAATTTTATCAAGCTGACCAAGGACGGGTTCTATAACGGCACGATCTTTCATCGGGTGATTCCGGGGTTCATGATCCAAGGCGGTGATCCCAATACCAAGGACTCGCTCAAGAAGGATTCTTACGGGCAGGGCGGACCCGGATATACGGTCAAGGCAGAATTTAGCGATACGCCTCACAAACGGGGCATTGTATCGATGGCGCGGGCGAACGATCCGGATACGGCGGGGTCACAGTTTTTCATCGTGGTCGAGGATTCCCGGTTTCTCGATCGCAAGTACACCGTCTTCGGTGAAGTCACCAAAGGGATCGGCGTGGCCGATAAGATTGTGAACTTGCCAAGAAATGATCGCGACCTGCCTAACGACCGGATTGAGATGACGGTCACGATCGTCGAGTAGAGAGAGCATCGTCCAATTTCATTCGGATGAATCGAGAGGGCCCTTCCCGTTTCAGATGGGAAGGGCCCGTTCTTTTCCGCCTGGCGCTGAGGCTGGTGTCTCATCCGGACCTTGCCTCATCTCACGGACTCCTGGCCCCATAAAACATTGAGAGAAGGCCTTGAGCTGGTCTCATCCCCTACCTTTGGTGGGGGGCTTTTGTGGGATTTCTTCGCGGGAGACTCCAAGGTAATCTCACTCTATCGAAACCGAGCGGATGTCCACCGAGGAGGAATTCCGTGAGAAACCCATCAACGCGTCGAATGTACCGGCGAGTCGAGCGCGAGTGCCATGCCTGCATTCTGACGTCCAGCGCCATCCATCGCTGCACGGTGCGCGACCTGTCGTTGAGCGGGTTTCGAGTCCAGCGGCAGGATAGGGCGGTGCTGTCCCTGCACACGCTTGTGATGATCCGTGTGTGGCTGCCTGGGATTTCGACACCGATCGATATCGATCAAGCGATGGTGCGGTGGGGTCGAGGGAATGAGTTCGGCGTGGAGATCCAGTCAATCTCGAACGGATCGGATTTCCAGCTCGCAGGATTTGTTGAGCGCACGTTGCAATCGTCGACCGGCTGGGATGAGGCTCCAGGCCAAGCGGTAGGGTAATGGCTCAGTGCTGGTGATGTTGGCATTCAGGCCCGTGCACATGAGATTCGGCGGCAGGCGGGGGCATGAATGATTGGCCTGGCAGCACGATGTGGCCCGGTTCATGTTTCTTCTGTAAGTTTGCAGCGATCTCCGGGTGATAGGCGGTGACATACCCGATCAGACCTCCGAGAAAGCGGCGTGATTGGAAGTCTTTCCCGGAAAAATCCGACACGAATTTGATCGCTCGGTCGAGGATCTCCGGTGCGTTGGATGAGTCGGCAATCTGCTTCGGGTTTTGCTTCTTAAACGCGTCATATTCTTTAATCAGATGTTCGGCAAAGACAGGCATGGGCGCCGATGGCACATGCAGGGGGCTGAGTGTGCGGCGTAGCCCCTGAATGGCGGCAACGACTTCCGCATCCTGCCCGTCACGACGCCCCTGGAAGAAGCTCACCGTAATCACCTCAATAAGGTTGAAAAGGGAGATGGCCTGCTGTCCGCCGAATTCGCCGAGCTCCCGATAGAATTCCCGTCGCAACGGCATGAATTGCTCGCCGAGCCGCTTCTGCTGATAGTCGCTGCCGCTGTCGAGATAGACGCAGTCACTGGGACAGGTCACGCGCACGAGTCGATGTTCCCCGCAGCACTGGCTGCAGATGAGCCCGTTGAGGCCGGGGCATACGCGCTTGCCTTTGCGTTGTTTGCAGTAGGCGCATTGGCTCATTTGGTTGCGGTTCCTTCCTTTGCGGGTGTCGGGGGGCCCGCTGCTCCAAACCCGTAGTCAGCTAGGGTCCGTCGGTTGTCCCGGCTCTTGCCGTCCGAGGGTGCCTCCAGCCCGTTGATCTCCGCTGCGTGGGCATAGTGATAGGGCACGAGAATCAAATTGTTGGCCCGGTCAATGCTGATGTCGGCCGGCGAGAGGAGATACTCGGCAATCACCTGGAAGCGTTGATCCCTGGTCATGCGCCAGATTTTCCCTCTGGAAAAATCCGAGACGTACATGTTGCCCCACCGGTCGAAATCGACTCCGCTCAGATTCTGAAAACGGCCGGTGAAAAATCCATTCGACTCCAGTTCGGAGAGCTGGCCGTCCGGTGTGATGTCAAAAATCTTGCCCTTGTCCCAACTCACGGCGATGAGATGGCCGGAGCGTGGATGGACGGCGATGCCGGACGGACCCGCGAGGCGCTTGTCGTGAAGAAGCAGGCTCACGCGATGACCCGCCGCTTGCTCAATGCGGTAGATAGTGTTGTTGGATTGGTCTGACGCGTAGAGCAAGCCATTCGGTCCTGCCGTGACATCGGTTAGGGAGACGACGCCCTTCGAGGGGAGCGGGGGGAAACTGACTACCACGAGGGATTTTCCTGTCGCCTTGTCAAAGCCCTTCAGCTGGTCGAGATCGGCTACATAGAGGGTCTGATCGACGACCGCCAGACCTTTGGGGGCATGCAGCATGACATCGACGATACCGCCTTGGATGAACTTGAGGTTGAGGACTTTTCCTTCGGCGTCCACCTTGGTGATGAACCCGTTGTTGTCCCGGGCATCCGGTTCGCCGTTTACATTGGAGATGAAGAATTCTTTGCCCTGTTGGTCCCCGACGAAGCTATTCGGCGCTTCCAATCCGGTAATCTGAGCCGCGTAAAGGAGACCTGACGAACCGAAGAAGGCCCACCAGACGAGCGTTGCTCTCAAGAGGATGTTGGGAACCGTGTAGGTGAATGATGGGATGTTCAAGCTTGAATCGTCAGGGTGAAGACAGATGTGCATCGTAACGAACGGGTGAAGAGACTGTCAAGGAATGGGTTTGGGGGGGAGAGAAGTATGGAGTCTGACTGGCTATAGGATGGCCCAGATTCTCGACTTCATGACGTGGGGCTCGCTTCCTTATGGGCGGGCGTTGACTTGATGAAAAATGCCCTGCTAAGGTGCCTACGGTTTTGAAGGCCAACCGCTTGAATTCAGGGAGGGAATTGTGGGAGCACGACTCATCGACGGGAAGGCATTGGCGCAGCAAGTTCGCGACCGGCTGGCAATTGAATCCGCGGCGGTTTTGGCAAAGACCGGGATCAAGCCGGGTCTCGCTACGATTCTGGTGGGTGACGACCCCGCGTCACATCAGTATGTGAAGAGCAAGCAGAAAGCCTGCGAGGCGGCAGGTATCTATATCGACGACCACAAGTTACCTGCCAGCACGACGCAAGCAGAGTTGTTGTCCTTGATTGAGAAGATGAACGCGGATCCCAAGATTCACGGAATCTTAGTCCAACTCCCGCTTCCCAAACACATCGAGAGTCGCGTCGTGCTTGAAGCGGTGTCGCCGGACAAGGATGCCGATGGATTCCACCCGTATAATTTCGGTCGGCTGGTCGAAGGGAATCCGGTCTTTGAAGCCTGCACTCCGAAGGGTGTCATCAAGATGATCGAATCCACCGGTGTCGGCATTGAAGGCAAGCGCGCGGTGGTCCTGGGCCGCAGCAATATTGTGGGGAAGCCGTTGGCGCTCATGCTGTTGCAGCGCAACGCAACCGTGACGATCTGCCATTCCAAGACCAAGGATTTGCCCGCAGTCTGCCGTGAGGCGGATCTTTTGCTGGTCGCGATCGGGAAAGCAAAGTTTGTGACGGCCGACATGGTGAAAGAAGGTGCAGTTGTGATCGACGTCGGTACCAATCGGTGGACGGATGGGAAGCTTTGCGGCGATGTGGATTTCGAGCCGGTGAGCCAAAAGGCCGGTTGGATCAGCCCCGTGCCCGGTGGCGTTGGTCCCATGACGATCGCCATGTTGCTTGCGAATACGGTGGAGTCAGCGAAGCGAATGGCAGGGATGGTATAGGAGGCCTGGAGTCTTCTGTGCTGGCTGAACGCGCACAGCAAGCCGTGCTCGTTCAATGCACGCAGTAGAAGACCCCAATCCTCCTACACCGGAGTAAAGGTGAGGGGAAAGACAGCTGAACAGGGCACTCCAGTGCTCGCCCAACGCGCGGTCTCAGAAGACCCTCGTTGGATGCGCGCCAGATGGAGTACCCCGCTCAGCTGAGAGTGAGATGGAGAGCGAGAGGAAAGGGCGAGGGGGAGATAGTATGAGCAAGGAACCGCGGCGGTTGAGCGAGGTCTTGAGTAGCGGGCAGTTTGCCGTGACGATTGAGTACAATCCGCCGAAGGGCACCAACATCTCAAAGGTGCTGGAGAGTGCCAAAGAACTGGTCGGGCGTGTGCACGGCGTCAATGTGACCGACAACACGGCAGCCGTCGTGCGTGCCGGGTCGCTTCCGGTTTGTCGATTGCTCTATGAATTGGGCCATGATCCGGTCATGCAGCTGACCTGTCGCGACCGGAACCGGATTGCCATGCAGTCCGACCTCATGGGCGCCCATATGCTCGGCATCCGCAACATTCTTTGCTTGACCGGTGACTATCCGACTGTCGGCGATCACAAAGAGGCCAAGCCGGTCTATGATCTCGATTCCGTGCAGGTCATGCAGTTAGTGCAGGGCCTCAACGGCGGGCGTGATATGGCCGGCAATAAGTTAGATGGCTCGACGGCCTTCACCATCGGCGCAGCAGTGACTCCGGAGGCCGATCCGGTCGGGCCGATGCTGGCAAAGTTCGAGGTGAAGGTCAAAGCCGGAGCGCAGTTCTTTCAAACGCAGGCGATCTATAACCCCGATCTTTTCGCAAGTTTCATGAAAGCTGTGCGGCCTTACAAGGTGAAAGTGCTGGCCGGTATTCTTCTGTTGCGGAATCACAAGATGGCCGAATTCATGAACGCCAACATTCCCGGCGTGTCGGTGCCGCAGGAGATGATCAATGAATTGAAAGCCGCCGGCGACAAGGCGGAAGACGTGGGCGTGGAGATAGCCGTGCGCACCATCAATGCGGTGCGTACACATTGCGACGGGGTCCATATCATGGCGATCAAGGGCACCCATCGTCTCGCGGACATCATTGCCAAGGCCAAGCTCGGCTGATGACGATTCCAGAATTTCAACAGTCCAAGCGCCAGGGGAAGAAGCTCATCGTCGTGACCGCGTACGATGCGCTCTTCACTCGCATTGTCGAGCAGGCCGGGATCAACGCCATTCTGGTCGGAGATTCGCTGGGCGTGGTTGTACAGGGCCAGGCCAATACGCTGTCCGTTACCATGGAGGATATGCTGTACCACACCAGGCTGGTCGCCCGTGCGGCGCAACAGGCGCTGGTGATCGGTGACATGCCCTTCATGTCCTATCAGGCGAGCAAAGAAGATGCGCTGCGGAATGCCGGACGCTTGATTCAAGCGGGCGCACATGCGGTGAAGCTTGAAGGGGGACTTGCGATGGCCGACCGGGTCGAGGCGATGACTGCGGTGGGTATTCCTGTGATGGGGCACATCGGCATGACCCCGCAGTCGGTGAACCAATACGGCGGCTACAAGGTGCAGGGAAAAGCCAAGGATCGGGCGAAGGAATTGATGGCCGATGCGAAGGCGCTGGAAGCCGCAGGAGCCTTCGGGATTGTCCTGGAAGCCATTCCGGCGCCATTGGCGAAGGGCATCACGGCAGAGCTCTCGCTCCCCACGATCGGGATCGGAGCCGGTCCGCATTGTGACGGACAAGTACTGGTGCTCTATGATCTTCTCGGTCTCTTCGATGATTTCGTTCCCAAATTCGTCAAACCGTATGCCCAACTGAAGACCGATGCGTTGCAGGCGCTACGGCGGTTCAAGGAAGAAGTTGAACTCGGGAAGTTCCCCAGCGACGCCGAGTCCTATCACTAAGCCCTCTGTTCGAAGTGGGGTCATACATTTCCCCCGATTACTGACTATGTCCTGTCGTCTTCGATCAGGCAACGCGAGGTTAAATCGTGGCCGTCGGGCCCTGCTGATCCGTGCGGGCGCAGGGGCGGCTGACCGATTCGATTGGATTGGAGTGAGGCATGACTCCTGACGAACTCCTGGAAGAAGGGCGCACGCTTGCGAGGCCTTGTGTTCATCTAACTCGTCAAGGAAGCGACTACTGTGGGGTTTGGGGTGGGATGGGAATCGTTCCACTGCGGGATGCACGATTCCGCCACTGGCTTTCGGTATCGGGTCGTGCCGTGCCTGGAGAGCATGGATTGACCGGCTGTATCAGCGTCTATACCAATCAAGAGGATCGGATGACAGGGCTGGTTCTGGTCAATCGGCAGGCCACGCTGCCGCCGATCCCGGACGGGATCAAGCTGTATGCGCAACCGGCCACATGCTTCCCGCCGCTAGACGCGATCTTCCGGTATGGGTCTCCTGCGGTTCAAACATGGCTGCGTGCGAATCAATGGCAGCCGGAGTGGGGCTACAGCCCCCAGTTCAGAGACCATCAGATCACGACGTTGTGTGCCTCGGCGTATCAGGAGCAATTGGATTTGAAGGGACGCACAATCGATGCGGTCCTGGGCGGCTGGCCGATGCCCTGGCGAGTGGGAGACTGGGAAGAGAGACCGGATTGTCAGTTGCTCCTCTGGACCTGGCGAGACTCTCCGCCGTGGATTGAGCTGTGGCATGATCGCGGTCAGCTCCGTGTGATTCAGCGGAAGACTGAATAGGACCGTGTCACAGTCTAGGCGCCTGCAGGGACGTCTGCAGCGTGCCACCGCGTCACCAGTCTTCAATCATGGTTTGTTCGAGTCTCCTTCGAATAGAAATGAAGGATTGCAGCCCGGCCAGCCTCACTAAAGAGGGGTAGGAGATGCGCGGGGTAGTTTGGTACAGTTAGCGCTTGCCGTTGGAAGGAGTGGTGCCGGATGGAATGGGTCGAGTGGTTGCTAAGCCGGGAATTCCGTCAATTCGTCCTTGATCATGGGCTATTCGTACATATCCTTTTTTTGGCGAGGCTTGTAGGGGTGACGGCGATCGAACTGATCGCGCCGGCAAGGACGATTTCTTACCGTTCGGTGATGGCGTATGACCTCATCGGCTGTACGCTCGTCGGTTTCATCCTCGTGCCTGCCGCCGAGTTTTTGAGTGCCCGGGTTGCGCTTCGCGCGCCCGTTCCTGAAGCCATCATGGCGCTACCGGTAGCAGCGACTTTCTTTCTCTACTATCTTGTGGGTGACTTTGGCGCGTATTGGATGCATCGGTTGATGCATCTCAATGCGGTTTGGCGCGTACATAAATGGCACCACTCACCGACCACCATGTATTGGCTGGCGGGTTATCGAGCGTCATTTCCTCAGCAGGTCTTGTTCAATCTCCCTTGGATCTTTGCCTATTCAGTGCTTGGGCTGGCGCCCTGGTGGATCTGGCTTGCCGTTCTTTCCTCTCACATGCTGCTCAACGATTGGATGCACATGAATGTGTCGTGGCGATCGAATTGGCTGGAGTGGATTTTCGTCACTCCCCGCTATCACCACATCCACCATAGCGATAGTCCAGTTCACCAGCATGCCAATTTCGGCGTGACTTTTTCAGTGTGGGATCGATTGTTCGGTACGTACGTGAATCCGGAGGATGTCGAGAAGCCTGTCTCGTTTGGAATCGGGGAGGAGGTCCCACTTGTCCGGCTTGTCGCAGGCGTGTGATAAGGGAGACTGGATCGCGAATGGAGCAATGTGCGAGCTATATTCGGGGAGAACGATTGTTGGCGCATTCCAGTGTCAGTAAAAACGTACCGGAGAGATCCGGAGTCGGTGCTTTCCCAAGTCTGTTTCGCAGTTCTGCGAGGTCGATTCCCATATAGCAATCAGGTAATTCAGCAAAGCGACGAAGGCTCTTACTTAGAAGGCTTCTCGCAGCAATTTCATTTTTCATAAAACGCTTCAAGTTGCCGGCGGCCAGTTGAATCAGGGCTTGAAAGAACTGTCCCTGTTCCGTGTTCGGCCCCACCGCATGCCAGAACCCTTCAAAGACCTCATGGCATTCCCACCAGTAGGCGAAATTGTAGAGATCGATCCCATATCGATAGGCATCGGATTCTGACCAGGCCTCGGGGTGTAGTGTTTCCGGTTTCGGTTCAATTTGTCCGTACGAATGTCCGTCAGGATGTTGTCGCGGGTGTGGAGTCTTGCCTGGTATGAATCGATAGGGTGGAAAGGGGCGGGTTGAGTAGCGAGGCCACGCCGGCTGATAGGGACGCGGGGCCCAATCACTCTCGGGCATCGGCATAGTCCACATGAAACAAGGTTCGATCCTCTATCCGGATCGCCGTCAGTTGCCGGCCCCACACACAGCCACTGTCCAAGCCCAAGAGATTTGGCTCGATGTGCAGGCCGAGCGCCGCCCAATGGCCGAAGAGAATCGTGTGGTCGCTATTGCGCCGATTGGGAATGCGGAACCAGGGGAGATGTCCTGGGGGGGCATCGTTCGGGGAGCCTGAAAACCCGGATAAGACACCTTCCGTCGTGCAGGTGCGAAGCCTGGTGAGCACACGGGTGATGGCTACCAGACGTTCATAGCCGGTCAGCGCAGGGTTCCATTGCGGGGTGTTTCCGTGAAAGAGAGCCTGAAGGAATAGTCGTGCTTCCGGTCCGGCCAGAGTACATTCGACCTCACGGGCCAGGCTTGCGGCGTCATCAATCGACCATTGCGGCAGGAGGCCGGCATGGACCATGAAGTACGAGCCTTCGTGATGGTGCAACGGTTGTCGCCGGAGCCACTCCAGCAACTCCGTCCGATCGACAGCGGCGAGGATATCCTGAATCGTGTCTTTCGACCGCAGCGAGACAATGCCTTCCGCTACGGCGAGCAGGAACAAGTCGTGATTGCCGAGGACGATCTGTGCGGAGGGTCCAAGCTGTTTGAGATAGCGAAGGACGCGAAGGGAGTCGGGACCGCGATTGACGAGATCGCCGACGCACCAGAGGCGGTCTATGGAGGGATCAAACCGGATGAGTTCGAGCAGTCGCTCCAGGGAGCGCGCGCAGCCTTGGATGTCGCCGATTGCGTAGATGGCCATCGTGTAGGGGGACGGAACGCGATGGGGCGAGCCTATCGCGGGCGGCCCAGAAATACAAGGCGCTCATGCCATGTGTCGAAACGGAAACGGATTGTGCCAGGTTCCGCCGCGCGCCTGCAGGAGCGGCCTTCGCATGACAGCCTCGTATTAATTAGCGGACGTGCTCGGTCTGTAAGGGATGCTGAAGGCGCTCTCTTGAATGGCATTGCGCCCCCGGCGCAGCTCGGATGTGTAGGGAGGATACTTGCGGGGGGGGCGCGTCAGGGATACTTCGCTTCGATTTTGCTCGACAGTCCTCCGCGTGCGGTGAATCCTCCGGTGACTGTCGCCCAGACGGGTCGGCAGGATTTCACGACATCTTGGAGAATCCGATTGACCGCGTTTTCATAGAAAATGCCGAGGTTGCGGTAGGCGTGGATATACATCTTGAGAGATTTTAGCTCGAGGCAGGCTTTGTTGGGCATGTAATGAATCGTCATTGTGCCGAAGTCGGGTAGGTTGGTTTTGGGACAGATCGCGGTGTATTCGGGTATCTCAATCGTTATCTCGTAGCCCTTATACTGGTTCGGGAATGTTTCAATGTCAGGCAATGGCGCCGTGATGCCGCTTTTCGCATGCCGTTCGTTGTATCCCAGTTTCGTCGTCTTCGATCTGCTTCGTGTTGCTTCACTTTTCACGAACACGCCTCATGTCTTCTCTTCTAGAGTTGTTTCATCCAATCGGTCTGGCCGATCTTCTCGAGTTCAATGAACATTGACACCCAGGGACATTTCATTTCCGGATAGACTTCGCAGAGGCCGCCTTTGCGTACGCCCCCGCAGGGGCCATGGGCCATGAACTTCGGACATTCAGCTTTGAGCGTGTTGTCCGGAATGGGGGGGCGCTTATGCACACCGCCTACATGGGTTCCGGCATCGTCTTCGCCGGGAATTAATACTCGATTTGGCATAGTTTCTCAGTCTAACCGGATTGGCGGTGATCGGCAATGATCAGGCGCAATTTCAAACAGAAAGTTGATAATTTATTCTGGATACGTGCTTCCATAGGCCTTCTTCTTGGGGCGAATGGCCTATCTAGTCTGCCTGGGCCTAGGCCTTCTTTCGGATGTTGTGGGCCTTCTGAGAAGTTGCGTTGAATATCAGGAAGTTATAGTATTTTTAAGTGCTGGCAATCGAGGGGCTGATCGGAATATACAATTGACAGTCTTTTTTCAGCTTTGCTAGGATGCCGTGGCGTAATTGATCGATCAAACTCGGTTGTGTGTTGTCCATCCTCATCGTCCTACAGGGTGTATTCGTATATCGCGATAGTGTTGAACCATAGGCAACGGTTTGCCGTTGCAGTGACATAAGGGAGGTGCCTGATGAGTCTCGATTATGTGAAGTTTACAAACGGCTTCGAGAAGTTCATGCCGAAAGAATATCGGGATATGGTCGAACATGGTCCGTTCGGCAAGAAGGTCTCTGTCTCCCAGATGGGAAGCTTTAAGGAAATTCTTGAAGAACACCCGATGTGCGCCGGTTGTGCGATGACCCTCTTTATCCGCCTCGCGATGATTGCAGTTCCGAATCCTGAAGACACGATTATGGTTGGTACTGCCGGATGCGGTCGTTTGGCGATCTCGCAGGCGGCGATTCCCTTTGTGTACGGCAACTATGGCGACCAGAACGGGGTGGCCAGCGGGCTGTCCCGCGGTCTCCGCCTCCGGTTCGGTGATAAGCCGAAGGATGTGGTCGTGATGGCCGGCGACGGCGGTACGGCCGACATCGGATTCCAGCAAGTGTTGCACTCCTGGTTCCGCAAGGAACGGTTCACCACCATCATGTTGGATAACGAAGTCTACGGAAATACCGGTGGTCAGGAAAGCGGTATGACGAGCCGTGGTGCGGTGTTGAAGATGGCCCCCTTGGGCAAGAAGTTCGAGAAGATGGATATGCTGCAAATGGCGAAAGTGGCAGGATGCGCCTATGTCGCTACCGTCGTCCCGAACAATCCCCGCCGTGTCGAGAGCGTCATCAAGAAAGCCGTCCTGATTGCCCGCGAAGTCGGTTCTGCTTACATCCAGGCCTACACCTCTTGCAACATTGAGTATGCGATTCCGACCGACAAGGTCATGGAGGACGCCAAGAACGTTGAGAACGATCGGTATCAGTTCACGGAGTATGTCAGCGAAGAAGCGAAGCAGTACCTGGCTGAGCGTTATGGCTATAAGGAATTTCTTCCGAAGCCGGCCGCTCCCGCTGCTGCCATTCCCAACAAAGCATAAGTCTGACCGGTAAGAGGAGGATTGCCCATGGCAAAACGTTTCAACATTCGGATGGCCGGCGTCGGTGGACAGGGTGTCGTGACGGGGTCGCACATCCTCAGCACCGCGGTCATCAATGCCGGCGGGGAAAGCACGATCGTTCCGTTCTACGGATCGGAAAAGCGCATGGCGCCGGTCGAGAGTTATGTGCGGGTCTCGGATGAACCGATCTACGAGATCGGCGAAATTACGTTTCCCCACATCATCATCATTTTCCATCCGCAGGTTATTACGCATGGCAAGTCCTACACGATGCCTTTCTATTTCGGTCTGAAGGAAGATGGGATCGCGCTGATCAATAACGATGGTCCGATGAACCTGCACAAGGACCAGGCTCGCGAGTTGGAAGAGCGCCGTGCGAAGCTCTACTACTTCCCGGCTACGAAGCTTTCGTTGGAAGTGGCAGGGATGGATCTTGCCACGAACATGGCCTTGATGGGCTGCATCGGAGCGATCACCGGGTTGACGAACATGGCAGGGTTAGAACAGGCCGTGAAGGACCGGTTCCTCGGAAAAGGATTTGTCGTGTCCGGTGGAACGGCAGCGTTGGACAGCGTGGTCGAGAGAAAATTTAAGAAGAAGCAGGAATTGATTGATAAGAACGTGGCCGTCATGCGGGCCGGCTGGAACTATGCCGTTGAGCACGGATGGGCTGCTCCCGACGTGAAGCGGGTGGATGCGCCGGTCGCAGTAGCCGCGGCCAG
>Ga0315912_10003840_pt1 | contig 14640 bp, 12 predicted proteins | sample VfabasoilMG_FD_204469 | JGI IMG/M metagenome (GOLD analysis project Ga0315912, IMG submission 204469) | Garden soil microbial communities collected in Santa Monica, California, United States - V. faba soil | ecosystem: Environmental > Terrestrial > Soil > Garden | place: USA: California... | reverse complement strand
GCGCGCTTCAGCGCGCGATCTTTTGCCGGCCGTCACCAGGTCGAAAGGATCGCGCGCTGAAGCGCGCTCCTACATGGCTTCGATGAGCGCCCGACGCGAACGCGTCAGGGGCGTTCGAGGATGGCGACCACGCCCATCCCGCCCGCCGTGCAGATCGAGATCAGCCCGCGCCCGGATCCCTTCTCCTCGAGCAGCTTGCCCAGCGTCGCCACGATGCGCGCGCCGGTGGCGGCGAACGGGTGCCCGAACGCGAGGCTCGATCCCACCACGTTGAGTTTCGCCGGATCGATGCTGCCGAGCGGCTGGTCGCGCCCCAGCCGGTCGCGGCAGTAGCTCTCCGATTCCCACGCGCGCAGCGTGCACAGCACCTGTGCGGCGAAGGCCTCGTGGATCTCGTAGTAGTCGAAGTCCTGCAGGGTCAGCCCGGTGTCGCGCAGCAGGTCGCTGACCGCGACCGTGGGCGCCATCAGCAGGCCCTCGCCGCCGACGAAATCCACGGCCGAGACGCGCGCATGGGTCAGGTAGGCCTGCACCTTGAGGCCGCGCGCGGCGGCCCAGTCGTCGGTGCCGAGCAGCACGGCCGAGGCGCCGTCGGTCAAGGGCGTGGAGTTCGCCGCGGTCAGCGTGCCCTTGCCCGAGGTCTTGTCGAACGCGGGCTTCAGGGTCGCGTACTTCTCGAGCGTGGTCTCGGGGCGCAGGATGTTGTCGCGCTTGAGGCCGCGGAATTCCGCCACCAGGCCATCGAAGAAGCCGCGCCCGTACGCCGCGGCCGCCTTCTGGTGCGAGGCGTGCGCGAGCTTGTCCTGGTCCTCGCGCGCGATCCCCCACTCCTTCGCCATCATCTCGCAGTGGTCGCCCATGCTCTTGCCGGTGCGCGGCTCGGCCACGCCGGGAAAGCTCGGCTTGAGTTCGGACAGCGAGAAGCCCTTGAACGCGGCGCCGAGGCGATCGCCCAGGGTCTTCGCGCGCGCCATGGCGAGCACGCGCTGGCGCAGCTTGGTGCCGTACACGATGGGCACGTCGGAGGTGCTGTCCGAGCCGCCCGCGATGCCGCTCTCGATCTGCCCGAGCGCGATCTTGTTCGCGATGTGGATCGTGGTGTCGAGGCCGGTGCCGCAGGCGCGCTGCAGGGTGATGCCCGGCGTGCGTGGCGACAGTCCGCTGGAAAGCCCCACTTCGCGCCCGAGGTTCCAGTCCGAGGAATGCTTGATCACCGCGCCGAGCGCGATCTCGCCCAGTTCCGCGCCGGGCAGCCCGAAGCGCTCGACCAGCGCCCCCACGGCCTTGACCGACATGCCGAAGTTGCCGATGTCGACGTAGGCGGTGTTGTTGCGGCAGAACGGGATGCGCACGCCCCCGATGACACCCACGCTGCGGACGGGACGGTTGCGTTCCATGACGAGGCTCCCCGCGCGGATCGCGCTGTGCACAAGTGTCTCAGCAACGTGCGGGATTGGCGATAGCGGGTGGGGATAGGGGCTGGGGACCAGGGACTAGGAAAGAGCAGCTCTTCTCGAGTCCCTGGTCCCTGTCCCCAGACCTTCCCGCAACCCCTACGCCGTCGGCGCGGGCCCCCACTGCGCCTCGCCCTGTCGCCAGAACGCGCGGATCCAGGCGCGGAAGGCGGGGATCTCGGCGTCGGTCAGGCGCGGGTCGAGTTCGGCGTACAGGGGCGCGGGGTGCGCGCCTTCGTAGATCACCTGCAGCAGGCGCTCGAACAGCAGGCCCCAGCGCGGGCTGTAGGCGATCTCGCCCTGGCGTCGCGCGAGGCGCGCGGCCACCACGCGCGCGTCCTCGCCGCCGGGCACCTGGGCCATGGCCTGGATCTGCGGGGAATCGTCCAGCACGAGCAGCTGCTCGAAGCCGCACTGGCGCAGGTAGATCGCCACTTCCTGCGGCGTGCAGAACTGGTTGCGCGCCACGTCCTTGCGCACGCCGGGGTCGGCGCCCACGTACTGGCGCACCTCGTAGTCGAAGCGCTTCCAGCCGATGGGATGCGCGAGGTTCCACGCGTCGAAGTACAGCCGCCCGCCGGGCTTGAGCACGCGCCGGAGCTCGTGCAGGTAGAGCACGAGGTCTTCCTTGTCCATGTGGATGAACACGGCGACGCAGTACGCCTTGTCGAAGCTCGCGTCGGGGAACATGGCAAGGCTCGTGCGTTCGAGCGCGGCGACGGCGAAGTTCGCGTGGCTGGCGAGGCGTTCGCGCGCGTGGCCGAGCATGTTCGAGGAGATGTCCACGCCCTGCCAGTGCGCGACCTCGGCGACCAGCTCGCGACCGATGCGTCCGACGCCGCAGCCCAGTTCCAGCACCCGGTCGGTGGGCGCGAGCTCGAGAGCCGCGCGCACCTGGCGCGCCGAATACTGGCCCGTGGCCTGCAGCACGGATTCGTCGGTGCTGCCGTCCACGGCCGCCATCGCGCCCTGCGCGGTCGCGGCCTTGTCGTCCCAGAAGCTCTTGTAGTTGGTGAAGGACATCGGTCCGGTTCCAGGCGGGGCGCGCAGTGTAGCGGCGGCGGGTTGAGCCTGATACGCGGCAGGCGCGCGCTGGTGCCGGATCGTGGGTGGGGTGCTGCGGTCGGGTTCCCGCGGGAACCCGGGTCAGGCGGGATCGAGGCTCAGCCGTCGAAACCGTGGCGGAAGATCAGCGGTGCCGTCTCGCTGCACACCAGGGTGACCTGGGTGTTCACCAGGTCGTACTGGGCGTCGGACAGCGGGTAGCACGCGATGGCCTGCGCGCCGCAGGTCCAGCCGATCTCGCCGGTGTTCAGGTCGTAGCCGAAGTTCGTCGCGGCCAGGCACTTGCCGCCCAGGCCGTTGCCGTTCTGGGATCCATCGATGGTCGCGTCCACCACCAGCCCCTGCTCGGTACCGCCGGTGCAGGTCACGGTGATCGTGAGCGTGCTCAGGCTGTAGGCGATGTTCTGCGTGGGCGTGCACGTGCGGGTCACGTTGTTGGTGTCGCAGGTGTACTTGAACGTGTTCGTGCCGAGGTTCTGGCTGATGCCGCTGGCATTCGTGCAGTTGATCTGCTGCCCGTTGAAATTCGCGTTCACGACCACCGCCGCCTGCGGGGCGGCGAGGGGCAGGAGCGCGAGCAGCGTTGCCAGAATCAATCGCATGAATGGATCCTAAATCATTGTTGAACGGGCGAAAACTACCATTATAACCGCGACCTGCGGTTAACCGGTTGTTAAGTACCGGAATCGTTGCAATTGCGGGAACCGGTGCTTGTGCGAGCGGATCGCGCAGGAGGGTCCGAGGTGCGCGCGCGGCGGGGGTCAGTCCACCGCGGTGAAGCCCGTCGCATACAGGTGGTACGCGCTGCGCGCCATCCCCAGATGCTCGTACAGGCGCATCGCGCGCAGGTTATCGTGTTCCACGTAGAGCCGCAGCCCTACCGTGCCCGGCGTCGCACGCGCGAGCCGCTCCACCTCGCGGTAGAGCCGGCTGAACAAGCCGTGTCCGCGCGCCGACGGACGCACGTAGACGCTCTGGATCCACCACCAGTCCCCGTTGCGCCAGTCGCTCCACTCGTAGGTCACGAGCAGGCCGCCCACGACCACGTCGTGGACCTCGGCGACCAGGTAGCGGCCGCGCGCGGGCTGGTCGAACACGCCCAGCACGCCCCGCCCCACGACCTGGGGGTCGAGCCGCTTCTGTTCCGTCTCCCAGGCCATGGCGATCTGGAACTCGACCAGGGTCTCGACGTCATCGCGTTCGGCCGGCCTGATCCGCGTCTCGTTCATGTCGGGGGTCCCCCGCGCCGGCGCGAACTGCCGAGCTTGCGGGTGATGGTATTGCGACCCAGGCCCAGGCGCACGGCCGCGAGGCTGCGATGGCCGTCGGTATGTTCGAGCGCCGCGGCCAGCACGGCCGCATCGAACTCGCGCTTGAGGCGGGCGTAGGGCATGGCTTCGCCGCGCGCGAGTGCCTCGGCACCGGCCCGGCGCACGCCGTCGATCCAGTCGTGACCGGACGCCCCGTCCGCAGGTGCGGACGCGGCGGGCGTCGCGACCCAGGGCAGGTCACCCGGTTCGACCTGCGGTCCGGGCACGAGCACGCTCAGGCGTCGGCACAGGTTCTCGAGTTCCCGCACATTGCCCGGCCAGTCGTGCGCGAGCATGGCCGCGCTCGCCTCGGCGCCCAGGCGCTTCCCCGGCAACCCCGCCTCGGCCGCCGCGCGCGCGAGGAAGTGGCGCGCGAGCGCGGGCACGTCCTCGCGCCGGCGCGAAAGCGGGGGCAGGGCGATGCGCACCACGTCGAGGCGATGCAGGAGGTCCTCGCGGAAGCTTCCCTCGACGGCCATGCGCGCGAGATCGCGATGGGTCGCGGCCACGATGCGCACGTCGGCGCGCAGCAGCTCGCGTCCGCCCACGCGGTAATACTCGCCGGCCGCGAGCACGCGCAGCAATCGCGTCTGCAGCGCGAGCGGCATGTCGCCGATCTCGTCCAGGAACAGGGTGCCGCCGGCGGCCTGTTCGAAGCGGCCGGCATGGCGCTTGGAGGCACCGGTGAAGGCGCCGGCCTCGTGCCCGAACAGTTCCGACTCGAGCAGGTCGCTCGGCACGGCCGCCGTGTTCAACGCGACGAACGGCCCGTGCGCGCGCGGCGAGTGCCGGTGCAGGGCGCGCGCGACCAGTTCCTTGCCGGTCCCGGTATCGCCGGTCACGAGCACGTTCAGGCGCGTGCCCGCGACACGTCCGACGACGCGGAACAGTTCACGCATCGCCGGCGACTCGCCGATCAGCTCCGGTTCCTCTCCCGGCGAGACGGCGGGTTCGGGCGCGCTCGGCCCGCGCGATGCGTCGTCCCCGCCGCTCACCGCCCGACGCGCCGTGGCCACGGCGTGGTCGAGGTCGAAGGGCTTCGCGAGATAGTCGAACGCGCCGCCGCGGAACGCGGCCGAGGTCGAGGCCACGTCGGTATACGCACTCATCACCACCACGCGCAGGCCTGGACGCGCCTTGCTTGCGGCATCGAGGAACCCCAGGCCGTCCACGCCGGGCATGCGGATGTCGGTGAACACCGCATCGGGTGCCGCGTGCGGCAGCACGTGCAGCGCGGATCGCGCATTGTCGAAGTCGCGCACCATGAACCCGGCCTCGCGCAAGGCTTCCGCCAGCACGAAGCGGATGGAGCGGTCGTCGTCGAGGATCCAGATTTCGGGCATGGGGGGTGCTTAGGTTGTGGAGCGAAGTCGTTGAGGGCGGGTGTCGGCTCTTCCCCTCTCCCCCGTGGGGAGCGGGTAGGGTGAGGGGGTAGCGGTAGCGTGTCGGTACTCCTGTTCAGGGCCTGGGACTGTGGCTACCCCCTCACCCCCACCCTCTCCCCGCGGGGGAGAGGGTGGGGGTGGGGGGGCGAGGGGATATGACGCAATTCCGGGACCCTCACTCCGCGGTAAAGGTGCTCACCGCTCCACCCCCGCAATCGGCACCATCAACGTGAACACCGTCAGCCCCGGGCGCGAGCGGAACGAGAGCATCCCCCCGTGCTCGCGCGCGATCTGCTGGGCGAGCGCGAGGCCCAGGCCGGTGCCTTGCTCGCGTCCGGACACCATGGGCAGGAAGATGCGGTCGGCGAGCGAGTCGGGCACGCCGCAGCCGTTGTCGATCACGTCCAGGCGCAGGGCGAGCCGAAGCTCGTGGTCGTCCAGTCGCACATGGTGCTCGGCGCGCGTGCGCAGCCGGATCTCGGAGGCGCCCGCTTCGAGCGCGTTGCGCACGAGGTTCCACACGGCCTGGACCAGCCGGTCCGCATCGCCCTGCACGTCGGGGAGACTCGGGTCGTAGTCGCGGTGGATCACGGCCGACCAGGCTGCCTCGTGCTCCGCCAGCACCCGCACCTGTTCGATCACCGCGTGCACGTTCACCGGTTCGGGGGGTCGCGCCGGCTGCGGCAGCAGCATCCGTTCGGTGAGTGCGGACAACCGGTCCACCTCGAGCACGATCACGTCGGCGTAGCGGCGCACCTGCGGATCCGCCTGGCGCGAGATCAGCTGCGCGGCCCCGCGCAGTCCCGCGAGCGGATTGCGTAGTTCATGCGCCAGCCCGCGCAGGGTCGCGGAGAGCGCTTCGGGCAGGCGACGGCTGGGATCGGCACCGGGATAGGCATCGGCACTACGGAACTCCACCAGCACCTGGTCGCCGTCCGGGTCAGGCGTACAGATCGCATCCACGGGGTGCTCCGCATCGGAGGCGACCGACACCAGCAGCCCCTTCACCTCCACCGTCGCCGCATTCGCCAGGGACCGCTCGACCGCTTGGGCAAGTCTTGCACCATCCGGGGGCAATTCCAGGACCGAGCTCTCGATCAGACGACGCAGGTTCACGCCCAGCCAGCGCGCCAGCGCCGGGTTCGCGTACCGCACGATCCCGTCCGGCCCCGCGATCAGGATCGGCGTGCTCAGCTGATCCAGCCAGGGCTGGTGCGGCGGATCGACGGGTCTCAACATTGCACCATTATAGGGAATTGCCGTGCGTAGCATCCGATCCGTCCAGAGGCCCCCGAAGTCCGTGGTGCGGACCCGGGGGCCTGCCTGGCCTGAGGAGAGTTCAGGCCTGGACGCCGTGTGCATCGGAGCGGTGCGTCCGAGAAGCACCCTGCTAGTGGTCGTAAGCCTGTTCGCCGTGGGACGCGATGTCGAGTCCTTCGCGTTCCTGTTCCTCGCTCACACGCAGGCCGAACACGAGATCGGCGATCTTGAACGCCACGGCGGCGACCAGGGCCGACCACAGCAGCGTCGTTCCGACGGCCGTCGCCTGGATCACGACCTGGCCGCTGATCGAGTACACCGGGCTGACCGCGTTCTCGACGTAGTCGTAGATGCCGGTGCCGCCGAGCGAGGGCGCCGCGAACACGCCGGTGAGCAGTGCACCCACGATGCCGCCCACGCCGTGCACGCCGAAAACGTCGAGCGCATCGTCGGCCCCGAGCAGCTTCTTGAGACCGGTCACGCCCCACAGGCACGCATAGCCGGCGAGCAGGCCGATGACCATCGCGCCGCCCAGTCCCACGAACCCCGCGGCCGGCGTGATCGCGACCAGGCCCGCGACGCAGCCCGACGCCGCACCGAGCATGGAGGGATGGCGCCGCATCATCCATTCGCCCGAGGTCCAGGCCAGCACCGCGGCGGCAGGTGCCACCAGCGTGTTCGCGAATGCGAGCGCCGCGCCGTTGCTCGCTTCCAGCGCGGAACCCGCGTTGAAGCCGAACCAGCCCACCCACAGCATCGAGGCGCCGGTCATGGTCAAGGTCAGGTTGTGCGGCTTGAACGCCTCCTTGCCGTAGCCCACGCGCTTGCCCACGAGATAGGCGCCGACCAGCCCCGCGATCGCGGCGTTGATGTGCACCACGGTGCCGCCGGCGAAGTCGAGCGCGCCCTTCTGGAACAGGAACCCGGCGCGCGAGGTGGCCTTCGTGGCCTCCTCGGCGGAGGTGTACGCATCGGGGCCCAGCCAGTACCACACCATGTGCGCGATCGGCAGGTAGGCGAAGCTGAACCAGAGCACCGTGAACAGGAGCGCGGCCGAGAAGCGGATGCGCTCGGCGAACGCGCCCACGACCAGCGCGCAGGTGATCCCCGCGAACGCCGCCTGGAACGCGAAGTAGCCCAGTTCAGGCACCACGACGCCCTTGGAGAACGTGGCCGCGTTCGCTTCCACGGTCAGGCCCTTCATCAGCAGGCGGTCCCAGCCGCCGATGTACGCATTGCCCTCGGTGAAGGCGAGGCTGTAGCCGTACAGCGTCCACAGCACCGTCACCAGCGAGAAGATCATGAAGCACTGCATGAGCACGCTCAGCATGTTCTTGCTGCGCACCAGGCCGCCGTAGAACAGGCCGAGTCCGGGCAGCGTCATGAAGATCACGATCGCGGTGCAGACCAGCAGCCAGGCGGTGTCGCCCTTGTTCGGCGTCGGGGCGGGCGCTGCGGCGGGCTCGGGTTCCGCCGCCGCTGTCGCCACCGGTGCCGGGTCCGTCGCGGGCGCCGGTGCGGGATCCGCGGTCGCGGGGGCCGGCGTGCTCGCCGCCTCGGCGGCCGGCGTGGCCGCCGGTGCGTCCTGGGCGAGTGCGGGCGCCAGGGTCAGTGCGCAGAGCAGCGCGAGCATCAGGCCGAGCAGGCGCGCGGCCAGGCGTGGAGCGGGTTCACCGACTCGCATGGGGGAAGTGTCCTCGTGGGCCAGGCGGAGGGGATCAGAGCGCGTCATCGTCGATCTCCCCGGTGCGGATGCGGATGACCTGCGAGAGTGGCGACACGAAGATCTTCCCGTCGCCCACCTTGCCCGTGCGTGCAGAGGCGACCAGCGCCTCGATCGCGGCGTCGAGCAGCGCGTCGGGCACGGCGCATTCGAGCTTGAGCTTGGGCAGGAAATCGACGACGTACTCGGCACCGCGATACAGCTCGGTGTGGCCTTTCTGGCGACCGAAGCCCTTCACCTCGGTCACGGTGATGCCGCTGACGCCGGTCTGCGCGAGCGACTCGCGTACCTCGTCGAGCTTGAATGGTCGAATCACGGCGGTGATGAGTTTCATCGGAGTCTCCAGGGGACGGATCGGGGGGCGGGGCAGGCGAGGGCGACGCACGACGGCGCGCGCGATGCGCGGCGCGCGCGGGTCGCGACGAATCGAAAGGTTCGAAGACGGTGCGATGCACGCGTCGGATCCGCGCACGGCGGATGGGCTTGCGGGGGGCGCGGCGCGCGGAGCGCCTGCGGCGAATCGATCGTGCAGCGGGTGCGCGCATCGACCGGACGGGGACCGGGAGCGCGGGCATCGTGCATGGGCACGCGATGGCGGGATGGACGGGGCAACACGTTTTGGCTCCTTGCTGGACGAAGGGGCCCTCCCTGCACGGTGTTCGACGCTTTTTTTGACCGCGACCGTCTCCCGTGCCGGAGCGGTGCGCGTGTCCTCCCGTCAGATCGCCGCGGTGGGGGCGGCGGTTGCCTCGCGTGTGGTGGTGGTGGTGGTGGGAAAGAATCGCGCGCTGGCGCGCGCTCCTACGACAGCCTTGGAACCCGCGCGCCCCCGCTTTAGGAGCGCGCGTCAGCGCGCGATCGGGAAACCCGGGGCGTCCGCCTGACCGGCCGGACGCCCCGACGTCGCGATCAGATGCTGTAGTACATCTGGAACTCGAGCGGATGCGTGGAGGCGCGGAACTTCGTCACCTCCTGCATCTTGAGCTCGATGTAGCCGTCGATCAGGTCGTCGGTGAACACGCCGCCGGCCTTGAGGAACTCGCGATCGGCGTCGAGCGCTTCCAGCGCCATGTCGAGCGAATGGCACACCTTGGGGATGCCCTTCTCCTCTTCCGGCGGCAGGTCGTACAGGTCCTTGTCCGACGGCGCGCCCGGATCGATCTTGTTCTTGATGCCATCGAGGCCGGCCATCAGCAGCGCGGCGAACGTGAGGTAGCCCGAGTTCACTGGATCGGGGAAGCGGATCTCGATGCGGCGGCCTTTGGGGCTGGAGACCCACGGGATGCGGCACGAGGCGGAGCGGTTGCGCGCGGAGTAGGCGAGCATCACCGGCGCCTCGAAGCCCGGCACCAGGCGCTTGTAGCTGTTGGTGGTGGAGTTTGAGAACGCGTTGATCGCGCGCGCGTGCTTGAAGATGCCGCCGATGTACCACAGCGCCGTCTGCGACAGGCCGCCGTAGCCGTCTCCGGCGAACAGGTTCTGGCCGCCCTTGGCCAGCGACTGGTGCACGTGCATGCCCGAGCCGTTGTCGCCCACGATGGGCTTGGGCATGAAGGTCGCGGTCTTGCCGTTGCGGTGCGCGACGTTCTTCACCACGTACTTGAGCGACAGGAGTTCGTCGGCCTTGCGCACCAGGGTGTTGAAGCGCGTGCCGATCTCGCACTGGCCGCCCGTCGCCACCTCGTGGTGGTGCACCTCGACCTGGATCCCCATCGAGTCGAGGATCTTGCACATCTCCCCGCGCAGGTCACCGAGCGAATCCACCGGCGCGACCGGGAAGTAGCCGCCCTTCACGCCGGGCCGATGGCCGGTGTTGCCTTCCTCGAACTTCTTGTTCGAGCTCCATGCCGCCTCTTCGGATTCGATCTCGAAGCCCGACGCGTTCATGTTGTTCTGCCAGCGCACCGAATCGAAGATGAAGAACTCCGGCTCCGGCCCGAAGAACGCCTGGTCGGCGATGCCGGAGGCCTTCAGGTACGCCTCGGCGCGCTTCGCCGTGGTGCGCGGATCGCGCGAATAGGCCTGCATGGTGCTGGGCTCGAGCACGTCGCAGGACAGGATCAGGGTCGTGTGCTCGGCGAACGGGTCCATGACCACGCTGCTGGCGTCGGGCAGGAGCACCATGTCGGACTCGTTGATGCCCTTCCAGCCCGAGATCGAGGAGCCGTCGAACATCTTGCCGTCCTCGAACGTGCCGGCGTCGATGGCGTGCGCGGGGAAGGTGACGTGGTGCTGCTTGCCGAGCATGTCGGCGAAACGCAGGTCGACGAACTCGACCTCGTTGTCCTTCATCAATTTCAGTACGTTGTCGACGGACATGGAAAGCTCCTGGGGAAGGGTGGTGCGTTGCACAATGCAACGCGCGTGCCAAGGCAGGTGATTTTGCAAGTGATTGATCGGGTTGTAGTTGGAATCTTGGCGAGCCAGATAAGCACCATCATGGTGCACTCGGCATCAGGTATTGCACCAGAGTGGACATCCTCCGGATGACCTGTCCCGCGCCCCGAAACCCCTGTAGAGCGGAGCTTGCTCCGCTGCCCTCCTCTCGACGCTCGTTGCGACGAACGAGTCGCGCAAGCTCGGCTCTACGGCATCAGGGGAGGCATCGCCTGACCGGGGCTTGATGCCTGGGGTGACGGATCTAACGTCGAGCGCCCAGGATCCCCACCCCGCGTGCGCGGTGTTCTCGCGGCGCGATGCGCGCGCTCCCGTATGCTTGCCGGGGTCCGGGCGACACGCCGGGCCAACCCATTCCCTTTCGCGGACCCTCGCCTTGGACGACCTGCTGGCCGCGCTCCTGCTCGGCGTGATCGAAGGCATCACCGAGTTCCTGCCGATCTCCAGCACGGGGCATCTGCTGATCACCGAGCACTGGCTGGGTGCGCGCTCGGACCTGTTCAACATCGCGATCCAGGCCGGCGCCATCCTCGCGGTGTGCGCGGTCTACCGGGAACGGGTCGCGAGCCTGTGGCAGGGGTTCGGGGATCCGGTGCGGCGCGACTACATCCTCAAGCTCGCCTTCGCCTTCGCCGTCACCGCCGTGTTCGGATTCACCGCGCGCAAGCTCGGCGTGAAGCTGCCCGAGACGGTGGCGCCGGTGGCGTGGGCGCTGGTGATCGGCGGGATCGCCATGCTCGTGGCGGAGCGTGTCGCGGCGGACCGTCCGTCGACATCCGCGGTCACGTGGACGGTCGCGACCGCGGTAGGGTTCGCGCAAGTCGTCGCCGGCGTGTTCCCCGGCACTTCGCGTTCCGCCGCGGCGATCTTCGTCGCCCTGCTCGCGGGCACCTCGAACCGCCTGGCCGCGACCGAGTTCGCGTTCCTCGTGGGCATCCCCACCATGTTCGCCGCGACCGGTTACGAACTGCTCAAGCACGCGCAATCGGGCGGTGCGAGCGAACCCGTGGCGCCGCTGGCGCTCGCGTTCGTGGCCTCCACCGTCACCGCCTTCGTGGCCGTGAAATGGCTGCTCGGCTACATCCGCACGCACCGCTTCACGGTGTTCGCGTGGTACCGGATCGCGCTAGGCGCGGTGTTGCTGATCGGCCTCTCGACCGAGCCGGCCTGACCGCTCCGCCCCGCGAAACACCCATCGAAGTTTGTAGGAGCGCGCTTCAGCGCGCGATCTTTTCACCCCGCGGGAGGTCGTTCGCGAGGCGAAAAGATCGCGCGCTGAAGCGCGCTCCTACAAAACGACCGACTGCGCCCGCGGGTTGTCGGCGGGCGACGGTTCGCGGGACGACTACGCCCCGCCGAACTGGCTCAACAACGGCGTGAGCTCCGCGAATGCGCCGCCGAGTTCGGACTCGTACGCGCGATAGCGGCCGCGCGGCAGCAGGGGCTGCAGGCCCCCCAGGTCCACGCGGGCGCGCGCGAAGCTCGCACCGGGCGCGAACTCGTCGATGCCCAGGGCTGTGGCGATGCGTCGCGCCGCCGAGGTCGGATCCTCGAGCAGCGACACGGCATCCACGCCGACCACCGGCAGGCGCGCATGGTCGCGCGCCCACAGCACGTGTTCGTACGCCGAACGAAGCCAGCGCGCCGCCGCCACGGGATCGGCAGCCGAGAGCCCGTGCGGCGATCCCAGCGCCAGCCACTGCAGCAGCGCATCGCGCGGATCGCGTCCCGCCACGATCAGCGGGATGGATCCGAACAGGCGGTGGATCGCCGGCAGCCAGCCCGCGTCCCAATGCGGCAGCCAGTCGATCAGGCCGCGTTCCTCGGGCGCGTTCATGCGCTGCAGCGGTCGCTCGTAATGGCGAGCGACGATGCGCGCATCCGTCTCGTCGAGTTCGAGGTAGCGGGGGAACTCGGGCTGGGTGAACAGGTCGCTGCGCGGCGAGGCGCTGAAGCGGTCCCCCATCACGAGCAGGGGCGCGGCATCGGCGAGCAGGGCGGCGACCAGCTCCACGCCTGAACCGGGCGCGCCGATCAGCAGCGCCCTGGGCGCGCGTCCGGCATAGGCCACGCCCCGTTCGGCCGCGAACTCCAGCGCCTTGGACAGCGGGCCGGACAACGAGGTGAAGCTCGGGAAATGCGATTCCCCCACGCGCAGGCGGTGCGTCTCGCGCCAGGCCGCGACGGCCTCGGCATGGCTGCCCAGGGCGTCGAAGGTGCGCCCGCGCAGCAGCAGCGCGGAGCGGTAGGCCGCCGGGTTCTCGCTCTCGCCCGGCAGCGTGGCGAGCAGGGCGGAGGCCCCGAGCGCGTCGTCCTGGCGCAGGCGCGCGCGCGCGAGCACCTGGCTCGCGCCCACCGCCTCGGGGTACTGCTCGAGCGCGCGCGAGGCCTCGGCCTCGGCGCCCGCGAGGTCGCCCGACATCTCCAGCGTCACCGCGAGCCCCTGGCGCGTGCCCGCGTCGTCGCCGCCGGCGTCCAGCGCCCGGCGATAGATCTCGGCGGCCTCCAGCGGCTGCCCGAAATCGGCCATCAGGTGCGCCAACGCGCGCAGCGCGTCGACGTCGTTCGGCGCGTGCTCGAGGTAGCTGCGATAGGCGCCGATCGCCTCGCGCGTCATGCCCATGCGCATCAGGCACCAGGCCATGGCCTCGATCACGCGCGGCTGGTTGCGGTCAGCCTCGAGCGACTGGCGGTAGTGCAGCACGGCATTGCGGAAATCGCCCTCCGTGCGCGCCACGTCGCCAAGCGTGGCGATCGCGGCCGCGCGCTCGCCCTCGACCGACATCAGCGGCGTGAGCACCTCGCGCGCGTCCTCGTTGCGCTTCTGCAGCAGCAGCGCCTCGGCCAGCAGGCGATGCGCGACGTGGAAGCCCGGCTGCTGCGCGATCAGGTTGCGCAGCACCTGCTCGGCGAACGCGTGCATGCCGCGCGCCATGTAGGTGCGCGCGAGCCCGGCCTGCGCCATGGGATCCTTCGGCGCCAGGTCCACCGCGCGCGTGTAGTAGCGCAGCGCCATCTCGGTCTCGCCCCGGCGCAGCAGCAGCCCACCGTAGCCCGAGAGCACGTCCACGCGCTCGTCGCCGGCGGCGAGCGCCACCTTGTACAGGCGCTCGGCCTCGCCCGCGTCGCCGCGCATCATCGCGATCTGGCCCAGCGCGCTGTAGGCGCTGGTCAGGTTCGGATCGAGCGCGAGCGCGGCCTTGAAATGGGTCTCGGAGGCGTCGAGCTGGCGTGTGTGCAGCTCGATCCCGGCCAGGGTCATCAGGTAGGTGGGCCGCTCCGCATTCAGCTCGTGCGCGCGACGGACCAGCATCAGCGCTTCGGCGACGTCGCCGCGCTGGCGGCGCAGGATGCCCAGCAGGTGCAGCGTCTCGGGGTCGTCGGGGTTGAAGACCAGCTGCTCGCGATAGCGCGCCTCGGCCTCGTCGAGCTGGCCGTCGCGGTGCAATTCCAGGATTTCTTCGAGCATGCGGGCAGGGAATCGTATTGGGCGAACCGCGGATTGTGCCATGTCGCCGTCGAGCCCGCCGACTGAACGGCGGCCCAACCGCGGCCGATCGTGCGTCAACGGCGTGCGCCCCGGCCCGTTTTCACCATTCGACACCCACCCCGACCCGGAGCACGCCATGAAGCTGATCGGTACCGCCTTCCTCGTCCTGTTCGCGCTCGCCGCCGCCGCGCCGGCCCAGGCCCACGGCGCGCCGGACATGCGCATCGATCATCGGCAGGATCGGCAACACCAGCGCATCGAGCACGGGCGCCAGTCCGGCGCGCTCACCGCGCGCGAAGCCGCCCGCCTGGAACGCCGCTCGGCGCGCATCGAACACGTCGAACAGCGCTACCGCGCCACGAACGGCCTGCAGCGCTGGGAGCGTCGCGACCTCCACCGCCGGCTGAACGGCGAGAGCCGCGCGATCCGCCGGTTGGCGCACAACGGGCGTTGCCGCTAGGTCTCCTACGGCGTTGTAGGAGCGCGCTTCAGCGCGCGATCTTTTCGAGTTGCGACAACGCGCCGGTGTGCGGAAAAGATCGCGCGCTGAAGCGCG
>Ga0315912_10003839_pt1 | contig 14641 bp, 11 predicted proteins | sample VfabasoilMG_FD_204469 | JGI IMG/M metagenome (GOLD analysis project Ga0315912, IMG submission 204469) | Garden soil microbial communities collected in Santa Monica, California, United States - V. faba soil | ecosystem: Environmental > Terrestrial > Soil > Garden | place: USA: California... | reverse complement strand
GCGCCGGTGCGCCGGATTGGGGAGGGGAGGCAGAGATGTCAGCGCAAGCACAGGCCGCCGGTGGGCGAACCTTCTATGTGGGCATGGCCATCGCCATGGCCGTCACCGTCCTGATCGGCTTTGGCCCCACCTTCTACTTCAAGCCGGTCGTGGCCTCGCCGCCGCTGACGCCACTGGTCTGGGTGCACGGCTTCCTGTTTACCGGCTGGATCGTGCTGCTGGTCACCCAGGCAACGCTGGTGGCGAAGGATCGCACGGAAGTGCACATGCGGCTCGGCATGCTGGGCGTCCTGCTCGCGATCGCCATGTTCGTCGTTGGCCTGATGACAGCGGCCGAATCCGCTCGCCTCGGCCGGGTGCCGCCCGGCGCGCCGCCGCCGCTGATGTTTGTGGCAATCCCGTTCTTCGCCATCGTCCAGTTCGCTATCCTGTTCGCCGCCGCCATCCTGCTGCGCGTCCGCGATTCCGAGGCGCATAAGCGCCTGATCCTGCTGGCCACGGTTGCCATCATCCCCGCCGCGATTGCCCGCTTCCCGCTGGCCTTCGCCGGCGCGCCGCCCGCCTTCTTCGCCATGGCGGACCTTTTCATCCTGGCTGGCATCATTCACGACCGCCGCACGATCGGCCGCATCCATCCCGCCTATATCTGGGCCGGCGGAGCCATGGTGATCTTCCAGCCACTGCAGCTGGTGATCATGGGCACGGGCCCGTGGCTGGCCTTCGCGAAGTGGTTCGTGGGCTAACGGTCCCGCGGATCAGATCTGCGAATACCCCGACCCCTTCGTCTCCACCCCGCGTCCCTTCGGGTGCTGCAACAGGCCGTACTCAGCCAGCAATTGCTGACTGTACGTCACCCGCCCGTTCACTTTCTCCGCCTTCTCGCTCGCCAGCAGTAGCGCGGCATGGGCCATGTAGGCCTGCGGCTCGCCCTTCGGGTCGTCCATGCCGCTGACCAGCTTGTGGTGCACCGTCCCCGGCGTCGGCACCACGCGGGAAGGGGAGACGGCGGCGACCGTGATGCCGTCATACTGCGCCACTTCCTGTGCCAGCCCTTGCGTGAACCGTTCCAGTGCCGCCTTGGTGGCGCCGTACATCACGCCGCCATGCACCGTCCTGTCGGCATACGGTCCACGCCCCGGCCCGATGGCGGAGCCGGAGGAGATGTTGACGATCGCCCCCGCCCGCTTCGCGATCATGTCCGGCAACACGGCCTTGGCCAGGATGAAGGGCGCATGCACGTTCACCGCGAAGCAGCGTACCCAGCGATTCGTCGGGTAGGTCTCCGTCGGCAGGTAGTAGTTCAGCGCGGCGTTGTTCACCAGGATGTCGACCGGCCCGTACGCGGCGCGCGCCTGTTCCACCAGCGCCAGGCATTCGCCTTCCACGGAGATGTCGGCGGTCACGGCCATCGCCTCCCCGCGCGCCAGCTTGATGGCCTCCACCGTGCTTTCCAGGGAGCCGGAGAGCATCTTGTGCTCGCCTTCCCGCAGCGTGCGGGCGGCGCAGACCACGCGCGCGCCCTCCGCCGCGAACAGGCGGGCGATTTCCGCGCCGATGCCCCGGCTGGCGCCGGTGACGATGACATGCCTGTCGGTCAGCCTGGGCATGGCGAGTCCTCCGTTATGCGAATGCGGCCATCACGATAACCAGAAGCCCGAGCGCGAGATTGACCGTGATCAATTGCCGGATCTTGTCCAGCGCCGTCTTGTCCCCACCCTGCAGCCGCTTCCAGAACACGAAGAAGATCGCCAGAAACACCAGCGCCATCACCCAGCCCAGCACGTGCATCGCCGCGATCGCATGCGGCAGCCCGGCGAAGCCGCCGAAGCGGGTGAACACCAGGGCGTAGCCGGTGATGATCACCGCCGGCATCGCGTGCCAGACGATCAGGAAGAAGCGGCGGAACACCTGCATGTGCAGCGCCAGGCGCTGCGGCGGTTCCAGCACGGCCAGGCTAGGGCGTAGCACCAGCAGGGCGAAGAACATGCCGCCCACCCACACCACGGCGCCCAGCAGGTGCAGGGCGAGGAGCAGATTGCCGGTCATGGCTGACGGCCTTCCACCAGTTCATGCAACGGGAAACTGTCGAACACCTCGTGATAGGCGTGGATGCGGCCATCGCGGACGGTCCAGAAATCCGCCTTGTCCACCCAGATGATGGCACCCGTGGCCTTGCGACGGATGCGCACGCGGGTGCGCACCGCCACGCGGTCTCCGGCGCCGAAGAATTCCTCGCCGTCGTGCCGCTCCACCACCCAGTCGCGTTGCAGCAGGGCGAAATACTCACCGACGGCTTCCACGCCGCGCCGGCGGCCGGATGTCGGCATCAGCCGCGGGTCGCCATGGGAAACCCACTCCACGTCCGGCTCCAGCAGGCTGGCAAGGAAGGCGCCGTCGCCGTCGTTGTAGCGGTCATAGGCCTCGCGCATCAACGCGACATTGGCCTGGGCGGTTTCGTCCATAACTTTCCTCCAATTGTGCAGGCCGGCGCCATCGCGCCGGGCCGGTGATGATGGCAAACTGTAGGGATGCTGCTCTCACCGATGCAAACCCGACAACTCGCCGCTGCGCCGGAACTTCTCACGCCCGAGGAAATGGGCCGCGCGGATGCTGCCGCCATCGCATCCGGCATCCCCGGTCCGGTGCTGATGGAAAACGCCGGCCGTGCCATCGCCCGCGCCATCCAGGCCCGCTTCCGGCCTTGCCGTACTTTGGTCCTCGCCGGCCCCGGCAACAATGGCGGGGATGGTTATGTCGTCGCCCGCCTGCTCGCCCAGCGCGGCTGGCCCGTCAGCGTCGCCGTCCTGGCCGCCCCACGCCCCGGCACGGATGCTGCCGGGGCCGCCGCGCGCTGGCGTGGCCCCATGAAGCCGTTCACCCCGCAGGAATCCGCCCGCGCGGACCTCGTCATCGATGCCGTCTTCGGCGCCGGTCTGGCCCGTAATCTGGACCCCGCCGTGGCCCATACCCTGCATGCCGCGCGCCGCCTCGTCGCCGTGGACGTGCCTAGCGGCCTGGACGGCACCACCGGCATGCCACGTGGCTACGCGCCCCAAGCGGCGCTCACGGTCACCTTCTTCCGATTGAAGCCCGGCCACCTGCTGCTGCCCGGCCGGGATTTGTGCGGGGAGATCGTGCTGGCGGATATCGGCCTGCCAAGCAGCGTTCTCGCCCCCATTGCACCCCGCACCTTCGCCAATGTGCCGGGCCTGTGGTCCCTGCCGGGCCTTGCCGGCGCGGCGCACAAATACTCACGCGGTCATGTCTCGGTGCTGGGAGGAACGGAGATGACAGGGGCGGCGCAACTGGCGGCCATGGGCGCCCGGCGGGCCGGGGCGGGGATGTTGACCATCGCATGTCCGCCCGGGGCGGCATCGGTCTTTCGCGCCGGCAATCCCGGGGTCATCGTCAATGCCGCGCCGCTGGCCGAGCAGCTGTCCGATCAACGCCGCATGGTCTGGGTTTGCGGCCCTGGCCTGGGGGTGGAAGCCGCGGCCGTCGGCCTGCCCGCCCTGCTGGATGCGGGCCGCGTCGTGGTGGGGGATGCCGACGTGTTCTCCGCCTTCGCCGGCCATCCGGAGGACCTTGTGGGTTGCGCGGTCCTGACTCCACATGTCGGGGAGTTCGTGCGCGCCTTCGGCATGCTTGGCGCAGACCGCCTTATCAATGTGCGAAGCGTGGCGCGACGCACCCGCGCGGTGGTCCTGCTGAAGGGGGCGGACACCATCATCGCCGCGCCGGATGGCCGCGCCGCCGTTAATGCCTCCGCCCCACCCTGGCTCGCCACCGCTGGCACCGGCGATGTCCTCGCGGGCATGATCGGCGGGCTGCTCGCGCAGGGAATGCCAGCCTGGGAAGCCACCTGCGCCGCTGTGTACCTGCACGGCCGTGCCGCCGCGCATGCCGGACCAGGCATGGTTGCCGAGGATATTCCCCGCGCACTGGCGCAAAGTTTTGCCGAAATCTGAACGCCGCCGCCCCATATTGCTGGCATAGTGACATTGTCGTCGCCGCCGGGACCCATAGCATGAGCGCCACCGCCCTCTCCACGACACCCAACCTGATCGACCGCGCCATAAGGCGCATCTCCTCCGTCTGGCACGGCATGGCCGCCAACGTTCGCCCGGGGGAGGACGAAAGCGTCGCCGCGCAGATGAAGGATTGCCTGGAAGCCCGCGGCGGCGAGGTGAGTGCCCGCAACCGCGCCGCCAAGCTCGCGGAAACCTATCTCGGCCTGGACGAAACCCATCGCCTGGACTTCCTCCGAACCCTCGCCGGCTTCGATTCCGATCCCGCCGGCGTCGACCACGCCGTGGAAGCCCTGCGCGCCGCCCAGGAACCGGAGGAACGCGCCGCCGCCCAGGCGGACCTCCGCCGCGCCCTGGAACCGCCCCGCGTCCGCCTGCTGACCCAGTTCACCACCATCCCCAACGGCATGAAGTTCCTGGTGGACCTGCGCGCCGAACTCCTCGCGCTCCGCAACGGCGACAAGCTCCTCGCCGCCCTGGAATCCGACCTGCGCGGCCTCCTCGCCAGCTGGTTCGACCTCGGCTTCCTCGAACTCCGCCGCATCGACTGGTCCAGCCCCGCCGCCCTGCTGGAAAAACTCGTCGGCTACGAGGCCGTGCACGAAATCCGCTCCTGGCGTGACCTGAAGAACCGCCTGGATTCCGACCGCCGCTGCTACGCCTTCTTCCACCCCCGCATGCCGGACGAGCCGCTGATCTTTGTGGAAATCGCCCTCGTCCAGGGCCTCGCCGGCTCCGTCCAGGGCCTGCTGGACGAAAAGGCCCCGCTGCTGGACCCGCGCGAGGCGGACGCCGCCATCTTCTATTCCATCAGCAACTGCCAACGCGGCCTGGCCGGCATCAGCTTCGGTAACTTCCTCATCAAGCGCGTGGTGGACGAACTCAGCGCGGCGTTCCGCAACATCCGCATTTTCTCCACCCTCTCCCCCATCCCCGGCTTCGCCCGCTGGCTCTCCACGCAGCTGACACAACCGCATTCCGACCTGCTGGACGACGAGGAAAGCGCCAACCTGCTCAGCGCCGTTTCCGTGCACGGCCCCGTTCCGGACACCGGCACCGCCGCCCTCGCTGCCATCCTCGCCCGCCGCAACTGGCACCGCGACCCAGCCCTGCTGAAAACGACGGAACCCGTCCTGCTTCGCCTCTGCGCCCGCTATCTGCTGGAAGCCGGCGACAAGCGCGCCCGCGACCCCGTGGCGCATTTCCATCTCTCCAATGGCGCCCGCGTGGAACGTCTCAACATGCTGGCCGACACATCGGAGAAAGGCATGAAGGAAAGCGCCACGCTGATGGTGAACTACCTCTACGATCCCGCCCGCATCGAGGCCTACCACGAGGACTACGCCGGCGAGGGCAAGCGCAACGCCTCCACCGCGGTGCGCAGGCTTGCGCGCGGTAAGGCTTGACCTGACGCCAGACTAGGGAGACGAAACGGCCCATGAACGCACCGAACCTCGGCTCCCCCCTGTCGTCGCTCGCCGATGACGCGCGCCGCCCTGTGCTGCTGCGCCAGTTGGAGAAGAAACTGCTCTGGCTGTCGTCGTGGATGATCCACAACGCCAACCACGTGCGCCCCAATCGGGACGGGCTGAAGGTTGGCGGCCATCAGGCCTCCTGCGCCTCCATCATCTCGGTCATGACGGCGCTCTATTTCGAGATGCTGCGCCCGCAGGACCGCGTCGCGGTCAAGCCGCATGCCGGCCCGGTGTTCCACGCCATCAACTACCTGCTCGGCCGCCAGACTCAGGAAAAACTCACCGGCCTGCGCCAGTTCGGCGGCATCCAGCCCTATCCCTCCCGCATGAAGGACGGCGGAGAGGTGGATTTCTCCACCGGCTCCGTCGGCCTAGGCGTGGCGATGACCACCTTTTCCTCCCTGATGCAGGACTACGTCCACAACCACGGCCTGGTGCGCCCGGACCTGCCGCGCGGCCGCCACATCGCGCTGGCCGGCGATGCCGAACTGGACGAAGGCAACATCTACGAGGCCCTGCTGGAAGGCTGGAAGCACGACGTCCGCGATGTCTGGTGGGTGGTGGACTACAACCGCCAATCGCTCGACAGCGTGCTGCCGGACCGCCTGTTTGGCCGCATCGAGGGCCTTTTCCAGGACATGGGCTGGAACGTCGTCACCCTGAAATACGGCCGCAAGCTGCAGGCCGCCTTCGCCCGGGAAGGCGGGAACGAACTGCGCGCCTGGATCGACGACTGCCCGAACAGCCTCTACTCCGCGCTGACTTTCCAGGGCGGCGCCGCCTGGCGCCAGGCCCTGCTCGCCGACCTCGGCCGCTCCCAGGGCCTGCGCTCCATCGTGGACCCGCTCAGTGACTCCGAACTCGCCACCCTGATGAACAACCTCGGCGGCCACGACATCGAGACCGTCACCGAGGCCATGCGCACGGCGGCGGCGGAAGGCGACCAGCCCACCTGCTTCATCGCCTATACCGTGAAGGGCATGGGCCTGCCCTTCGCCGGCCACAAGGACAACCACGCCGGCCTGATGACCAAGGAGCAGATGGAAGGTTTCCGGACCGCCATGAACATCCGCCCCGGCCATGAGTGGGACATGTTCGAGGGGCTGGACGTTCCGGAAAAGGAAATCCGCGACTTCATCGCATCCTGCCCCTTCGCCACGCCGCTCACCCCGGAGGGCCGCGCGCTGACCGCGCCGATGGTGCAGGTACCCGCCAACCTGCCCATGCCGAAGATCGCCGGCCGCAAGGGCGCCACCCAGAACGGCTTCGGCGACATCCTCGCCGAGATCGGCCGCGGCCAGGGCGAATACCGTGAACTCGCCGCCCACATCCTCACCACCAGCCCGGACGTCACCGTCTCCACCAATCTCGGCCCCTGGGTGAACCGGCGCGGCATCTTCGATCGCCACACCCGCAACGACGTGTTCCGCGACGCCAAGCTCGCCTCCGCCCAGCGCTGGGGCATGTCGCCCAAGGGCCAGCACATCGAACTCGGCATCGCCGAACAGAATCTTTTCTTGTTGCTCGGCGCCGCCGGATTGTCATCGTCACTGACGGGTGCGCGCATCCTGCCGATCGGCACCGTGTATGACCCGTTCGTCAATCGCGGCCTGGATGCACTGATCTACGGCTGCTACCAGGGTGCGCGCTTCCTGCTCGTCTCCACCCCATCCGGCATCACCCTTGCCCCGGAAGGCGGCCAGCACCAGAGCCTGAACACCCCGCTCCTCGGCATGGCCGCGGACCGGCTGGTGAGTTACGAGCCGGCGCATGTGGACGAGCTCGCCATCCTGCTGCGCCATTGCCTGGAGCACATGCAGAAACCGGACGGCTCCGCCGCCTGGCTGCGCCTGTCCACCCGCCAGCTGGAACAGCCGGACCGCAAGCTGGATCTGGCGGCGGTGATCGCCGGCGCACATTGGGCGGTGCCGCCCGGCCCCGGCGCGCGCATTGCCATTGCCTACCAGGGCCCGGTCGCCCCAGAAGCCGAAGACGCCTTCGCTCAGCTACGGGAGGAAGAACCCACCGCCGGCCTGCTGGCCATCACAAGCCCGGACGTGCTGCATGCCGGCTGGCTGGCGGCCGGCAAGGCGAGAAGGGCAGGGGACCGTGCGGCGCGGGCGCATGTCGAGAGCATTCTCGGTGCCCTCGCCCCGCATGCGGCGCTGGTCACCATCCTGGATGGTCATCCGGCGGCGCATGCCTGGTTGGGGGCGGTGCGTGGGGATCGCGTGGTCAGCCTAGGGCCGGACCATTTCGGGCAGACGGGGAATATTCCGGACCTTTACCGGGAGTATGGGCTGGATACGGACGCGATCTTGGATGCGTGTGCGCAGGCGTTGTTGGAGGGGTGACATGGCGGACCGGTTCAAATTGTGACCGCCCGCTCATTCGTCATGGCCGAGCTTGACTAGGCCATCCACGACTGGAATCGCCGGTTAACTCCAATCCGGCGCTACTCGTGGGAGGAGACCAGGGTCGGTTCCAACGGCCCTCAGGCTGTTCGAGCAATATCAAGTTTTTGTTTATGATCAGTTCGATCCAAAACCGTTTCAGTAATGCGTTGGTCGAACAAGTTGCCCCATTGCTTTACGCGTTCCCACATAATTCAACCTCATATAACGAGCTTAGCGAAGCGTAGTTCGGAAAAGCGATACGCCATCCGTAACTTCCTCACCCCGTCTTTCTCACTGAATCCCCCCAAACGGATTAAGCACCGAAACCCCCCGCCACGTAAACCCGTTCTGCATGTCCTCGCTTGGCAGCAACCGGCACTCCGCTTGCGCCGCCTTGAGCCCCATCATATCCCCTACGGCCCCGCCTCGAGAAACTCCCGCACATCTGCCGCCATCTCCGCCCGGCTTTTCGTGCGTAGGTAAAACATGTGTCCGCCCATGTACGTCCCGAAGAAAAGCCGCTTGCGCGCGCCCGGTGCCCGCGCCGCCGGCGTCCCCGTGGCGGCGGCCAAGCCGATGGCGAGGGCCGGTAGCCCCCGCCGCCCGATCGAAAACGTCACGTCCGAAATCTCCTGCCGCTGGTGACGCCCTAACGCCCCGCCGCCACCTTCGGCGGCGTCGTCGCAAACCCGGAAGGCCCGCCGGAAACCGGGATCGCGCCCGCCGGCGCCAGGGAACGGCCATCAAACCGGAACATGAAGATCTTCTGGTCCGCCATGGACTGCACCAGCATCAGGTTGCTCGCCTTGTTCCAGGCCGCGCCCTGGCACCACACGCCGGCCTTTGTTTCCGCCACCTTGCGGAATTTCATGTTCTCCACCGCATATACCGGCAGCAGGCAGGTGGGGTTCAGGAACGGAGATCCCGGCGGGCGACTGGAGCCGTTGATGACGGTGACAACCACATGCTTGCCGTCCGGCGCCACGGTCAGGCTTTCCGGCGTGGGACCCACCGTGATTGTGTCCACCACGCGGATCGGCTTGGCCTTCAGGTCGATCAGGCTGATCGTGTCGTTGTCCCCGCCGCCTTTGCCCACGTTGCCCACCACGGCGAAATCCCCGCGCGGGCTGATGCCCAGCGGGTAGGGGGAAAGCCCGCCGAACACCTCGCGCTTGTCCAGCTCCACGTTCGTGCCGTTCACGTTCAGCAACACGGTCTTGTTGTCGTTGCCCACCGTCACCAGCGCGTTCTTGCCGTCCGGCGTGAACGCGATGGAATTCGGGCTGGAATTGGCCTCGCCGATCTTCACCTTGCCCGAAGCCGTCAGCCGCTTGCCGGCGATGGTGAAGACGGAAACGGTGCCCTCGCCCCGGTTGGTCACCAGGGCCAGCGTGGCGCCGGGATTGATCGCGACGTTGGTTGCGCTGACGCCGGCTTCCACCGTCTGCACCACCGAAGGTGGCTTCGTCGTCAGGTCGATCACGCTGACGATATTGTGCGGCACCAGCTTCTTCTTGTCGTTCGTGTCCAGCTTCGTCGCCGCGGTCACCAGCGCGAAGGACTCATCGGGCGCGATGGCCACGCTCTGCGGCGGTCCCACCAGGCTGGTCGGCACGTTCAGCGTCGCCAGCACCTTGGGCGGGGATACGTTCAGGTCGATGATGGAGATGTTATCCGCCACCGGGTTTTCCGGCACGGTGTTCACGCCGGCCACCAGCACGCCCTTGCCGTCGTTGGACGAAATGGCGATCTGCGCGGCGGCGCCGAAGGACAGCGTGGACGAGACAAGCAGGCCCGCGATGATCAGGCGGTTCATGATGGTTCCTCCCGTTGCTTATCCGGCAGGATAGGCACCGATCCGGACCGACTGCAATCGCGGCGGCACACCCCCTTCACCCACCGGCCAATCCGCGCGAACATCCCCGCAACCGCATCTAAAGCCGTATTCAACCGGGGAACCGTCCCATGTCCGTCTCGCCGTCTGGCCTCGCCCACAACGTCCATCTCGCCATCCGCCCGGACTGGCTGGCCCGCCATGCCGAGGAAATTCTCGAACCGGACCTGCCGATCGTCGACCCCCACCACCATTTGTGGGACCGCCCCGGCGCGCCCTACCTGCTGCCGGAACTGCTGGCGGATACCGGCAGCGGTCACAACATCCTGGCCACGGTCTACCTGGAAGCCCGTTCCATGTACCGCGTCACCGGGCCGGAGGAATTCCGCCCTGTCGGTGAAACGGAATTCGTCAACGGCGTCGCGGCCATGTCCGCCTCCGGCGGCTACGGACCCACCCGCGCGTGCGATGCCATCATCGGCCATGTGGACTTGCGCATCGGCGCCAGGGCGCGGGACGTGCTGCACGCCCATATCCGCGCCGGCGGCGGCCGCTTCCGCGGCATCCGCCACGTCTCTGCACTGAACGACCACGTCCGTAGTGCCTCACTGCCGCCGCCGGCCGGCATGCTGGGCCTGAAGGAGTTCCGCGAGGGCTTCGCCCAGTTGGCACCGCTGAACCTGACCTTCGACACCTACATGTTCCACCCGCAACTGCCGGAACTGGTCTCCCTCGCCCGCGCCTTCCCCGGCACGCAGATCATCATGAACCATGTCGGCGGCCCGATCGGCGCCGGCCCCTATGCCGCGCAGAAGGCGGAGGTGTTCAAGGAATGGTCCGCCCACATCAAGGAGGTCGCGTCCTGCCCCAACGTGTTCGCCAAGCTCGGCGGCATGGGGATGCGGGTGCTCGGCCACCCGTTTGGGGAAGGGCCGGAACCACCGACGTCCCAGCAGCTCGCGGACTCCTGGAAGCCCTATGTGGATGTGGTCATCGCGGCCTTCGGCGTGCAGCGCTGCATGTTCGAAAGCAACTTCCCGGTGGACAAGGGCATGTGCAGCTACCAGGTCATTTGGAACGCCTTCAAGCGCATCGCCGCCGGCGCTTCCGCCGATGAGAAGGCGGATTTGTTCCGCCGCGTCGCCGCGCGCGTCTACCGCCTGGAAGGGATCGACTGACGAGGACGCCGCGCCATGACCCGCCTGGCCTTCGATATCGGTGGCACCTTCACCGATTTCGCGCTGACAGATCCGATAACGGGTGCCACGCGCATATGGAAAGTGCCCACCACGCCGGACGCGCCGGCCCGCGCCGTTCTGGAAAGCCTGACGGAAGCGGGGCTGGACGCGGCGGCGATCGACGCCGTACTGCACGCCACCACCATCGCCACCAACGCCATCCTGGAACGCAAGGGCGCCCGCACCGCCCTCATCACCACCCAAGGCTTCCGGGACATATTGTTGATCGGCCGGCAGAAGCGGCACGACACCAACGACCTGCACATGCAGAAGCCGGCGCCCCTGGTCCGCCGCGCCGATATCTTCACCGTGCCGGAGCGCATGGCGGCGGATGGTGGCGTTGTAAGTGAATTTGACGGCGAAGCCGCCCGCGCTGTCGCCGCGCAAATCGCCGCAGGGGGCTATGAAGCCGCTGCCATCGTCTTCCTGCACGCCTATGCCAACCCGGTGCATGAACAGGCGATGGCGGAGATCTTGCGGCAGGCCGCTCCCGGGTTGAAGATCGCACTTTCCTCCGTCATTTCGCCGAAATTCCGCGAATACGAACGCAGCAGCACCACGGTCGCCAGCGCCTATGTCGCGCCCATCGTGGAAGGCTACGTCTCCGCGCTGGAATCCTCGCTCGGCACGCTCGGTATCGGCGCCGGCCTGTCCATCATGCAGTCCAATGGCGGCCTGGTCTCCGCGCCGCTGGCGCGGTCCTGGCCGATCCGCATCGTGGAATCCGGCCCGGCCGCCGGCGTCATCATGTGCGCGGAAATCGGCCGGGAGGAGGGCTTCTCCCATGTCATGACCTTCGACATGGGCGGCACCACAGCGAAGCTCGGCGCGGTGGATGGTGGCGTGCCCGCCGTCACCGCGACGTTCGAGGTGGACGCGGTGAACTACCGCCGCGGCAGCGGGTTGCCGTTGAACATCATGGCGATCGAGTTGCTGGAGATCGGCGCCGGTGGCGGTTCCATCGCCCGCGCGGCGATGGGTCTGATCCGCGTCGGCCCGGACAGCGCCGGCGCGCAGCCAGGCCCGATCTGCTACGGCAGCGGTGGGGCGGAACCGACGATCACGGATGCCAACCTGGTGCTCGGCTATCTGAATCCGGACTTCTTCAACGGCGGTGCCTTGGGCCTGGATGCCAACGGGGCCGCCGCCGGTATCATGCGCGGCATCGGCGCGCCGCTTGGCCTGTCGCTGCACGATGCCGCCTGGGGCATCCACCACGTTGCCAACGCCAACATGGAACGCGCCATGCGCATCGTTTCCATCGAACGCGGACGCGATCCGCGCCGGCACGCGCTGGTGGCCTTTGGCGGCGCCGGCCCGCTGCACGCGGCGCGGCTGGCGCATGCGCTGGATGTACCCACCGTCATCGTCCCACGCGGTGCCGGCGTCGGCTCCGCCCTCGGCCTGTTGGTGGCGGAGCAGAAATTCGATCTCGGCGTGACGCGCGTGCTGCGCCTGGCGGATGGCGCGGACGACGCCATCGCCGCCATCTTCGCCGACCTGGAAGCCCGCGTCCGCGCCGAACTCACCACGATCGGCGCACAGGGTGATATCCGCTTCAGCCGCAGCGCCGCGATGCACTATGTCGGCCAGGGCTTTGACATCCGAGTGGACCTGCCGGACGGGTCGCTCACCGCCGCCGCGGCGCGGGATGCCTTCCACGCCCGCTACCGCCAGGAATACGGCTACAACGACCCCGCCACGCCGGTGGAGGTGACGGACTGGTATGTCATTGCCACTGTCCCCGGTAGCCAGGCCGCCTCGAGCCTGCGGCTGGAAGCCGAACGCCGCGGCACCGATCCTGTCATCGGGCACCGCCAGGCCTGGTTCCCGGAAGCCGGCGGCATAGTGGAATGCGCCGTACTGGACCGCTATGCGATGCGGCCCGGCCAGGAATTCCCCGGCCCCGCGCTGGTGGAGGAGCGGGAATCAACCACCGTCGTCCTGCCCGGCGATACGGTGCGCGTGAGCGCCCACGGCAATCTTGTCATCTCCATTAAGGGCGCGGTCCCATGAGCATCGATCCCGTCACCCTGACTGTCATTTGGAACAGCTTCGTCAGCATCGCTGACGAGATGGGCACCGCCCTGCGCCGCACCGCGTTCTCCGAAGCGGTGCGGGAAGGGGACGATTTCTCCACCGGCCTGTTCGACGCCCAGGCGCGCCTGATTGCGCAGGGCAACTTCACTCCCGGCCATCTCGGCGCCATGCCCTATGTCGTCCGTTCCATGCTGGAATACGTTCCGGTGGAAACGCTGGTGCCAGGCGACATGATCGTCACCAACGATTCAGCCCTCGGCGGCGGCCATTTCCCGGACTTCTTCGTCATGGCCCCGGTGTTCGATGACGCCGGGAAGATCATCTTCTTCGTCGTCACCACCGCGCACCACATGGATGTCGGCGGCCTCTATCCCGGTTCCCAGGCCGTGCAAGGCGTGACGGAGGCGTTCCAGGAGGGGATCCGGGTCCTGCCCGTGAAGATGGTCCGCGCCGGCGAATTTGATGCCGACATGCTGCGCCTGCTGCTCGGCAATTCCCGCCTGCCGGAGAAGATGCGCGGCGATTTAATGGCGCAGCGCAACGCCAACCATGTCGGCGCCGCCCGCCTGCGCCGCCTGCACGAAACCTACGGCGCCGCCACCATAGATGCGGCGGTGGAGGAGATCATCGACAAGTCGGAAGCCCGCGCCCGCGAACTGATCGGCAAACTGAAGCCCGGCACCTACAGCTTCGACGACTGCCTGGACGATTTCGGCCCCAACACCGATCCCATCCATATCCGCGTCGACATCACCATCGACGAGACCGGCGCGACGGTGGATTTCTCTCGCAGCTCGGACCAGGTGGCGGCGGCGCTCAACTGCTATCTCAACTACACTCGCGCCTATGCCAGCTTCGCCATCCGCTTCTTCGCGGGCATCGACGTGCCGAACAACCACGGCAGCGAGAAGGCCATCCGCACCATCGCGCGGGAAGGCAGCTTCTTCAATGTCCAATACCCCGCTGCGTCCGGTGGCCGCGCGGCGGTGCAGGTCCGCATCTTCGACGCAATCAACGGCGCCATGGCGCAATGCGCGCCGAACCGCGCGATGGGCGCATTCTCGCACTGGTCCAACCCCAATATCGGCGGCGTCGACCCCGCCACCGGCAAGCCCTGGATCCTCTATGACCTGCTGATCGCCGGCTATGGCGGCCGCGCCGGCAAGGACGGCGTGGAAGGCCTTTCCCCCGTGTTCAACTGCGCCAACATCCCGGTGGAGGTGCATGAGACGAACACGCCGCTGCGCGCGCTCTGCCTGGAATTCATCCCCGACAGTTCCGGCGCCGGCGAATTCCGCGGCGGCGCCGGCCTGCGCAAGGACTGGCTGCTGCTTGCCCCGGCCGCCCGCGTTTCCTTGCTGGGGGACAGGCACAAATTCGCCCCCTATGGCCTGTTCGGCGGGGCGGAGGGCACGAAGGCGGAAACCATCCTGGTGCGGGATGGCGTGGCGGCGCCTGTCGGCTCCAAGGAAACCCGCACCCTGCGCCAGGGGGATGTGCTCATCTTTCGGCTTTCCGGCGCCGGCGGCTTTGGCGACCCGCGCGCGCGCAAGCCGGATGCCGTGCGGGCGGATGTGCGAGACGGATTCATCTCGTCGGAAACCGCCCAGTCCACCTACGGGCTCAACGC
>Ga0315912_10003838_pt1 | contig 14645 bp, 9 predicted proteins | sample VfabasoilMG_FD_204469 | JGI IMG/M metagenome (GOLD analysis project Ga0315912, IMG submission 204469) | Garden soil microbial communities collected in Santa Monica, California, United States - V. faba soil | ecosystem: Environmental > Terrestrial > Soil > Garden | place: USA: California... | reverse complement strand
CTTGTTCAGTCCAGTGTAAGCTACGAACTAACAGATAATGTAGAGAATTTAACACTGATTTTTACAGGAGTTGGAGCGTTGCCAATCAATGGCACAGGTAACGAACTTGCCAATATCATTATCGGCAATAGTGCTGCCAACACTCTCGATGGTGGAGCCGGGGTCGATAACCTAATAGGCGGCTTAGGTGACGATACCTACAAAGTCGACCTAATACAAACAGGCACCACCGCAGCTACATTTAGAGTAGCGCTGCAAGATACGGTCACTGAGGCCTTAAATGCTGGCAGTGATACTTTGGAACTACGTGGTAGCTTCGTCCATAACAATGCAACCACCCTTGCCTTAGGCGCAAATCTAGAGACCTTGGACGCGAGCCAGACCGGCTCCACCAAGCTGAACTTAACAGGTAATGCCTTAGCCAACATCATTATAGGAAATGATGCAGACAATATTCTTGATGGTGGCCTAAACGATGGCAAAAGTGACAAGCTGGTTGGTGGAGCTGGCAATGATACTTATATATTAGATTTACCTTCTAATCTTGCACTAGAGAGTCAAAGCAGCCCATCTCCATTTCCTTTAAGTAACTGGTTTGTAGAAAACTATAATGACAACATTGTAGAAAGCGGAAATGATGCATCTGATACGATCAAACTTCGCGGTTCAGTTACATTAATAAATAATATTGCCGGGTTTGATTTATTAGGAAATTTTTCAAACATTGAGAATTTGGATATTAGCCTGACTGGTGCTACCAAAATTATTAATTTAAATGGTAATTCAGCCGACAACATTTTGACAGGCAATGCGGCAGACAACGTCATCTATGGTTATTCAGGCAACGATACATTGAATGGTAATGCAGGAAATGATATTTTAAATGGTGATGATGGCGATGATACTTTAGGCGGTGGTGCTGGCAGCGATACGCTTAGCGGAGGAGCAGGCAATGATATTCTAACTGGCGGAATTGGGGCAGATACCTTCGTTTGGAATCTCGCAGATAAAGGCACCAATGGAAGCCCTAGTATAGATAAAATCACCGACTTTAATTCAACAGAAGATAAGTTAGATTTGAGAGACTTACTAGTTGGTGAATCTAGTGGCAATATATTGAATTACTTAGACATCACCACCAGCACTGCCGCAGGTGTGACAAGCACCGAAATTAGAATCAGCAATACCGGTGGTTTTACTGGTGGAACTTACTCTGCAGCAGCCGAAAATCAGCACATCACATTGACTGGGGTTAACTTACTAAGTGGAACAAATGAGGCTGATTTGTTGACTAATTTAATTAATCAAAACAAGCTCATAATTGATACTTAATCTTTTCACCCCCTAGAACTAAAAGGCCAATGTAGTTAGATTGGCCTTTTTTATTACATAAATTCTTTGAGCAAGCTTTTTACAAACTCTGCACGATGATTAACATTCCCCAATTGTACCGTAACGCGCAATTTATCTGGCCCATTCATGCGGCAGCGGCGATCGCGCTGTAATAAGTCAATAAGCTTCATTGGATCAATATCCGCTTTAGGCTTAAATTGCAGTTGAATTGCACTGTCCGAAGCATCAATTTTTATAATATCTAAAGCTTTAGCAGCTACACGTAAGCGATGACAAGCTAACAACGCTTCACCCTGCTCTGGCAGCAGGCCAAAGCGATCTATCAACTCTTCTTGCAGATTATCTAGCTCATCATCTGTATTAGCATTCGCTAAGCGCTTATAAACCACCAGTCGCTCATGCACGTCGGGACAATAATTGTTTGGCAGTAGTGCTGGTACGTGCAGATTTATCTCTGTTGTTACGCCTAAAGGTGCATCCAAATCTGGCTCTTTGCCTGCTTTGAGCTGCTTCACAGCATGGTTCAACATATCCGCATAGAGTGTAAAGCCAATTTCTTGCATTTCCCCGCTTTGGCTGTCGCCAAGTAATTCTCCCGCACCGCGAATCTCCAAATCGTGCATCGCCAAGTGAAACCCCGCACCTAAGTCTTCCAATAACTGAATCGCATCCAAGCGCTTTTGTGCTTGTGATGTAATTTTGCGATCAGGGTCCGTAAGCAAATAAGCATAGGCTTGGTGATGACTACGCCCGACTCGTCCTCGTAGCTGATGTAGCTGCGCCAGGCCGAACATATCAGCTTTGTTCATGATAATGGTGTTGGCAGTTGGTACATCAATACCAGTTTCAATGATAGTAGTACATAGCAACACATTGCTGCGCTGTTGATAAAAGTCGCGCATCACATGCTCCAGTTCGCGCTCACGTAATTGTCCGTGCGCGATGGCAATGCGCGCTTCTGGCAACATGCGTTCGAGTTTTTCGCGCATAGAATGTATCGTATCAACTTCATTGTGCAAAAAATAAACCTGTCCGCCGCGCTTAAATTCACGCATAGCAGCTTCTTTAATGATGCCTTCAGAATAATCAGTATGAAACGTTTTAATACTCAAACGCTTTTGTGGCGGAGTAGCAATCACACTAAACTCGCGCAAACCCTCCATCGCCATACTCAATGTTCTTGGGATTGGCGTTGCCGTTAAGGTCAACACATCAACCTCGGCCCGAAGCGCTTTAAGCTGTTCTTTTTGACGCACGCCAAAACGATGTTCTTCATCCAAAATTACTAAACCTAGGTTTTTGAATTTCACATCTTTTTGGATTAAACGATGTGTGCCGATGATAATATCGATATCGCCAGCAGCCAATCCACGCAAGGCTTCTGTCTGCTCTTTGGCTGTTCTGAAACGTGAAATCTCAGCAATCTTAATCGGCCAATCAGCAAAACGATCACAGAAGTTTTGATAATGTTGCTCTGCCAACAAGGTAGTTGGGACAAGTACTGCCACCTGCCTACCACCCATCACCGCAACAAAAGCCGCACGGAGCGCCACTTCTGTTTTACCAAAACCTACATCACCACAAACCAATCTGTCCATGGGGTGACCGGATTGCATATCTTTAATGACATTTTCAATCGCATCTAGCTGATCCGGTGTTTCCTCAAATGGAAAACCGTCACAAAAAGCTTCGTAATCCTGCAATCCTAAGGTAAATGCATGACCACGACGCGCAGCGCGCTGAGCATAGAGATTGAGCAACTCTGCCGCGGTGTCACGAATTTGTTTAAGGGCTTTTTTCTTTGCTTTCTCCCATTGTCCGCTACCCAGTCTGTGCAAAGGTGCACTTTCCGGCGGACCGCCAGAGTACCTTGAGATTAAGAATAATTGTGAGACTGGTACATATAATTTGTCGTCACCATAATATTCCAGCAATAAGAACTCAGTCTCTCCTTCACCAAGATCTAAATTTTGCAAACCTTTATAGCGCCCCACCCCATGCTGCTCATGCACGACTGGATCATCTATGCGTAGCTCAGATAAATCTTTGAGCATACCTTCGGTGTTACGCGTCTTTTCTTTTTCGCGACGTCGTTGCTGACGCACAGTAGAGGCGTAAAGTTCAGCCTCGGTGATAACAACAACCTCATCTATAAAGCCGCTATGTAAGGTCGAGACGCCAAGCATGACATTTGCATTGCTCGCCATGAATTCTGCCCAAGTCTCGCATACAGCGACATTCAACCCTTGCTCAGCAAATAATTGAATCATCGTCTCACGCCTGCCTAGGCTTTCTGCCGTGATCAATATGCGCTTGGTTGTGTTTTGAATAAAAGCTTTTAGTTTATACAAAGGCTGCTCTGCGCGTCTTTCAATATCAACAGCAGGTAATACAGATGCGGCTTCTAGCCTTGCATAAAAAAGTGGAAACTGATGAGATTTACTAAAAAATTCATCTGTTTTTAACAGTAAAGCATTAGGCTCTAGAATCGGCCTTTCTGGGTCATGCGCTAATAGTCTATGACGCGAATTTGCTTCGACCCAGAATGTTTGCGCGGCTTTATCTAGATTGCCATGCAAACAAATAATTGTTTGATTTGAAAGATAATCAAAAATAGTCGCGGTTTCTGTAAAAAATAAAGGTAAATACCATTCGATACCACCAGATGCCACACCTTTACTTACATCCTTATAGATTTTGGCGCGCTGAGGGTCACCCTCAAATTGTTCTCTAAAATTGCTCCTAAAAGTACTGATGCCTGCTTCGTCTAAGGGAAACTCACGTGCTGGTAATAGTCTGATTTCAGGCACAGGATAAAGGCTACGCTGTGTATCAATATCAAAAGTGCGAATACTCTCGATTTCATCATCAAATAAATCGATGCGATAAGGTAATACGCTGCCCATTGGAAACAGATCCACCAAGCCACCACGCACACTAAACTCACCAGGCGAAATTACTTGGCTAACATGGTGATATCCTGCTTGTATGCATTGATTACGCAATGCTTCCAAATCAAATTTTTGTCCTTTCTTAAGCATAAATGTATGCGCAGACAAAAATGCGACCGGCGGCAAACGTAGTAATGCTGTGCCTATTGGCACGATCACCACATCACTCTGATTCTGACTAATTTGATACAAAGTAGATAAACGCTCTGAAATCAAATCAGGATGAGGTGAAAACACGTCGTAAGGCAAAGTTTCCCAATCGGGCAACAAATGCAGGCTCAGGTCTGGCGCAAAATAAGGAATTTCCTCCATCAATCGCTGTGCTTCGAAAGCATTCGAAGTGATGATTATCAAAGGTGTTTTTGTTGTTTTTAAACTACATGCAAGTGATGCTAGAGATAAACTATCTAAGCCATTGGCAGCATAAGAAAAACGTGTTGGATGACCTGAAAAAGGTATTGATAACTGCATAAATTAGGGTGGAAATAGCTTGGTTTAACCTTGGAATTTACCTATTATACCCTTATCAATTAATCCAAAATTACTTTGCCAAAAATCATATAAAAGAATCATAAAAAAATAAAAAATCAGGGAGTCAGACATCATGAACGATAAACAACTTGTTGCGATTCATGCAGCAAAATACGTGAAAGATGGCATGCTAGTCGGACTAGGCACAGGCTCAACCGCTAATTTTTTTATCGAAGAACTCGCACGTCGTCAAACAGAAGAAAACCTTAAAGTTACTACCATCGCCAGCTCTAATATCAGCATGATTAAAGCCCAAGCCTTAGGACTTAATGTTATTTCGTTACATCAAGTCGATGCAATCGATTTATATGTTGATGGTGCCGATGAAATCACACCTGACATGACATTATTAAAAGGCCGGGGCTACGATTTGGTCATGGAAAAACTGCTGGCTAAAGCTGCCAAACAGTTCTTGGTCGTCGCCGATCAATCCAAACTGGTGGATCGTATCGGGACCAATTTTGCTATTCCGATTGAAGTCATTCCATTTGCTTGGAAAGCTGCTAAACGCAGCATTGAAGCGCTGGGAGGGCGTGGAGACTTGCGTCAAAATGTCGCCAAAGATGGTTTAGCTATCACTTCACATGGCAGCCTAGTATTAGATATGGCGTTTGACAAATCCATTACCGAAAGCGATTTGAATAATCAACTAAATAACACGCCTGGTGTGGTAGAGCATGGTATTTTTTATGGTCTCACAAGTGCGATTTTGATTGCTGGCGATGGCAGAATTCAAGAAAAATGGAATTAAAAGCTTAGTAAAACCACGAGGATCATGTTGTTCTTTTGTTTTTCTATTTGGGAAGATTTTTGCTTAAAAAAACGCTAATTTTATTCACACTGTTGTTGGCTTTTAGTGCCTGCGATAAATCTGCTTCCCCTGAAAATACTACCGAAATCAATCTCCCTCCTATTTCAGAAAAAAATACCATCACCTTTGTTACACTTAATAGCCCGAATACCTATTATGTGAATAGCGATAAACAATTTGCTGGGTTGGAATATGATTTAGCGTTACTTTTCACAGAATATTTAGGTGAAAACACTCATGCCAAATTTATCGTAGTGGATAGTATCGAAAAAGCTATCGCCAGCATCATTAATAAACAAGCTGATATCGCCGCTTCTGATTTGACAGTGACGGATGAACGAAAACAACTGATTGATTTTTCCGAGTCTTATCAAGATGTGCAAGAGCAAGTGGTTTATAACAAAGAGATCAACGATAAACCACCTAAAAATGCAAAAGATCTAGTAAATGTGCATCTGACCGTTCCCGCTGCAACCAGCTTTGTAGAACGATTGGAAAAATTAAAAAAAACCGAGCCTGGCCTCACTTGGGAAGAACGCAAAGAAACGCATTCGGAACAGTTACTTGAGCAGGTGGCGAATGGTTACATCGATTACACGATTGCTGATAGTCATTTGATTTCAGTTTTACGCAACTACCATCCCAATTTGGACGTAGCTTTTTCGCTAGGAGCCCCAGAAAAAATCGCTTGGGGATTCTCAAAAAACAATAATCCTGAACTTTTAGCAAAAGCCAATGAATTTTTTACTAAAATCAAAAAAGATGGCACTTTACGTAACGTGATTGACCGTTATCATGGGAATGCAAAACGCTTAAAAGCCGTTGATATCAAAAGCTATTTAGAGAAAACACGCACACTACTACCAAAATATAAGCGATTATTTCAGCAAGCTCAGGAGATCACCGGCCTAGACTGGCGATTACTTGCCGCTATCAGTTATCAGGAATCACATTGGGATACGTTTAACACTTCGCCTACTAATGTACGTGGGCTGATGATGCTCACAGAATCTACTGCTGACAAAATGGGGGTAACGGATAGACTAGATCCTAAACAGAGCATTCCCGCAGGTGCAAAATATATCAGTCAGCTGATAGAAACTATTCCTGACCGTGTGCCAGAGCCTGACCGCATCTATATGGCATTGGCCGCGTACAATATCGGCTATGCTCACGTAGAAGACGCTCGCGTATTGGCACAACGTTTAAATATGAACCCCGACAGTTGGGCGGACGTGAAAAAAACGTTAGTGATGTTAAACGACCCCAGATATTATGTCAGCGCCAAATTCGGCTATTGTAGCGGCGGCGCACCAGTGATTTTTGTAGAATCCATCCGTAGCTACCACAACATCCTTACACGCTTTGAGCCAAGCTACAACGTGCCTGAAGATAGCTTCAAAATCGCTAAAGCCAAGATTATTGTAGCGGCAAATTAACCTTACTTAGCTGAGATTTTTTCTAAACCATTCATGTAAGGTCGCAACACCTTAGGAATCGTCACGCTGCCATCTGTGTTTTGATAAACCTCCAGCACCGCCACCAGTGTGCGTCCCACTGCCAGACCGGAACCATTGAGCGTATGTACAAACTCGGTTTTACCTTGCGCGTTTCTAAAACGCGCCTGCAAACGACGTGCCTGAAACGCCTCACAATTAGAGACAGATGAAATCTCACGATAAGTATTTTGTGCAGGCAGCCACACCTCCAAATCATAAGTTTTCGCTGCGCCAAAACCCATGTCGCCTGTGCAAAGCGATACAACACGGTAAGGTAATTCAAGTGCTTTTAAGATGTTTTCCGCATGACTAACCATCTCTTCTAGCGCTTCGTAGCTCATGTCTGGATGCACGATTTGCACCATCTCGACCTTGTCAAACTGGTGCTGACGTATCATGCCTTTGGTGTCTTTGCCGTAACTACCCGCTTCACTACGGAAACATGGCGTATGCGCAGTGAGTTTAATCGGCAAGGCTTCCAGCGGCACGATTTCATCGCGCACGGTATTGGTCAGGGTAACTTCTGAGGTTGGAATTAAATATAAAGGCGCTCGAAGTGCAGTTGCTATTTTATCAACCAACTCATCTTTATTTGCTGAAGGCTTTGTCTCAATGCCGAATTGCGCAACAAATAAGTCAGCTTCAAACTTAGGCAATTGCCCAGTACCGATAAGGGTCTCTCTATTGACCATATACGGCGTATAGCACTCGGTGTAACCATGTTGTTCGGTCTGCGTATCCAACATAAACTGCGCAATCGCCCGATGTAGCTTGGCTATACCACCACGCATAAAAGTAAAACGTGCACCAGATAGCTTTATTCCTGTATCAAAATCCAAGCCTAGGGGCGCACCAACGTCGGTATGGTCTTTAATTTCAAAGTCAAAACTACGTGGTGCTCCAACTTTACGTACTTCCACATTCGCCGTTTCATCTTTGCCTTGTGGCACACTTTCATGCGGCAAATTAGGTACATTCAACATCAGGTTTTTTAGCTGTTCTTGAATTTCAACCAAGCGCGCTTCACCCGCCTTTAATTGCTCGCCCAAGCCTGCGACTTCCGCCATGATTGCGTTCACATCTTCGCCTTTAGATTTTGCAATTCCGATGCTCTTGGAAGCCGCATTGCGCTTGGCCTGCAGCGCCTCTGTATTGGTTTGTACGGTTTTACGTTCTTGCTCTAAATTAGAAAAAGCCACTGAATCAAATTCAAATCCGCGCTTTTTTAACTGGCTCACAACGCCGTCTAAATCATTTCTTAATTGCTGAATATCTAACATCTTATTTCTTTACTTTCTCTTTTTTCGCTTTTTGGTCGAGCTCTTTATAGTGATTCAATTTTTCCGCAATTTTACCTTCTAAGCCGCGTGGTGTGGGCATATAAAATTGCTGCGGCTCCATATCATCCGGTAAATAGTTTTCGCCTGCAGCATAAGCCTCCGGTTCATTATGCGCATAGCGATACTCTTTGCCGTAATCCAGCGCTTTCATCAGCTTGGTTGGCGCATTGCGCAAATGTAATGGCACAGGGCGTGATTTATCCTGCCCGACAAACGCTTTGGCCTGATTATAAGCTGTGTAAGCCGCATTGCTCTTGGGCGCCACGGCACAGTAAATAACGGCATTCGAAAGCGCCAATTCACCTTCGGGTGAACCCAGTCTTTCGTAAATCTGGCAAGCTTCCAGCGCCATCGTCTGCGCACGCGGGTCGGCAATGCCGATATCTTCAATCGCCATACGCATAATGCGCCGACCCAAATAAAGCGGATCGGCTCCACCATCAATCATGCGTAAGAACCAATACAAAGCAGCATCCGGGTTAGAACCTCGCACGGATTTATGCAAGGCAGAAATCTGATCATAAAACGCTTCGCCCCCTTTATCGAAACGGCGCAACTTGCTTGCCATCGTCGCTTGTAAAAAAACTTCATCTATAGCTTTGATGCCTTGCTCGGAAGCCGCATTGAATAAGCCTTCCAGAAAGTTAAGCAAACGCCTTGCATCGCCATCCGCATAGCCCACTATTTGCTCGATAACCTCTTTGCTTAACGTAATATTTTCTGCAACCAATAATCGTGCACGTTCTAGCAGTATGCCCAATTCAGGCTCGGTTAAGGCGCTTAATACAAACACTTGGGCACGGCTTAATAAAGCGCTATTCACTTCAAAAGACGGGTTTTCCGTAGTCGCGCCAATAAATGTGATGAGACCGCTTTCTACAAAAGGCAGAAAAGCGTCTTGCTGCCCTTTATTGAAACGATGCACTTCATCGACAAACAAGATAGTTTTGCGGCCATGTTGCTGCAGAGTCAACTCAGCTCGTTCCACAGCGTCACGAATATCCTTGATACCCGATAGCACAGCCGAAACAGCGATGAATTCCGCATCTGCCGTATTCGCGATCAACCGTGCCAATGTGGTTTTGCCCACGCCTGGCGGCCCCCACAGAATCATCGAAGGCAGTTTGCCGGATTGAAACGCAAGACGTAGCGGTTTGCCCTCACCCAAAAGGTGTGATTGCCCAACCACTTCGTCCAGTGTTTTCGGACGCAGCAGTTCGGCGAGTGGGGCTTGTGGTGAAGTGGTTTGAAATAAGCTGTTCACTTATTTTTTACCCGGACATTTAAAAAGAATATTGTAACAGCAAGCAACAAAAAACATATGCTGCTTACAAAAGCGAATCACTCACCTACAACATCAACCCCTTTAGGCATGGTGAATAAAAATGTCGCATCCTGCAAAGTCGGATTGCGCTCGACATCTTCGAACGTGATATTCGTGACATGATTAAAACTGTCGTATAGCTCCATTTTACGCAGCTTTTCTGCCTTAAATCCCAATAAAACGCGGTCAAACCCGCTTTCTTTATCTTTCGGCAAAGCCAATACCCAAACAAGGCCATCTTTCCGTGTAGCATTTTTAAGTGTAAAGCTTTTTTCGACATCTGCGCCTCCCGCCAGCATCGCTGCTGGGCTGGAGCCTAAGGCTTTACTCAAATCGCGAATCGTCACCTGCTGCAATTCGGTATCGAACAAAAATACCTGCTTTCCATCGCTAATAATTTGCTGTTCATATGGCTTGCTGTAATCCCAGCGAAATTTGTTCGGGCGTTGTAGTTGCATCGTGCCATCCACCTCTTGCACTTTGCGACCTTTGTTATCGTTCACTATTTGGTGAAATTTAGCGCGCATCGAATTAGTGTTACTAAAGAACTCTTTAAGGCTAGCCACACCATCGGCCAAGGCAATACTAGAAAATAGTAGGCTCAGTGTCGTGAACATCGCCAATAGATTTTTATTCATCATTCGCTGCCAGCTTTAACCAGTACTTCCCGATTGCCATTACTTTGCATAGCAGAAACCAATCCGGCGCGTTCCATATCTTCTATCAGCCTCGCAGCACGGTTATAACCGATGCGCAATTGACGCTGTACCGATGAAATAGAGGCGCGGCGGGTTTTTAGCACAATTGCCACCGCCTCGTCATATAACTCATCCTTTTCACCGCCTCCATCACTATAGCCGCCAATGTCGCCGCCCTCTTCTGTTTCATTGGTTAGAATGCCTTCAATATAGTTTGGTTCACCCATCGCTTTTAAATGGTTCACCACTTGATGCACCTCATGATCACTCACAAAAGCACCGTGGATACGTTGCGGATAACCTGAGCCGGGAGGCATGTATAACATATCACCCTGACCCAATAATGCCTCGGCGCCCATTTGGTCTAATATGGTACGTGAATCTATTTTGCTGGAAACCTGAAATGCCACACGGGTTGGGATATTAGCTTTGATTAAACCCGTAATCACATCAACCGATGGTCTTTGCGTCGCCAGCACGAGATGAATGCCTGAAGCCCGTGCTTTCTGTGCCAAGCGTGCAATAAGCTCTTCCACTTTTTTGCCTACTACCATCATCAAATCGGCAAGCTCATCTATCACCACCACAATTAAGGGCATCTCTTCTAATGGTTCAGGCTCATCAGGTGTTAAGCTAAATGGATGCGGGATTTTTTCGCCTGACTTTTCAGCATCTTTGATTTTTTGGTTATAGCCAGCCAAGTTACGCACGCCTAACATTGACATCAATTTATAGCGACGCTCCATCTCCGCCACACACCAATTAAGCGCATTGGCAGCTTGACGCATATCGGTTACAACCGGCGCCAGCAAGTGTGGAATACCCTCATATACCGATAGCTCGAGCATTTTCGGGTCGATCAGAATCATGCGTACTTTATTGGCCTCTGATTTATACAATAAGCTTAAAATCAGTGCGTTGATGGCAACGGATTTACCTGAACCAGTCGTGCCCGCCACCAATACATGTGGCATTCTGGCCAGATCCGCTACCACTGGCAGCCCAGCAATATCTTTACCCATCGCAATCGAAATAGGCGAATTCATATCCGCATACACCTGACTGCTCATGATTTCGGACAAAAATACAATCTGCCTTTTAGGGTTAGGAATCTCCAGTCCCATACAGCTTTTACCCGGAATCGTTTCTACCACACGAACACTTACCACCGACAAAGCTCGCGCCAAATCACGTGCCAAATTAGTAATCTGACTACCCTTCACGCCGGCGGCCGGTTCAAGTTCAAAACGCGTAATCACTGGGCCAGGCTGCGCTGAGAGCACTTTAACTTCAATGCCGAAATCAGTTAATTTCCGTTCAATCAAACGCGATGTAAAATCTAACGTTTCAGCTGATGGTAATTCAATCTCATTCTTCGGTTCATCCAGCAAATGCAGCGGCGGCAAAGTAGAATCTGGGTCAGAAGCAAAAAGAGCAGCCTGCTTTTCTTTCAGCACGCGGTCACTTTTTGCGATTTCAGTTTGCGCAGGTTTAATTTCCAGTGGTGCGCGATCTTCATTACGCTTGCGTTCTTTTTCCACGAACTCTTCGCGAGCCTGCCCTACAACTTCACCCGCTTTTCTGTCCTGCCAGTCATAATATTTGTTCCAGGCCCACTCATAGCTCGAAATCAACGAAATACCCAGCTTTTCAGTCATCATTATCCAAGACCAGCCTGTGAATAAGCTAAACCCGACCGCAAATAATAGTAGCAGTAACATCGTAGAGCCTGTAAATCCTAACATTCCTAGTAGAATGTCATCCACAGCGTTGCCTATCATGCCACCAGCACCCAATGGTAATGCGGCTGGCAGGGCGACTAAATGCCCTGCCTCTAAGGTGCTTGAAGCAATTAGCAGTAAACTAAAACCTACCAGATTGAATATTAAGAATGGTCGTTCACTTATTGTGAGTTCTAGGCGTTGATATACCAGCCACATGCTGTAAAACGCTAATACAACCCACCACCACGCTGAAAATCCAAACAGATACAAAAGCATATCGGACACCCAGGCACCCACTGTACCGCCTGCGTTATAAATGGCGGCATTTTCACTCGTGATGTGTGACCATGAAGGGTCTTGAGGATTATATGTAATAAAAATAACAGCCAGATAGGCACCAACGATTACCAATACTAACCACCAAGCCTCGCGCATTAAATGGGCATGCTGTAGTTGTTGAGCACTTTTTGGTACTTCTACGCGACCATTGACGGATGAAGATTTCTTTTTGAAAAACAAACTGTTATTGCCTTTAAAAAATGAATTGATGATGCGGCTGAATTAATCTTCAGATTATAGCAAAATCAAATTGCACAAAGTATGTCTAAAAATTAAAATGACAACATTCATCAAGGAGCATCATTATGGACATCGGTATCAATGAAAAAGACAGATACGCAATCGCGGAAGGCTTATCCAGATTACTTGCAGACACTTACAGCCTGTACCTGAAAACGCATTATTTTCACTGGAACGTCACTGGCCCGATGTTTAACACCTTACATTTGATGTTCGAAACGCAATATAACGAACTGGCGCTTGCCGTCGACTTGGTGGCGGAACGCATTCGCTCACTGGATATTTACGCACCCGGCACCTACAGCCAATTTGCAAAACTCTCGTCAATCAAAGAATCAGCAGATGTACCCAAAGCCAACGACATGGTTGCCGAGCTTGTAGCTGGTCACGAGGCAGTGTGCCGTACAGCGCGCAGTGTATTTCCCGCGGCCGAGAAAGCCGCCGATGAAGCGACCGCTGATCTGCTCACGCAACGCTTGCAGCTGCATGAAAAGACAGCCTGGATGCTAAGGAGCTTATTAGAAAAATAAGCTCCTAGGCTGTCTTTCGGTGTAGGCTAACTCGCGAAGCGATGTTAAACAAAGTGGCCGAAACCAAAAAACCGCATGGATGCTGCGCAGTCTGCTTGAAAAGTAATTGCACAGCGTGAAATTAATTGCAAGTCTGCTTGAAAAATAAGCGGCTTGCCCTCATTTAAATTTAATTCAATACTCAAAGAAAGTAATCCCCATGGCAACACGTCACGTCCATCTCCTTATTTTAGGTTCAGGCCCAGCTGGTTATTCCGCTGCTGTCTATGCCGCACGCGCCAATTTAAAACCAGTACTCATCACCGGCATCGCGCAGGGCGGGCAATTAATGACTACTACGGAAGTAGACAATTGGCCTGCGGATAACGACGGCGTGCAAGGTCCCGAGCTGATGGAGCGTTTTCAGAAACATGCGGAGCGCTTTAACACCGAGATGATTTTTGACCATATCCACACCACGCATTTAAATGAGAAGCCCATCCGTTTAGAAGGCGACAGCGGCGAATACACTTGTGACGCACTGATTATCGCCACTGGTGCTTCTGCCCAATATCTAGGTTTGCCAAGCGAAGAAGCATTCAGCGGAAAAGGCGTTTCAGCGTGTGCTACTTGCGATGGTTTTTTCTATAAAAATCAGGAAGTTGCTGTGATTGGCGGTGGTAATACTGCGGTGGAAGAAGCGCTCTACTTAGCTAATATCGCCAGCAAGGTTACACTGGTGCACCGTCGTGATAAATTCAAGGCCGAGGCCATTCTGGTGGATAAACTCATGGCGCGCGTGGCAGAAGGCAAGATCGAACTGCAACTATTCCACACGCTGGACGAAGTGCTGGGCGACAATAGCGGCGTGACCGGCATGCGTATTAAAAGCACGCAAACCGGCGCGACTAAAGATATCGCGCTCAAAGGCGTGTTTATTGCGATTGGTCACAAACCGAATACCGATATTTTTGCCGGGCAGCTTGAGATGGAAGGCGGTTATATCGTCACCCAAGCCGGTCGTGCAGGCAATGCCACGGCGACCAGCGTGCCAGGCGTATTTGCCGCGGGCGATGTGCAGGACCATATCTATCGCCAGGCCGTGACCAGCGCGGGTACTGGTTGCATGGCCGCATTGGATGCCGAAAGATATCTAGATAATTTGAAATAACCAAATAATAATAAAAATAGCAGGCCTGTAACCCGCATGGATATTGGGTTGCAGGCCGATATTTTGCCATTGTCGCAAGCTAGGTTAACATCTTGCATCATGAGTGCATACGATAAAAAGCCGGAAGATTTGCACCTCTTTCACGAGGCAGTTAA
>Ga0315912_10003837_pt1 | contig 14646 bp, 18 predicted proteins | sample VfabasoilMG_FD_204469 | JGI IMG/M metagenome (GOLD analysis project Ga0315912, IMG submission 204469) | Garden soil microbial communities collected in Santa Monica, California, United States - V. faba soil | ecosystem: Environmental > Terrestrial > Soil > Garden | place: USA: California... | reverse complement strand
CCGGCCAAACGCCAGCCCAGTACGCCGAGTGCTTCGGATATGTGCTCGTGCCCACGAAGGCGTGGGAGCTGAAGCACATGCGGGCCGCGCAGCAGATGGTTGACAGTGGGGCGGACCCGAATCGGATTGGGTTGTTTTTGGTGCCGCCGTAGAAACACGAAAGCCCGCGACTTGCGCCACGGGCTCCCGGAACTTGGTCGGTTCTAAGGAGGCTACCTCATGCAAAGCGCACAAACAAGCGATTCTATCGTTGGTGATCTAGGTCCGGTGCGCCCGCGCGCGAAGCGTCACCGAGATCATTTGACAGCGACCACTCGGATCAGCGACGCCGACGAGGCTCGACTCACAAGCTATCTGGGAGATCTCGGAACCCAATTCGAGCGGAGCATCTTCGGTTTGATGCTCGATCGCCAAGAGGCGGCCGGCGAGTTCTCGGCGCGCTGCCGACGCTGCCAGGGCGCTGGCATCATCGACGGTCCCGGCGGGTTCGGGACGTTCACGGAAGAGACCAAGGCGTCCAGGCAAGCGCCAACGCGCAGCGGCATCGAGGGCATTCCTGACGAGTCGATCCGGTGGGAGAAGCGCGAGCGGCTAGTGCCGACAGGTGGGTGGTGCCGCCCGTGCAACGGAACTGGCTCGGTGCCGCGCCCCGCCGAGCAGGCGCCAGTCTGCGACCACTGCGAGGGCCGCGGCCGCGTGCGGGAATTCAACAATCGCCCGGGTATCCACGAGGCCCCCTGCGCGGAATGCCTGGGCACCGGGCACCTGGCGGTCACGGTTGAGCCAACGGGGTCAAGTGTCGACGGCGGAGGCGTCCTTCCGAGCGAAGAGTCGCTGTACCTGTTTGCTGGCGTGTCGCGGCAGCTCGGCGCCGTGCGGGCCCGAAGCAAGCTTTGTGCGCGCGTTTTGGAGTTGATGCATGGTGATCAGGGTGCCCGCTGGGCACGAAGCGCGCACGGTCGACTATTCGCGCTCTACCAGGAAACACCATCGGGGAAGCGTCTGGCAAAACGCTCGGAGGGGCGGCTGGTCGAGGTTATTTCGAAGCGCAAGCCCGGCGAGCGCTGGAAAAACCCGGTCCCCGGTGGAGTCGCGGATCCGTTTTCGATTGGCGTGCTGGCCCGCTATCGATCCGCGCCATCGCTGCAAGAGGCAATGGCGATCGCCGGCGAGGATTGGGCATCAAACACAGAGCTGCGCCGGCAACGAGACCGTCGCCCGCGGGGGTTCATCGGACCGATCCGCGAGTGGCCTATATGGCTGGCGGTCGCCCCGGCTACCGCTGGCGACCATGACACTCGCCCCGCAATCGATCTGACCGTTCAAGAGCGGATTGCTGTCGAGGCGACGCTTGAGCGTCAACACAAGGACCCACACCGGGCGAAGCTACTGCGGCAAGCCGGAGAGGAGGCTCTGGCGCTGTACGAGCGAGCGGCAAAGCTTTGGGTTCGAATGGGTGAGCGTCACGGCAAGCTGACGAAGCGCACCGTCGAGGGGCGCGCAGCGGTGATCAGGATTCACGATCGTCTCGTCGCGAGCGGGCACGAGAGCGCTGCCGACTACATCGCTGCACAGGTGGCCGCCGGATGAAAAAGCAAACGATGCAAAATAAAATCTACTTCAGCACATCGGATGTCGCGGCGATTCTCGGCGTGAGCGTGAAAACGGCCACTAGATGGTTAAAACGCGAACAAGCCGGGCGCAAAATCGGCGGCCGCTGGAAGACCTCGCGCGCGCAACTGATTGCCGCGTTTCCGGAGGCATTACGTGCCGTTGACGGCTGAAACGGACAGAGGCGGACAAGACTGGTCAGAACGGACAGAAACGGTCACGGCACACGACTATTACTCTTGTAAGCAGTCGAGAGGACCGGAGTCCTCCATCAACCCTGCGGAGAGCCGTGAGGGCGCAGCCAGCCGTGCGGACGAGCCCCGGCTCGCATCGCCACGACCCACCCGAACGCGATGCTCTTCCCCGGACCCGACATCGCAACTCAAGTTGCACTCCACGACTACCGCGACAACCCGGCAACTCGCCGCGCCGGTGCTCCGCCGGTTCCCACTCCAGCCCAGCGGGCAATGTGGGGCAGCGGTGCCGCCAAGATCCGAGAGCTCGGACGCGGCGGCGATACTTGCCCTGTTCGCGCCGCCAAACCTGCCAAGGGCTGAGCGGTCGCTGACCGGGCTGGCCGTCGAGGTCAGGCGGGAGTTCGCGGAGGCGCAGCGGATGCGGGGATGGGGACGGTAGCGGACACGACAAGACAACAGCGCGAAAGCGCTCCCTTCGCCTCGACCGGGCGTCAATCGGCCGTAACGGGAGCACGTAGCCATGCCACAGGGCGTACCAACGTCACCTGACACCGTTGCGCGGTTTCGGGCGCACTATCTGTATTCGGGAAACGCGGCGGAGTCAGCGCGAGAGGTTCAGCTTCCGGAATCGACCGGACGCGACCTTGCTCGAGAGCTTGCGCAGGACAAAGAGTTCGTCGCGACACGTCGCAAATTGCGCGACCAGTACCTCGATGAGCTGGTGGCCGCGCGCATGCGCGTTGCGCAGAAAGCGCTGGAGCGGTTCGAAGGCGAACTCGAAGCACCGACCGTCGCCGCCGACGCGATGATCACGATCATCGATAAGCGGGCCGACTACGGCAAGCTGGTGATCGACGCCGAGAAGAACGCGCACGGGCTTGCGAAGCTCGACGCCGAGAAGAGCGGCGAGATCAAGACGCCATCCGAAGTGCGCGTCATCGTCACAACCACCCGAGAGGATCTGACGGGAGACGAAAACGGGGACGGGTGAACGATCGGCTCGATGTTCAGCTTGCGCTGAACACGCCGCAGTTCCGAGCCCACAAGGCGTTTCGAGGCGCCTGCCGCCGGACGCTGGTCCTCGCTTGGGGCCGCGGCGTTGGGAAATCGTGGTTCGTTCGCCAGCTCTGGTGGGGGCTGGTCGCAGAGTGGGACGGCAAGGTTCGCGAGGCGCTCGACCCGTTCAAGGGCGTGCGCATCGTCGTCCTGATGCCGACCTTGAAGCAATTCAAGGACGTCCACCTAGCCGGCATCCTGAACGAGCTCGAGCCTGGCGGGCGCTGGGACTTTCTCGGTGGCAAGGTCGACAAGCAGACCGGCGCCGTCACCTTTCCGGGTGGCAGCTGGGTAAAGCCAGTCCCGGCGTCGGAGTACAACTCCCGCACGGCGCGCGGTCTTCGCTGCGACCTGCTGTGCGCTGACGAAGCCGACGACATTGACCGCAACGTCTACGACTCCGTAGCGGTCCCGTGGCTGAGCGCTACCTGGTCGCTCGGTCTCGAGGTGATCGGCGGGACACCGCGGCGCGGCCGGCATGGCCTGCTGTTTAGGCAGTACAACGATGGGCGACGAGGCACACGCCTCCGACTCGGCGAGCAGGCAAGTGGCCTCGAACCCTACCAGGTCGCCGAGTTCAAAAAGATTTTTTCGTTCTACGCCACCTACCGGGACGTCCCGGAGATTGTGGCGGCGGAAGCGGTCGCAAAGGCGCGAGCCACGACGACCCCCGCCGTGTTCTCACGCGAGTGGGAATGCGACTTCGACGCTGGCGAGGGCCTGGTCTACGGTGGCGCCTACGACGAGCGTTTCCACGTTCGACAGCCTCCCAAGAACCCGCAGTGGTCCGAAATCCTGATCGGTTGTGATCACGGATATGAAGACCCGGGCGTGTTCCTGTTGATCGGCGTGCTCGGTAGTGGCCGCGACGCCGAGTGCTGGGTTCTCGACGAGATTTACCAGCAACACAAGACCGAAGATTGGTGGAAGGCCAAGCTGAAGGTTTGGCTCGGCTGGTACCCGCGCGCCAAGTTCTATGGCGACCCGTCGATGCCAGCGCGCATCGAGGCTTACCGGCGCGATTGCCACGCTCGCGTGCAAGAGGTCGACAACTCGCTCGAGGACGGGGTGGCGGCGGTTGCCGATCGCTTCCTGATTCGCGAAGAGTGGTCGGAGCCCGAACCCGGCAGCGAGGAAGAGCCGAAGCTGATTCGCCGCTACTCGCGGCTGTACATCAGCCCGCGCTGTCAGAACCTGACTCGCGAGCTTGGCCTGTACAAGCGCCGCGCCGATCCGAAGGACGCCGACCGCTACACGGACGAGATCGTCGACCGCGACAACCACGCGCCGGACGCGCTCCGTTACGCAATCTTTAACCGCTTCGGCGGACCTGGAAGCCGCCGCTGGGGCGCCCCCGCTGAGGCGCTCGGGTGACGCGGCTGAATCGCAATGGCCGCCACGACCTACGACCAAGCTCCCGCCCCAGAGTACATCTGCAAGCTTCCGCGCTACCAAGCGCTGCAGCAGCTGCGCAAGTACCTGAAGGGCGAACAGTACGACGGTCGCCCCGACTTCTTCACAGGCATCAAAGCTGGGTCGAACGAAGAGGTGCCGCTCCGCGAGCGCAAACCGTGCGTCATCTATCCGATGCCGCGTGGGTGCGTCGAGCAGGTGGTCAAGTTCACGTTCGGTGAAAAGCGCTTCCCGACGATCGGTGTCGAGAAGGTCGAAGCCGACGACGCGATCGCCGGGCTGACGATCAGCGAGGACGAGTCCGAGTTTCTCGAAGGCTTCGTCAGTTCGCTGATTGAAAACGCGCAGCTGAGACCAGGCATGCGCCGCACGATGCGGCAAGGGCTTGCGATCGGAGCAACACTTGCGATCGTCAAGCTCAAGTCCGGTGCTTTTACGATCGAGCTAGCGAACGCCGAGGACGTCCACCCGTCGTTCAAAGGCGGCGACCCAAACGCCGAGCTCACGCGCATCACTTGGGCCTACACCTTTTCAAAGGTGGTCGAGGGCGCCGACGGGAAGCCGGAGAGCAAGCGCTACTGGTACCGCCAGGACATCGACGCGAACGCCTTCTACGAGTTCGCTCAAGTCGAGGACCAGCTCAACGTCAAACCGATCTGGACGATCGAAAAGACGACGGTTCACAACCTCGGGTTCGTGCCCGCGCGCTGGATCCGCAATGCCAGCAACGAAGGCGAGACGGGCATCGACGGCTTCTCACTCTACGGCGAATTCCTCGACGAGTTCGACGCGCTGAACTTCGCGCTCTCGCAGCGCCACCGCGGAATCAACACGCTCGGGACGCCGCAGCCGTACGAGACCGGCGTTGCGGAAGACGACGGTCCCGGCGCGAAGGGCCGCACTTCGATCGGCTATTCGCCGAGTGACCCGGAAAACAAGTCACCGCACGGCGGAGCCGCTACCACGCCAGCCCGCAAGGGCGGACCAAATCAGATTTGGAGCTACGAGGGCAAGGACGTCAAGGTCGGGCTGGTCGAGACCACCGGCAAGGCGTTCGAAGCCGCCACCTCGCACGTAAACGACATCCGATCGCGACTCCTCGAGTCGATGGGTGTCGTACTCGTGAGCGTGTCCGAGGTGATGGGCAAGACCCAAGCCGGGCAGATGTCAGCCAAGTTCTTGGAGCTCGCATACGAGCCGCTGCTCGCGCTGGTCGATGAGATGCGGTGCTCTTGGTGGACCGGGGCGCTCAAGCCGCTGCTTGAGCTGTTGATGCAGTGGACCATCAAGATCGACGGCAAGGGACTGCTGATTCCTGGCGCCGAGAAGGCAGCCAAGCTGCTCGGAAAGTTCTACGTCGAAACGACCGACGGAACGATCTGGTACCCGCCGAAGATGACGCCCAATTGGGGCGAGTACTTCTCGGCCGGTAGCGAAGAGATTGCGCTGGCGGTGACGGCGGCGGCCGCAGCTCGCGACGGGCGCTTGATTCCTGAGAAGGACGCCCAGAAGGCGATCCTCCCGCTCTACGGGCGCGAAGACGTCAACGAAGCGATCGAAGAGATCGAAGAGGATCGCGAACTCGCAGCCGAACGCGCGAACGAAGAGGCAGCGGGACAGGCCGAGGCGCTAGCGAGCGTCGCACACAGCATCGGCGGCGATGGCGGACCAACTAAGCCCAAGCCAGCGCGCGGGGCAAAACCGAAGCCGCCTACTCAAGGCTGAGGTCGGACTCCTCGCGCTGCTGCTCGCGACGCGCAAGCGACTGCGAACCGGCAACGCCACCGAGTTCCAGCAAGCTCTCGCGGCGGCCGTCATGGCTGGTCGGGCGAGCGCTCGAGCGGCTGGCTCGCAGGCAGCGCGATTAGAGCTTGAGCTGCTGGGCATCGGCCCTGGCAGCTCAGTCGCTCCGGACATCGCTGCTGAGGCGGCGCGCGCCGTCAGAGCAACGCAAGGCGCCACCGCGAAAGCCCGCGCGTTGCTTCGCGCCGATGCCGATCCACGACCCGGCTTGAAGTCGACACTCGAGCGCATTGCCGCGACCGAGAACGCCGACGCATTCGGGCAAGGCCGCGCTGACGTGACCGGCGCCGCGTACACCAATTCGGTCCTCTACCGAGTTTGGGATTCGACGCTCGACAAGCTCACATGCCCAGTTTGCTTTCACGCAGACGGAACGATTGTGCGTCTGAGCGAGCCGTTCCCGCATGGGACTCCGGGGGCTGTGCATCCATGGTGCCGCTGCACGTGGAACACGATCACGCTGTTTGAAGCGCGCCAACTGCGCGCCGCATGAAAGAGGGAACGATGTCTGAACCTGCACGCTTCGATCCGGTCACCGGCGAGCGCCTCAACCCCGAGCCCGCGCCGCCCCCGGCCGCTCCCGAGAGCGCGCCCACCACGCCTATCAACCCGTCACCGGCTGCGAGCGAACCCGCCGCGCCAGCGACCCCAGAAGAACAACCCCCGGCCGCTCCCGAGAGCGCGCCCACAACCAACGTCGCTCCGCACAAGTCGGCGCGCAAGTAACGGAGCTCTCCCATGGCAGTCGTATCCGGAACCGTTCACAGCGTGCAAACGATCAAGTCCGATTACATCGGCGCTCTCACTGCTGGCTCAGTGCAGCTGGCCGAGATCTTGTTCACCGTCTCCGGCACGTACGCGCAGGCCGACAATGGCATCCTGACCGGTGTGGCTGCGCTGATCCAAGGCAGCCGCCGCAACGGCAAGACCGCCAATTTGCTTGGTGTGTGCACGAGCCAAGCGGCCTCCAAGGCGACTGACCCGGCAGCGTTCCTTGGTCTCAAGACGGTCGCGATCTCGACCGCCGACGTGACCTTCGAGATCACCGACAACAGCGCCACCACGGAATTCGCTGACGCGACCGCGCTCACCGCGCAAGATCGCCCATTCGGCATCGTCGTGGCGTTCTACGAATCCTGATCTGTTTCCGTTCGTGAATCGCAGTCGGCGCGCACCGTGCGCCGCGTCGACTGCGTAGCTCAGCGCGCAATCTCCAAATCGGCCCTCGCGTCCGTCATCGCGATGTAGGAGACGAATGTCCGGAGTTACACCGCCCGCCAGCGAACCGCCCGCGGCACCCCCTGTCGTTGCGCCACCTGCCCCCGCTGCCCAACCAGCTGGCCCGGCACCAGTCAGCCTGACGAGTGAACAGCTCGCTCAGCGGTTGGCCGAGTCGAGAAACAGTGGCTCGTCTGCGTTGCTGAAAGAGCTGGGCTTCGACAAGGCCGACGACGCGAAAGCGGCACTGGCCAAGCTCAAGAAGCTCGAGGCCGACTCGCTCAGCGAGAAGGAAAAGCTCGAGAAGCGGATCAAAGAACTCGAACCACAAGTGGTCGCTGGCACCACGACCGCCGAGCTTCTGAAGGCAGTCGTCGAAGAGCAATTCGCTGCGCTACCGGCACACGTGCAGGCCGCGATCGACGCGGACGCCAAGGGCGACAGCGCCAAGCGCTTCGCCGCAATGAAGCTCATCAAGGCCGCATCTGCACCCGATCCGAACGCACCTCCAGCGCCGCCACCCGTTCCGCCGAAGCCAGCCCCAGCAAGCCTCGGGACGCCGCCAGCGCCACCGCCTGCTGGCGGGCAAACCAAGTTCCAAGAGTGGGAGTCGATGAAGTCGCGCGCTCCCATGCTCGGCGACATCTTCTACCGCAACAACCAAGCCGAAATCGAACGCACGCGCCCGTCTGCCTGACGCACGCCGCGCGCCCGCAAACACGAATTCTAGCGCTCTAAGCGGGCGCGAAAGGGACATCTATGTCGCTAATTTCACGCAGTTCTCTGCCACAAAACTTCCTCGACTCGACGTCGACCGGCATGCGGCTGGTGACACCCGAGCCCCAATATTTTTTCGCCAAAATGGCGATGGGCTCACGCATCACCTTGGCGGCCTTGAATGCCGGCTTGCCGACCGCGCAGCAATTCGTTTCGATCGCCGGCGGCGGGGCAATCCTTGACCCCGGTCTCGACGAAATGGTGCGCGCGGCGGATGCCTATCCGGAATGCGTGAAGGCGTTCGACGAGTTCGGAAAGGGCGCTGGCGACACGATCAAGATGTTCCGTGACGTGTACGAGGGTGGCCTCTACACCGAAGCGGGGCGCGTGCTGAGCGAAGATCAGACGATCTCGACAACGGGCCAGAACATCAAAGCCGAAGAGGTCCCTGTGGTGCTCAAGGAGTTCTACGGTCCGTCGAACGCGGCCGGCTCCGCCGTTGCGCCATACGCGATCAAGAGCTTCGACGCGCAGTATCGTCGCAACAAGGAGCAGCTGGCCAGCAAGACCACGCGCTACCTCGGCCGCGACTACGTGAAGTGGCTGGACGCCGTGGTGCGTGACCGCTTCCGCTGCAATGGCGCGAGCGGCAACACCAACGTGACATTCCCGACCGGCATCGCCAATGCGGCAGCGTTCGCGTCGGGTGGCACCGCTTACATCTCGCTCGAGCAGATCTTGGCGGCCCGGAAGGCCATCAGTGATCGTGAGTGGTCGAAGTTCGCGAACGGGCGCTACATGTGCCTGGTCCCCACGTCTTTCAATACCCAAATGTTGGGCGACGTCGACTATCGGGAACTCTCCAAGTTCCACGACGCTCGGCGCAACTTGCTCTACGGGTACGTCGGCAGCGTTCAAGACATCGACTTCTTCGAAGTCACCACGCTGGCCACGTACGCAACCACCGGCGCAACCGATACCGCGGTCAACGGCTCGACCGTCGGCTCCGGCGTGACCGTGAACGAAGCTCTCTTGTTCGGACCGGGCGTCGTCGGCGTGGGCACGGCCTCCAACGAGCAGTCCGGCGCGATCGGCCCCGAGTGCCGCTGGGCGGACGACACCAACTACGGGACGGTCGCCAAGGTGATCTGGTACGCGCTCCACGCTTTCCAGACGCTCGACACCCGCGGGTGCCAACGCCTGTTTTGGCAGACCTGAGCCAGTCGGCTTCCAACCTGAAAACGGAGCAAAGCTAGAATGGCAAGCGGATCACCCAACAAGTCTCTCGCAGCGCGCGCCGCGGCGATTCTCACCACTGCCGAGGTCGCGGCTACGGCCCTCGATCTAAACGAGGCATACGCCTCGCAGGTCACGGTGCAGCTCGATTTTACAATCGGCTCACTCACCAACGTGATCGTGAAGTTCTATGTGTCGATGGACGGGACCAACTACTACCCGGTAACGGCCGACACTGGCGCGCTCATGACCGAAACCGTCACGGCCACCGGCGTGCGCTGCTACTCGCCCGGCAACCTCGCTGGCTGGAAATACTTCCGCGCGTCCGTCCAGGGCACCGGCACGGTTACGAGCTCGAGCGCTACCCTCACCTACCGCTACCTGCGCCGCGGCACGCAGTAACCGGGAGTAGGCGCCCCGATGGCGATGACGGATGCCGAGATCGAGGCGACTCGCTTTCACCTCGGTTACGGCAACTTGGATTATGGGGCCTACCCCTACACCGAGGACGGCTTCAAGCAGCTGTTCCGGGATGTGGTCGGCCCGAATCTGACCGTCGGCGCTGAGACGACCGCGACGCAAAACGTGGCTGCTGGCTCTGTCGCGACCGTGACGCCGGCCGACATGACCGGCATCGCCGCGCAGGCTCGACTCGTTGTCGACGTGGGCGACCAGGAGGAGACGGTGGTAGTCGCCGCAACGACCGTCACCGCCTTCACGGCGCGTTTCGTGCGCGCGCACAGCGTTGGATACCCGGTTTGCGTCGCAAGCGGACAGACGCGCTTGCGTCAGCTGCTCCACCAAGCCGAGAAGGCGTGGGCGGCATGCCTAAGCCAAGAAGTCGGCGAACAGGCAGGCATCAAGAAAGTCGATGAAGTCGAGTTTTTCGGCGGCTTCGAAGTGCTCACCGGTCGACTCAAGCAATACAAGTCGATCGTCATGAATCTGAGCTCGCTAGTGCGCATCGCGCCCGCGTGGGCTGGCGGTGCGCGCGGTTCGACGATCGAGGCGTACTGATGGCGCTGGCGGATTCGCTCAAGCGGATCACGTTTCGCTGCCGAGCGATCCCGGGTCGCCTAGGAATCCGCCCCTACTCCGTCGCCGTCCGCACCGCCGAATGGAACGGCACGAACACAGGACGCGGCGCCGAAGCGGTCGACTACGTGTCGATCACCGAGGCCAACGGCCAAAACCCGAAAGTCCGCCAGCTCTCAACTGAGGAGCTCGCACTCGGCAACCTCGGCAAGGGCGCGATCCAAATCGGGCCCATCACCCCCGAGTTCTCGGTGGGCGGCACGCCCATCACCGACATTCTCGGCGGCGACCTTCGAACCGGTATGACCCGCACGCTTCGGCTCACCGGCCCTGGCACCAAAGAGTGCGGCGACCTCTACGTCATCAAGGACGTCAAAACCGACCGCGCGCTGCATTGGACGATCACAGCTGAGCCGGTGGAGTGATGTTGGGTGCCGACCACATCGTCCCTGTATCGCGCGAGTCTGAAGGGCTCGCCGAGTGGAACACGGATGGCGACGGCGTTGATGCGGCCTACGACACGCAATCCCTACCTTGCGAAGGTTGCGCGCTTTGCGATCTCGGCGCGGGCTTCTGCATCCAGCGCGTGATCTACAGCCCGAGCGACAACGGCGATCCGGTGGTTGTTCACGGTATGCTTGGGAGCGCCTGATTCGTGGCCGACGAATCCCTGTACCGCCGCGTAGGCGCGACCGAGTTCCCGTTCACCGCGGTGGACGTGGACGAGGCCGAGCAGTCGATTGCCGACAAGACCCAAGAGGTCCTGCTGGCTCTGTTCCAGTCCGCGATCACCAGCGAGCTCAGCGGCGCCTTCGAAATGGCGTCGATTGGCACCTGCCTGGCTGGCAAGCCCGTGGTCGCAGATACGCTCTCTGGCCTCCTGACCCCGCAGGTCATGAAGCAGCGGAAAGCCGTGTTCCCGCTCCTCGCCGTCGGCTGGACGGGCTCCGCCGATTGGTCCGAACACACGCTCTCGATCGACAAGGTGACCCGCAAGTGGACCGTCGATTACGTGCTCGGACCGCTCGAAGTCGGCGCCTCGCTCAAGCTCGAGAAGATTCTGCACCGGGTCGGTGTTCTGCTGCAGCTCTGCTGCCGGAACCGCGGCCACAAGTCGTTTCGCGACGGCGCGATCCTCTGGGGTAGCGACACCGACGAACCCATCTCGACGATTTGGTGGGATGGGCACGAAGCCGGGCCAGCCCACTTCGCAACCGATGCGGGTGAAACCGTCTACTTCGCGCTGTCGGGCCGCATCACCACGACCGAGATCGATTCCGACATCGCCGCCTATCCCGACCTGACCGGCGCGTCGTTCACGGGCACGCTCGACAGCTCCGAGGTCGCGGTCGAAGGCGAAACGGAGCACATCCCAGAAACGATTTAGCCGTGGGCGTTTTCGACCTCGACAAGATCAAGCGAGCGCATCAGCGATTCCTCGCCGAGCACTCGCGCCAAGTCGGTGTCGCGCTCAAGCCCGAGATGCTGACGCCGTGGGTTTGGCGCTACGTCTCGCAGCACGGTGGCTTCACTTCTAGGACGGGGAACCTCGTCAAGAAGTCCAAGGTCACGCTGATTCGGCGCGGCAAGAACCGCCTCGTCCGCGTCTCCAACAACGCCAAATACGCGAACGCGCAAGACGGCGGCTCTGGTCTCTATGGCCCGAAGCGCCGCAAATACCTGATTCGACCGAAGAACGCGAAGGCGCTTCGGTTCGTGAAAAACGGGCGATTCATCTTTGCCCGCTCGGTCATGCACCCCGGCGTGCACCCGACGCGCTTTCTCTACAACGCGAACGACGCGCTGTTCCGAGCCACGAAACAGTGGCTGCGAATGGCGATGCGTCGCGCAGCCGACAAGTTCTGACAAGCACTCTCTGAGGGACACAACATGCGCTTGAGTTTTCATGCGAAGGGCGACGCCCTCCAGCGAGTGCCGGACTTTGTTCCGGCCATTGGCCAACAGGATCGCTACGTCGGGCGCGAGTTCGACCCGGGCACGTTTCAAACGGCGCCGGATGAGTTCGACAAGGATGCGCCGCCGCTGCGCTCCGCGTCGTACCCAGCGAGCAAACAGCCGTTCACGTGTGACTCCGAGTCTCCGTGTGGGCAGCGACTCAAGCATCTGATTTACCGCGACCGCGACTTGTGGGCCGCGGACCAACAGACGGCCGACTTCTGCCAAGTGCCATTCGTCGAAATCGAGTGGGTCGATGGCGAGTGGGTGCCGAAAAAGACCAAGGCCGCAGCGAAACCCGCTGCGGACGCCTCGAAAAAGGACTGAACTGAATGGCTCAGATTCCCGTCACGGGCATTCCGAGTTCGTATCGAACTCCGGGAAGCTACGCAGAGATCCTGTTTGCGCAGGGGCCCGGCACGGCTAGCGCCGGCGTGCGCTCAATCATCATCGTGATGCCGATGACTTCTGCCGGCACGTGGACACCCAACACGGTCTACGAGGTGAAGAACGAGGGTGTTGCGCGCGATGGCGGCGGCGTCGGCTCGCCCATTCACCGTGGGTGCCGAGCGGTCCTGCTGCGCAACAAGAACACCAAACTCTACGCGCTGCCGTACGCGGCCAGCTCTGGTGGCTCTCCGGTAGCGGCGACCGCGACCATCACCTACGCGACCACCGCCACCGCGCTGGGCTCTGCGCTCGTGACGATTTGCGGCGAGCAGATGTCGGTGCGCGTCAACAGCGGCGACCTGCCGGCGACGATCGCGACCAACGTAGCGGCGGCAATCAACGCCAAGGATTGGCTACCGGTCACGGCTTCGCCGTCGAGCGGCGTGGTCACGCTCACCGCGAAGATCGCTGGAATCTCACAGGGTACGGCGACGATCGGAGTCATCCGATTTCGAGCGTCGATGTCCGGTTCAATCGGCACCACGGTCACGACTTCCGGCGCGTTCCTCGGCACCGGCACGGCCGGCGCAGACGGAACCACGACGGAGGCGGCGAACCTCACGACCGCCCTCAGCGCGATCTTGGGCGCCCGCTACTACGACATGGCTTTCTCCGTGAACGACTCGACGTCGCTCACCGCGATCAAGAATCACATCGTCAGCAAGTCGCAGCCGAATCCCGGCATGCGGTCGGTCGGATTCGTGGCCTGGACCGGCACGTCCGCGAGCGGTATCACGCTCGCGCAGGCCAAGAACTACGAGCGCTTGTCGTTCGCGTGGCAACTCAACAGCGAGCACGACCACGCCGAGCTAGCGGCTGCTCTCGCAGCGGTGCACCAGGCCGAGGAAGAGAAGGATGCGACCTTCAATTTCGACGGCTACCGCGGCACCAACGCGGCGAACTGGGACATCCTGCCCGCTTACGCGACGTCGGATTGGCCAACGCCAGACGACTTCAACGACGCGATCAATGGCGGCCTGACGCCGATCGGTTCGGACGCGGCGGGCTCGTACATCGTGATGGCGATCACGTCGCGCTCGAAAAACAGCGCGGGAACGGTCGCCGACTTCCGCGCTGCTGAGTCGCACCGCATCTCTGGCGCTGACCTCGTGGTCGACACGCAGCAGATCCAATACCGCCAGAACTTCGCAAACAAGAAGCTGGCAGACGACAAGCGGTTGCCGAACGGGCAAGTCGACACGAATCAAAAGCTCGCGCCGAACGTCGTCACTGCATTCAATTTCAACCGCTGGCTCCGGAGCACGTTCGACCAATTCGACGTCGCGCAAGGTGGCGGCATCTTGCAGGACGTCGCGGAAACGAAGGATGGCTGCCAGACGGTGCGCGATCCGAGCAACACGGGTCGTCTCGAGTCTGGATACGACATGCGAGTAGTCGACTTGCTGCACCAGCACACGCTCCGCGCTGCTGAAACCTCGCCCGGCTGATTCGGAGGCTTAAAACATGGCTATCCAGCAAGACTACGCGAAGCTCTCAACCTTCGCCGATCAGCAATACCTCCAGCAGCTGACGTCGGTTTCTCACATCACCGACTCGGGCCAACAGCCCGTCAACTTGCTCAACGAAGGGCTCGGTGGATTCACGCCGGGCTCTGGCAAGTGCACAATCAAGCTCGGCTTCGCGATTCCGATCGGTGGTACCGAGTACCCGTACCAGCAGAAGTGCGCGAACGGCGAATACGTGGTCTTTCAGATCGGATGCGGAGCGGTCGGATACATCGGCCAGGGCAAGATCATGACTGTAGAGATCGGCCAGTCCGTCGGCGCTGCCTCAGAAGGCACCGCTGATTGGGAAGGCGAACTCAAACCGATGGAGTGACGCGAGTCACGCCGTAAACACCATACATTCAAGCCAAAGAGGGACGCTGTGGCTTTTATTTCTGACCATGCGCCCCCCGTGTATTTCACGCGGGGGCGTTGCTCATTTCAGGTGA
>Ga0315912_10003836_pt1 | contig 14646 bp, 11 predicted proteins | sample VfabasoilMG_FD_204469 | JGI IMG/M metagenome (GOLD analysis project Ga0315912, IMG submission 204469) | Garden soil microbial communities collected in Santa Monica, California, United States - V. faba soil | ecosystem: Environmental > Terrestrial > Soil > Garden | place: USA: California... | reverse complement strand
TGACGGCGCCGAGCTTCGAGATGCCGAAGTCGAGCACTTTGATGATGGGCAGGCCGTCAGCACCATGGATACAAAACAAATTCGAGGGCTTGAGGTCGCGATGGACGATCCCGATGGCGTGGCACTCGGCGAGCGCCTCGCACGCTTGAAGGACGAACTCGATGGCGTCCCGGACCGGTAGCTGTCCGTCAGGACTCTCCAGCAACATCCGTTCCAGGTCGGTACCCTCGAGGTACTCCATCACGACGTACGGCACGCCGGTGGCGGTCGTGGACACGTCCACGATGCCAACCACGTGCTGGTTCCTCACGCGATGAGCGGCACGAGCTTCCCTGCGGAACCGCGCGACGGCCTCGACGCTTTCGGAGCCCGAATGCAGGAATTTGATGGCCACCCGCTCGTCGAGCTCGCGGTGCCGCGCGCAGACGACGACCCCTGCGCCGCCGATGCCGAGCTCGCGCTCTAGCTCGTATTTCTTGAGGAATTGGGCGTCGTCGAAGACGGCGGCCGGTACCCTGGGAAACGACTGAGGGTCGACGTCGGACACAGGCTTCCCTCAGGGCCGCTCGATGCCGAGCTCTTTCAGCTTGTTGTAAAGGGTGGCCCGACTCACCCCGAGGACGCGCGCCGCGACGGACCGGTTGCCGGCGGCGCGCTTGAGGGCGGCGATGAGCGCGGCTTTTTCGGCGCGCCGCACGGCTTCGGCCAGCGCCTGGGGGGGGCCGGCACTCTCCTGCTCGCTGAGCGCCGCCAGGGTGCCCTCGGTGCGTTGCGTGAGAAATTCGGGCTTCTGCACGAATTCTCGTTCGATGTCGGAGGAGTCGATGACCTCGGCATCCGAGAGCACGACGAGCCGCTCGATGAAATTCTCGAGCTGGCGGACGTTGCCGGGCCAGCGCTGGGAGCGCAGGGCGCGGACCGCCTCCGAGCTCAGGCTGATGCCCGGCTTGCCGTTCTCGGCCCCGAAGCGGCGCGTGAACTCGCGCGCCAGGAGCTCGATGTCCTCGCGCCGAGCGCGCAAGGGCGGGATCCAGAGCGTGACGACGTTGAAGCGCTGGAACAGATCGAGGCGAAATGAGCCGTTTTCGACCATCGCGTCGAGGTCACGGTGGGTCGCCAGGACGAAGCGCACGTCGATGCGCTGGGTGGTGCGGCTGCCGAGCCGCTCGAACTCGCGCTCCTGAAGCAGCCGGAGCAGCTTGGCCTGCAGAACCAGCGAGATTTCGCCGATCTCGTCGAGGAAGAGCGTGCCGCGTTCGGCGAGCTCCACGCGCCCGACTTTTCGGGTGACGGCGCCCGTGAAGGCGCCGCGCTCGTAGCCGAAGAGCTCGCTCTCGAGCAGCGTGTCGGGCAGCGCGGCGCAGTCGATCTTCACGAACGGCCCGTTGCGCCGCGGGCTCGCGGCGTGGACGGCGCGGGCCACGAGCTCCTTACCGGTGCCGGTTTCTCCGCGGATCAGCGTCGTGGACGTGCCGGCCGCGGTGCGCGTCAGGAGGTCCTTGAGCTTCTTCATGCCCTCCGATTCGCCGAGCAACGGCGAGGTGTGGCTCGACGCGCGAGGGGGCTTGGTGGCGCGGGCGGCGGAGCCGGAAAGAGCCTTGGAAACGACGAAAGCGACCTCCTCCGGCGCTACGGGCAGGGACAGCACGTCGGTGGCGCCGGCTCGGAGCGCCTCCGCCGCGACGGAGTCGTCGTCGCGAGCCACGAAGACCACGACGGGCAGCTCCGGCCAGCGCTCGAGGAGGCTGGCCAGCAGGCTCGAGCCGCCCGTGGCAGAGCCGAAATCGGCCACGACCAGCTCGAAGAGCTCGGCCTCCAGGGCTTCCTTGGCCGCTTCCCCCGTCGTCGCCCGGCGGACGGTATGGCCGGCCCGGCTGAGGGCGTCCGTGACGGCAGCCGCACGCGTCGCTTCAGCGTCGACCACGAGCACACTGGGCATCCGGCACGCATCCTAGCCCGGCCGCCCAGCCTCCGTCTAAGGTTCTAGACACCTTGGATGTCGAGGTTGCTGGACGGTGTCCAGCCGCCAGAACTTAAGCTCATGCCCCGCGCCGCTCGCCTCACGGTAACCGTCCTCGTCGCGCTCGCTGGCGCGTGCGAATCGCGAAAGCCCCCCGCGAGCGCCACGTCGGCCGCCCCCACCCTGGCCGCAGCCGTCGCGTCCCCGGGCGCCGCCCCCACGCCGGCTCCCGTGGCAAGCGCCGAGCCGAGCGCCCTGGCGGTTCCCGCTCCCGCCGCGGCGAAGGGCGAAACCAAGGGACCACCCTGCAACGTTGCGCTTCTCGGCGACTCGCTCACCGACTACGGCTCGCACGGCGGCGGCTACGTGCACTACCTCGAGGAGCGCTGCCCGCAGAGCCATTTTCTGAACCTGGCCAAGGGGGGCGCGATGGTGAACCAGATCCGCCGGCGCTTCGAGGAGACGCTCGCGAGCCGTCCGCGCGGCTCGTTCTCGCACGTGATCGTGTTCGGGGGCGTCAACGATCTCTACAGCGACGAGACGGCCGGCCGCACGACGACGAAGATCGAAGCCGATCTGACGGCGCTCTACGCGGGAGCCCGAGCGCTCGGCGCGCGCGTCATCGCCATCACGGTCGCGCCCTGGGGTGGCTTCACCCGCTACTTCACGCCGCATCGAGCCGACACGACCCGCGAGCTCAACGCCTGGATCCTCGGGCAAGCGTCCGACGGTTCCGTCGACGTCGCCGTCGACGCCCATGGCCTGCTCTCGTGCGGCGATCCGGATCGACTCTGCGAGCGCTACGAGCGCGCTCACTCCGACGGCTTGCACTTCGGCCAGCCGGGCCATCTGGCCCTCGGCGCCTTGCTCTACGAACGCGAATTTCACGCCTGCCCGTAGTCGGACCGAACGCGCTCAAGAATGTTTTGTGCCCCCAGGTGAACCGTGGAAACGTACCGCCTCTCCATGCTTCGACCGGGTCCGTTGCTGATCTCGCTGGGCTTGGCGCTGGCGGGCGCGCTGGGACCCCGCGTCGCCCACGCCGAGTCCGCCGCCGCACCCGAGGCGACCCACACTGAGCCCGCGCTCGCCGGGCTCACGATGCTCGCCACCGCGGGCTACGGCGCGAGCACGGCCAGCGTGCGCCACATGAACCTCGCTCCGTACGGTGCCACCTTCGGGCTCGACGCCGGGTTCACGTTTCGCTTCGGCCTGCACCTCGGCGCGTACGGCGCCTTCTCGCTCGGCAAGACGACCGAGGAGAAGCGCGATCCGCTCATCGGCAGGACCATCGACTTCGAGGCCGACACCTCGAGCCTGAACGCCGGGCTCAAGGTCGGCTGGGACGTTCCCCTGTACTTCCTGGTGCTCCGGTACGGCGTCGGCTTCGGCTTCACGTCGATGAAGTGGGATTTCGGCGGCGTGGATCCGGGCCGGGTGAGCTACGGCGATGCTCAGAATCCGAACCTCGGCTTCCATTTCGCCCCCGGAGCAGCCCTGCTCTGGCCCCACGGCAAGTTCGAGTGCGGCGCAGGTTTCGACTACTTCACCCAATTCAGCGGCACGATCCCCAACGGATTCGTCGGCAAGGTCCTCGCGGGAGTGAAGCTATGAGCTCGCTCCGGCTCGCCTCGCGCGCCCTCGCTCTCTCCCTGCTCGGAGCCCTCCCCGCCCACTCCCAGCCCGCTCCCGCTCCCGTCCCCTCAAACCCACCCCCCGGCGATCTCCAATCCCCCGACCAAGCCAGCGTCCGCAACTCCGCCTACACGCTCCCGCGCGGCATGTGGGGACTGAACCTCGGCGCGCTCGGCATCGGCGGTGGCGACGCCTACGCGACGCTCGGCGTCAGCTATGGCATCGGCGCGGGCCTGCAGGCCGAGATGAACCTCGCCCACCTGAGCGTGGGTCTCATCAACATCGCCACGGCCTGGCACTTCGTGGATACCCGCTACTTCGATCTCGGCGCGCGCGTCGGCTTCTCGTACGGCCGCGGCAAGTGGGTCTGGATCGCGAACGACTACACGCAAGAGCTCATCGCCAAGATCGACGTGATGAGCATTCCCGTCGAGCTCACCGCCAGTGCCCCCTTGACCCGCTGGCTCCAGCTCGACCTCTCCGTCAGCTACACCTACGGAGAAGTGTTCGGCCACCCCGAGCGGGCCGAAACGTTGTTTTCCGACGCCCAGCTCGGCGTGCGCCAGTTCGCCGTGCGCCCGGGGGCCCGCTTCTTCGTGACCGACCGCATCGCCCTCGAGCTTTCCACGAAGCTCCCGGTCTCCACCGTGATTCCCCTCGAGCGAATGGACGACCAAACCCTGCCGTTCAAGCACACCTGGTCCTTCGAGGGTGGACTTCGCTCCCGCCTCGCGCCGGGCTTTTTCACCACCCTGCGGCTACACTACGGTAGCGAGGTCGACGCGCTCTACGGCGCGCGCCTCTACCCCGCGATCGAGCTCGAGTACCGACTCTGAACGCAGGGTCCGGGTGCATTGCCGGGCAAGCCGCGCTACTCTGCTGCTTCCCCTTCGGAGCGCGTCACCTTGCAAACTCCTCGACGTCTCGTGTCCCGACTGATGCTCGGCGGGACGCTGCTCTTCACGTTCGGCTGCGGCAACGAGTCGTCCGACGACGACTCCACCGGCGGCGGCGCCGGCACCGGCGGGTCGGGCGCGGGCACGGGTGGCACCGGCGCCAGCGGCGGCAGTAGCGGAAGCTCGGCCGGCAGCTCGCTGGGCGGCTCGAGCGGAGCCGCCGCGGGCACGGCTCAGGGTGGCGGCGCCGGCAGCGGTGCGCTTTCGGGATCGGGCGGCGGCGGCATGAGCGCCGCCGGTGGGACGGCGGCGGGCATGGCCGGCACCGCGATGGGCGGCGCCGGAGCGGCTGGCGGCGGCACGCCGGAATGGGGCATCGAGATGCGACCCACCGGCCAAACCTGCAAGGTCGTCACGCCTCAATCCGCGCAGCCAGCGCTGCTCAGCGCCACCGGCTGCGTCGACCCGATGGCTCCGACCCAGCCCGCCGCCACGCTGATCGCCTACGACGTGGCCACGCCGCTCTGGTCCGACGGCGCCGAGAAGCACCGCTACTTCGCGCTGCCCGATACCGGAACGATCCACGTGAAGGACTGCTCGGGCAACGCGCCAGAGTGCGAGGACCCCCAGAGCGGAGGCGGCAATTACGAGGACGAGGGCGACTGGGATTTCCCGGACGGCACCGTGTTCGTGAAGACGTTCGGGTTCGAGGGCAAGCTCGTCGAAACGCGCCTCTTGATGAAGCGCGACCAGGACAACTGGTGGGGCTTCAGCTACCAGTGGCGCGAGGACCAGAGCGACGCCGATCTGCTCGGCACCGAGCCGGACGGGTACGACGCGATGGTCCCGGGGCCCGACGGCATGGTGAACTGGCATTTTCCGAGCCGAGGACAGTGCTTGCAGTGCCACGTGACGGCCGCCGGCGTCTCACTCGGACCGGAGACGTCACAGCTCAACTTCGATTTTACGTATCCGAACGGCGCCAAGGGCAACCAGATCGACACCCTCGAGCACGCTGGGGTCTTCGAGGCAAAGCCTCCGATGCTCCCTGTTTACCCGACTCCAGAAGACACGACCGCCACGCTCGAGGAGCGCGCTCGCTCCTACCTGCACATCAACTGCGGCATCTGCCACCGCCCGGGCGGCAACTTCGCCGACTTCGACGCGCGCTTTTCGACCGCTTTCGAGGACACGGGCCTGTGCGGCACGACGCCGGACAAGGCCGTCCTCCCCGAGTACATGCTCGACGACCCGAAGCGACTCGATCCGGGCCACCCGGAAAACTCCGTCGTTTCGCTGCGCATGCACAGCTTGGATTCGACCTTCCGCATGCCGCAAGTCGGCTCGCGCGTGGTCGACCCGACGGGCAGCATGGTGGTCGACGACTGGATCTCGTCACTCACCGCCTGCCCGTAGTGGCGACGGAGCGCTCGAGACGAGCTCTCGAGCTCTAGCGGCGTCGGCGCCGGAGGGTGAGGCCGGTGATGCCGAGCCCAGCCAGGATCAGCCCCGCGGTCGAGCTCTCGCTCCCAGCAGCGCGGCAGCCGCAGCCGCTCTTGTCGTCGCCTTCGCTCGGCTTGGCGGCGCCGCCCGTCTGGCCTGCGCCGGTGCCCGCGCCGCTCGTGGCCGAGGCTCCGCCCGTCGCGGTGCCGCCGGTGCTCGTGCCGCCGGTGCCGCCCGTGCCGCCCGTCGTGCCGCCGGTGCCGGCCGTTCCCGTACGCCCACCGGCTGACATCGTGCCGCCCGTGCCGGCCGTCGCGTTGCCGGTGCCAGCCGTGGTGCTCGAGCCGCCCGCGCCGCTCGTGGCCGAAGCTCCGGCCGTCGCACCGGCGCCGCCCATGCCGCCCATGCCGCCCGTCGAGACGCACGCGTCGCCGGTTTGTTCCTTCGGCTTGATCTCGTAAACGGAGCCTTCCTTGTTGTTCACGAGGTAGATCGCGCCGCCCGGTCCCTGCCGGAGCGAGACGGGCCCCGTACCGGAGAACGTGCCCACGTCGACCGGGGTGTTCGAGACCACACCGCTGCGATCCGGTTTGACCTCCATCGCTTTGGTCCAGGCGGCACCGTTGTCCATGAAGAAGTAGTAGAGCTTGCCGCCGAACGCCGTATCCCAGCCACAACCCTCCGGGATGATACCGCCGATCACGCAGTTGGCGCCGCCGGTGCGTCCGTAGTCGTAGACGGGCGCGGTGCACGCGCGCGAGGGCTGGAAATTCTGGTCGCAGTCCTTGTCGAGGCGCAGCTCGCCGTTGTCCATGCTCCAGTCCGTCGTGCCCTCGTGGAACGGATAGCCGAAGTGCTCACCCTGGTAGCTCGCCGCGGGCGCGCTGATGCTGATCTCCTCGCGCGTCGTCTCGCCCACGTCGCCGATCCACATGCGGCCGGTGTGCGGATCGACCCAGTAGCGCCACGCGTTGCGCAGGCCCCACGCGTAGATGCGCTTGTCCGGCGCGGCCGTGCCCCATACACCCTGGGTGCCGGCCCTGTCGCAGGAGGTGACCATCGCTTCGCCGCTCAGCGGGTTGTCGGTCGGGATCGTGCCGTCCAGGTTCAGGCGCAGGATCTTGCCGTTCCCCTTGTTGAGGCAGCTCGTGTACTTGTTGGTCGGGGGCGTGGCGTTCTGCCCGGTATCGCCGACCGAGACATAGAGAAAGTTGTTGTAGATGAAGAGCCCACCGCCGTCGTGATTGGCGGGGCCCTCGAGTCCCGGGTCCCCCGGGTTTGCGCCCTCTGCCACGACCGGGTTGTCGAGGTCGACCGTGATCGTGCTGTCGTCGTTGAGCACGGCGTGATAAACTTGGTGCTTGTCGGTGGTCGAGGGGCCGTTGTCCGCGTAGAAGAAGAAGGCCTTCGGATCGCGCGGATCGGCGAAAACTCCGTTGAGCCCCTTTTCCGAGGCCGAGTCGAGGTCAGGGAAGGTGCCCTGGAGCGTCTTCTTCGTGCCGTCGGTCAGGCGAACCACGATGTTGCCCGTCTTGGTCGTGATGACGGCGCGCCCGTCGCCCGAGAACGCGATGTCGGTGGCGCCGTTCGCGCCCGTCACGTAACCCGAGTCGATATCGAGGGCGTCGGCGAAGTCACCGGTGAGCGCGGCGCGCGCAGTGCCCGCTGCCAGCAGCTGGGACAAGCCGGCGAAAAGCGCAAGGAGGCGCGGGTCGATCGGGAAACCCGCTCGGTTACGGAGGAAGCCAAAGGCGCGCATGCATCTGTCCTTTCTCAACTACGGAATCGGCGGCGACGGGTGATGACGCTCGCCAACGCGAGCGCTGCCACCCAGGCGGCAAGCCCACCCTGGTCGTGGCCCGCCGTGCGACAGCCGCAGCCGCCGCTGTCTTTCGCATCGTGATTGTCCCCGCCCGGAGGCTTCGCTGCCGAGCTTCCTGCGGAGCCGGAGACGCTACCGGCGTCACCGGTGCGCCCGGCACCCGTCGTGGCGCTGCCCGCGCTCGAGGTGGAGGAGCCGGCCGTCGTGGAGCTCGTGCCACCGAGCGCCGGCACTCCGCCTGACGCGGTGGTCATCCCGCCCGCGCTCGTTGCCGCTCCGCCCGAGCTCATTCCGCCCGAGCCCGTCAGGCCGCCGCTGGACGCGCCCCCACCGCCTTGCATGCCACCGGCACTCGAGCCGCTCGCGCCCGGCGAGCCGCTCATGCCGCCACTCGCGTCGGCACCGGCTGCCCCACCGTTGCCTCCCGAGCGTCCGCCGGTACCGGCCTGTCCGCCACTGCTCATGCCGCCCATGCCGCCTGCGCCACCCGTGCTCATGCAATCCGGACCGGTCGCATCCTTCGGCTTGAGCCGGTAGACGGCACCCGCGCCGTTGGCCACCACGTAGACGGCCCCGTCCGGGCCCTGGCGCATCGAAGCGATGCCGGAGTTCGACGCGAACGTCCCCATGTCCGTGGCGGTGGACGAGGTCACGCCGGTGCGATCGCTTTTCACCTCCAGCGCGTGCAGCCAGTTCGCTCCGTGGTCGGAGAACAGATAGTACGTCTTGCCGCTGAAGGCGCTCGACCAACCGCAGCCTTCGGGGATGAGCCCGCCGATCACGCAGTTGGCGCCGCCGGTACGCCCGTAGTCGTGCACGGGCGGAGTGCAGGCCTTTGCAGGGGAAAAGCCAGTGTTGCAGCTCTTGCCGTCGAGGGTTCCGTCGGGAGCCGTCATGTCGCCGTCGGGCCACGTGACCGTGCCCTCGTCGAAGGGCCAGCCGTAATGTTGGTTGCCGCCGCCCACGCTGATCTCCTCGCGCGTGGTCTCGCCGACGTCGCCGATCCACATGAGCCCCGTTTGCGCATCGACCCAGAAGCGCCACGGATTGCGAAACCCCCACGCGAAGATACGCTTGTCCGGCGCTGCCGTCCCCCAGTCGCCCTGCGAACCGGCCACGTCGCACGACGTGACCGACGCAACGTTGACGAGCGGATTGTCGGTCGGAATCGTGCCGTCCAGGTTCACGCGCAGGATCTTGCCGTTGCCCTTGTTGAGGCAGCTGCCGTACTTGTTGGTCGGAGGTGTCGCGTTCTGGCCCGTGTCGCCAACGCCGACGTAGAGGTGGTTCTCGTAGATGAACAGCCCGCCGCCGTCGTGATTGGCGGGGCCCTCGAGACCCGGATCGCCGGTGTTGCGACCGGCGGCCACGATCGGGTTCTGTGTGTCGACCGTGAGCGTGTTGGCGCTGGCGCTCAGCACGCCATGATAGACGCGGTGCTTGTCGCTCGTGGAGGGGCCGTTGTCGACGTAGAAGAAGAAGCCGTTCGCGACGGTCGGATCGGCGATGACGCCGTTCAGGCCCTTTTCCGAGGCGCTGTCGACATTGGAGAAGGTGCCGGTGAGCTGCGTCTTCAAGCCCTCCGTGTCGATGATGGTGATCTCGCCGGTCTTGCGGGTGACCACCGCGCGTCCGTCGCTCGCCCACGCAATGTCCGTCGCCGCGTTCACCCCGCTGGCGAACGTCTCCAGCGTAACCGTGTTGCTGTAAGGCGCGGAGAGATCGGCCTTGGCGCGGGTCGTTGCTGTCAGGGCCGCCAGCGCGAGAAATAGCGACGCGACCGGTCCGGGTCGAAACGAGTGGTATCGGGGAGCAGGGATCATCGAATGCCTTCCAGGCCGGTGACCGGGCGGGCGGCCGGGTGACGGTCTTCCAAAACTAGCATCGAAACCGGCATCGCCAGCCCAGAAACAGTACCGGAGTGGGCCATTTCAATGCCCGTGGCACCTCGGTGAGCCCGTTTTTTCGTCGACGGCAATTTTTGAACGGCCAGCGTGGAAAGCTGCAGGGGAGATAGAGGCTGGGGACGGAGGCAATTTTGCGCTATCAACCGCCCCCATGGCGAGCACGGAGTCGGGAGAGAGCAGCGAGCGCCCCGCGAAGCGCGAGCGCGAGTCGGAAGCGCCGCGACGCCGGGGCGAGGCCCCGAGCAAGAAGCGTCGCGCCCAGCCCGACGAGCCGACGCCGGTCATCAGCGGTCGGTTCCTGACCGCTTCGGTGCTCGTGCTCGGGCTCACCGTGATCCCGATGTCGAGCATCGGCCAGTGGATCGAGCCGAAGGACCCGACGGTGCCGAAGCCGAACACGTGGACGGTGAACTCGAAGGGCACCATCGCGATCACGCTCATCACCGCCGATTACAACAAGCTCTTCTGCGCGAGCGACAAGGACTACTCGGGCTTCCACTGCGGCTTCAAGTCGGAGAACGAGACGTGGCCGCGCGATCCGAGCAAGCCGCTCGATGACAACAAGGCGACGGTCATCCAGCCCTACCGGACCTGGCTCGACAATCAGCTGGTGCTGGTCGCCGGCCTCTGGTCGCAGCCCGCCGTCGCGACGCGGCTGCATCGCGAGCCCGCGGGCGGCGTCGAGGAAGACAAGCTCGCGCGTTTCGTCGTGGAGTGTCACGTGACGTTCATCGCCAAGATGGACGGCGTGAAGCTGCGCTGGGGCCCCGGGCAGTGGACGAACCCCGACATGAACCCGATGCTCGCCAGGCCCGAATCGTGCAAGATCATCGAGGCCGAGGCCCCCTGATCGCGTCTTGCGGGGACGCCGTTTGAGCCCCGCACGGCTGCTCGCAACCTGGTTCGGCTGCGGCTACTCCAGGGTCGCGCCGGGCACGGTGGGGACGGTCGGGGCGTTGCCGTTCGTGTACGTGCTGCACACCTTCGGCCTCGTGGCGTACTGGGCGGGCACGGTGCTCGTGACGCTCGCCGGCGTGTGGGCGAGCGGGCGCGTCGCGGCGGAGCTCGGCGTCGAGGACCCGCAATCGGTGGTGATCGACGAGGTGAGCGGCACGTTGATCGCCGTCGGGCTCGCGAGTGGGCTCGCGTTCCGGCAGGACTTCCTCGTGTTCGGCATCGCCGTGCTCGCCTTCCGCCTGTTCGACATCTGGAAGCCCGGCCCCATCGACAGCATCCAATCGCTGCCTCAAGGCTGGGGCATCATGGCCGACGACGTCCTCGCCGGCATCGCCGCCGGCATGGTCGCTCAAGTCGCCGACGCGTTTTTCTGAGTTTTAACAGGAAGGCGGAAGGCGAGAAGGCAGAGATATTTTTGGGTGGGGCAGAGCCCTCCGAAACCCAAAAAACCCTTCCTCTCTTCCCCCTTCCTGTTCAAACCCATCAGCGATGGTCTTTGGCGCCAGCGCCGAGCAGTGTGCCGCACATCGTTTTGCAGAGGATGTCCTTGTCGGCGCAGGTGCATTTGCCCTGGGCTTCGAGCTCGAGCTTTTGCTTCATCTGGGCGAGCGTGAAGCCTGCGCTCCTCTCGACGCGCTCGAGCGTCCACTTCTTCTCGCGCTGCTGGGGGGTGCGAAAATCCGTGGGCGCTCCGTCGGGCTCCGAGCAACAGCGGAAACCGAGGAAGTAGTAATAAAAGCCCTCATCGTGCGTGTAGATCTTCGGGCGGCACTGGTTGCGCACGCCTTTGTACCAGGGGCCGCCGGTGTGCACGCTGTCGAATTTGCCGCGAAAATCCGTGCGCTCGTACGACTCGCTCGCGACGACCTCGTCCACGTTGCCGGGGAGGTCGGCGACGCCGTACTCGCTGATGCAGCCGGGCTGGCTACCGTTGCGCACGCCTTTCCAGAGCCGGGCCAGCTCCTCGGGATCGCGGGCCGCAACCTTCTTCATGTCCGGACTGTCCCAATCGAGGTCGCCGAGGCACTTCGAGGTGTCGCGCACGTAGCCGTACGGGAACGGCAGCAGGCGCGGCCCTTCGCACGAGAGCGTCCATTCCGACTCCGTGCACAGGCGTTTGCCGACGGCCGCGCACTTGAGCTCCGCCTGGTGGAAGCGATTCATGACCTCGGGCCGCGCGCCCTTCCGGTTCGGCCACGTGTACGTGTCGATGCAAAATCGTTTCTTCTGCTGCTCCCCTACACAGCGCGAGTGCGGCTCGAATTCCTCGCAGATCGTCTTCTTGTTGCTCTTGTCGTACCAGCTCCTTTTGCATTCGTGCTCGACCTCGGAGCAGTAGTCGCCCTCGACCAGCACCATGCCGTCAGGGCATGCGCCGCTCGGACTCGCCGCTGCCGAGCCGGCCGGGGTGGCCCTCGGCAGAGCCTTGGGGGGAGCCCCGGCGCTCGACCCGGCTGAAGCTCTTGGTGCACCGGCCCCTGCGGCGCTCGCCACAGGGGCGACATCGACCGGCAACCGCGGGGGTGGCGAAGTGGGCTCCGCGGGCGCCCCGGTCGGCGGAGGGGCGCTTCCCGACGCGAAGCACGCCGCGAAGAACAGGCCTGGAGCAACGAAAAAACCCAACCGCATGGGCTCGCACCATACGATATCTGTGCCAGAATCGAGCCACCTTGCTGCCCGGTGACCCGCGCACAGGCAAACCCGAGGCGGGCGACGGAGACGGCGCAAGGCCTTTCGTGCGCCTCGGTCTCGTAGGCGACGTCCATGCAGAGGACGAAGCGTTGAAGCTCGTGCTCGACGAGTTCGAGCGCCGGGAGCTCGATGCCATCCTGTGCGTGGGCGATCTCGCCGACGGCGGCGGCGACGTGAACCGCACCTGCGCGCTGCTCGAGGAGCACCACGTGCTCACGGTGGCCGGCAACCACGATCGCTGGCTGCTCTCGGACGAGCTGCGCGACGCACCCGGCGCCACGGCGATCCGGAGCCTGAACGCCCGATCCCGCGCGTACATCGACTCGCTGCCCACCACGTTGAAGCTGGCGACGCCGCGCGGGCCGCTCCTGCTCTGCCACGGCGTCGGCGACGACGACATGGCCGCGGTGAAGCCCGATCACCTGCGGCACGATCTCGAGCGGAACGAGGCGCTGAAGCGCGTGCTCGCCGGCCCGCACTTCGACATGATGGTGAACGGCCACACGCACCGCGCGATGGTGCGGCGCGTCCGGCACCTCACCATCGTCAACGCGGGAACGTTGCATCGAAACGACGAGCGCCGCGCGCTGATCCTCGATACGCGCGCCGAAGCGGTGACGGTCTTCGACGTGCTCCCGACCGGCCTCGCCGAGCTCGAGCGCATCGCGCTGCCCGAGGCGGACGAGTGGAGCCGCGTCTGAGCGGGCTCGGTCGAAAAGCTCGAACAAGTACGCCGCGCCCTGCACCCGAGCGTATCAGAAGGCGCCCCACAGCCGCTCGGCCAGGCCCGACGCCCGCTCCACGCGCGCTGCGATCGCCTGGCGCAGCACGCCTTCGGGGCCGACGATCGTCACCTTGCGCCGCGCACGGGTGACCGCCGTGTACACGAGCTCGCGGGTGAGCACCGGGGACGCGCGCTCCGGGAGCACGAACGAGATCTCCTCGAACTCGGAGCCTTGCGACTTGTGCACGCTGAGCGCGAAGGCCGTCTCGTGGCGCGGCAGCCGGGCGGGCGACACCTGACGCAGCGTGCCCGGTTTCGTGCCGCGAAACCAGGCGCGAAGCGGCGCCACGGCGGCGTCAGCGCTGCCCACCTCGCCCGGGGCGCCCGGCGCGAGCACGCCGGTATCGCCGTTGAAGAGCCCGACGTCGTAGTCATTGGCTACAACCAGCAGCGGGCGTCCGTCGTAGAACGAGCCACGTGGCTCGAGCACCTCGCGCCGGGCCAGCTCGCGCACGGCGAGGGCGTTGACGCCTTCGACGCCGAACGGCCCGCGCCGGTGCGCGCAGAGCACCCGGTAGCGATCGAGCAGGCCGAGCCGCTCCGCGGCCGGGACACGAGCGAGCGAGGCGAAGCGCTCGGCCAGCATCGGGGCGAGCACGGCGTCGAGCTCGGCTCGGCTAGCGACGGGGGCGAACGCGACGCTGCCGCCCCGGGCGAGCACGGCGAACGCACCCGGGACGTCGCCCGCGTTGATGGCGAAGGCCAGTGCCGCAATCGCGCCGTCGTCGCCGAAGCGGTGGCTCTCGGTGAGGTGCACGAGACCCGTGGCGAGCGGGCCGCGCGGCACGCCCGGTGTGGAGGACTGCCCCCCGTAGATGTCGGCGAGGATGGCGCCCGCCTCGACGGAAGCGAGCTGATCCTTGTCGCCCAGCAAGAGCAGGCGGGCGTCAGGGCGCACGGCATCGACCAGCTTGGCCATCAGCGCGAGGTCGACCATCGACGCTTCGTCGACCACGACGACATCGTCGGGCAGCGGGTTTTCGGCGTTGCGGCGAAAGCGCGTGGGCCGGGACGGCTGGTAGCCGAGCGCCCGGTGCAAGGTGGAGGCTTCGGTCGGGATGCCGAGCTTCGCGGCGTCGAGCCCGAGCTTCTGCAGATTGTCGCGGATCGCGTCGCCCAGGCGCTGCGCCGCCTTGCCGGTCGGGGCGGTCAAGAGCACGCGGTACGGCGGGTGCCCCGCGGCGAGCGCGCGCTCCTGGAGCGCGGCCAGCACCTTGGCCACCGTGTACGTCTTGCCCGTTCCGGGCCCGCCCGAAACGACCGTCAAGCGCTGCGCCAGGAACACCTCTGCGGCCACGCGCTGGAGCGCGCCCCGCCCGTCTTCTGGCGGAAAAAGCCGGTCGAGGTTCGTGGCGGCAGCCTCGCCGCTCAGCGCACGGGCCGGCTCCGAAGCGCGCTCCACGAGCGCGCGCGCCAGGCGCTTTTCGTACTCGTGGTAGCGCGCGAGGTAGAGCCTGCCGCGCGCGTCGAGCACGAGGGGTCGCGCCGACTCCTCGGCGGTTCCTGCGACGGCCACGACTCCAGTCTTCCGCTGCGCTTCCGAGCGAAGA
>Ga0315912_10003835_pt1 | contig 14646 bp, 14 predicted proteins | sample VfabasoilMG_FD_204469 | JGI IMG/M metagenome (GOLD analysis project Ga0315912, IMG submission 204469) | Garden soil microbial communities collected in Santa Monica, California, United States - V. faba soil | ecosystem: Environmental > Terrestrial > Soil > Garden | place: USA: California... | reverse complement strand
TCGGGCGATTCGTTTCAGCAGCAAACAATGGAAAGCCTTTCTCCATTTGATCGAAGCGGAACCGAAGCGTGTCAGCCTGATCCGTGCGGCGGAACAGGAAGCCGAAACGGCAAGGCAGGCGTTTGTTGAGGCGAACCTCCGGCTGGTGGTTTCCATCGCGAAGAAGTACGCCAATCGTGGGTTGCACCTGTTGGATCTGATCCAGGAAGGCAACATGGGGCTGCTTCATGCAACCGAGAAGTTTGACTATCATCGCGGGTTCAAGTTTTCTACCTACGCGACGTGGTGGATTCGGCAGGCAATCACGCGGGCCTTGGAAGATCAGTCGCGTGTGATTCGGATTCCTGTGCACATGAACGAAGCAATTGGAAAATTCGCGCGTGCGTGTTGGGATCTGGAACGGCAGTACGGTCGGGCAGCCACCGATGAAGAGGTTAGTCAGACGCTCGGAGTTTCCACGAAGAAAGTGCAGGAGTTTCGGCTTCTCTCGCGGGACACCGTGTCGTTGGATATTTCGGTCGGCAAAGATGGCGACACCTCTCTTGGTGATCTACTGCAAGACACTAAGACCGATGGCGTTCTGGATGTCATGTCCGGGAAAGATCTCCGCAAGGGGACCGCAGGCGTGCTTGGAACCCTGCTTCCGGCCGAAGAAGAAGTGGTAAGAATGCGGTTCGGAATTGGCTGTGATCGAGAATTTACGTTCGACGAAATCGCCTGTCACCTCAGTTTGAGCAGAGAGAGCGTTCGACAGATTGAAGCCCGGGCGCTGGGGAAATTGCGGAACACGGAGAATACGATCCGGCTGCGGCCGCTGAAGTTTTTCTAATGCTTCGGGCCGGCTCTCGTTTTGATTCGGCTACAAATTAGGGTCAACAAATTAGGGTCAAAGACCTCGGTTCCGATTATGGTGCGATGGGTGTCGGATTTGTCAGTTGCAAGTACTTGAATCGATTGATGTCGGCTCTGGGTGATGGGATGGACTTGGTTCTTCGCCTCCGTCGCAGCTTCAAACTGGTCCGTTATTGGTGGGCTGCTAGGCCTGTGTGCGAGGATTTTTGCCGACATACAACGTTATCGCATCGAAATGTTCGGATCGAGGTGTAACAGTTTTATTATGAGTGACTTACATGTCACAACTACAGAGAAACATGCACCGGAGGTCCTTCAGGTTCGCCTGCCGATTGAGAGACCAAGTGCCATCAAAAGCCCAAAAAACGTCGAAAATCCGCGCCGATAATCGGTACCGAGGTCTTTGACCCTAATTTAGGTCGTGTTGCTTGGCCAAAATCTCGAGGTGATCAGTAAGCTTTAGTAGTCGATGAAGATTGCACCGTCTTCGATGGACAATTCGATCCCTGCGTTTTTTGCGGCTTCTTGTAGCGCGGCTTGCAACATTACCACAGGATCGCGGCTCACTTCCAGCTTACGCAGCAAACCGTCACCTTTTTTGGTCCCAGCGCTCAGCGCGATTTTGAGGCCTCGCCGTTTGCATTTTACTGGCGTGCCATCTTCCAGTTTCTTGTTCATTGGCTTCACGTAAGCATCCACATAGTGGACGCCGACACCGGATTTGTCCTCGGTCAGGTGCGGCAGTTTCTCGATCGCCGCGGCGTTTACGTCACAGAGTTTGGTTTTCATTTCGTTAGGTACGCATCCATTGCTTTTCTAAAAATCGCGATGTGTTCCGGGCTGCTGCCGCAGCAGGCTCCCAGGATACTGACGCCTGCATCCAAGATGGGGACCACTCCGCCCACCATCTGGTCTGGCGTTTCGTCGTAGACCACTTTCATGTTGATCAGTTTTGGCTGACCGGCGTTCGGTTGCGCCATCACTGGCAGGCTGGTGACGCTACGGTAGCGCTCCACGCCTTGTTTGGCGCGCTCCATATCCATATTCGTTCCGCAGTTGAGAGCGACAATGTGTGCGCCGTGCTCTTCCATAAACTCCGCCGCGCGCTCTGGATCAATGCCCATCATGGTTCGAAATGTCGAGCCATCCAAGGTGACATCATACGCCAGCGATCCGATGATGCATGGCGCGCCCGCTGCTTGCGAGGCTTGAATGGCGATCAGCAATTCTTCAAGGCCGGTTTGTGTCTCAATGATAATCGCATCGGCACCGCCGTCGATCAACGCTTTGGCTTGCACTTCAAACGCCGCACGGACCTGGGCTTCGGTGAAGTCGCCATAAGGCTCCATCAATCCGCCAAACGGGCCAATATCGCCGAGAACATAACCAGGCTTGCCGCCGAACGCTTCGCGCGCAATCGCGACCGCAGCTTTGTTGATCTCCCGCACATCGTCGGCGCAACCGTGACGATTGAGCATGATCGGTGAACCGCCGAAGGTATTCGTAATAATGCAATCGGAACCGGCGTCGGCATAGCGGCGTTGGATCGCCAGCACCTTGTCCGGGTGCTTGAGATTCCAAGCCTCGCCACAAGCGCCTTGCTCCAATCCGGCGAACATGAGCTGCGTGCCCATGGCACCGTCGCCCAATAGTGGACCCTGTTTCAGACGTTCCAGTAACGGCAATTTAGTTGAGGCGTTCATTGGACCCTTTTCGATGAAGTGCGTAGTGAATGGTTTCGAGGACAAGTCCCCATTTGTGTGCGCGGCTGGCCGCATCGCAATAACAACCGGCGGAATTCTGCGCGCGATCCCAGGAAAGCACGTCGCCAAGGGGCTGTCCAAGCAGCGGCTGTTCGCCGGTAATCGCTGCCATCATGGCACCTGGATCGCTAATATACTGGCACATGTGTTGATGGCCTGTGTCTCCGGGCGCGGGGGCGCAGCGTTGCTCCTGAATGGGATATCCGTCGTGCTGGGAACCCAGCGTGACATCGTACATGGTGGTGATTGCGCGGCCGGTGTTGGTACAGGTGGTTCCCTCGTAGCGGAAGCGCGCATGAATGGTGCCGTCGGATTTGCAGGCTAGCGTGAGTCGCTCGGCGACCCAGCGTTCCAATGCTTTGGCGCGAACCGAGTAAGCAGGTGTGGCTGGCGCAGGCACCACAGCTCTGCGGTAGGGCTTACGGCGATACTGACACGAGGCGAACGAGCAACGGTCACATGGAACAAGATCCGTCAATCGAACCAGATTTTCGGTTTTGCGTGTTAATCCAAAAACACCGATGAGCGATTTCTTGGGTCGCAAGGCACCGGATTCCAGCGCTTCCAAGCCGCCGTCCAAGCGCATCAATTGCAGCAATCGGTTTTGTTCGGAGATGTCCCATTCGGCGTAACCAGGGCTGTAATGCGGCAACACAGCCATCCCGTTTGCTTCGGCCCAGCCGCAGAGCCGCGCGCCGGCCATTGTAATGAGATGCTCGACGACTGCAGAGGCATAAACTTCCAGGAAGAAGTATTCATCGGGCTTTTCTTCGCGCCACAACTGTTGGGCGTATTGTTCGGCTTCCGGTCCGGCGCTGGCTGCGATCAATACTGCGCCGTGCGCTTCGGCTTGTTGCAGCGTGTCGAGCAGGCGACGGCTGCTGAAGCTGGCCCCGTCAATTTGGACGTTGGTATCAAGACGTAGCTCGTTAACCTCCTGCGCAACAAACCAGGGTCTGCCATTTTCTGCGAACCATGCGCGCGTCATCGCTTCCAGTTCCAGCGCTCGGCCTTCCATCACGAAATCGCGTGGGTATCCTAACATGCGTTGATACTCGGCATGTTCCACGTCGACGTTTGGCGAGCGTTCTATGAACTCCATCATCCGACCGCCTCCACCGCCGAATGTACTGGCTTGAACTGGCAGCCATCTACGAAGAAATTAAAGAAATCCGGGTGGGTCTCGAGACGGCAATGTTCTACTCGACGCACTAAGGCTTCCAGTTCCGCACGCTTGGTCTTCGACAAGAGCGCAATGGTCGCGCCCTCAATCGCTGCGTTTCCAGATTGCACAAGCTTCTCCGGTGGAATCTCAGGGATCAGCCCGATGCGCGCGGCTGCCTCGACACTCAGATGCCGACCAAATCCACCGGCCAAATAGAACACGTCGATCTCGTCGAAATGGATGCCGTAGTTGTTGAAGACCACTTGCAGTCCAGCGACGTTGGCACCCTTGGCCTGGGCTAGTTCGTTGACGTCGGTCTCGAGGAACGACACGTGATTCTCTTCGTCGATCACAACGCGGTCGCCGTCTTCGAAGCGTCCCAGTTCATTCATGCGATCTGTGCGCAACAACTCGCTCATCAACGCTACTAGACCGGACCCGCAGATGCCGGTTGGCACTCCACCGCCGAGCACGTCGAGATGAAACGCTCCCGCATCATCGATATGCACATTGGCAACTGCACCATCCAACGCGGGCATGCCGCAGCTAATGGCACCGCCTTCAAACGCCGGACCTGCCGGGCAGGACGCCGCCAGAATCCGATCCTTGTTGCCGACGATCAGCTCCGTATTAGTGCCGATATCCATGACAGCAACGCGCCGCGTTTCGTTTGCGATATCCACGGCTAACATGCATGCTGCCGCGTCAGCACCAACATGTCCGCTGATGATGGGGCCCCCGTAAACACGGGCCTTTGGATGAATCGGAAGCAAGCAACGACGTCCGGTTTCGGTGAGCGTCGTATCCGTGCGCTTGCCTTCGGCCATCTCGATTTCGGTAATGGACTGATAAGGACTTTGCCCGATGGAATAGACACTTTGGCGGAAGAAAATATCGCGCATGGTGGAGTTGCCCACCACCACCATTTCGTAAATGGTTTTTGGGTCAACCGGAAATTCTTCTATCGCATGGGTGAGATAACCGGCCAGCGTACGGCGCAACAGTTTCCCCGGATGCTCGGTATCGTACTGGATGCGCGCCATGATATCCGATCCGCCGAAGCGCTGTGGATTTTCAAACGAACAATCGGCGACGAGTTCGCCCGTCTCCAGATTCATCAGGCGAAGTACAACCGTCGTCGTGCCAAGGTCCATGGCGATGCCATGAATCGGACCGCTGGACTGTGCCACTTCCACGCCATCAATCAGGATTCGATCCCCATCGCGAGTTACCGCCGGGTCCAATGGAAACGAAGCGCCAAGGTTCAACGCGGAATGCTCAATCCGCATCTGTCCGCGACGCATCGTATGACAGCGAATCTCACCTTCTCCGACCAACGCCTGGCATGACAGACGAAAGTTCGCGGGAAGATGCTGTTCAAACGCAGTGCGCTCCGAGAGATTCTCCATCCCTTCGGTCACCTCGACAATGCACTCCTTGCACTTGCCCAGCTTGCGGCAGGAGGTAGGCACACGAATGCCGAGGCTCTCGGCGCAGTCGAATAAACTGCCACCCGGAGCCATGCGGGAAGCATGCCCGTTGATGTGCAGAAGTGTCGGCATAACGAAGCCGACTTACCAGTCGGCCTGAGCTTCCAGTTCGGCTTGAACCGCCTGTGCAACTTCCATAGCGGTGCCGTCGCGGTCCTCTTCGTCACTCCAGCGCCATTGCGCCAGATAGTCGTCGGATCCCTGAAGGCCGCGTTGGGCTGCAAGTATGTCGATACGCTCGGTGAAGCGGATCGGCATTTCTAAAGTTACGTCGTCCTGGTCGTCTTCAACTTTAATTTGAGACGGAACTTCCTGCCAGTACAGGATCTTGTAGGTCGCCATTGGATTCCTTGTGAGCGGCCAGCCGCAAGAAAAGATCAACCGCGGCGGAAGCGTTTGCTCCGTAACCATCGGCGCCAATCTCGTCGGCGAACATCTGACTGATCGGTGCTCCGCCGATTGCCATCTTGATATGACCACGCCCGGCTGCTTCAAACCCGTCGATCACGGTTTTCATATACGTCATCGTTGTAGTCAGCAACGCGCTCATGCCGATGATATTGGGATTGCACTTGTCGGCGGCGGCCATGAATTTCTCTACACTCTGATCCACGCCGATATCGTGGACTTCAAAGCCCGCGCCTTCGGCCATCATCAGCACCAGATTCTTGCCGATGTCGTGGAGATCGCCGCGGACCGTTCCCATCAGCAGCGTGCCGACACGTTGTGAATCATCGGTTCGCGCGCTAAGTAGTGGTTTCAAAACACCCATGCCAGCCTTCATCGCGCGAGCCGCAATTAGCACTTCCGGCACATACAAAACATTGTGCTTGAAATCTTCACCCACCACGCTCATCCCGGCGATTAGACCATCGGTGAGAATCTCCTGCACCGCCCGACCCTCAGCCAAAGCATCAATGGTCATCTGCTCCACTTCTTTTGCCTTGCCTTCGTAAAGGCACTGGTTCATCAAAGCGTAGTCGACCATTTAGCGCCCCGCTCCTACCAGCCGATTGGCATTGAATTCCTTGAGAGCCTCCAACATGGCGAGCATGTTTTCGCGAGGCATTCCGGGGCTGACACCGCCACCGACGGAAAGAATCATGCCGCTATCGCCGCCGCCTTCCAACACTTCCAGCGTCTCGTCGCGTACCTCGTCCGGTGTCCCGCGTACTGCTATCTCCAGAGGATTCACATTGCCCATCAAACACATGCGATCGCCCACGCGCTGCTTCACTTCGCGGATGTTTTTCTGCTTGCCCCAGTTGAGAACGTTGAACCCGGCGTCGGGCAAGTGGTTCAGGCAAGCGTCCACTTCCGCGTCGTTGTGATAGACCTTGATCCAATCCTTCGGGAACGCATCGCAGATGCGCTTGAGATACGGGTGTGCGAATTCCTTGTAGTGTTCTTCATTGATAAAACCGACAATGTCGTCAAGAATGAAGATGCTCTCTACGGTGTCTCCCATCACCTTGTGCTGGGCCTTCAACCAGTCGATGACCACATTGGTGCAAAGATCGATGAGTTTGTGTGCGCCCTTGGGGTCCTCAACAAGGTCGATCATCAGGTGTGTGGTGCCACGAACAAAACCAGCCGTACAGAGAGGGCCGCGAGCCGTCACCATCGGCAGTATGTAACCGGCATCCAGAATACGCTGCTTGTGCATGCCAATCCGGTGCAGTGTCATTGCAGCGAACGCATCGGCATCCACTTCGTACTCTGGAAACTGATCGATGTCTTCCAAGCGGTAGAGCGTATGGTATTCGCTCGGTGTGTTGTCCTGCCAAAACTTGATCTTTGCGCCAAGTATGGACGGCTCGGCCGCCATACCGTATTCCATCCACCACGACGGAATGAAAATCACGTCCGGAAACTCTTCCATGATCTTTAAGTTGGACTGGAACCAAAGTTCGGGGTCCAAATAATAGTCCATGTGCTTGATGCCAAGATAGCCTGGAATCCAAGGGCTATCGACGATCATCGCCATTGGAATCTTGTCTAACTTTTCCAGCCGGGCTGCTCGTTTAAATGTATCCCACTGTTCTCGGCGCAATGTTGTTCCTGTCCTTTTCCGTTCCCTCTTAGTTTACATCAGCAAGCAGGGCTAAAGCGAATAGTTCGAACGGCAAACAATAGCAAGTCTCCTCCACTACCGTTTCTGGATACGCAGGCCAGCCGGGATTATGGCCCGCGCAATGTCCAAGGCATCACCTCTCAGCGGTACTGGGATCACAACCGTTCCCAGACTCAAACGAGCACCGGTTCCCGTTAACGAAAGCGCCCGTTTGACGTCGAAATAGGATCTCAACAGGCGCGCCCGCTTAGGATCCGTTGCCGTAATCACTGCCTCGGTCAAAACCTTCTCAGCGGAAGTGTAGAACAAAGTACCAACAACATTCCCCGCTTCGCCCTCTGGAACTTCAAACCCAACGTAACGAAGCGTCCGTACATCTTTAGTGATGGAAACCTGCGCAATGGGTACGTGCGTATCAAAAAGATGCGCACCATTGCCAAGGCTGTAGATGGACCACCATTCCACATCCCCAAGACCGCGCTCCACACCCACAATCTCATTATTCATAACCCGGGCATCGGTACCGGCAACCACAATCTTGTAAAGCGGCGGCGCTGTCAAATCACGACCCAGGGGCCAGGCTTCGAGTGTAGTGGAAGCTTCTATTCCAACCTCATCCACAACTTCTCGTGTGCGCGTCGTCGTTCTCAGCAACAATTTTTCCTGCGTTGGCCGCCCCGGAATCCCATTGCCGGTGACTTCAAAGACTGTATTGGAGATCTCGACGGCCTGAGCCGGTCCGTCGATCTTGAAACTAACAGATGAAACCGCTTGGGAGGAGTACGGCGTCTGCGCAGGCAACACTGCTGTCGCAAAAGCTGCTATGTAGATCGATTTCAGAAATCCGGCTGCCATGTCCAACCTCCGTTAGTAACCGCATCCAGATATGGCTTCTTGATCTTCTGCAGATCAACCCCCATATCTTTTTGAAAGAACACAACCCCGCGTGCAACACGCTTGTTCCAATCACCCGAAGGATTGTCGCTTGACGCAATGAACTCTGTCACTCTTACGCACTTCGACTTCTCATCCAATACCAATACGATCTTATGCTGAGTGTCGGTACCGGACGCCCGGTACGTTGTCACAATCTCCCACCGGTTGGTTTCCACTGACGGATGTAGCTGACTCAATCGCTCGCGCAATTGCTCCACACCAACGGGGTCACCCCGTCCGCCTGTCACTACAGCCCATGCAAATCCCCAGAAGAACCATGCTGTCGCCAAAATTATAAGCAACACCACTCCCATCACTCGTACGAGTAAAGATTGGAAAATGGTCACAAACCAAGGTTGTGCTGCTCCTGTTGTAATAAACTTCAGTCTGGACCTTGCGATCCGGTTTTCTACAGCCTGTCTGTCGCTGCCCGTCCAGAACAGCAGGGCATTGCCGGATAATCTCATACTGATTACATCGTTGGACGGTTGACGAGTAGCCCACCAGCCTGTTTCTTCCGATCCGCCAGTATTAGTGACACGGAACAACCTCCACAATCGGGCTGACGCCTCGCGTGCCACTGACTCATTCGCAAAGCGCGCAGCCGTCATAGTTTCTCCCGTGGGCCAGAACGCCATCTTGGCTTGCTGTGCCTCCACAAGCGCATCCGCATAAACTCCCTTGGCATCTCGAATCAACGCCGGATCTGCATCCGGGCCAAACACAGTCTGAAGATCGCGAAGATCCATGCGGGAAACGGGCGCAGGGTACGCATACCCAACGTAGGCGTGTACCAGACCTGGAACCACGGCAATGCTATAAAAAACTGCCACAAACACAACAGGCCGGAGTGACTGCCCGCCTCTTCTCATCAGCAAGGCAACTGCTGTAAATACGAAGGCCCCTGCTAGTGCAAGAACGACGTAGATGGCAGCCCCAAAATTTTGCTGTAAATACGAAATCACTCGTTCAATCCGGCCCGCTCAATCCAGATGCATGGGAGAACAGCAAGGGGGCTGCACCGGCTTTGGCTCCATCAGCTCCGCCCGTGTTTGATTGGGATCATAAAGATTGAGCTGCCATTTCCCATCACGCCCGATCTTTGGCGGCTCGGTCGTCATGCCACGGTCGGTTACCGTCTTGTGTCCTGTCTCGACGCTGGGCACGCCCAGCGCAAGGTGATTCATTACGCCGCGTGTCCGCGTACTCGGATTATTCACATTGAGCATGAACTCAATCCAATCGGTGCCCTCAGGAACCCGCATGCTGACCCAATCGGTTCTGTCGTCGCGGCTGCCGCCGTACCATTGCAGCTTGAACCCAAGCACATCCCGATACAGTTTTTCCGCCGCAGTCCGGTCCTTTACAATCATTCCGACGTGAATCATGCGCTCGGAAACGCGAGTCTTCGGCATCAGCTTCCCGAACTGCTTGCCATGCATGGATCCCTTGAGATACTGGACAAACTCTAGTGTGTAACCATCCGGATCGCGTATCGTGAAGCTCATGTTGCCATTCACATCTTTGGCCACCTTCGCCGGAACCGCCACGCCCTTGCCCGCCAGATAATCGCGCAACTTTTTGGCGTCGGAAGTCTCAAACGCCATTTCGATCAGGCGGTCTTGCTCCGGACCGCTCAACTCGGGCAGCACCTGGATGTACTGGTGATCATTCACCTTGAAGAAAGTAAACTTCGCTGATGCACCCTTCTTTTCCTTTTGGAAAGCCTCCTGATAACCCAGCACCTTCCCATAGAAATTCTTTGCCGCATCCAGATTATCTGTGCGCAGAGAAATGTGAGCCACACCGACAATAGGCGGCCTCGTCTGGGCCGAGACTGCCAAAGTAAACAGGAAACTTGCCAACACTGATTTCGACATAGAAACAGTGTACTCCCAAAGCCTAACCAGCCACTAATGATAAATCCCCGGAGCCTCATGTCCCAACTTCTCTACATATTCGTTATAGGTTCCGGGGTAAACCAGCGGAGTCCGGTCCGATCCGCTTTCCCCGCCCAGCTCCAACACTCGCGATCCAAGCCCGCGCAAAAATGTGCGATCATGCGAAACAAAAATCATCGTACCTTCAAATTGTTTCAACGCCTCCACCAGCATCTCCTTAGTCGCTAGATCCAAGTGGTTCGTCGGCTCATCCACCACTAGGAAGTTCGGCGGATGGTACAGCATCCGCGCCATAGCCAAACGGGATTTCTCACCGCCCGAAAGTGAACGGATACGCTTGTCAACATCATCGCCGGAAAACTGGAACACGCCAGCCAGCGTTCGCAACGACCCAATCCCATCCTGAGGAAAATCACGCTGCAACTGCTCCGCAACCGTCAAATCCCCATCCAGGACTTCAAGCGACTGCTGCGCAAAATACCCCATCGTCAAACTCGCGCCCAATCGGATTTCGCCATTATCAGGAGCCGATGCCCCGGCAATCATCTTCAGCAGCGTGCTCTTTCCCGCTCCGTTCCTGCCCATCACGGCCCAACGTTCTCCGCGCCGGATCGTCAAACTGAAGCCTTCGTAAATTACCCGGTGCCCGTAAGCCTTGTGCAGATTTTCAATCACGGCAACCTGATCGCCGGATCGCGGCGGCACACGAAAATCGAATTTTACTACCTGTCGCTTCTTCGGCAGCTCAATTTTTTCGATCTTGTCCAGCGCCTTGATCCGACTCTGCACCTGCGCGGCTTTAGCGGCGTGAGTCTTGAACCGCTCAATAAACCTTTGTTCCTTGGCGAACATTGCCTGCTGCCGTGAGAACGCCGCTTGCTGGTTCGCCTCCCGTATGGTGCGTTCTCGCTCATAGAAATCGTAATTTCCCGAGTAAGCAATAATTTCGCCCGCATCAATTTCGGCGATCTTTGTGACAATCCGGTTCATGAACTCCCGGTCGTGCGACGTCATCAAAAGGGAGCCGGTATGGTTCTTTAGAAACTGCTCCAGCCAAATAATCGACTCAATATCCAAATGGTTTGTCGGTTCGTCCATCAGCAGCACTTCTGGTTTGCCCAACAGAACACGCGCCAATGCCACGCGCATCTTCCAACCGCCGGAAAGCGCTCCTACATCGCCATCAATTTGATCATCCTGAAACCCAAGCCCGTGCAAAACCTCGCGGGCCTGCGCCTCCAGAGTATACCCGCCGAGGTGTTCGTATTCTTCCTGAACCTCGCCAAACCGCTCCAGGATTTTCTCCATTTGATCGGCCTGATCGGGGTCCTCCATTTGATGCTGCAAATGCTCCAATTCGTGATGTAAGTCTCCAGCGCGACCGCTACCGGCAATGGCTTCATCCAGAACGGACCGCCCCGACATTTCCTCGACATCTTGACGGAAATAACCGATGGTGAGCTTTTTGGGCACCGTCACATCGCCCTCATCTGGCGATTCCTCTCCCACAATCATGCGAAAGATCGTAGTCTTCCCGGCACCGTTGGGACCAACTAGGCCTACCTTCTCGCCAGGGTTCAACTGAAAGGAAGCATCGACAAACACCAACTGCTTGCCGTACTGTTTTTGGAGGTTAGAGAAAGAAATCATGAGGGACCAGACACACCACTCCCTAGCCGTAGGCGCGGGAAAACGAGGCGTACAGTCTATTCTACCGGGGATTCGTCCGGCGGTGCCTCATCGGGAGCGGACGGACTGTTATGTGCCACCCTCCAAAGAGGAGGGCGTCCGCGACGCTTCTTTTGTCCCATGGCAATTCGCTCTAATGCCAGTATTGCTTCGTCCACCGAGGCCAGTTCCTCCTGCAACGCTGCAACCATCTTGCCAAGATCCATATTTGCCAGGATACCGCAACTTGCAGCGCCTTTTCAGCCCTCGAAGCTAGAATTTTCTTGAAATACTCAGAAGAAGTGAAAAATCTGCAAAGGCAGCATCGCCGTGAGTCCGATTTGCGCAATCGGAAAGACTTTTTCGCCGGTTACGCTCGAGTACGTGCGCCACGAAGACCTAGGCAGTAGGCAAAGTGTTTTCAGAACACAGATACTGAGGAAGGCTCCTGCTGAGATCCGACCGGCGTGTAGCTCAAGAGCACCCCCACCAACACAACCACAACACACCCGATCACGTTGTACCAGAGGAATGAGATATCGGTGTACTTGGCGGCCCAGAAGATAGCTGCTTCTCCGGCTAAGACTGCTATGAAGGCTGCCGTGCCGTTGACTCGTTTTGTAAAGAAGGCGAGGACGAAGACACCCAGCAGGCCTCCGTAGAAGAGTGAGCCTATCATGTTGACTGCTTCTATGAGTGAACCGAGTCCGCTGCTGAAGAGCGCTGTTACTACTGCGTATGCTCCCCAGAACAGTGTTGCTATTTTTGAAACGGTTAGATAATGCTGGTCCGTTGCGTTGCGGCGGATGTGGCGTTGGTAGACGTCGATTACGGTGACGGTTGCCAGCGAGTTGATCTCGGCCGAGATTGTGGACATTGCTGCTGCGAAGATCGATGCCATGATCAGCCCTACGACTCCTACTGGAAGGTATTGCATGACGAAGGTCAGGAAGATGTAGTTCGTATCGTTGAAGGACTTGCCTGTGACCGTCGCGGCCAGATCCGAGCCTTCTTTCTTTGCTGCTTCGAACTCTTTGTGAGCGGTGCGATAGGCGGTCAGGCTGGCTTCATCCTGAGCGCTCACGTACGCTCTTGCGGCTTTGGCTCTCACTGTGAACGCGGCATCATACTTGGCTTGGAGTTGCGTGTAGCTTTGGGTTTGCTGGATCTTCTTGAGTGCGGCGTTGTCGAACAGGATGGGCGGCGCGGTGAAGGTGTAGAACACGAATACAACGGCACCTGTCGCCAGGATGAAGAACTGCATCGGCACCTTGGCGATGGCATTGAATAGCAGGCTGATGCGGCTTGCCGCAATGGATTTGCCCGTGAGGTAACGCTGCACCTGGGATTGATCGGTGCCGAAGTAGGCGAGGGACAGGAAGAGTCCTCCGATGAGTCCGTTCCAGATGTTGTAGCGGTCGTTCCAATCAAAGCTGGTGACAACGGGGTTGAGGCGACCTGCTGCTCCCGCTAAGTGTAATGCTCCGCCGAGACCGATATCCGACGGTAACAGCCAGATCGCCGTTCCCAGCGCAACGATGAGTCCGGCAAACATGATCAGCATCTGCTGGAAGTCTGTCCATGTCACGGCTTGGATTCCTCCGAGAGTGGTGTAGCCGACGACAACAACTCCCATGAATAAAGTAGTCCAGTGGTCGGGCCAACCGAGGATAACCTTGAGTACGATGGCAGGAGCGGAGAGTGCGATGCCGACGGCTAGTCCGCGTTGGATTAGAAAAATACCGCTTACGAGGGCGCGTGTTTTGGCATCGAAGCGGCGCTCCAGATATTCGTATGCAGTATAGACGCCAGAGCGATGGAACAGCGGAACGGCAGTGGCGCAGATGAGGATCATCGCGATGGGAAGTCCGAAGTAAATCTGGACAAAACGCATGCCATCGACGTAGGCTTGGCCTGTTGTCGAGATGAAGGTGATGGCGCTGGCCTGTGTCGCCATGATGGACAAGGCCATTGCGTACCACGGCATGGTCTTGCCGGCGAGAAGGTAGTTGCTAACAGAGTCAGAGCCGCGCGACTTCCAGAGTCCATAGCCCACTATGAAAACCACAGAAGCGATGAGTACTGCCCAATCAATCCAATTCATGGGCTGAAGGTGACCTTGAAGATCCAGAAGCCCAGAATCAGGAGCACCAGGTAGATCACAACTGCCGCGTACACGTTTCGCCAGGTGCCTAGAAACGGTGGTGGATCAATATCGTTCATGCGGCGCTACTTCATTTTTCCGGCGCTGAGGAAGTTGGCAAAAATGCGATATGCGCCGGGGACACCGGCTGGCAACTGTCGGAACCATGCGAGTGGCGAGAAGATGAACGTACCCTTGCCGTACTTGGTGTAGATGGTGCCGCCGTCGAGCGTGGGCTGGCCAGGATCGTTGCTGCGCCAGAGGGCATCGTAGCGCGGGTCCCATTCCACGGCGTAGTAGGCACCGCGTTCCTGAACCCAGCCTGTGTAGTCAGCTGGAACAATTTGATTGGGAGCTTGGAGCACACGATGGTCCGGCTTAAGGAGCATCATGGGCGATTCCTCCACGGTGACACGGGCGTCATTGTTGGTGCCGTATCTGAATAGATAAGGGCCGACCTTGTCGAAGGCGATGCCACGTTCCTGGCGCAGGTATTGGACCACGAGAGTTCCGCCTTTGTTCACGTAGTCCATCAGGCGCGGTTGATTGGTGCGCAAATCCGTGCGGGTGTTATAGGCACGCACACCGGTGACGATGGCATCGTATTTGGTGAGGTCGGCGTGAGCGAGTGCGTCAGAATCCAGCATGGTCACT
>Ga0315912_10003834_pt1 | contig 14648 bp, 16 predicted proteins | sample VfabasoilMG_FD_204469 | JGI IMG/M metagenome (GOLD analysis project Ga0315912, IMG submission 204469) | Garden soil microbial communities collected in Santa Monica, California, United States - V. faba soil | ecosystem: Environmental > Terrestrial > Soil > Garden | place: USA: California... | reverse complement strand
TGCGGCGTCAGCGTCATCGCCGCGGCGAAATACACGACGGCGTTGATCGCGGCCACGATCAGGACCACGGCCAGCACGAAGTAGACGACGAGCAGGCCGGTGCGGCGGCGCGCCTGGTGCTGGTGCTCGAAGAACGTGGTCGGTTCGGTCGCCATCGGATCGGTCAGCACTTGCGGGACTTGAGCCGGGGCTCACCCGTCCGCACCCAGTAATCCAGCTTCCGTTTCGATTCGGAATCCACGGTCCGTATCCGCTCCTTGAGTTCCGCCATGGCGCGATCCGCCACCTCGAAATTGTCGAGCACGCACGCGGTCGCCATCATGCCCGCGGCACTGAACGCGAGCCGGCGATTGCGCTCCTCCTCCGTGACGTCGACTTTCAGTCCGGCGTCATGCGCGCGGCTGTAATACTCGAGACCCCGATCGTACCGGCGCTGCTCCCAATAGTAGTCGCCGAACTCGCGCGCGAGCACCTCCTTGTCGATCCGGTCACCGTCCGTCCCGAGCCGCTGCCGGACCATCACGGGATCGAATTTTTCCAGTATTTCGATGGCGCGCGCCATCTCCGCTTCATAAGCGTTCCTGTCCCCCTGATCGTGATGGAGGTCGGCCAGCACCGACAGGATGCGCGCGGCTTCCGGCGGCGCACCCGCGGACCAGGATTCCATGGAGGTCAGCGTTGCCCGCAACCTCTCCTCCGCTTCCGCGAGCTTCCCCTTCGACCGCAGCGCCTCGGCCATCTCGTACTGCGCCGCCCAGGCCGCGATCGGGCCGTCCCAGGGAGTTGGCGGGCCAGCCACCGTCCCGGGTGCGCGGGCTTTCGGCGCGGGCCGCGATGCGGCGGGTTTCGTCGCCGTCGGCAATGGCGGCGGCGCGGGGTTCCGCGCCTGTCCCGCTGACGCCAGCGCTTCCGGCGACAACCGTTCCGCCGGCGGCGGGGAATGGACCTGGATCAGGGCGACGAGCGCCGCCACGAGTGCGGCGGAGATCGCCATGCGCGGGATCGGCGACTCGCCGGCGTCCACGACCGGCCCCGCCGGTTTAGTCTCGCCGGCGGCGAGCAGTCCCGCGTACTTCCGGTGCTCGCGGCCGTGCGCGTACAGATCGAGCGCCGTTTTCAGGACGACCAGCAGCGCGATGAACGCGGCGGGCGATCCGATCACCTCGATCAGTATCCCGCCGACCAGGATCAGCACGTGCAGGACGACGACGCGGCCATAGGGCGTGAACATCAGCACACCGGCGTTCGCCTCCCGGTATTCGCCGCGGCCCAGATAATTCGCGAAGTAGGAGTAAGCGTGGCTGGCGCCGAGCGCGATCACGGCCGGCATGAGACCGAACTCCGCGGCAACCGTGCTCAATGCCGACAGGTCCGTGTCGGGCCTGAGCCCGAATTCCTCCAGGAATTCCCGGCCGAACAACACCATGACAAAGAGGCCGTGCACCAGGCAGAACATCCCGTAGTGAAAGATGAAGAAGGGGATGAGGAAGAACTTCTGGGCTCCACCCTGCGCCGCGTTCAGGATACGCAGCACGTTGAACGCGCCCACGAACACATTCTCGATCCAGAAGAGAACCATGATGGGCAGAAGCTCCCAGCCGAAGAACAGCACACCGACGGCCGGCACGACGTTGGCGGCCACGAGCACCCATGCCGACGGACGCTGCCACAGGGAGAAATCGATCTCCGCGGGTACCGGCGGCGGCGCCTTCCGCGCCGCGCTTTCCACCTGCGGCGCGGGCGCGCCTGCCGCATGCTCCACCCGAAACTCGTAGGTGCGGACGAGATCCACCCCGGGCACGTCCGCGCTCAATTCCAGTTTCCAGTCGAAGTAGTCGCGATCCAGTTCGGCCGCCGTCGCATCCGTCGGCACGGTCGTGCCGGGTACGTGCGGCGGGATGTCGATGACGAAGTTGACGCGCGCCTGCGCGCCGAGCGGCGAGACGGGCGCGCGCGGCTCCCCGCGGACCCAGAACTCGGTGTCGCTGCGGTTCCTCGATCCCTTGCTGCCGCGCGTCCAGCGCACCTTGTTGCACACGAGCTTGAGGGACACGGTGCGCAGCACGTCGTGCTTCCGCAGATCCAGGTACGCCTTCAGCCTGCCGCCGGCTCGTGGCGGCTCGTGCAGGTGCAGCGCCACGTCCCCGAAGCGCAGCACGCTCAGCGTGACCTTGGCCATGTGAAACACGGCAATCAGGGCGAAAAACGAGAACAGCCCGATGATGACGTACGCGAACCAGACGTCGCCGCCTCCCTGGTCCGTCAACAGGGCGATCCAGAATGGCGTGAGGAACCCGGCGAAGATCAGCGTGCCGATCCAGCCCGCGATCAGGTAGCCGCGACGCTCGTTCGGCAGGATCGTGGAACTGGCGGGAGTCGCCATGTCAGGCAGCCCGGAACGGCCCGCCGCCCGGAAACGCCCGGGCCGGCGGGAAGCGCGTCAACCCGTCAGGTTGACCTTCACAGCCTTGCGCGCTGCCTGGTCCTCGATCTGCAGCAGCTGTGCTTCCTGGAAGCCGAACGAGCCGGCGATGAGGTTGGCCGGGAACACTTCGCGTTTGACGTTGTAGGACATGACCGAATCGTTGAAGTGCTGGCGCGAGAACGCGACCTTGTTCTCCGTTGAGGAGAGTTCCTCCATCAACTGCTGGATCGTCTGGTTCGCCTTGAGATCCGGGTAGGCCTCGGCCAGCGCGAAGAACCGGCCGAGCACGCCGGACAGCGCGCCTTCCGCGGCACCGAGTGCCGCGACCGCCTTGCCGTCCTCGGGATGCGCGGCCGCCGCGCGTGCCGCCGTCTGCGCCTGGTTGCGCGCCTGGATCACCGCTTCCAGCGTTTCGCGCTCGTGCTTGATGTAGCCCTTCGTGCTCTCGACGAGATTCGGGATCAGGTCGTAGCGCCGCTGGAGCTGCACGTCGATCTGCGCGAAGGCGTTCTTGAACTGGTTGCGGGCCGCGACGAGACCGTTGTAGAGGGAGATGACGTAGAAGACGATGCCGACGACGATGGCCAGCAGGATGATGGTATCGATGCCCATGGTGCCTCTCCTCGCAAGGTGCGATCCCCGCTCAAGTATAGACCCGGCGCGCGCCCCGGATCAGTGCTTCCTTTTCCCTGCGCGGCAGGCGCTTGATGGCCGCTTCGCGCCGTGCCGCCGCCGACCGCGAGGCGCGCCGTTCCGTGTACACGAGGCGCACCGGGCGCCGGCCGCGGGTGTAGCGCGCCCCGCGCGCGCCGCTGCCGTTGTGTTCCGCGATCCGGCGCTTGGCGTCCAGCGCGATGCCCGTGTAGAGCGTGCCGTCGGCGCAACGGGCGATGTACACTTTCCAGCCTTTCATCCCGGGATCATCCCATGACGGACACCGCGCCGAAACACCCGACCGAGGGGCTCCGCTGGCAGGGCGAGATGGGCGAGCGATGGAACGCCCACCACGAACAGTTCGAGAGCATGATCGCCCCGGTCGGCGCCGCGCTGATCGAAACGGCCGCGTTTCGCCCCGGCGAGACCGCGATCGATGTCGGCTGCGGCGCGGGGGCGACGACGTTCGAGATCGCGCGCCGCATCGGACCCAAAGGTCGCGTCACCGGTCTCGATATTTCGGCGGCGCTCGTCGAAACGGCGCGGCGCCGCGCGCGGGAGACCGGGATCGGCAACGCCAACTTCGTCGCCGCCGACGCGACGACCGCCTCCTTCACGAATCTTTTCGACTGCCTGTTCTCGCGGTTCGGCGTCATGTTTTTCGACGATCCTCACGCCGCCTTCGTCAACCTGCACGGGTTTCTCAAGCCGGGCGGGCGCCTCGTGTTCTCCTGCTGGGGTCCGATGAACGAGAACCCGTGGGCGCAGGAAGCGATGGGCGTCGTGTCGCGTCACAAGGAGCTGCCGAAACCGGTCCCGCGCGCGCCAAGCCCGTTCGCCTTCGCCGACACCGACTATGTGCGCGACATCCTCACCAAGGCGGGATTCACCGACATTTCGATCGTCGCCTGGCGCGGACCGCAACTGGTCGGCGGCGCGGGCGCGAATGCCCGCCGCGCGGCGCAGTTCCTCATGGACGCCGCTTCCGTGGGCGACGCGCTCACCGGCGAACCGCAGTCACTGCGGGATCGCGTGCTGACTGACCTGGTCGTCATGTTTGAGAAATACGACGGACCGGGAGGCGTCCGTACGCCGGCGCTGGCGTGGATCGTCTCGGCCCGCGCCTGAGGAACATTCCCGTGCCCGTGACGATCGATGACATCCGCCGCGCGGCGCAGCTGCTCGACGGCCAGGTCGTCCGGACGCCGACCGTGCCGTCGCGCACGCTGTCCGCGATCCTCGGCGCGGACGTCCGGCTGAAGCTCGAGAATCTCCAGTTCACCGCCTCGTTCAAGGATCGCGGCGCCTTCGTGAAGCTGGCCGCCCTGTCGGAAGCGGAGCGGCGCCAGGGCGTGATCGCGATCTCGGCAGGCAACCACGCGCAGGCCGTCGCCTACCACTCGCAGCGCATGGGTATTCCCGCTGTGATCGTGATGCCGGAGCCGACGCCGCAGATCAAGGTCGAGCACACGCGGAACTTCGGCGCCGAGGTCGTGCTCGCCGGCGAAACGCTGGCGGAGACCGGCGGACGCGCGGGCGAGATCATGAAGGCGCGCGGCCTCGTGCTGGTACATCCCTACGACGACGACGCGGTGATCGCGGGACAGGGCACGGTCGGTCTCGAATTGTGCGAGGACGTGCCGGACCTCGACTGCATCGTCGTGCCGGTCGGCGGCGGCGGACTGATCGCTGGCGTCAGCGTCGCCGCGCGCGCGCTTCGCCCCTCGGTGGAAATCTACGGCGTGGAAGCGGCGCTGTATCCCTCGATGCACAACGCGGTACACGGCCGCGCCGAACCCTGCGCGGGAGACACGATCGCGGAAGGCATCGCCGTGAAGATTCCGGGCACGCGTACCGTGCCGATCGTCCGAGAGCACGTGAACGAGATCATTCTCGCCTCAGAGGCCGCGCTCGAACACGCGATCGCGCTGCTGCTCATGGTCGAGAAGACACTCGTCGAAGGTGCCGGCGCCGCCGGACTCGCGGCGCTCGCCGCGCGACCGGAGCTCTTCTCCGGGCGCAAGGTCGGCATCGTGATCAGCGGCGGGAACATCGACTCGAGGCTGCTCGCCTACGTGCTGCTGCGCGAGCAGGTCCGCGAAGGCCGCCTGCTCGTCGTCCGCATGGACGTCCCGGATCGTCCCGGCAGCCTGGCGCGCATGGTCTCGCTGGTCAGCGAAGCGAAAGGCAACATCGTGGACGTCGCGCACTCGCGCCTGCTGACGTCGCTGGTCGCGAAACGCGCCGGGATCACGCTGACGATCGAGACCCGCGATCGCGGGCACTCCGACGAGATATTGAAGCGACTGCGCACCGACGGACTTGAGCCGCGGATCGTGGAACCGCAGACCTGAAACGGCAAATGCGGCCGCCGGGGACGGCGGCCCTCCAGAAAGCGGAATCGCTACAGTGCGAGGGGCCGCCAAATGTCAGCGCCCACGCGCATGAAGCACCTTATGGCGCGCGCAGCTTGACGGTGAAACGCAGCTGCACTTCATCGTCGAGGAATCCGGTGTCCAGCCACTCGCCGATGCCGACGCCGTAGTCGAGCCGCCGGATGGACGTCTCTCCCTCCAGCAGCCAGGAGTCCTGCCCGGGTTCCCGGGCGAACATGAACGGAACGATCAGTTCGTGCACGCCGTCGCGGAGCGAAAACCTGCCGGTCACCTCGAAGCGGTTCTCGCCCAGCGGGCGGATCGCGCTGCTCTGGAACACTGCCTCCGGGTGCGCGGCGGAATCGAGGAACAACGCGCTCCGCAGCGCTTGGTCCGCCTCCGGCAAACCGGTGTCCACGGAATCGGTGAGGATCATCAGTTCGATGCGGCCCGATTCGGGCGCGGCAGGATCGAAGCAGAGCGTGCCGGTGAAGGCGTGGAACACGCCCTCGAAGGGCTCATCGCGCTGCATGGCCGTGAACGCCAGCGAACTCGCCTCGACGTCCGGCACGTAGCAGACCGACGCATCGGCCGGGAACGGCAAGGCGAATCCCGTTGTCAGAAGTACAACCAGACCTGCATTTCGCATCGCACTCCCCCGGGCTTGATTCGACTCGACCGCGCGACCACACTCAACCGCAGACTTCCATGAACATCCCGAGTTCCCCGACCTGGTTCCGCGCGCTGCTGGCGGCGGCAGTACTCTCCACTGCCGGCTGCCAGCAGGCACCGGTGGAGATCCCTGAACCGGCGACTGCCTCACCCCTGCCCGCGCTGCCGGCACCGCCGGCGGATGCCGTCCCGTTCAAGGTGAACACGGAAGAATCCGATCTGCGCGTCATCGTATACCGCGGCGGTCCGCTGGCGAAGTTCGGGCACAACCACGTGCTGCGCGCCGGCGATTTGCGCGGCGACGTCTACCTCGCGCGCGAGTTCGCGCGCTCGACGTTCAACCTGGCGTTCTCGCCGGAAAACTTCATCGTCGATCCCGCGGATGCGCGTGCCGAGGAAGGGCCGGACTTTTCCGTGCAGCCCTCACCCGAGGCCGTCGCCGGCACGCGTGCCAACCTGCTCGGGCCGAAAGTGCTGGATGCAGCGCGGTTCCCGCGCATCACGCTGCGCGCCACCGCGATCCAGGGATCGGAAACGCATTCCGTGATCACCGCGCGCGTCGGACTGCACGGCGTCGAACGCGACGTCAGTTTTCCGGCTTCGCTCGAACGCGACGGCGACCGGCTCCTCGCGAGCGGTACGCTCCTGCTGCGTACGCCGGACTTCGGCATCCCCTCGTTCACCGTCATGGGCGGCGGGTTGAAGGTGATGGAAGAAGTGACGATCAAGTTCAAGCTCGTCGCGGAAAGAGAGTGAGGCCGGTAGACGGTAGACGGTAGACGGTAGACGGGGAAAAGATAGAAGAGAGACAACATCTGCTCTTGTTTTCTTCCCCCGTCTACTGACTACCGTCTACTGTCTACGGCTTTTCCCACTCCAGCGACGGCTCGTCCATCGCGGAGTGTTGCTCCTTCAGGGCGAGGATGTGCTCCTCCCAGAAGCGCTGCGAATTGAACCACGGGAAGGCGCGGGGGAACGCCGGGTCGTCCCATCGCCGTGCGAGCCAGCCGGCGTAGTGCATGAGCCGCAGCGTGCGCAGCGGCTCGATCAGCCGCAGTTCGCGCTTGTCGAAATCCCGGAATTCGCAGTAGCCCTCCAGCAGGTCGCCGACTCCCGCGGTCATATCGCGCCGATCGCCGGCCAGGAACATCCACAGGTCCTGGATGGCCGGCCCGGTGCGGGCATCGTCGAAATCGACGATGAACGGCGCATCGCCGCGGATCAGGATGTTGCCAAGATGACAATCCCCGTGCAGACGGATCGTCCGGAACGCGGCGCCGCGCTCGAAGCTCTTCTTCAGTTTCTCGATGAGCTGGCCCGCGATCGCCTCGTAAGCCGGTCTGATGTCGGCAGGAATGAAATTCTGTTCGAGCAGGAACCGACTCGGTTCGATCGCGAAGGAGTCGACGTCGATCGTCGGCCGGTGCTCGAATGGACGCAGTGCGCCGATGTTGTGAATGCGCGCGATGCACCGGCCGAGCATCAGCAGGTGTTCAGGATTGTCGGGCTCCGGCGGACGGCCGCCGACGCGCGGGTAGATCGCCAGGCGGTGCGGACCGGCGTGGAACAGCGTCCCGCCGCCCGCGAGGGCAAGCGGCGCGATCACGGGGATCTCCTGTCCCGCGAGTTCGAGCGTGAACGCGTGCTCCTCTAGGATCGCCGCGTCGCTCCAGCGTGCCGGCCGGTAAAACTTGGCGACGACCGGCGCGCCGTCCTCGATGCCGACCTGGTAGACCCGGTTTTCGTAGCTGTTCAACGCCGCGACATGGCCGCTGCAGCGCAGGCCCGTCCTCTCGATCGCGTTCAGGATCTCGTCCGGGCCGAGATTCGCGTACGCGCCGATCGATTCGGCGTCTTCATCGTCCATGCGGGCATTGTAGGGGGGAATCCGCGTAGAATGCGGGGAAAGCGACCGTTCGGCCCATGCTGAACCTGATCCCTCTCCTTGTTGTCCTGCTGCTGCTGATCCTCCTCGCGTGGCCGACGGCGAAGGCCGCGCAACTGGTCGGAGCCGTGCAGACGAGCTTGCCCATGGCGATCGCCGCGATCATCGGCGGCACGCTGCTCACGATCGTCATCACGGTCCCGCTTGGCTTCGCCGTCGCGCTCGCAACCAAGGCGCCGCCTCCGGGCGCGATGTTGCTCCTGATCGGCGTCCTCGCGAGCGCCTTCGCCTACGCGAAAATTCTAGAAACGTCCTTCCTCGGCGGCGTCGCCATCTACGCGATCCAGACGGCCTGCTGGCTCGCGCTCAGCGGCCTCGCGTATCTCGGCATGACGAACGTGGCTCCCGAACTTGCCACGGCCGAAGGCATTTCGGATGTTCGCACCATCAGGTTGCGGGCGGCGGCGGACGAGGTGTGCAACTGCGGAACGGATCAGGACTGCCTCAGCCGGAATTACCGCGTGCTCAGGAAGATCGCCGGGGATTACGAAAGCGCGCTGCTGCTGCCAGCGGAAAAGACGAAAGTCGAGGAATACTCGCGGCGCGCCAAGCTGTGCGTGATGCAGCCGTCGGCACCGGGCGCGGAAGATCCGCAGGCTGCCGCTCCCGCCGCGGCTCCATCGTCCTGAACCGGGATGCTCAAGGTTTCCGGCAGCATCCACATCCCGCTGCACGAGATCGAACTGTCCGCGGTACGCTCGGGCGGGCCCGGTGGACAGAACGTCAACAAGGTCTCGTCCGCGATCCACCTGCGCTTCGACGTCCGCGCCTCGTCGCTGCCGCCGATCTGGAAGGAACGCGTGCTCGCGCTGCCAGACCGGCGTGTCACGGTGGACGGCGTGATCGTGATCAAGGCGCAACAGCACCGCAGCCGCGAGCAGAACGAGGCCGATGCGCTGCGGCGGCTCGCGGAACTCGTGCGCCGCGCCGGCGTCGTAAAGAAACGGCGCGTACCGACCCGCCCGTCGCTCGCTGCGAAACACCGGCGCCTGGACCAGAAGAAACACCGGGGCCACGCCAAGCAGCTGCGCGCAAAACGTCCTGCCCATGACGACACCTGAATCCACCCATGAAAAATTCTCGACTCCGCGAAAGATGCTGATCGCATTCCTCGTGCTCGCGTTCGCGGGACCGCTGCTGGTCGCCTGCAGCGGCAAGGTGAAGCTGTTCGACGACTGGCGCACCGCCGATCGTTCGCCCGCCGGGATCGCGCCCGATCCGGCGCGAGTCCGCGAGGCCGTCGTGCAGGTGTACGCCGCGCGTGCGTTCGAGTGGCGCGGCATCTTCGCCGTGCACACCTGGATCGCAACCAAGCGCGCGGAGGCCGATCATTATTACGTGCACCACGTCGTCGGCTGGCGGCTCCACGACACGGGGTCCGCCGTCGTCTCGGGTCCCGATCTCCCGGATCGATCCTGGTACGGGCAGCCACCGGAGCTGCTCCGCGAACTGCGGGGGCCCGCGGCGGAAACGGCTATCGACGGCATCGAGACGGCGGTAGCCAGTTATCCCTGGCCCGATCGGTACGTGGTCTGGCCGGGACCGAACAGCAACACGTTCACCGCCTGGATCGGCCGGCAGGTGCCCGCGCTCCGGCTGGACCTGCCGCCGACCGCCATCGGCAAGGATTACACCGGCACCGAACTCTTGAGCCGCGCGCCCAGCGGCACGGGCTGGCGGCTGTCCCTGTTCGGCCTCGCCGGCGTCACGCTCGCCCGCGAGGAGGGCCTGGAGGTGCAGGTACTGGGCATCGCCTTCGGGCTCAACCCGCTGGATTTCGAACTGCGCCTGCCCGGGATCGGCACCCTCGGCCCCGGCGGCCCGGCGCCGGCGTCATAAAGGACTTGAAATTCCGAGACTTGCCCGCGCTTCTTCTGGTATATTTGCCCGCATCTTGAATACGAACGCGCGCCCGGATTGCGCATGAAGCGAAGCGGTAATCCCCTCCGTCCCACCCCGCAGCACGGAATTTCATCGGAGACCCGCCCCGGATCACGCGTTCGAAGCGGATCCACGAGGAGTCATCTGAAGCATGTCGTTTGAGTCACTGGGCCTCAGGCCCGAATTACTCCGCGCGATCGCGGATCAGGGCTACACCGAACCCACGCCGATCCAGCGTCTGGCCATTCCCGAGGTTCTGTCCGGCAAGGACGTGATGGGCGGCGCCCAGACCGGGACCGGCAAGACCGCCGGTTTCACGCTGCCGCTGCTGCACCGTCTCATGTCCCACCCGCCTTCGCATGAAGGCAAGCGCCGAGTGCGCGCGCTGGTGCTGACGCCGACACGCGAACTCTGCATGCAGGTCGGTGAGAGCGTCGACGCCTACGGCCGGCACACGCAACTGCGCAGTACCGTCATCTTCGGCGGCGTGAACATCAACCCGCAGTTCGACGCGCTGCGCAAGGGCGTGGACGTCGTGGTCGCGACGCCGGGCCGCCTGCTGGATCACTCCGAGCAGAAGACCATCGATCTCGGGCACGTGGAGATCCTCGTGCTCGACGAAGCCGATCGCATGCTGGACATGGGGTTCATCCCGGACGTGCGGCGCATCATCCGCCTGCTGCCGAAGGAGCGGCAGAACCTGCTGTTCTCCGCGACGCTGACCGCCGAGGTGCGCATGCTGGCGCACGACTTCCTGTACAAGCCGGTCGCCATCCAAGTCGCGCCGCACAACACGGCGGCCGAGCAGGTGAAGCAGGCCGTCTACCCGGTGGATCGCTCGCGCAAGCGGGAGCTGCTGGTCAAGCTGCTCAAGGAGGGCGGCTGGAAGCAGGTGCTGCTCTTCGTGAACATGAAGGTGGACGCGAGCTCGCTCACGCAGCAGTTGCAGCGCGCGGGCATCAACGCCGGCGCGATCCACGGAGATCGCACGCAGGCGAAACGCACCAAGGCGCTGGAACAGTTCAAGGAAGGCAAGGTACACGTGCTGGTCGCGACCGACGTCGCCTCGCGCGGCATCGACATCGACGAACTGCCGCACGTCGTCAACTTCGAACTGCCGCACTCACCGGAAGATTACATCCACCGCATCGGCCGCACCGGCCGCGCGGGCAAGGAAGGCGAGGCGATTTCGCTGGTCGCGCAGGATGAAGACGTGCTGCTCGCGGATATCGAGAGCCTCCTCGGCCGCGAGATCCCGAAGGTGATCATCCCGGGCTTCGAACCCGATCCGAACATCCGCCGCCAGCCCGTGCGCCCGCGCAAGCTCAGCCGCGCGGCACCCGCCGGCGCCATCGACCAGGGCGAACCGCACCAGCACTGGAGCCGGTTCGCCACTTCAAAGAAATGACTGGAGGGCCGCTGTCCCCGGCGGCCTTCAAACAAGAGGCGCGCGAAAGCGTGAGCCCGCGTGCGTGGGTCCAGCTTCGTGGAATGCGCCGCGGGAACGCCGTCCCCGGCAGCGATCACTTGTTGGCGTTGGTCTTCTGCTTCGACCGCGGCGACCAGGAAGACCGGCCGCCGTTCTTTGCCCGCTCGTTCAGTTCCGCGGTGTACTCGCGGGCGTAGTTGGTCACCTGCTTCAGCGTGCCGGAGCGGTTCCCCACGATCGTGGAAATGCCGCGCTCGATCACGTAGCGGTACCACTTGTCGCCGTCGCATCCATCGGGCGGGTCGGTCTTCTCGATGCTCACCAGCGTGAACTGGCTCGAATCGGTGGTGCTCTTCTGAAGTCCTTCGGACATCGTCGTTCTCTCGGCGTCGATGATTCGGATGATTTCGCTGCGGGGTTCGCTTTTGCGGGGATCGTCGATCCCCGGCGGGGACATCCGTCATCAACTGATTGTTTGTACGGCGGATATTCTATCCGGATCGGCCTCCAAAGGCCAATTTTTGACCACTTTTCCCTGCCGCGGCACGGCCTTAGCCGACTCCGGCGCCCCGGCATGGATGGGTTAGACTGACACCGCAGCGCTCCGGTTCGGAACAGGCGACCGCCCGCGGGGAGAGTTTTTCGGGGTTACAGCACCATGGCAGACAGCGAAACGCAGGCCGCCGTCCTGTATGCGGACGTCTCGGGCAGCACCCGGCTGTACGAGAAGTTCGGCGATGCGATCGCCCGCGCCGATATCGCGACCTGCATCGGCATCCTGACCGAAGTCGCAGGGCGTTACAGCGGCAAGATCGCCAAGACCATCGGCGACGAAGCCATGTGCATCTTCCCGGACGCCGGCAAGGCTGCGCTCGCGGCGCGCGAGATGCAGCTCGCGGTCACCGAGGCGGGCGACGACGACTCGTTCCAGAGTGGTCCGCTGCGGATCAAGATCGGCTGGCACTACGGCGCCGTCGGCGGCGCGGCCGACAACCCGACCGGCGAAGCGCCCATGCTCGCGCAGCAGATCATCAAGTTCGCGAAACCGTCCGAGAACCTCACTTCCGGCAAGTCGATGAAGCTGCTCTCGCCGGAGCTGCGCATCAACGCGCGCATCATCAACAAGATCCGCGCCGAGGGCGTGGCCGAGGAACTCGAGATCTACGCGCTGCCCTGGGAGATCGAGGACGACGTCACCTCGCTCGCCGGCGGCGAAGTGAAATTTGAACAGGCCGGGAAGCACCGCGCGCTGGTGCTCGAGCACCGCGATCGCACCTACCTCGTCGAGACCGGCACGCCAGGGTTCAGCGTCGGCCGCTCCGCGAGCAACGATCTGCACGTCGACAGCCAGCACGCTTCGCGCCGGCACGCCGTGATCACCTACAAGAACGGGCGCTACCACCTCAAGGACGAAAGCGTGAACGGCACGGTCGTCGTCGATGCCGACGGCCGCGTGATGAAGCTGCGGCGCGAGGAAGGCATCCTCTCCGGCAGCGGCCTGATCGGCTTCGGCGGCGCGCCCGACGAGGAAACCGACATCGTCGTGCGCTACCGCTGCGAATGACGACTGAATGATCGCCGGCTGAATCGGTCCCGCGAAGCGTTTCCAGCCACCTGCCTGCCGCCTTCTGTGAAGCGGGCCGCAAAAATAATCCTTGCACGCGCGCGAATGCTGATATGATGCGCCCGCGCTGGTGCCATCGGTCGGCACCCGCCTCGCGGTTATCCCTTCTGGCTATCCTCGAATTCGATCAATCAAAGTAACCTCAGCCTGGACCGACTCGGACATGGATCCGTCAGGCCGGTTTCAGGAGTAAACAAGCAATGTCATTTACCTCTCTCGGCCTCCGGGCTGAATTGTTGCGCGCGATCGCCGATCAGGGTTACAGCGAACCCACGCCCGTGCAGAAACGGGCCATTCCGCTCATTCTCGAAGGCCGCGACGTCCTCGCCGGCGCCCAGACGGGCACGGGCAAGACCGCCGGCTTCACGCTGCCGATCCTGCAGTTGCTCGGCACGGAGTACGAAAAGAAGGGCTGGCGCCCGATCCGCGTGCTCATCCTCACCCCGACCCGCGAACTCGCGGCACAGGTGAAGGAAAGCGTCTCGACCTACGGCCGGCACATGCCGATCCGCACGGCCGCGATCTTCGGCGGCGTCGGCTTCCATCCCCAGACTGCGACGCTGAAGCGCGGCGTGGACATTCTCGTCGCGACGCCCGGCCGCCTGCAGGACCACATCGACCAGCGGACCGTGGAACTCGACAAGGTCCAGATCCTCGTGCTGGACGAAGCCGATCGCATGCTGGACATGGGCTTCCTGCCCGCGATCCGGAAGATCCTGAACGTGCTGCCGAAGCAGCGGCAGAACCTGCTCTTCTCGGCGACGTATTCCTCCGAGATCCGCGAACTCGCCTCGGGCATCCTGCGCAACCCGGAAACGATCCAGGTTGATCGCAGCAGCAGCCCCGCCGACAGCGTGACTCACAAGGTTCACCCGGTGGATCGCGAGCGCAAGCGCGAACTGCTGATGCACCTCATCGAATCCAACAACTGGCGGCAGGTGCTGGTGTTCACGGCCAAGAAGCACGGCGCCGAGCGTCTCGCGCAGCAACTCGATCGCGCCGGACTCGGTGCGGCCGCGATCCACGGCAACAAGAGCCAGAACCAGCGCACCCGTGCGCTCGCCGCGTTCAAGTCCGGCGAGGTGCGCGTGCTGGTCGGTACCGACGTGGCCTCGCGCGGACTCGACATCGAGCACCTCCCGCACGTCGTGAACTACGAACTGCCGAACGAGCCGGAAGCCTACATCCACCGCATCGGCCGCACCGGCCGCGCGGGGAAGAAGGGCGAAGCCGTCTCGCTGGTGGCGCCCGAGGAACGCGGCCTGCTGAACCAGATCGAACAGCTGCTGAAGGCGAAGATCGAACGCGTCATCGTGCCGGGCTTCGAGCCGGATCCGAACGCGCCGCGCCGCGAACCGGAGCCGCGCCAGGCCCGAAAGCACGGCGGCGGGAAGCGCAACAACGGTCACGGCAACCCGCAGCGTCAGCACGACAATTCGAACCCGAGGCCGCACTGGCACCGCCACGCGGATCGCAAGACCGAGGGCGGGAATTCGCGCCGCGGCCGGCCTTCGGCCTGAGGCAATCCTGAACCAGGGGCAGGCCCGGATTCCGGGCCTGCCCCTTTTTTCTTCGCACGACGAATCCCGCCCGTGAAATCGGGGCCCGACCCCCGATTTCATGCTTAATATAATGTGGCATGG